>WNGK01001726.1_pt1 | contig 23674 bp, 21 predicted proteins | sample 5400601 | NCBI WGS metagenome assembly WNGK01 (sample SAMN13153376, study PRJNA577476) | soil metagenome | isolation source: 60 cm soil or saprolite under Garry oak tree replicate 1 | place: USA:California | collected 2016-06-15
ATCAGCGATTATCTGGTCGTGGTCGGCGCGATTGCCCGCAGTACCAAAGACCGGCCGCTCCGAACCTTATTGCTCCACGCTGAGAACGTGGATGAGTTTATTGGGACGCTTTTGAGCGCGCCCTCAATCTGACTTCTTCAGAAGGCGATTCCGCGCCCGGTCGAGAATTTTTCTCTCGGTTTCCGTTAAACTGCCGATGCCCGATTTGGAAATCTTGTCCAGAACCGGATCGACCGAAGCAATCACATCGTCTGGTTCCACCACCCGCCGCGCGCTTGGCTTTCGTACTATCGTTAATCGCGGTCGCCGGCGAAACGGGTTTAGTCTTGCAAGATCCATATTAATCGGAATTCGTCCTTGGACGAAGCGGATATACAGAAACGCCGCCAGGCACATCACCCAAAGCACGGAAAGATTTCCCCACTCGTGCGACGGCAGGTATTGCATCGAGGCGAGCACCAGCCCGGCGAAGGCGAGCCACTTCAAAGTCACCCAACCGAACAATTCCACATTTGGATAGAGGGTGGCGAAGGCGATGAATAGCCCGACCGAAATTTCATACGAACCCCCGTAACTCCACATCCCTGCGGCCGGACCCCAGGCGATGAGAATGGCGGGCCCAATCAAAATCAGCATTCCGAAAAGCAAAAGATAACGCCGGATGCCGAGATATTTTTCCACTTCGGTTCCGGCCCAGTAGAAAAAGATGACGTTGAAGAGAAAGAAAAATGAAGCGGGTTGAATAAAGATGCAGGTGAACGGCTGCCAGATCGCCCCGTGCAGAAAAGAGCGCGATTGGAACGCGAACGACATCAAGTCCCAATGCGCGCTTTGAGCGATCGTGGTGAAAAACATGCCCAGGACATAGAGCGCGGCGATTATCGTGGTCACGCGGACGGGATAGCGGCCCACCCACGTCACCGGACGATAATCATCGGAGGTAGTGACTCCGAACATGCTGCAATAGACAGCCGCCGATTTCTTCACGCAAGCGACGTTCGTAGCGCGCGAAAAAATTCTTGGAGAACCGCCCGAACCGGAAGAAATTCGGCTTCCGCTCGATTCTACCAGGATCGACATCTTATTAATGAAAGACATCGCGCCCGCCATTTCGCCGCCATCTGGAATTGGTAACAACAAGCCGGCGAACCAGGCCGTGCTTGACTGGGTGCACGAAGTCGAGCTCCTCGCGAAACCGGAAAATATTTGTTGGTGCGACGGCTCCGAGCGCGAGTGCGATTACCTGCTTCAGGAAGCGATGCGGCAGAACGTCCTGATCAAGCTGAACGAGAAAAAAGTTCCGCGCTCGTACTTGCATCGCTCAAATCCGAACGACGTCGCTCGGGTGGAGCAGTTCACTTTCATCTGTGCGCCGACCAAAGAAGAAGCCGGCCCGACCAACAACTGGAGCGAACCGGGCGAGACGTATGCAAAACTGCAGGGCCTGCTTAAGGGTGCGATGCGCGGTCGCACTCTGTTCGTCGTGCCTTACATCATGGGGCCGCCCGATTCGCCGCTGACCAAAGTCGGCTTCGAAATCACCGATTCCATTTATGTCGTGCTCAGCATGCGGATCATGACGCGCATGGGCGAGATCGCGGTCAAACGCCTCGGCAACGACCCGGCCGCGGAGTGGAACCGCGGCGTCCACTCATTATTGGATATCGATCCCGCGCGCCGCTTCATTTGCCATTTTCCGCAGGACAATACCATCATTTCGGTCGGCTCCGGTTACGGCGGAAACGTTTTGCTGAGTAAGAAGTGTCTCGCGCTACGGATCGGTTCCTATCTCGCGCGCAAACAAGGTTGGATGGCCGAGCACATGTTGATCCTCGGGGTCGAGTCGCCTGAAGGAAAAAAGCATTACGTGGCGGCGGCGTTCCCGAGTGCGTGCGGCAAAACAAATTTCGCCATGCTGATTCCGCCGAAACATTTCGCCGGCTGGAAAGTTACGACCGTCGGCGACGACATCGCCTGGATGCAGATTCGAAACGGCCGTTTGTACGCGGTCAATCCCGAGAACGGTTATTTCGGCGTGGTGCCCGGCACCAGTTACAAATCGAATCCGAACGCGATGAAGTCGATTTCGCACGACACGCTTTATACAAACGTCGCACTGACCGATGACGGCGACGTTTGGTGGGAAAGCAAAGATGGTCCGCCGCCGAAACACGCGATCGACTGGAAGGGAAACGATTGGACGCCCGATTCAAAAGAAAAGGCGGCGCATCCGAATTCCCGCTTCGCCACGCCGATGCGCAACAATCCGGTTCTCGATCTTGACGTCGAAAAGGGCGAAGGCGTTCCGATCAGCGCGATCATTTTTGGCGGACGGCGCAGCAACACGATGCCGCTCGTGTTTCAATCGTTTGATTGGGAGCATGGCGTTTATCTCGGCGCGACCATGGCTTCGGAAACGACCGCGGCCGCAACCGGCGCGGTCGGCCAGGTCCGGCGCGATCCGATGGCGATGCTGCCGTTCTGCGGTTACAACATTGGCGATTATTTCCGGCACTGGCTCGCAATTGGAAAACGTCTGACGAATCCGCCGCTCATATTTAACGTGAATTGGTTTCGCAAAGGCGAAGGCGGAAAATTTCTCTGGCCCGGTTTCGGCGACAACATGCGCGTGCTGAAATGGATCATCGATCGCAGCGAAGGAAGCGATGCCGCGCTCAAATCGCCGATCGGTTGGCTTCCCGGCCTGCATGATCTCGATCTGGCCGAGCTCGAGATCGATCATAAATGCGTCGACGAGCTTCTCGAAATCGATCACGAAGAGTGGAAAAAGGAACTGGCCGAGCACAAAAACTTTTTCGATTCGCTCGGCGGCGTTGTGCCCGAAGTGCTGATGAAGCAGGGCGAACAACTCGCCGCCCGTTTCGCCGAATAATGCCCTGAAATTTGCGAATTCTTTTGCCATCTGGAATTGTCTCCAGTGGGTTCAAAGGTTGCCGAAAGAAAATGCGTCACTGCGCGGGCCGCGGCGACCTGTGTGGAGATTCGCGGAGCGCGCCAGAACAATCTCAAAGGGATCGATGTCGATCTTCCGCTCGGGGAAATGACCGTTGTCACCGGCCCGAGCGGCTCCGGGAAATCCTCGCTCGCGTTCGAAACGATTTACGCCGAAGGCCAGCGCCGTTACGTCGAAACTTTCAGTCCTTACGTGCGGCAATTCCTCGACCGCATGGACAAGCCGCGGGTGGACGACATTCGCGGAATTCCTCCAGCTATCGCGATCGAACAAGCGAACCCGGTCAAATCATCGCGCTCGACTGTCGGCACGATGACTGAGATCAACGATTATTTGAAACTGCTTTGGCCGCGGATTGCTAAAGCATTTTGTCCGGACTGTGGCCGCGAGATTCGTCCCGAGACCGCAAAATCAATCGCCGATGAAGTCTTGCGCGATTACGCGGACAAAAATGTTCTGATCACGTTTTGGGTATCGGTTCCTTTAAAAACCGAGCCGCGAAAGTTTTTCGCGTTTCTCCAGCAACAAGGTTATCTGCGCGTCTGGATCGACAACGAAGTCGTGCGCGTGGATGTCGATCCAAAAAAGATCAAACGACTCGGTGCGCGCGTTCAAGTCATTCAAGATCGAATCGCGATTGCGCAGGAAACTCGCGCGCGCCTGGTTGAAGGAATCGAAACAGCTCTGCGATTTGGAAAAGGAAAAATAAACATCATCCCGATTGTTTCCGACTCTCAACCCTCAACCCTCATCCCTCATCCTTTTTCGGTTGGCTGGCATTGTGCGCATTGCGATCTGGACATCCGGCCGCCGACTCCCGGGCTTTTTAGTTTTAACAATCCGCTCGGCGCTTGTCCGGAGTGTCGCGGATTCGGCCGCACGATTGCAATCGATTTAGATAAAGCGATTCCAGACCGCTCATTGTCGATCAAACAAGGCGCGGTTCGCGTTTTTCGCGGTAACGAATTCGGTGAATCGCAAAAAGATCTCCTTCGTGCCTGCGCCCGCGAAGAGATCAACATCAATGTTCCGTTCGACGAATTGCCGAAGGCGGATCAGGACTTTGTCATCAACGGCGAGAAGCGCAGTGGTGAATACACCGAGGATGATTACGAGAATGATCGTTGGTACGGCGTCCGCGGATTCTTTCGCTGGCTCGAATCGCAAGTTTACAAAATGCACATGCGCGTATTGCTCAGCCGCTATCGCGCCTACACGACTTGTCCAAAGTGCAATGGCGGACGTTTTCAGCCGGAAGCTCTCAATTACAAAATTGTCGCGGGCAAAAACCTGTTTGCCCTGCCGGATTTCGCCGGGCTTTCCATTTCCAACGCGTGCGATCTGCTGGCCAAGATCGACATCGCCTCGAATGATTCAACCGCGAGGATGTTGCGTGACGAAATTTGCGCGCGCCTGAATTATTTGTGCGAAGTCGGCGTCGGCTATCTCACGCTCGATCGTTCCACGCGCACTTTGAGCGGTGGCGAAGTGCAGCGCGTCAATCTCACCACCTGTCTCGGCGCTTCGCTCGTCAATACGCTCTTTGTCCTGGACGAGCCGAGCATCGGTTTGCATCCGCGCGATATCGGACGGCTCGTCCGGGTGATGCACAATTTGCGCGACCGCGGCAACACGCTCCTCGTTGTCGAGCACGAAGAGCAAATCATTCGCGCGGCCGACAACCTGATCGACATCGGTCCTGGTCGCGGCGAGCGCGGCGGTGAATTGGTTTTCAACGGCGCGCTTGATCAGCTTTTATTTCGAAACAAATCGTTGACCGCGGATTACCTGAGCGGTCGCAAAACGATTCCCCTTCCGAAATCGCGCCGAAGATCGACATCGTCGATCAAGATCACAGGCGCGAGGGAACACAATTTAAAGAACATCGATGTCGATCTTCCACTTGGCGTTTTCGCCTGTGTGACTGGCGTCTCCGGCTCAGGCAAATCGACCCTGATTCACGACGTGTTTTATCGGAATCTGCTTATCGCCAAAGGGCAATTGTCCGATCACCAGCCTTCGCAGAGCTACGGCTCGGCGGGAGAAGCGGGAGCGTGCAAATCAGTCAGCGGCGCGCATCGCATCAACGAAGTCGTGATGGTCGACCAATCGCCGCTCGCGCGGACACCACGATCTACGCCGATCCTTTATCTCGGACTTTACGATCGCGTCCGTGAACTTTTCGCCGCACAGCCGGAAGCGATGTCGCAGGGTCTGACTGCGAGCGCGTTCTCATTCAACTCCGGTAGCGGTCGCTGCGAACGTTGCTCGGGCACCGGCTTTGAAAAGATCGAGATGCAATTTCTAAGCGACCTCTATGTGCGCTGCGCCGAATGCGAAGGGAAACGGTTTCAACCGCACGTGCTGAAAATTAAACTGCACGACAAAGCGATTCACGATGTGCTGGAGCTGACTGTGAGCGAAGCGATCCAATTTTTCGTTCAGATCGGCGAACAAAAGACTCTCTCCAAGCCGCTGGATGTACTCGATGAAGTCGGGCTCGGTTATTTGCGGCTCGGTCAACCGCTGAACACTCTCTCCGGCGGTGAATCACAGCGTTTGAAACTCGTCAGGCATTTGGCCGAAACCGGAAAGAATGGCGAAGATGACGAGCACCGTAATCTTTTCATTTTCGACGAACCGACCACTGGACTGCATTTCGATGACGTCGCGGTCCTGCTGCAAGTTTTTCAGCGCCTGGTCGAGCGCGGAAACTCGATCATCGTGATCGAGCACAATCTCGAAGTGATTAAGTCCGCCGATTGGATTGTCGATCTTGGACCCGAAGCAGGTGACGAAGGCGGTGACGTCGTGGGCGTTGGCACGCCCGAACAAATCGCGAAGATCGACGACTCGCACACCGGCCGGTTTCTGCAGAAAATTCTGTCGAGTGCGCCGGCTACATCGCGTAGTTCGGCAGGGCGACTGACGTATACGAACGTTGATGAGGAAGAATTCGCTCGCGCAGCTGAGACGGCCCCGCGTTTCCGCATTAACGGCAGCAACGGCGCGATCGGTATTCACGGCGCGCGCGAGCACAACCTGAAAAACATCGACGTCGACATTCCACGCGACCGGATGGTGGTCGTCACGGGTTTGAGTGGCTCCGGTAAATCGACCCTCGCGTTCGATATCTTGTTCGCCGAAGGACAGAGACGATTTCTCGACAGCATGTCGCCTTATGCGCGGCAATTTGTCGAACAACTGGAGAAGCCCGATGTCGATCTTGTCACCGGGCTGCCGCCGAGCGTGGCGATTGAGCAACGCGTCACGCGTGGCGGCGGCAAATCGACCGTCGCGACCGTGACCGAGGTTTATCATTTTCTGCGGCTGCTCTTTGCCAAAACTGGAACGCAATTTTGCCCGGACTGCGATTTCCCTGTGGAAAAGCAGAGTCTGGCCGCGATTGTGAAACAAATCGAAACGGCGGCGAAAAAAGGCGCACTCAAAGTGCTGGCGCCGGTGGTCAAAGCGCGGAAAGGATTTCACACTGACGTTGCGCGATGGGCCGAGCGGCAGGGCTTCGACACCTTGTATGTCGATGGTGCACTTATTCCAATTGTGCAGTTTCGAAGACTCGAGCGTTTCAAAGAACACAGCATCGCGGTTGTCGTCGGCGTGATCGATGCCAAACGGATCGCGAAAGCGCGCAACCTTGCCCAACGCGCGCTCGAGATCGGACGCGGCACGGCGCATCTTCTCGATTCGAAAAACCGGCTCACCGTCATGAGCACGGAGATGAGTTGTCCAAATTGCGGCCGCGCATTTGAAGAACTGGATCCGCGATTGTTTTCCTTTAATTCGCCGCATGGCGCTTGCGAAGAATGCGGCGGATTCGGCGAAATCTGGGACCAGGACTTTCAAACCGGCGCGGACAACAACAGCGACTCAGTTTTGGAAAACGAACTGGCGGCCGAGCGCGAATCGGAATGGATTGATGCGACCGAAGCGCACGAATGTCCTAGCTGTCATGGCTCGCGCTTGAACGCGGTCGCCCGACATGTGCGCGTGCAAGGCCAGACGATTGATCAGTTCACGAATCTTTCGGCAAGCGAAGCTGCTCGCAAGATCGACAAACTGAAATTTCATGGGACACAACAAGCCATCGCCGCTGATGTCATTCCCGAGATTCGCCAGCGGTTGCGCTTCATGAAAAACGTTGGGCTTGGTTATCTGGCACTTGGGCGTTCCGCCAAAACCTTGAGCGGCGGCGAATCGCAGCGAATCCGGTTGGCGGCGCAGCTCGGCTCGAATTTGCGCGGTGTGCTCTACGTTCTGGACGAACCGACGATCGGTCTCCATCCCCGCGACAATTTGCGATTGCTCGACACGCTTACTGCGCTTCGCGAAAAGGGAAATTCACTCATCATCGTCGAGCACGATGACGAAACGATGCGGCGTGCTGATCACATTGTCGATCTTGGCCCGCGCGCGGGAACGCATGGCGGGGAGGTCGTTGCCACCGGAACGTTGCGCGATATCGAACGCTCCAAGCTCTCCGAGACCGGCCGATGTTTGAGAACGCCGCTTTGTCACCCGACCCGAAAATCGCGGCGATCGCTGCGCGCGGTCGAGAATTGGATCCAAATCCACGGCGCGCGTGCGAACAATTTGAAAGATGTCAATGTCCGTTTCCCCGTCGGCCGGCTTTCGGTCATCACTGGAATTTCCGGGTCTGGAAAATCGACCTTGCTGCACGACGTGCTGCTTCCGGCGGTGATCGAGCAATTGGAAAATCGCAAACGCAGTGGCAACGGTGATTTGTTCAAGCTTGTCAGCGGCACGGAAGAGATCGAAGCCGTTTACGAGGTTGATCAGTCGCCGATCGGGAAGACGTCGCGCTCGACCCCCGGCACTTACGTCAAAATTTTCGACGAGATCCGGAATCTCTACGCTCAGTTGCCGGTCTCGCGTGTCCGCGGTTATTCGGCCAGCCGGTTTTCATTCAATGCCGAGGGCGGCCGTTGCGAAAGTTGCAAGGGCCAGGGCGTGATCAAACTGGAGATGAATTTTTTGCCGGAGGCGTTGGTGCCGTGCGAGGACTGCGGTGGGCGCCGTTACAACCCGCAAACACTCGAAGTGCTCTACAACGAAAAGTCGATCGGCGACGTGATGGAGATGACAATCGAGGAAGCCGCTGATTTTTTTGGCGTGCATCCGAAAATCGCTCGACCGCTTTCGTTGCTGGTCGAAACTGGTCTCGGTTATCTGAAACTCGGCCAGCCGAGTCCGACGTTGAGCGGCGGCGAAGCGCAACGCTTGAAACTGGTGACGCAATTGAAACGCGGCGTTGGTCGCGCGGAGAACGAGCGGATTCGAAAAATGCGCAAACCGGGATCGACGTTGTATCTGTTAGAAGAGCCAACGATCGGTTTGCACATGGCTGATGTCGATCTTTTGCTCAAGGTGCTGCATCGATTAGTCGATCAAGGGAACACCGTGATTGTTATCGAGCATAACCTAAGCGTGATCGCGGAAGCGGATTACATTATCGATCTTGGTCCGGAAGCGGGCGCGGATGGAGGCAAAGTCGTGGCCGCTGGAACGCCGGAACAAATCTCGAAAAATCGCACAAGCCGCACCGCGCCATTTTTGCGAAAAACGCTCGCGCACTCAAGCGCAGATCGCCGAAAGTGATCGCGCGCCGCGCTTAACGAATGCTCGCTTATTACGTTCACGATCTTAATCCGTTGATTTTTCGACTGTGGGAGAACGTCGGTCCGCGCTGGTACGGATTGGCTTATGTGCTTGCGTTCATTTGCAGCTACGTGCTGTTTCGTCGTTTGGCGAAGTGCGGCTACGCCGATTTACCGGTGGCGAAAGTGGGCGACTTCGTTACCGGCGCTGCGCTCTTTGGCGTCATCGTCGGTGGCCGGCTCGGCTACGTTTTTTTCTACAAGCCGGAGATGTTGCGCGCGCCGATGTCGATCCTGCGAGTGTGGGAAGGCGGAATGTCGAGTCACGGCGGCATGCTCGGTCTGCTCGCGTTCACATTTTACTATGCATGGCGCCACAAAATTTCGTGGACGAATCTCGGCGACAATCTGGTCGTGACCGCGCCGATTGGCTTATTTTTCGGGCGATGCGCCAACTTTATTAACGGCGAGCTTTACGGCCGCGCGACGAACGTCTCGTGGGCGATGCAGTTTCCGAAAGAACTGACCGAAAACGTTGGCGAGGCCGAACGCGCGATCATTGCATGCAGACAAATCGATCCGACTCTTAGTTCTTCGGAGGCGATCGTCGCCGCGGTGCGTCATGAGCCGCAGGTGAAGGAAGTTCTGCGCGGAATTCTGACGCCGCGACATCCATCCCAGCTTTACGAAGCCTTTTTCGAAGGAATGGTTCTGTTCGGGATCCTCTTGTTCGTGCGGACTCGGACGCGGCAGCCGAACGGTGTTCTGACTGGTTTGTTCTTCATTTGCTACGCGATCTTTCGGATCATCGTTGAAAATTTCCGCGAGCCGGACGCGAGCCTGATTGCCGGTTTTACCCGCGGTCAGTTCTTTTCTTTCTTTCTGATCGCGATTGGCCTCGCCTTCGTGATCGTCGCGAAACTGCGGCCGACGTTTCCGAAAAAGATCGCGGCACGCGACTAGCCCTTTCGCTTTCGTCAGAATCCGCTAATAGTTCCGCAGGTGAAGCGGAGATGCTTTCATTGATTGCAGCCGGCGGTTTGCTCTTTGCATTTGAGCACGCCACCATTGCCGGCAAGCTCGTTCTCCTGCTCCTCGCGATCGTTTCGATCTTCAGTTGGTCGGTCATGATCACGAAGCTGCGCGTGATCCAGTTCGCCCGAAAGCAGAACGCGCGTTTCCTCTCCGCGTTCCGGCAAGATCGACAACCACTGCGGTTGTTGGAAAAAAACGCGCGCTTCCCCGGTTCGCCGATTTTCAATGTTTATCGCGCCGGTTGTCAGGAGATGACGTTTCATTTGCTTGGCTCGGCCGAAGTAGACGAAACATTCCGCGCGCGACTTGGGATTGCCGAAAAAATTTCAACGGCGCAAATGGGCGCGGTCACGGCGGCGATGGAACGTGCCGTCGGCGAAACCGCGCTTGAACTCGAGTCGCAAATGATTTTGCTGGCAACGGCGGTGAGCGGTTCGCCTTTTCTCGGATTGCTCGGCACAGTTTGGGGCGTGATGGATGCGTTCACTGGAGTCGCAGAAGCCGGCGCGCCCAATCTCGCTTCAATGGCTCCCGGTGTTTCCGGCGCGCTGATCACAACCGTGACCGCGCTCTGCGTCGCGATTCCGGCGATGTTCGGTTACAATTTCTTGGTCACGCGCATCCGCGGAATGATTGTCGAGATGGACAATTTTGCGGCCGAGCTCGCGTCTGAGTTCGAACACAAATTCGTCGATCATGCCGTGCGCGAGTCCGCATTTCGCAGATGAGGCGTTACTCGCAACGGCAGACCCTCTCGTCGCTCTCCGAGATCAACATCACCCCGCTCCTCGATCTCGCGTTCGTCCTGCTCATCATTTTCATGATCACGACGCCACTGCTCGAGAGTAGCATGAGCCTCATCATTCCGTCGAGTGGCGGAAAGAATCCGCCTGTCACTTCGTCGCAAGTGCAAACGGTTTCGATCGATCGGAACGAAACGATTCGACTGAACAATCGGCTTGTCGATCTTAGCGCTCTGAGTGCGCAATTGGGCGAGATCAAGCGCACCAATCCGGACGTTGCCGTTGTCATTCGGCCGGACCGCGACTTGCCCGTGCAAAAATTGGTCACATTGATGGACGCCTTACAGCGAGCGCAGATCATGAAGGTTGGCATCGCGACGAGAGCTGAGGCGAAATAGCGCGATGCCAAAAAACCTGCGCTTCTGGACCAACGTGACCCTCATCGCGCTGGTGCATGTCGTGCTCATTGTTGGGTTAATTCGTTTGAGTCGTGAAAATAAGAGCGCTGGTGCACAAAGTGTTGTTTGGCTGGATGGCGGCGCTGGTGACGGCATGGTCACGCAAAAGAAGAATTTACCGGCGCCGGTGAAATCGCCGTTACCGCGAAAGGAATCGAAAACGGACGAGCTGAGGGAACGGGATTCCGATGAAGATCGGCCATACCTGGCCTCGGCGCCGAGCGACATTCAACTGCCAACGCCGAAGCCTTCGCCGAAACCAGCACAAAGTGCGACGCCGGCACGCAGTCCCAAGCCGAGTCCGACCGCGAAAGCGAAGACAACGCCGAAGCCCACACCTAAGCCGACGCCGAAACCGACACCCAAGCCTTCGCCAAAGAAAATAGTTGTGGCCAAGGCGTCTTCAAAACCGTCGCCGACTTTGAAACCGGTGGCGGAAAAAACGGAGAACGAGCAAGGCGATACCGAGCCGGAGAAAAAAGAAATCGCAAAACCGTTGGTAGCGAAGAACGATTCCAGCGAGACGGAGTCGAAAAAATCTCCGGCGACCCAGACCGGAACTGGCACTGGAACGGCGCCGGGCAGCGGTGCTGGTCGTGCCGGCGGGGCCGGTAGTGAATCGCAGTTCGGTTGGTACGGCAGCATGTTGCACGACCGTTTTTACAGCGAGTGGGTCCAGCCGACTACAATTGCTACTGTGGGCGCGAAAAATTCCGTCCTCGCAAAACTTCGGATCGAAAAAGATGGACGCGTCTCCAGCTTCGAGGTTGTCCGGCCATCGGGAAATAACGAGCTCGACGAATCGGTCAAAGCCCTCGCGAATCGCGTCAGTCGAGTCGAGCCGTTACCGGATGGACTCGGCAAGGGCGACCATTACGACGTGAAGATCAACTTCGAGCTGAACTCGGAGTAATCTATCAATTCTGGGCCGAGTCGCGTTTCGCTTTCTCTCGCGCGCGATTGGCCTGCAATTCGGCCAGATGTTTTTCGGACCAGCGGCAAAGCGCGCGCAACGGTTCGATCAACGTCCGACCCAGTTTGGAAAGCGAATACTCGACTTTCGGTGGAACGACTGGATAAACCTTGCGCTCGACCAGGCCGTCCCGTTCCAGGCTGCGGAGAGTTTGCGTCAACATTTTTTGGGAAATCCCACCGATCTCGCGGTGGAGCTCGGCGTAACGCATTGTCTGCTTCGAGAGCAATTGGATGATCAACGCCGTCCATTTGTCGGCGATCCGGTCGAGGACGAGACGGGATGGGCATTGGGCATCTAAAACCGAGGCGGGGGATGATTTAGACATGTCCCCGTTTAGAGGAAGTCGCTCTCAGGCGCAAGGAGAGAGTAACATTCCCACAGGTATGTATAGGTAAGATCGACATGTAGTTGACCGGGCGTAACTCGCGTCCGAGATTTTGGTCGATGAGAACTCGCAATATAGCCGCCGACCAGGAGCCTGCGGTCGCCGGTTTATTAAATGAATCTGAAGCAGGCCTGAAGTTTGAATCATCGCAAGTTTCGCCGGGGCAGGATGACGCGATGCTGCTCGATGAGTATTCGCGCACCATCGTGAGCGCCGCGAATCGCGTCGGACCGGCGGTTGTAAACATCGACATTAAACAACGTCTCGATAGTCGGCGCGGCCCGCGTGAAGTTGGGGGCAGCGGTTCCGGTTTCGTCATCGCGCCGGACGGTTTCATTTTAACCAACAGCCACGTTGTGCACGCCGCGAATCAAATCGCGGTCAGTTTGCCCGACGGGCGCGAGTACCCGGCCCAATTGGTCGGCGATGACCCCGACGCCGATCTCGCTGTAATTCGAATCGATGCGCCCCATCTTGCCCATGTGCGCCTGGCGGATTCCGAGAACTTGCGCGTCGGCCAGGTAGTGATCGCAATCGGGAACCCCCTTGGTTTTCAGGCGAGCGTGACCGCGGGCGTGATCAGTGCGCTTGGCCGGTCGATGCACGCGCAATCCGGCCGTCTGATCGACAATATTATTCAAACCGATGCCGCTCTGAACCCGGGAAACTCCGGCGGGCCGCTGGTAAACTCAGCCGGCGAAGTGATCGGCGTAAACACGGCGATGATTCGTCCGGCCCAGGGAATCTGTTTCGCGATCGCGAGCAACACCGCGAAATTTGTCGCCGGCTGGCTAATTAAAGAAGGAAAAATTCGCCGTAGCTACATTGGCGTGGCCGGCCAAAATGTGCCAATCCATCGGCGCGTGGTTCGTTTTTATGATCTGCCACTTGAGACCGGCGTCCTGGTCGTTTCCGTTGAAAAAAACAGCCCGGCCGAAAAGACCGGCCTGCGCGAAGGCGATGTGATCGTCGCGTTCAACGCAAAAGCGATTGGCAGCATTCACGAGCTCCACAAAATGCTCATGGGCGAGCAGATCGGCGTTCAATCTGAAATCACGATTGTTCGGCACACGGAAAAGTTGGCGCTTGCAATTACGCCGGCAGAATCACCGACGCGGACGGCCGCTTCTCGCTAACGCCAAGACGCGTTGCTTGTTTTTCGGCGCGCGCTGAGGGACGCTGAATCGGCTCGATGAAAATTCTTGTGATTGGCGGCGGTGGCCGCGAACACGCGCTGGTTTGGAAGCTCAAGCAATCGCCGGCGGTCGATCGCATTTTTTGTGCGCCCGGAAATGCTGGCACCGCTGTCATCGGCGAAAATGTCGCTCTTGCCGCAAGTGATTTGCCGCAATTGCGCGCATTCGCGAAGCAGAACGATGTCGATCTAACCGTTGTCGGTCCAGACGACCCGCTCGCCATGGGGATTGTCGATCTTTTTTCGGCGAACAAATTGCGGGTTTTCGGTCCGACGAAATCGGCGGCGCGTTTGGAGTCATCAAAGATTTTTGCCAAAGAGTTAATGCGCGCTCAAAAAATTCCGACGGCGCAAGCGAGCACGTTCTCGGACAGCAAAGAAGCACTGCGTTATTGCGAACAGCTGAAGTTTCCGGTCGTGATCAAAGCTGATGGGCTCGCATTGGGCAAGGGCGTGATCATTGCGCCGAATATCGCAACTGCGAGATCAACCATCGAAGCGATGATGAATGAAGCGCGCTTCGGCGAAGCCGGCCGCCGCATCGTGATCGAAGAATTTCTACGCGGCACGGAATGCTCGCTCCACGCGCTCGTTGATGGAAAAAACTATCGGTTGCTCGAATCGGCCCGCGATCACAAACGCGTGTTCGATGGCGACTCGGGCCCGAACACCGGCGGCATGGGAGCGTTCAGTCCGGCCAATAACTGGAACGCGCGCTTGCAGTCGCAATTCGAAAACGAAATTATGCGGCCGCTGTTGCGCGGCTTGGCCAAGGAGCGCATCGCCTATCGCGGTCTTCTATATCCAGGCCTTATGATTACGAGCGACTGCGCGCGGGTGCTCGAGTTCAATTGCCGATTTGGCGATCCCGAGACACAGACGCTGTTGCCACGAATGAAATCCGATCTGTTGCCGCTGTTGGAAGCGACGATCGACGGCAAGATCGACAGTTACACGATCGACTGGGACAAACGCGCCACCGTCACAGTTGTCCTCGCCTCGGCTGGTTATCCGGGCAAATACGAAACCGGAAAAGCGATTTCTGGTTTGGACGACGCAGCGAAACTCGAAGGCATTCAGGTTTTTCACGCCGGAACAAAGAACGCGAATAACCAAGTGATAACGGCCGGCGGCCGGGTCCTGGCCGTGAGCGCTCTAGGACCAACCATCATGGCCGCGCGCTCGCTCGCTTACGACGCGGTATCGCGCATCCAGTTCGATGGATGTCACCACCGGCGCGATATTGCTCTCAGCGCGGTGACCAGCTAACAATAAGCGCAATGTTGAATTGGACGGCCACAACGGCCATCGCGTTTTTCCTGGCGGCAAATTTATTCGGCCAAACGCCGGCGCCGTCGTCGGCACCGACGGCGAAAAGTTCGGTAGCGGCGGCCAAATCTCCCGCGCCGTCGGCGTCGGCAACCCCGAGCACCGAGCAGATAATCAATTCGCTGGGCGAAAGCGATCTTCAGTCCGCGATCGCGCTTCTGAAAAGCAATTTCACCAGCCCGGAGGCGATCACCGATGCAGAATTGAATCGAGCGACGCTCGCCGGATTGCTGGTGCGCATGCCGGGAGGATTAATGGTCTTGCCGAGTCACGAAACTGCGCCGGTTGAACCGGTCGCTCCGTTTTACAGTGAAGTTTTTGAAGGCCATGTCGGATATCTCCGGCTCGGTCCGCTCAACAGCGCCAATCTGAAAGAGATGGACAAGAACCTCCAGGATTTCCCGGCGAAAAAAGTCGATGCGTTGGTTGTCGATCTTCGTGCCAGCGGCAGCGGTGATTTCGGGACCGCCGCGGAGTTCGCGAAACGTTTTTGTCCGAAAGGCAAAGCGCTTTTTAGTTTGCGCAAGCCTGCGGCGCGTCAGGATCGATCCTTCAATTCCGATCGGGACCCGGCGTTCCAAGGTTTGATCGTGGCGCTGATCGACAGCGACACGGCCGGCGGCGCGGAAGCAGTTGCCGCCGATCTCAGGTTTTACGACAAGGCTTTGCTGGTAGGCCAAGCCAGCGCCGGTCGCGCGGTGGAATATTCCGATTTGCCGTTGCCGAGTGGAAAAATTTTGCGTGTCGCTTCCGCGGAAGCGGTCATGGCCGATGGACAGCCATTGTTTCCTGGCGGCGTGAAACCGGATTTGCCGGTGGAGATGTCGGTCGCGGACAAGCGGCAAATCTTTCGATTGAGCGGCGAGAAGGGAATGACGCCCTTCGTTTACGAAACAGAACGGCCGCACTTAAACGAAGCGGCATTGATCGCGGGAACAAATCCCGAGCTCGACATCTCAGACGCACAGCGCCGCAATCGCGGCCGCGAGAAACAACCGGCGCGCGATTCCGCTTTGCAGCGAGCGCTCGACGTCGTGACTTCGCTCGAAATTTATCAGAAGCGCTGACGTGCATCCACTGGAAGAACGAATCGGTTACAAATTTCGCAATCCTCTGTTGCTGGCCGAAGCGCTGACCCATCCGAGCCTCGGTCATGAAACCCAGCAGCGACATTTCGATAACCAACGCCTCGAATTTTTGGGTGACGCAATCCTCCAACTGGTCATTACCGAATATCTTTTTGGACATTTCGGCGATCAGCCGGAAGGACAGCTGACGAAATTGCGTTCGCGGCTGGTTTCGCGGGACGCTTTGAAAGCGCACGCTGCAGCGCTCGATCTTGGACAGTTTTTGTTGATGGGTCGCGGCGAAGAAGCGAGCGGTGGACGCGCTCGAATATCGACGCTCGCGGACGCATTCGAAGCGCTGATCGGCGCGATTTATCTCGACGGTGGATTGGAAAAAACGAGAAAATTTATTCTGGCCCAGGCGCAACAAGATCTGGCCCAACTCGCCGAGGAACCGGTCGATATCAATCCCAAAGGGCATTTGCAGGAACTGTTGCAAAGCATTTCGCCGCGGAGCCCCGTTTATGAAGTCCTTTCGCAGACCGGACCTGAACATGACAAACGATTCGTCGTCCAGGCAGTCTGGGAGGGAATCGTTCTCGGAAAAGGTTACGGTCGAAGCAAGAAGCAGGCGGAGACAGCGGCGGCAGAAGAAGCGATGGAATTGAAGCGCTGGAAAAAGGCAAAACGCGCAGTCTCGCCGCGGGACGAGTCTGTCCGAAAGGCGGACAAGATCGACAAGAAGAAGAAAAGCAAAAGCTAGCGCGCCATTAGTCCGCGATGGCGTCGCCAAAGGAATGATTCAAGGCGTCGATATTTTTTCTCACGTTCGATTTCCAGCGAAGGTGATTGGCGATGCACGCGGTCACAAATTTTTTTGCGCGCGCAATTGAATCTTCCAGAGACAGGCCGGCAGCGAGACCGGCGGTAATGGCGGCGGAATAAGTGCAGCCGGTCCCGTGCGTCGCCACGTCGCGGACAAACGGCGCGGCAAATTCGACGACTTTTCCGTTCACAAAGAGAAGATCGACAGCGTCCTTGCCGGCCAAATGACCGCCTTTGAGCAGGATCGCGGTTTTGAATTTGCGCTCGAATTCTTTACCTGCGCGCTCCATCGATTCGCGGTCTCGAATTTTATCCGCGCCTAATTGGACCGCTTCGTCCAAGTTTGGCGTGATCAAAGTCGCGAGGGGAAACAATTCGGTTGCGTAAGTGTCGACTGCGTCGGACTCGATAAGTGGATCACCACCTGTCGCAGTGATGACGGGATCAACCACGAGCGGAGTTTTGGACCGAAGATCGAGAATCGTTTGCGCGACCGTCGAAATAATTGCCGTGGAGCAGAGCAATCCAGTTTTCATCGCGGCGATCGGGAAATTTTTGGCGAGAACTTCGATTTGCGCGCGAACCATTTCGACGCTGACCGGTTCGAGTCGCGAAACTTTGGCGGGAATTTCGGCGACGACGCACGTCACCGCGGTTAATCCATAGACACCGAGCGCGCTGAATGTTTTTAGATCGGCCTGAATGCCGGCGCCGGCGCTGCTATCGGAGCCGGCGATGGTCAGCGCGATCGGAGTGTTGATGTTCGAGGTTCGATGTTTGATTTGATGCGAGATTAACGTGCGCTGTTTGTTTTGGAGGGCAACCGCTCCGGTTGCCGATCCATTTCAATGGCAGGCGGAGCGCCTACCCTACAATCTAAAAGAGAAATCTGCCTTGAGAAGCGCGTTCGCTACAGAAGAAAATCTTAGCCGTCGTTGCCGATGGCTTCGACCGGGCAACCTTCCATCGCTTCTTTGCAGCGCGCTTCTTCCTCCGGATTCTCTGCTTGTTTGTAAACGTAGGAATGTCCACCGTCATCGTTGCGCTTGAAATTTGCCGGCGCGGTTTCGCGGCACAAATCGCAATCAATACACTGGTCGTCGACGTAAAATTTCCCGGGGACGTTTTCCGGGTATCTATTCGCAGGGTCTGCCATGTTTTGCCCTGATGAGGCGGAAGAAAACGGTACGGAGAAAGGCCCGGTGGCGCAACGGAATTTGCTTTTTGCCATGATCAGACACGACCTTGAGATTGTCCCGACGCGAAGGCTCTGGAACGGATGAAAAAGGAAACAGCCAAGACGTTGCGCGCATTCCTGATTGAGCTGGTCATTTATGCCGTACTCGTGGTCGGCTATTTTTTTCTCGTGCTGCATTTTTTGGGCGAAGGCCTGCAGCAAATTGCCCAGAATCATCGCTACATCTACGCCGGTCTTGCCATTTTGCTCATGATTGGCCAGGCGGTTCTTCTCCAGAACGTGACGACGTTTTTGTTGCGACTCATTCGCCGCACCCAATAACTATGTTTTTTCCCATCTCCGGCGCGCACATCAGCCCGACTTATCTCGTGATCATTGGATTCGTCATCGGGATTCTGGGCGGCTTTTTCGGTGTTGGTGGAAGTTTCATTGCCGGCCCGGCCCTTCGCGCAGTCGGACTGGACTGGAATTTCGCAGTCGGGACCGATCTCGCCCACATCGTGGGCAAATCAGTCGTGGCGGTGCGACAGCATCGCGCCTTTGGCAATGTCGATCTTAAACTCGGACTGATCATGGCCTTCGGCACCATCGGCGGCGCGGAGGTCGGCGCGCAATTGATTCAAATGTTGAAGCGCGCTGGCAACGTCAACCTGGTTGTCAGCGTTGTCTCAATTGCCGTCTACATCAGCATCTCCAGCTTCATGATTTGGGAGAGCCGCAAAACCCTCGCGGCAAAGACGCCGCTGCCGCCGGCCACGGCCAGCGGGACGAAGAAAGATCATTCGGCGTTCATGCATGTAACGCGAGCGATCCAGGGACTGAAACTCCCGCCCATGATTGAACTGCCGACATCCGGCGTAACGATCTCGCTTTGGGTTATTCTTCTTGTCGCTTTCGTCGGTGGACTCTTCAGCGGCTTTCTGGGAGGTGGCGCGGGTTACATCCGAATGCCGTCCATGGTTTACGTCCTTGGAATTCCAACCCATCTCGCCGTCGGCACCGATTTGTTCGAGATTATTATTTCGGCCAGCTATGGAACCTTCAGCCATGCGATCAAAGGCAACGTCGACATTCTGATTGCGCTCGTTATGCACACCGGGGCTGCCATCGGCGCGCAGATCGGCGCGATTTCTACGCAATATTTCACCGGCCCGAAAATCCGCTTGGCCTTCGTGCCACTGCCGTTGATTGGCGCTGCCATTGTCATTTACACCCTGATGACCGGCCACAAATTGTAATTCCGCCATGAGGATTTTGATCTGCAGCGATGGAAAACCGGCCGCCGATGCCGCGACCCGATTGGGTGCTTTGCTCGCCGCGCCGTCGCGGGCAGAAACGACCCTGCTTGGCATCGCTGAAAAGGCCGAAGACGAACCGTCGTTGCGTGAAGCGCTTGAGAAACAGGCCGAATGGTTGCGCGCGAAAAATGTTTCTCCACAAATCGCGGTCGGCGCCGGCGACCCAGTCCGGCAGATTGTCGATCAAACCACCAAAACAAAGTATGACCTGGTCGTGATTGGCGCCCGCAAGACGGGTTCAACCGGACCGCATTGGCGTTCTGAAAAAACTTACGAAGTGATCAAGTCCATTTCGCCGCCGGTCCTGGTGGCGATGGGAGAGTGGGCGCAACTGAAGCGCTTCCTGGTTTGCACTGGCGGAAAGGAATTCATCGAAGAAGCCGTTCAGTTAAGCGGCAAACTCGCGTCCGCGGTCGGCTCTTCGGTGACTTTGCTCCATGTCATGGCCGAGCCGCCGGCCATTTATGCCGATCTGATGCGACTCGAAGAGGACGTCACTCGTTTGCTCGAATCGAATTCAGAACTTGGAATCAATCTTCGCACCCAAAAACAAGATCTCGAAAAACTCGGCGTGCCGACCGAAGTGCATGTTCGTCATGGAATCGTGGTCGATCAGGTTTTCGCCGAGGTGCGCAAAAGTAATTACGATTTGATCGTGACCGGCTCCTCGCAAGCGCGCGGCATGCTCCGTCACTACATCATGGGCGATGTTACTCTCAGCATTTTGAATCACGCCAATTGTCCGGTCTTGGTCGCGCGGGCCGGGAAGGTCGCCGGGCCGCGCGGACTTTGGCGTTCGATCCGACGCGCTTTCGCAGCCAAGCCGGTCAAATAACCGCGCGCAGTTGTTCGATCGAAACTTCGCCGCGCATCAACGCTTCGCCCACGAGCACGGCATCCACGCCGCATGCTTTCATTCGCGCAATATCCTGCGGCGTCTTGATCCCGCTTTCGCTGACGAGGATAACGTCGTCCGGCACCTCGCGGCAGAGTTTTTCGGTGACCGTAAGATCGACATCGAACGTCGCGAGATTGCGATTGTTAATTCCAACGATCTCGGCTCCGACCTCAAGAGCGCGTTGCAACTCATCGACGCTGTGGACTTCGACGAGCGAATCGAGCCGATATTCTTTCGCGCCTTTGAGTAGACGAACGAGTTGGTCTTGAGTAAGCGCCGCCACAATTAAAAGGATCGCGTCCGCACCGTTCGCGGCCGATTCCGCGATTTGAGCGCGATCCCAAATGAAATCTTTCCGCAGCAAGGGAAGCGAAACCGCGTCCCGAACATTTCCAAGATGTTCCAAGCTGCCCTGAAAAAATTTTGAATCGGTCAAAACCGAAATCGCGTTTGCGCCGGTGCGTTCGTAATTTTTCGCGATCTCGACCGGTTCGAATGTTTTCGCGATCACGCCCGCCGATGGCGACGCTTTCTTGATCTCGGCAATCACCGCGAGCTTTTCATCGTCTCGGCGCAATACCGACCGGAAGTCACGAAAATCCGTTCGCGCTCGCGCTTCTCGATCTAATTCGGTCGCGCGCGGTCGTAATTGTTCGATTTCCTGGCGCTTTACCTCCAGAATTTCTTCCAGCCGATTCATCACTACTGGAAGTTAAGCTGCTTGAGTCGGATGCCAACGGATGTAATCTTTGCCGCTCCGCGCCGACGTAGCTCAGCTGGTAGAGCAACGGTTTCGTAAACCGTAGGTCACCGGTTCAATCCCGGTCGTCGGCTCCACTTTTATTTCGGATTTATCGAAATCGGAGATTTCGATTTACGCCAGTTAGTGCTTTGCTCGTAGGCGTGCGCGATCTGAAAGATGCACGCTTCGTCGAGCGCTTTGCCCAAAATTTGCAACCCGATCGGTAACTGGCTCCCGTTCACTTTGGCCAGACCGCATGGAACGCTGATTCCGCAAATACCGGCGAGGTTTCCGGTGTTGGTGAAAATGTCAGCCAGATACATCGCCAGCGGATCGGCAGTGCGCTCGCCAAGTTTGAACGCCGGCACTGGTGAGGTCGGCGACACGATCGCGTCGACTTTTTCGAATGCTTTGACGAAATCCTGGCGGATCAGCTCGCGAACTTTTTGCGCGCGGACGTAGTAGGCGTCGTAGTAACCGGAACTCAAAACGTAAGTGCCGAGAATGATTCGGCGTTTTACTTCGGCGCCGAATCCTTCTTCGCGAGTGCGACCGTAATGATCAAGCAAATCCTTTGGATCTTTCGCGCGATATCCGTAACGGACACCGTCAAAGCGAGCGAGGTTGGCGGACGCTTCGGCCGTCGCGAGAAAATAATAAACGGCGATGCCGTAATCGGTGTGCGGCAAACTAACATCGACAATCTCCGCGCCGAGCGATTGTAATTGTTTGATCGCGGCGTCGACCGCCGATTTCACCTGCGGATCGATTCCTTCAATCATGTACTCTTTCGGCAAACCCAAGCGCATTCCCTTCAAATCGCGGCCGAGATTCTTTGTGTAATCGGGAACCAGCTCATTTAGCGACGTCGAATCGTACGGATCATGTCCGGCCATCGCGTTCATGATCATCGCCGAGTCGCGCACGGTTTTTGTCAGCGGACCAACTTGGTCGAGCGACGACGCGAATGCGACAAGCCCAAAACGCGACACCCGTCCGTAACTCGGTTTCACGCCGACGACGCCACAAAGGGAGGCGGGTTGCCGAATCGATCCACCGGTGTCGGTGCCGAGCCCGCCGAAAGCAGCATCCGCTGCGACCGCCGCGGCCGAGCCGCCGCTTGAACCGCCCGGAACGCGCGAGAAGTCCCACGGATTGCGCGTTACTTTTACGCTAGAGTTTTCGGTGGACGAGCCCATTGCGAATTCGTCCATGTTGGTTTTGCCGAATGGAACAGCGCCCGCCGCGCGCAATTTTTGAATCACGGTCGCGTCGTAAGGCGAGCGATAGTTTGCGAGGATCTTCGACCCGCAGGTGCACGGCTGCTCCTTCACATTGATGATGTCTTTGATCGCAATCGGCACACCGCCGAGGGGAAGCTCGACATCTGCCTTGTCGGCTTCCTTCGCCGCGGCTTCGAAGTCGATTGAGAGATAGGCGTCGATTTTCGGTTCGACTTTTTCGATTCGCGATCGGAGCGAATCAATCACTTCGCGCGGCGAAACTTCCTTTCGGCGAAGAAGCGATTGGAGATCGGCGATTGTGAGCGCCGGCAAATCAGACCGGCTCATTCGACTACTTTGGTGACGATGAAGAGCTGATTGGCTTTGTGAGGTGCGTTGCTCAGCGCTTCATCGGCCGTGAACCAATCGCGCGGCTCGTCTTCGCGAAACACGTTGAAGATCGGAATCGCGTGTGCAGCCGCTTCGACATGACTGACGTCGACCTCGCCCAGCTTTTCGGCGTACTTCAAAACGTCGGCCAGTTGTTTTTGAAAAAGCTTCGTCTCCTCGTCGCTCAGATTGAGTCGCGCGAGCTTTGAGACGTAGGCGACATCGAGATCGGACGCTTTGGCCATAGGTCAAGAATGCAGACGATTGAGCAACCAAATCGCCGCAGCCAAAAGCGTAATGATGAGAAGGAGGAAGAGAATCCGTCCTTCGCGTCGCTCTTTGCGGAGCGAACCGCGCCGCTTACTCGGTCCAGCGTCGCCGTGGCGTTTGTCTTGCAGCGCCATCGAAACATCAAGGCGACTGCCGCCCTGGCTCGCGCGCATGAGCAATTCTTCGCGCTGGCGCTTTTCCACTTCCTCGGCGACGCGCGGCGCGTCCGCGATCATGCGCTCGAGCTTCTCCATCTGGTCGCGCAGCTCTGATTCCTGACGCGCCAATTCCTGTTTCGTTTGATCGAGCGCGGTTGTCGATCTAGGCGAACGACGAAGCATTCAGCGTCACCGATTGAATGACGCCATCCAGAAAAAGAGGAACAGCGCGATAAATCCGAAAACGATCAGCGGTAAACTGAAAGCGAAGCCGATCTTGATCCATTGCATCAACGAACGACCGCTTCCGGAAAAAACAGGCTCAATTTGAGGCAGAGCCTCATCGCTATCGCCATCGCCGGTCGCCTGCAAACGGCTGCGTTGCTGGCCGAATTCGACGCGCGCGCCTTCCACCGTGCTCAGCGCCCGGCTCAGTTCCTTGTGCAAATCCGCCGGGTTCCAGCTTTTCGGATCGATCGCCTCGATCAATTCCAAATGTTGTCCGAAACTCTCCCGCATCGCGCGCACTTGCTCGAGCCGTTTTTGGGCATCGTAGGCTTCGCGTTCCAAAATCACGAGGGAGCGCGTCAGCTTATCGGTGATCTCGGCGCGGCCGCGTTCCAATTCCTCCTGTTTCCGACTCAGCTCCTCGAGCTCACGCTTTTGCTTCTCGATCTGGTCCTGCTGACGTTTGAGCTGAAGCAGTTGGTCCTGCGCCTTTTGGACTTGCGAATCGAGATGTTCCGGGGACAACGGCTCCTCTTCGCTTAACTCTAACATTTGTTCGATCGGTCGAATTTTTTCCGGCATGTCAAACTTCTTCAAACTTTGCTCACCTCGCACATCCTTGCCGCCGACGGCACATTAATGAGGG
>WNGK01002339.1_pt2 | contig 23661 bp, 23 predicted proteins | sample 5400601 | NCBI WGS metagenome assembly WNGK01 (sample SAMN13153376, study PRJNA577476) | soil metagenome | isolation source: 60 cm soil or saprolite under Garry oak tree replicate 1 | place: USA:California | collected 2016-06-15
GGTGAAGTTGAGCTGCCCATCGGCTTGCTCAGCGCCGCTGCCGGTGCGGAGCAGGCCCGGCTTTCCGTCGTGCCCCAGGGCGCTGGCCGGGATAGTGGTGCCGTCCATGTCGTCTGCGGCAGAAAAGCCGATATCGGCGACGCCGGAGATTTTGCGCATTGCCGCGACGGGACCCACCTGGCGCTCGGGCAATCCAACCGACCGCTCGCCGTTGATGCCGATGGAGTCAACCTGCGCGGCCGTCGGTCCGATGAGAACGACGGAGTCGAGATCGCCCTGCTTGAGCGGCAATGCGGCGCTCTCGTTTTTGAGGAGGACGGCGGCGTCTTCTCCGGTCTTCTCGATAATTTTGGCGTTGTCTTCAATGGACTGTTCGGTCACGCTGTGCTTGTGCTCGCCGTCCATGTATCCGAAGTGGACGATTTCGTAGAGCACCCGGCCGGCGGCTCTCGTGATCTCGGCTTCGTTGACGGTGCCGTCCTTGAGGGCCTCAGTCATCTTTTTGGGATCGAGTTTCGTGCCGAAGTCGCCGAAGTCGCCGCGCGCGGGAGTAGGCTCTTCAGGAATGTGGCCGCCGAACATATCAGCGATCATGTTTTCGGTTGTCTGCGGCGGCGGCGGAGGCGGAACGGGCTGCTTGTCAAAGAACGATGGCAGGGTAAAGCCGCCACCACCGGGGTTGGGCTCGCCGGGCATCTCCATATCGAGGCCCGCGTTGATGAAGTTGACGGCATGCACCGCGCCCCAGTCGGAGGTGACAAAGCCCTTGAATCCGATCTGGTCACGCAGAATTTTGGTCAGCGTGCCTTGATTACCGCAGGCAAATGTGCCGTTCACGCGGTTGTAGGAGCACATGATCGAGGAGACTCCCGCCTTGACGGCGGCGTCGAACGGCGCGACATACACCTCGTGCAGCGTCTGGTCATCCACAAAGATGTTGCCGCTGTCGGAGTCGTAGGCCACATAGTGCTTGACCTGCGCCATGACGTGCTGCGCCTGGATGCCTTTGATTTCGGCGGCGCCCATTACCGAAGTCAAATAGGGATCTTCGCCGAAGGTGTTGTAGCCGCGGCCGAACTCGAGATCGCGGTCGATGTTGACGAAGGGCTGCAGGGAGACGTCGATGCCCAGGGCGCGATCTTCGCGACCGATCACGATGCCATTGTCTTCGGCATCTTTTGCGCTGAAGGTTGCGGCAACGCCCATGGTGGCGGTCTCGCCCTGCGAGGGGTGGCGCGTGAGTACTCCGGGAGGCCCGTCAGCGAAGCGCAGACCTGGAATGCCCAGCCGCGGAACTCCGGCAAGATAGCCGGCCTGGCCCTGGTACTCCTTTGGATCTTCCTGCGTGCCATGAATTAGGGTCAGCTTCTCGTTGAGCGTCATCTGGCTGAGCAGTTTGTCGACGCGCTCATCGCCGGTGACCACCGGCACGGATTGCGCCGTGATGGCGCCTGAGGTTGATGCCGCGATGGCGGCTGCCAGCAGAACCGCTTTGGCCGTGCCCACTAATGTGGAGTTTTGAAAAGTACAATGCATTCCTGCCCCCTGGACCTTCTGTTGGCGAACGCTGCCCGACGGATTCAAAAGAGAACCCAAGATCGTGCCATGACTCATTTCGGTCGAGCGATGATCCCGTTCACCGGAAAGAAGTGTAAAACACCAGGGCGGCAATCGTATGTATCAGTGAGCCAGGGATGCGGCACGGTTCAGGCGCTGCATGGGCGCGTGACGAGTTCGCCGGCGAGTGCAGCTTTCAGGGGAGGGGCAATTCAGCATCAAAGCCGGCCGCGACGAGGTCGTCGCGCAGCCGGTCGACGGTGGTGAACTCGATCGCCTTGATTCCGAGCGCCTGGGCTGCCTCGATATTGACCCGTTTGTCATCGAGAAAAAGGGTCTCCTCGGGCCGGGTACCGAGTTGCTGGAGCGCGTGGCGATAGATGGCGGGGTCAGGCTTGGCCAGGGAAAGCTGAAAGCTCCAGACCAGAACGTCGAAGTCGGCGATCCACAGGAATTCACGCTGAATGTTCTCGAGCACCGAATCGCCCATGTTCGACAAGATTGCGGTGAGCAGGCCGCGTTGCTTGAGCTTCTGGTGCCAGGCAAGCATGGCGGGGTCCTGGGTGGTCCACATGCGGGCATCGAGACGGTTGAGCTCCTCAACTTCGCTCTTGCCGAGGGTGAGATTGCCATCGATGTTCAGTTTTTGCCAGAAGGCCGCCCCGGTGAGCTTGCCTTCGTCGTAGGCGTGCCGATCGGCCCAGTAGAGCTTCTCAAATCGCTCCGCCGGAAGGCCGGTGATGCGGACCATCGCGTCATGTGCTTCGGCGTCAGGCATGCCGGTCAAGACCATTCCATAATCGAAGACAACTGCGCGCAGACCCAATGCTCCTCCTTGTTGACGTCAATGTATCGTTGAACAGACGCCTGTCCTTATTGTGCATGATGCTTTCCGGTAAACGGGACCGGGAGGGACGGGGCGAGTTCCAAGAGAGATGCCGGCAGGGTGATGCAGTTTTCGCAGAGATCGAACTGGAACACGGAAGAGAGCGACCTCGCTCGTGCCCATCGCGAGCGCTCGCGGGACGGCCTGCCGATTGCCGACCTGACAGCATCGAACCCAACTCGCTGCGGGTTCGACTACGCTCCCGATCTGCTGAAGGCGCTGACCGATCCGCGGGCGCTCGACTACGATCCGCAGCCGCGGGGGCTGCTGCGGGCCAGGGAAGCAGTTTGCGCCTACTATGCCGGCCATGGCTCAAGGGTAGTTCCCGAGCAGGTGGTGCTGACCACTAGTACGAGCGAGGCCTACAGCTTCCTGTTCCGGCTGCTCTGCGATCCGGGGAGTGAAGTGCTGGTGCCGCAGCCGGGCTATCCGCTGTTCGACTTTCTGGCGGTGCTGGACGATGTCCGGCTCAAGTCTGTCTCATTTGTTTACGACCACGGGTGGCAGATCGAACCAGAAGAGTTTCGCCGGGCGATCACACCGGCGACCCGCGCGATCGTGGTGGTTCATCCTAATAACCCGACCGGTCACTTTACGAAATGCTGGGAGGCGGACGAGCTGGGGAAGCTTTGCCGCGAGTTTAACCTCTCACTTATCGTGGACGAGGTATTTGTGGATTATGGGTTTGTGGGCAAACGTGAAAGTTTCACTTCAGGTTTGGATGGGGTGCCGGTATTCGTCGTGAGCGGGCTGAGCAAGATCGTCGGGCTGCCGCAGATGGCCGTCGTGGCTCGAAGCGAGGGAGGGGATTCAACGTCAGATCCGAGGGCGGGTTATCAGGAACCTGGCTGAGCTGGACCGGGAATTGGTGAGACAGCAGACGGTACGGCGCCTTGAGGTGGAAGGAGGCTGGTACGCCGTTCTGCGTATTGCGGCTCTTCAACCCGATGAGAGGACGGTGAGGGAGTTGCTGGATCGCGGCGTCTGGGTGCATCCGGGATACTTTTTTGGCTTGCCGGAGACGGGATGGCTGGTGCTGAGTCTTCTAGCACCCGAACGGGAGTTCAGCACCGGAGTAACCATACTCTTCAGCTATTTGGAGGTGGATCAAGGTGGTAACAGTACACGGCATCGACCTTGAGTAATACTTGAAGTAGTCTTTGTATCTTATTGATAATGTGACTATTTCAAGTTCGCCAATTCGGCAAAGTCATCGCTTTTGCAGGAATGGATTGTAGTTACGTTCCGCTCCGATAGTGGTTTCGGGGCCGTGACCGGGAACTACTTTGGTTTCATCGGGAAGGACGAGCAAGCGGGTTTCGATGGACTCGATAATCTGCCGTGAGTTGCCGCCCGGGAGATCGGTGCGCCCGATACTTCCGGCAAAAAGGGTGTCGCCGGCGACGAGCAATTTGATGGGGGCAAACAGGAGGCAGATCGATCCCTGTGTGTGGCCCGGGGTGTGGAGCACCTGTGCCGGATAGCGATCGAGGCCGACAACCAGGCCCTCAGCCAGATTTCCGTCGGGCGGTGCAGTGTCGGGGGTGGGAACCCCGACCCACGCCGCCTGTGCCTCCATCATCTGCAGCAGCGGCAGATCGTTCTCATTCAGCAGGATGGGAGCGCCCGTGAGCTTCTTCAGTTTGAGTGCGCCGCCGACATGGTCGATGTGGGCATGAGTCACGAGAATCTGTTTGAGCTTGAGATCCAGTTCGGTGAGGCGCCGGTGGACGCGTCCGATCTCGTCGCCGGGATCGATGACGATGGCTTCCCGGGTCTCTTCGTCTCCCATGAGTGTGCAGTTGCATTGCAGCGGGCCGACGGGAAAGGTCTCGAGAATCATGTGTCTATTTTAGGTCAGGGCAGGTCAGGCACGGTGCGGTCGAAGCGTCTGGAATGAAAAAAGGCAGGCCCGAGAAGGCCCGCCTCTTGAAGAACTGGGAACTGATCGCGACGTCGCGCGCTTACTTGCCCGATTTTGCCGGAGCGGATACGGGCGCGGGCTTTGAGCCCTCAAGAACCGAATGGCTGTGGTTCGAACGCACGTAGAGGATCGTAAGGCTGAGGGAGGTGATCATGAAGATGATCGCCGACCACGTGGTCAGCCGGGTCAGCACGTTGGCCGCGGCGCGAGGACCGAAGGCGGTCTGCGAACCCTGTCCACCGAAGGCGCCGGCGAGGTCGGCCGAGCGGCCCTGCTGCAGCAGAACGACACCGATGAGAAACAGGCACACGATCACGTGCAGGGTGATGACGAAGTAGAAGAGAATCTGCATTTTCTAAGCTGCTTTCCGAGTCTGCCCGAAGCGTTCGGGGGCGTAATCTTTGGTGCGGAGGAGGGGACTTGAACCCCTATGCCTTGTGGGCGCCAGCACCTCAAGCTGGTGCGTCTGCCAATTTCGCCACCTCCGCTTTGGGTGAACTTTACGAGTATACCAAAAGTTGAGGAGAACTCGCTGATGCGGGATCTGCAACTTTATTGGGGTGAGGGCGACGCGGTCGCCATCCGGGCGCGCAGGCGCTCCTCCTGGTCGTCGCTCCAGTATTTGCAGTTGAGCCGGAGGAAGACCGAGGTGTAGGGAATGGCGAGTCTGGTCTTGAGAACCAGGATGTGAACCAGCTTTCCGGCCTCGTCGACGTCGCCGATAAGCTTTTCGTTGGGCATGGACTCAACGGACAGGCCATCGAGAAGCTTGCCGATCGAGGCGCGGTAAGCGTCTACCCCGGGGACGTCATCCTCTGATACGAAGGGCAGCTCGGCGTCCATGAAGATGTCGGGGCGGACGTGAGCGGAATTGCTGACCGACGTCAGCACGTAACGGACGACGTCGAGCTGGTCGGCGTTCGTCTCCACGGTCTCAACTCCAGGAGAGGATTGCAGGGGGTAGGCTGAGTCGACGATCAGGATCCAGTTGCGGTGGCCGAGGAGGGGGAGGTCGTTGGTGACTTTCGCTTGCCAACCCGTTGGTACGGTTGCAGGCGGGGCGGCGAAGAGGAGCGGTGTCGCCAGGAGAAGGCAGAACAGACAAAGAGCTTTGCGCATGGAAAAACTTTCTTCTTGATTGGCGCCAAATGCAAGCAATTCCGTTCAAAGGCGCTTTAAGGCGGCGCGAGAACGGTTTAACGGAGGTGATATGAAATTTCTGATCGGGAGTTGGCGGAATCACTTTTCAGGCGTAGCCAGGGATCTTCAGCTTGCCGTTCATTCAAGCACTATAAGTCGAGCGGCAACTGGTCCAGATCGGCTATGTCTGACTCTGCAATCGGAGCGGCGTTCATGAGCGCCTCGACGGCTTGACGGCGATGATCCTCGGTGTACCAGCGAGGCGCATGCTTTTCCAAAAGGAGGAATAGCTCTCGCAGCACCAATATCGTGAATGAGCCCGACTGATTGGCCTCTCCCCAACTACTACTTCCCGCGGTTTCCTCCTGGGGCTCTGGAAGGTCCATTTTCGCTCCTGGCGATCAATTTTATCCGTCTGCGTCTTCGGTTAGACGTCGCAGACACCGCTGAAAGCGATCTGTCGAAAAGCACTTTTCTGGTTTGACGATTTCTATTCCGGATGGATAATCGGGGAACCCCCAATCACTTGGTGGCAACCCCCTCGCCGGACCGTTCTGTCGCGAAGACGCCCTCCCGGGTAGATTTGTTCAGCAGCCAGTAGTGGAAGCCGTCGATGATGGCCATGAGCGCGGCCTGGTTCATGTCGCTGCTGACCCCCGCGCTGATCCACGGCTCGTGGCCGTCGGCGTGGAAGCTGACCGTGACGCGAACGTGGGCTGCCGAGTCGTGGGCGGAGACGTCGATCGCTGTGACGCTGAAGCGGCCGAGCCGCATTTGTTGCAGCTCCGGATACCATTTTTCGAGCTCGTGGCGCATGGCCTTGGTGAGCGCGTCAACGGGTCCGGCTCCCTCGGCACGCGTTGTCGCCACGGTGGAGTCGCCGATGGAGAGCGACATGAAGGCCTGCACGAAGCGGTTTCCGGCTTCGTCCGATTCGTCGAAGACTCGCCAGCTCTTCACGCTGAATAAGTTTGGTAATATATTCAAAACCTTAAGGCAAGCCAGCCGGAACGAGATTTCACTTGAAGTAAATCCCCCGCCGTCGATCATGGCCTGGTTGGTATCGATGAAGGCCTGGGCCTGGGCGGAATCGAGAGGAACGCCGAGGGACTCGGAAAGCAGCATGATGTTGGCTCGTCCGGATTGCGCGTTCACGCCGATGGATGGGGCTGCGCCGACCCGCGAGGGATCGCACCAGAGGTAAGCGCCGGGATTTTTGCGTTCGCTGCTGCCGTGCATGCCGGCCCAGGTGCCGAAGGCTCCAAGGCCGACGATTGGTGCACCGTGGGGCACGTCGAGCGAGAAAGCTGCGTAGCCCGAGTGCGCAAGGCTGGTGAGGCCGCGCAGAGATTCGGGGCTGACGAATTCAGCTTCGCCGCGAAGCTGCATGCCGCCGATGAGAGTGGTCAGGTTCACGTTGCCGCATCGCTCTCCTGTTCCCAGAAGCGTGCCCTGAATCTGGACCGCGCCGGCGAGGATGGCTGCGCGCGCATTGGCGACTCCGAGACCGCGATCGGTGTGGCCATGAAATCCGAAATTGGCATGGGGATGATCGCTGCGAAGGCCGGCGATGACCTGATGGACTTCTTCAGGGCTGGCGCCGCCGGTGGTATCGCAGACGACGATGCGGCTGACCTGCTGCGCGGCGCACTGGGCGGCTACCTGGCGGAAGTAATCCAGGCTCCGCGCGCGAAAATCGGCTTCGCAGGCGTGGCCGTTTTCGCGGCGTCCGCAGGCGGCGTCCATGGCATGCTCCAGGTCCACGAGCACTTCGAGACCATTGTCCTGAAGGTAGGCGATGGTTTCGTACGCCATGAGCAGGCTTTCTTCGGGCGAGGTCTCGAGCGACTTTTCCACGTCGAGCAGGCGGGACTTGATGACGATCACGGCCACGGGAATGCGCTGCTTGTGCCTGAGGATGAATTCGATATCGGGCCACTGCTGGACTCGAGTGCCGCGACCGCGGGTTCTGCCGAAGAGGGCCAGCTTCATTGCACCTGTGTCGACGCCGAAGAGAGAGCCGGTGAGATTGGCGACAAATTGATTGGCGCCGGCGAAGCCTACCTCAGCGTAGTGGATGCCAAAGCCTGCCATGCGCTCGAGCAGGCCGATCGCGTTGGGTACTGAGATTTCGAGGTTGGGCTGCTGCAAGCCGTCGCGAAGGCTGGTGTCAAACAGCTCGACCTTTTTGATTTCTGGTTCGCTCATTGGTGTCTGCACAGTGACCATATAAGCTTTCTTCGGAATCATAGATGAGCGCGGAGTTTCCGATTTTTCTCTACGCCAGGCCCGCATTATTGAGCGGGCGTGAAGATCGTTACGGCTGGCTTCCCAGACTTGGATGCCGTTAGTGAATGCGTTCGAAGCGGAAGCCGGCTTCACGCAGGGCGTGACTAATGGAAGTGATATGAGTGGCGCCGCGCGTCTCGAGCGTCACATCGATGACGGTTTCGCTGAGGCTGACACCGTAGTAGGCGCGGTTGTGGATGGTCTCAGTGATGTTGGCGCGCTCGCGTGCCAGAATCTGGGTGAGGGTGAGCAGTGCTCCGGGGCGGTCTTGCAGGTAGACGCGAATGCGCAGCAGGCGGCCGTCTTTGACCAGGCCGCGTTCGATGATCTTGGCCAGCAGGCTGACGTCGATGTTGCCGCCGCAGACCAGCACCACGGTGCGGCGATGGCGAAGGTTGGTTTTGGACTGCACGATGGCAGCGAGCGCGGCGGCGCCCGCTCCCTCGGCGAGGGTCTTTTCCTGTTCGAGCAGCATGAGGATGGCGCTGGCAATCTCTTCGTCATCGACGGTGACGATTTCGTCGACGTAGCGGGAGACAAGGGGCAGGGTAAGGTCGCCGGCGCGGCGGACGGCGATACCATCGGCGATCGTGGCTTCGGCCGCGATGGTGATAGGAGCGCCCGCTTCGCGAGCGCGCAGCATGGAGGGGAGCTTCTCGGGTTCGACGCCGATGACGCGGATCTTGGGGTCGGTCTCTTTGAGCGCGCAGCCGATGCCGCTGATGAGCCCGCCGCCGCCGATGGGCACGACTACCGCCTCAATGTCGGGGACCTGCTCGAGCAGCTCGAGGGCGATGGTGCCTTGTCCGGAGATGACGTCGGGATCGTCGAAGGGGTGGATGAAGGTGCGGCCTTCTTCGATGCGGCGGCGCATGGCTTCTTCGTAAGCTTCGTCGTAGTTGGCGCCGTGGAGTATAACTTCTGCGCCGTAGGATCGGGTGGCGGCGACCTTGACCTGGGGAGTGGCGAGCGGCATGACAATCTGGGCGCGGATGCCTCGGGCGCCGGCGTGGAAGGCGACTCCCTGCGCGTGATTACCGGCACTGGCGGCGATGACGCCTCGCTTACGTTCGGTTTCGCTCAGGGTGAGGAGCTTGTTGAGAGCGCCGCGTTCTTTAAAGGAGCCAGTACGCTGCAGGTTTTCGAGCTTGAGATGGAGAGGCAGACCGGTGAGCTGGGAAAGGTGGTGCGAGAGCTGGCAGGGCGAGACATGAATGGCCTCGCCGATACGCGCGCGGGCTGTCTGGATGCTGGATAGACTTACGGGTTCCAAATCGTTCTCCTCGACAACAGGGAAAAGGCGCAAATGAAAAAACCACCAGCCGCGTTTGCGGGTGGTGGCCTGGGTTCTGCTGGTTCAGCTAAATCCGGTTGGTCAGGCTCTTTTTCCCGCGCGCACGTTGTAGCTGGTAATTCGAATGGCGGGAATGGAAATGGCGCCGATGTGGCCGGAAAAAAGGTCCGTGTTGGCGCTGGAGCGAAGCATGACGTCGTTGGCAGTAGACCAGAAGGGCATTGGGCGAGTCAAGAAATAAGGGCGTCAGCGGTACCGGAAATGAGGGGATAAGTGCTGGACAAGGTTGGATAAGGTTGGACAAGGCGGCGGTTCTAGTGTAGGTCGCCAGAAACAACATCATTTATACACGGCTCGAAGAGGAGTTGATTTGTCGAAAGGCATCCCTCAGTGGCTAAAGCCTCGCTCATTTCGGGCTGTTTGCGGCACGACTAAAGTCGTGCCCTTTCAAAACACATAAATGATCATCTGTGTGGCGGAGACCACTAGAACAGGCCGGACAATTTTGAGAAGGAATCGAGTTCGATGAGGTGCTGGCCGGGGGGCGGGGCGGAGACTTCGGCGTGTTCGAGGATCCAGGTGTTTTCGTGGAAGAGGAAGACGGCATGGAGCCCGGCAGCCAGGGCGGGATTGATGTCGCTTTTGGGGCTGTTGCCGATCATCCAGCTGGTGTGCGGCTTGAGCTCGTGACGGGCGATGACGGCGTGGTAGGTGGCGGGATCTTTTTCGGCGACGATCTCGACGGCGGAGAAATGCGCGGCAAGTCCGGAGCGGGATAGCTTGTCGGCCTGTTCCGCGTGATTGCCTTTGGTCATGAGAATCAGGTGGTGGCGCGTGGCCAGTTCGGCCAGGGTTTCAGCGACGCCGGGAAGCAGTTCGATCTCCTGTTCGGAGATGGCGCGCGCGAAGCCGAGGACTTGCTCGGCCTTGTCTTCGGTAACAACATCGGAGCTGAGGCGCTCAAAGCAAGTGACCAGCGAGCGGGTAAAGCTGGTGAGGCCGTAGCCGTGGGCGAGGATGGTTTCGCGCTCGACGGCGTTGAGGGCCTGGCGCACCTCGGCGGGCGAGTAGGTGTGGTGGTTGAGATAGCTGATGAAGGCGGCAATGGCCCGCTCAAAGTAGATGTTGTTTTCCCACAACGTGTCATCGGCGTCGATGAGCAGGGTCTGGCCGGCAGGGAACTGAGGCATGCCTCCATGGTAGGGGTTGCCGGCGAGGGGCTTCAAGCAAGCTCTTTTCAAAACAGGCTTGTGCTACACTCGGCTGTTACTTTTTGGGGGAACTGGATGAAAGCAATCTTGCGTCTTACGGGGCTTCTCTTTGTTCTGATGACTGTAGTGGCAGGCGCGCACGCGGCCGACCTGACCGGCACGTGGAAGGGCGCGTTCGATTACAACGGAAACGCAGTGCCTGTCACGCTCAACCTGACCAATACGGGAAGTGCGCTGAGCGGCACGATGGAAGGTCTTCCCACTTCGCCGGTAGATATTCACGACGGCAAGGTGGATGGCGACAAGATTACATTCTGGATCAACACCGACTACGAGGGGACGACTTACAAGCTGTTGTACAACGGCAAAATGACGACCGACCAGATCGACTTTTCGTTCGGAACCGAGGATGGCAGCTGGGGAACAACGCTGACGGTGAAGAGAGACGTTCCCGTCGCTCCTCCGCCGTTCACGAATGATGTAACCGGAGTCTGGAAAGGCGAATGGGACTTCAATGGGACGGCGACGCCGGTGACGTTTAATCTGAAGAGCTCAGAAAGCGGCGTCACCGGCACGGTGGAAGGCATGGGGCCAGCGCCCGTCGATATTCACGATGGCAAGATCGAAGGCGATACGGTTACATTCTGGCTGAATACGGATTACCAGGGGCAGACCTACGCGCTGACCTATAAAGGCAAGATCACGGCGGGTCAGATCGATTTCACGTTTGGCACCGCGGATGGAAGCTGGGGAGCTGCGGTAACGGCGAAGAAGAGCTGAATCATGATGCTCTAAAACAAAGTTAGGTCTGATCGAATTGGGCTTTGGTCCAAAGAGGAATGGACGGGATCGCGTTTCTTCAGGGGCAAAGGCCCCCGTCTATTTGGATTGGTTTCTCTGTCGGCTGAAGCCCCACGAACAGCTTGTATACCGCGAGCCGAGCGCATCATCAGCTAATCGGAAATTGCTGGTATGCCACTATGACCCGGTCCGCAGTTCCAGCTCAATGTACGATTTTCGAGGCTCGCTATTTCTTTCCGAGCAGGGCTTGGAATTCGGGATGTTTCTGGACGAGGTGGTTGGCGAGAGGACAGATTACGTCGACTCGAAGATCATTCTCTTTCGCGTATTGAAAAGCGGTGGTGACTAGCTCGAGTCCAATGCCTTTACCGCGAAGGCTCTTGGCGACTTCTGTATGCCAGATGGTCATCCAGCCATGACCGTCCGTTTCGAATTCAAGATAGCTGGTCTGGCCATCCTGCTCGATTTCAAACCGGCTCCTGGTTACCTTTGTGGAGTTGTTCACTCTGTCCTCGATCTTGAGATGATTTGAAGTGTCGCCGTGACTCATGGGCGCTGTACCAGACGACGCATGTCTCGTTTATCTGAACAACGGCGGGCCTGTGAAGGTGCTGTCATTGCGGAGCGTCAGGCAAAGTGTAGTCGAACTTGTAGGAGTGCATGCCGGCGTCGATGATGATCGTCAATTCACCCGAAATGCCGGCGAGTTCGCCTGTGGCGGAGCCGGGTACGACTGAAACTTTCAGTCCAAATTTGCCGTGGTCCATGGTGCCGAAGTGCTGCAGAGCGAAGGAACCATTCTTGCCGTGCAGAGATCCATTGACTTCTTCGATAGCAACATAGCCGGCAGTTCCCGCGGTGGGATTGCCTGCGCCGAGCATCTCTCCCGCGCTGGCCGCCTCAAGATCGCCGCGATATAGCTTGTCGAGCGAATAGCGGCCGATGGAGGTTGCGGCGATTGCCTCGTCGGCAGGGAGCGGGGCGGTCTTCACTTCAAATGTTCCTTCTGCGTGCATGATGTGCTCCTCGTGTTATGCAAAATTTACGAAGGGTAACCTCAGGGGCTAAAGCCCATCTTATTATGCGGGTTTGCGGCACGGCTGAAGCCGTGCCCTGTTACAGTGCGTCCCTGCCAGACCCGACCGCCACCAATATAACGAGCGGCGCGGAACCTCCAGTTCTCGGCCAAAGCCACCTGATTTATATGATCGCCGGACAGCTCCACGAAAGGGAAGGAAAGGCGCTCACCAACTCAGGGCCTTCCGGAGTGAGTGAGGATCATGAGCGGAAACGTGGCGAGGGCTGCGACGATGATGAGAATGAGAAAGAAGGTGCGCTGGTTTCAGAAGCCTGTGTCAGGTCGTGCAGCGTCTCCTCATTTTGATCACGCAGATACTTAAGATGTTCGCCCGCAAATGTTCTCGTAACTCTTTGCTGGCGGATCTGGGTAATGAAGAGCTTAGTCTCCGAGGCGACTGAGCTAATGGACTTGAGTCCTGACCGAAGATCCTCATCCGTTAGAGTTTTGTCTTTCTGGCAGCCCGCAGAAATGCCGAGCAACAGAAGAAGCAGAATATGAGTGGGGCATCTTCGAGGGACGTCTGGGTTTGATTCCGTGCCCGCACCGAAGGTTGGAGTGAACCCGTGTGTCGGTGTGAACTCAGAATGCGTCTCGAAGCGAAATATATGCGAGTTATTTATCCAAGCGCGGCGGCTATCTTTTGCATCCAAGCCGAATAATGGCGGGCTACGTCGATACCGGTGAAGAAATAACATTGTTCAGCCAGATGGTCGGCATCTTGACAGCATCTTGTACACGTGTTGTTTGATTCTTACATCACGGGCCCATTATGGTTGTTCCGCAGCAGGGCAGGTCGAACTTCATCCTCGATTTGAGGCAAAATTTCGGACTTAACGCATAACGATGCAGTTAGATCCCGGAAAGTCCTTGAGAATGAAGGAGCACCAGTCCTGGATTTCGCTGCAGCGCGACAGTTGCCCTGGCAAAGTGCTAAGGTGCGACATATCCCACTCTCCAGTCGATCGTCCTGTGAGAGCCCTGTGAAACGAGTGGACTATTACCGCATTGATCTAAAGGAGATTCCTCGCAAGTACCGCTACTCGGAGCAGTTGCCAGTGACGCGGGCCTCGCCATTAAAGCTCAGGAAAGAAGTCGAACATTTTGCGATCTATTTCCAACGCGAATTTGAATACCCGATCCGGGAATTTTCGGCAAAGGAGAAACGGCCTTACACGGCTTACCTGCTGTCTGAGAGTAGTCGGCGCGTCTGGATAGGAGCGTGTTGCTTTCGACCTCAGAGCGGTATCTCTGCCGTCGATCGCGAGACGTTACGATGGATCTGGCTTCATCCCTATTACCGCATGAAGGGTATTTTGACCAACGCGTGGCCGAAGCTCAGGGCTGACCATGGTGATTTTTTCATCGAGCCGCCATTTTCACCCGCGATGCGGCATTTTTTGCTGAAGCACAACAGCAATTCTCAGTTTTACAATTTCTATCGAAACGTCGGATAGGAACCCAGCCAAACTCTTGCTGGATTGCGAATCGAATGCGCAGGCGATATCTTGGCGGCCGTATCAACCGAAGACGTGGAGAACGGCGTCCGCTTATCCGATTGAAGGCCCCTGTTGTGGGGGCAACATCGCGCCTGCAGGTTGATGCAGTTGGAGGTGTTTCATGCAAACAAGCTCACGAAGAGCTCAGTCGCGTTCGAAATCGAAACCTGTGCAAGTCGTCGTCGAAACGCCTCGCGGCAGCCGGAATAAATACAAGTTCGACGAACGGACTGGACGGATGACGCTGTCCAAGGTCATGCCAGAAGGGATGGTATTTCCATATGATTTCGGTTTTTTTCCAGAAACGCGCACGGAGGACGGGGACCCCCTCGATGTTCTCATTCTCTGTGACGAACCGACGTTTCCGGGGTGTCAGATAGACTCGCGTCTTGTGGGTGCGATTCTGGCGAATCAGCGAAGTGCTGGGCAAAAGGAGAGGAGAAACGATCGGATCATCGCTGTTGCCGAGGCGTCGGTCCTTTACGCGAGCGTCAAGGATTTATCTGATCTTGAGCCAATGGTCTTGAAGCAGATTGAGGAGTTCTTCGTAAATTATCAAAAGGTCAGAGACATTGAATTTATTCTGATGGGCCACGACGATTCCGCTGGCGCTAGAAAGATACTGGAGCGCGCCTCAGAAAAGCACTAGCGACAGGCAGGGTCGAGTTGAACACGGCCATCTTCGCTCGTTTTATGGGCGCTTCCGCAGAGTTCACGAAGTCCCCCAACAGATTACACCAGTTCGCGCACCGAATCATGCAAGCTGGTGAGAGCAATACGGCTTCTGTTTGGTTCTCCCTTAATGAGGGCCTCAGCAAATTTCGCTGCTTGTGACGCTTTCACCTTAGCAGGCATAGGCGGAGTGAACTGGTCGACGACGGCCTCCACCAGCATCGGGCCGGGCTGACTGAGGGCATCGAGTTGGCGTCCGCAATCAGCGGGATCTTGGATCTTCACGCCATCGATGCCACAGCCCCGAGCAATAGTCACAAAGTCCGCCGGATACAGATCACACGCATATTCAGGATTGCCGAGGAAGACCATCTGCTCCCACTTGATCTGACCCAGCGTGTTGTTCTTGATGACGACGATCTTGACGTTGAGCTTGTAGGCGGCAACTGTAATCAACTCGCCAAGCAGCATGCTGAGGCCGCCATCTCCAATGATGCAGTACACCGGCCGGTCGGGATAGGCAACAGCCGCGGCAATGGCATACGGCAGTCCGCAAGCCATCGTTGCGAGATTGCCGGAGCAGCTGTGCTTCTGGCCGCGCAGTGCGGGCACATACCGTGCCCACCAGGTGGTGATGGTGCCCGAATCTGAGGTCACGATGGCGTTGGCCGGAATCCGCTTTCCCAGTTCCCAGCCAACAACCTGCGGCTTCATCGGCTTGTCATCGCGGGTTCCACGCTCCTGCATGAGCTTTTGCCATTCCCCTTTGCCCTTCTGGGCCTTTTGCAGAAAGCTCTTGTCATGTGGTTTGAGCAATGGCGAAAGTGCACGGAGACATGTCTTTGTGTCGCCAACCAGCGCTACGTCTGCTGGATGCCGCAGACTGATGCGCTGCGGATCGATATCGATCTGGACACATTTCACCGAGCCAGGCTCGGGCAGAAATTCAACATAGGGGAACGAAGTGCCGATCATGAAGAGCGTGTCGCATGCTTCGATGGCATCCTGAGAGGGCTCGGTGCCAAGCAGGCCAATACCACCTGTCGTATAAGGACTGTCGTCCGGAACAGCGGCTTTGCCGAGCAGCGCCTTCACGATCGGTGCTCCGAGGATTTCGGCGATCTGTTCGAGCTCGTCAGTTGCATGCAACGCGCCTTGTCCTGCGAGGATGGTGATCTTCTTGCCGCGATTCAGGATGTCTGCGGCGTGCTCAAGATCCACGCGCCCCGGCAAGTGAGCATCATAGGCAGGCACGGCCGACGTGTGGTGGACTGGATTCCGAGGCGAGCGGCCTTTCTTGATCTCTTGCGTCTGCACGTCGACAGGAATCGTGATGTGCGAAACCCCACGCTGTGTGAGCGACGAACGGATGGCGAGATCAGCCACCGCTTCCATGTGTGCGCCGTTCATCACACGCTCGTTGTAGACGGCGACGTCAATGAATAGTTTGTCCAATGCGACGTCCTGCTGCGTGAATGTCCCGATCAGGTCGCTATGCTGCAGGCCAGTGATAGCGAGGACAGGGGCATGATCCAACTTCGCGTCGTAGAGTCCGTTGAGCAGGTGAATCCCGCCCGGTCCGGACGTTGCGATGCAAACGCCCAGACGTCCCGTGAATTTCGCATAAGCACAGGCCATAAAGGCCGCTGCTTCTTCGTGCCGAACGTGAATAAAGCGAATCTTATCCTGCTGCTTTCGCAGTGCTTCGAAGACACCGTTGATGCCGTCTCCCGGCAAGCCAAAAATCGTGTCAACGTCCCACGCCAACAATCGCTCCACTAGTATGTCCGACGCATTGGGCATGAGCAACTCCTCTCTCTCTGCACGTTAGGACGCAAGCCCGTCGCCAGGAGTTTTCTCAGAAGAATCGCTCTTTTTCGTTGTTTTGAGTAGACACGGTAGCTCCCTCCACTCCTTGTCAGATGCATAGCGGCTTAAGACGATGAGTGTCAATCGGAATGCTGGGCAGCATCTGCGGAGATAAAGCCACTTAGAAAATTTCGAGACGGTGTTTCACGCGGATTTCGATCGCCCATCCAGAGGATCAGGTTGAAGAAAAATCTGGTGGATCCTGGGCTCCTCCGACCGAATGCGGCTCTCAATTTCGCTAATTGCTTCCTCCAAATGTTCGACGTCCAGCTCTCGATGGAATCGTATATCTGCCGTTAGTAAGACCTGTTCAGGCCCGAGTTGCATCGTCAACAGATCGCCGACTTTGTCGACAGACGGCTCATCACGCAGAATCCTTTCCACGTTCTGAATCGTGGCGCTTCTTGTCCTTTCACCGACAAGGAGGGCACCACTTTCTCGCCCTAACAGCGCGGCGGTCCCGAAGAGCAAAATCCCGATAAGAATCGAAGCGGCTGGATCAAAATATGGCCGGTTGAATATCTGCCCGGTGAGGATTCCGCAGAATGCGACCAGGATACCAATCAGGCTCGCCGAATCTTCGAGAAACACCGTAAAGATTGTGGGATCTTTGCTTCCTACCACCTCGTCCCACACACTTTCGCCTCTCTTCTTTTGGGCACGTAGTTCCAGGTAGGAGATTCGCCACGAATAGAAGTCGAACGCGGCAGAGAAGGCCAACACAGCATAGTTCCAAGAGGAATGAGTGACAGGTTCAGAGTGGCGAAGAAGGGAGATACCATGGTGAACGGCCAATCCCCCACCTATTCCGAAGGTGTAAACAGCAACCAAGAGCGAATAAAAATAGAGAGCCTTCCCATGTCCGAAAGGATGCAAAGGACTGGGTGGCCGGCCGCTACGCTTCAGCCCGACCGACAATAGAATCTCGTTCCCGGTATCCACCGTCGAGTGAAATGCCTCCGCCAGCATGGAAGAACTTCCGGGAAATGCTGCAGCGACATACTTACAGAGTGCGATCGCGACATTGCTCACGATGGCGGTGTAAACGATCTTCTTGGAAGCACGAGAAGCCACGCAGTTTTAGATGCTCGGGACAGCTTCCCGATCAAATGCGAGCGCCGGCCAGCGACTACATCCTCCACATTCTTGTTCTCTTTAAGCCAGGCAGCATTCGTGTGTGATCTGCATTGCTTCTTCTGCAGGAATGACCCAGACTGCAATCTTTGAGGTGTTTGGCGAGAGCCTCTTTCCGAACATGCATGTCAAGATCGGAACCTTGCTTGTGCCGGAACTCTTCTTCCCGGCCGTGCTCCTTCCATCCATTGTTTTCGTGGCGCTTTATGCCTACCCTTTTCTAGAAAAGTTGTTCTCGTTTGAGTCGCGCGAGCATAACGTATTGCGCCTTCCTTATCAGCAACCGTTCAGCACTGCTGCTGGATGTGGACTTGTCATGTTTGTTCTTGTCCTCGAAGCCGCTGGTGCCGACGACGTAATTGCTGTGGCCATGAATGGTTCCGTCACACAAATCCGAACGACACTACGGGTTTTGGTTGTCGTGCTACCTGCGATTACCTGGATCGTTGTATATGGCATGTGTTTGCGTGCGCTGAGAGTGCGCGCTGCAAGAGGTGGAACGATCAATCTGGACGGATGAGCAAGACAGTTTCATTCCATAACGCTCAATCGATCCACGGGCTCCCGTTCCCGTCTCGGAGCTCGTAAAGATAAGCCGCAATATCATTCGCGTCCTTTTCCGTGACACCTAAATCAGGCATCGAAGTGTCGGGCAGCACTGCCTCCGGATCGCAAATCCAGCGGGTAAGATTCTCGGGCGTATTAGCCAATTCACCGGCAACTATCGAGCGGTTGCCAAACCCAGTCAGGGGCGGGCCAACTCTGCCGCGTGCTCCTTTCACACCTGGAACCACATGGCATTCGCCGCAGCCATATGCGCGGATGAGCTCCTTTCCTCGATCTGACCTCCCCAAACCGATGATTCCAGCAGTGCGGCTCGTGCCAACGTTGCATCCCGCAATGCCGAGCAGCAGAGAAAAGCCAGCCGCGAGCAGACAAAAGCATCGCCTCACAATCCCTCGAATTGGCTGAACAAATGTAGGTCGAACGCTGTGTCTTCGGCGCGACAGAATCATTGTGTGTTCCCGAACGCCTCGATCATCAATTCTCAAGATGACGAGCCAGGTAACCGCATGGTTGGATTGCTAGTCTCCAGACAACGTCTTCCGCCCAAAGGCACCTATCCGTGCTCGGCCGGTCTGGCTCGCGAGGTTGTCAGAGAATACGTTCCGGGCGAGGACATCTGCGGTTCTCCTTAGCGCGGGAAAGAGTGACTTGGACTAAGCTGGGATGTGATTTGGCGTCCAGCCAAGATCGTTAGCCGTGCTCTGCGGCATGGATGGCGCGGTGCTTGATCGCGTTGCCTGGGTTGAGCCGCAAAGAAAACGGCGAAATAGCTATCCTTCGCTCTTCTTTTGCTCTGCGTTCCTCTGGCTGTCGCTGCAACTAGACTTGCCATTCTTATTAATTATTGTTGGTGATCGCCCAGCACACTGCGAAGTTTTGACGATTCCAAATCGGAACCGCTGGATAGCGCGATCGCTTCGACAATTCTCATGCTAGGCACGATCCTATTCCCTCTCATTTCCCCGGAATTCACAACTTCAGGAGAATACTTGCTGGGCACACGCGCCAAGCGCGGCGGCTCGATCGGTTGGGGTGGAATCTGGCCGATCTCGTCGGCCTCGTCGCTCAATTCGAACAGAGGAAGGTCAATTTTGAATCGCTCACCGAAACGATCGAAACCGTCTCCCCCGCCGACGGCCGAGGATGAAGTTCGGTGGAAACCTCAATTCGGCTGCGGCATTTAGCTCTGTGCCTTTCGTGATCACTCCCTCTCGATGAGTCTCACCTCTTCCGAGGCAGATTTGTTTGGTACAATTTGAACAACGGAGTGGTGACAACTTCGCGGTTCGCTTTCGCCTGCCAGAGGACAGAAATCTGGAGTTTCAGGTTACTGTCCATCAAACTCGGGATTCGGATATTATCCCGTGGAAAACATGGAAACAGGCGAACGAGTGGCCAGTAGGAAAGACAGTAAAATCTGCGATTTGCTTTAAGTGATTGAAATTGCAGAGGGGACGTAGCTCAGTTGGTTAGAGCGCTGCCCTCGCAACAAATTCTTTTCTTTTCCTAAACATACTGAATATGCTGTCCATCGTGCTGTCCATTTGACCGAGATTGCCGCCCAGGATATCTATGCCAGGTCTCACTACGAGGCTTGGAATACATGGCCAGAGCGAAGCAATACGCCGACCGCGTCAACATCATCAAGAGAATTAAACTGGGCTCTAAATGGCCGTTCGCGTCCGTGGTGGAGCACAACGGCAGGATTGTTCGCGATCATGTTTGGGTCGCTGGCCGCGACGAGCACCATCCCGAGGGGCGCTACTACTTGGAGTGGTACGAAGCGGGAAAACGCCGAAGGAAGCCGGTCCCCAAGTTCGAAAACCTGCTGCAGACTGCCCGCTCGAAATCAATCGAACTCAATGCCCTTAAGGCGGGTCTACTTCCTTCTTCCGATACGCCATCAGCTGATAAGACCTCGCGTATAACGATGAGCGCGGCGATCGATGACTATCTGGAATACATTCGCAAGCACCGCAGCCTGAGAACTTAGAGAACCTACCGGCCGACCTTGAATATCCTGTTCAGGAACTCGTACACCAAGACATACGTGGATGAGGTAACACGCGAGGACATCCTGAAGTTCACCAGCGACTGCTTCGAGCAGGGGCTCGTCCCGCGGACGGTCTATGATCGCCTCGTTACGGTTCTCCAACTCTTCAAGCGGCACGGATTGAAAGGGCTGGTCGAGCGCAGCGATTGGCCCAGCTATGTCGAGACCATCCGACCGATCTACGAACCGGAAGAGATCGCGGCGATGCTCCGGCGCGCCACTCAGGACGAGGCGATCCTCATCAAGTTCTGTCTCACTTCTGGCTTCCGCGACCGTGAGATCCGCTACGTGACATGGCGCGACGTTGACCTACGCAACTCCGTGGTTCGCGTCACCGCTAAGCCGCTCTGGAAATTCAAACCTAAGAACTACGAAGAAAGAGCTGTGCCCCTTCCTGCGGCAATGATTGAACAATTGCAGCAGTTGAAGGCCCGTCGCAATGCGACGCCAGCAGAGTTGATCTTTCCGAACACCAAAGGTAAACCAAATAGTCTTCACATTGAAGTCGTGAAAGAGGTGGCCCACCGGGCCAAGCTGAACTGCGGACAGTGTGTGACTAAGCATGGAAACCGTTGCGCACAAGGGCCATATTGCCAGCGGTTCCACTTGCATAAATTTCGTCACACGTTTGCGACCGAGCATCTTCGTCATGGCATCGACGTGCGCACACTGCAGGGTTGGATGGGGCACCGGGACATTCAGTCGACGATGGTCTACCTCAAGGGGATTCAGTCGAAAGATGCGTTGGTAAAGGTGAACGGTGGCTCGCTCGCTGCTTACATTGCGTAGTCTTGCGCGAGACAGAAGCGGATTTGACCGAATTTTTGATTCAGTTCACTCTGCACGGAGTTCAGAGACTTACGCTGGCGCCGAGACCGGCGCCCAGGAGGAGAACGCTCATGAGTCTAGTGGACGTCGTAAGAGAGAAACAGGAAGCTCTGCGGGTGCGGGACGTAGCTCGGCTCCTGGGGGTCTCGCCGCAGCAGATCTACAAAATGGCGGCCAGCGGCGAGATCCCCTCCTTCAAGGTGGCGAATGCGGTCCGCTTCGATCCACACGAAACAGCTGAATGGCTGAAGGAGAAATATCCCGTTCGTTCAGTGGAAGTGCGTTTCTCCGCGGCAAGAAGAGCGTAGCTACAGTCGGGGACTTGAAGGTATCTAAATTGACCGGGATTGTACGCGCGATAGTGCCCAATAAGAAACCACGGTTTCTTCAAATCATGGCTTGAGCGAAAAGTGAACGGAATGCGAATCACGAAGGAAGAAGTTGTCGCGGGTCATTCTGCATTGCGGGTGCGTGGGTTTCTCAGGAGGTTCGAGCGTGGTTTTTTCATGGTCTCTGCTGCTGAGAGCTTTATGCAAATCAGGTCACGGCAGGCGGCAGAGTTTATCAACGATATGATCGCGCTCCAACTTATAGAGCCCACAATGCCCTTTGGGGATAAAGCAGCCTTCCAGGTTGCAACGCGAGGTCATGCATTTGCGAATGCAACGGCTGCGAAGCCAATTTCTCGAGGAACAGCAGAACGGGTCCTAAGAGAGTTTATTGATCGCGCGAATGCTGTAAACGCTTCGAAAGAATATGCGTTCAAAATTGAGAGCGCCGTTTTGTTTGGCAGCATGCTGTCATGTGCGGATAGGTTGGGTGATGTTGATGTCGCAATTGATTTGCAGCGTCGTATCTCGGATTCCGCCAAATTTAGACAGCAGTGTGACCGTCGTCGGCATTTGGCGGAAGAACAGGGAAGAGCATTCTCTTCTGCAATTGACTGGGCAACATGGCCTACGAAAGAGGTTGTGCTGCAGCTGAAGGCGCGCTCTCGTAGCCTAAGCTTGCATCGATTCGAACAATTAATGGAGATGGAACATCTTCATTACCGCATTCTTATTGGGAACGCCAACTTAATAGCCAGTCAGATTCCTACTGGATGTGCCGTGTAAGGATATTGTGCTTTGGAATGATGGCTTTGACTCTTGGACAGCCCTTTAAAAGAAAGTAGGAAAGGAAAGCATTCGGCTGTTAACCGAAGGGTTGTAGGTTCGAGTCCTACCTGAGGAGCCAATCCAATTAAAATCAATGATTTAGCAAAGAGTATCAATTCGATGTTTATCGAATTTCGCCGAACTTCGCCAAATTACGCCGAACTCAATCGACCTGCTGAGCTGACAATCGGCGCGAGTCGTTTGGGAACGCTTGGTTTCTTTAATCGTATTGCGCAACAGGTCTTCATCTTTACAGCAAATGAGGATCTTGCCCGAAGGGTTGTAAGCAACTGACTAAGCGCAGGGCAGGGAATTGAGCCTTGGATGGCGGGAGTTATGGACAGAGAGGTGCAAAAGGACAGCGGCTACTCGCCGCCTTTGAGAACGAGGAGCGGAAGAAGCTCATGGCTGGTAGCGCTGCTTACTGCAGGAGTGCCCAGACGGAGGTGAGCGATCCTGCATTGCTAATGTATTCCTCTCGACAAAGATAGGCACGCAATTCGCAACGACGAGATGGCTTCTCTTCGGTGCAAATCCAAGCTCGATGAGCGCATTGCCGATGAGCCGCTCGTCGAATTCGCCGCAGTCCCGTATCGCGGGGACCAGTGCCCCGCGCCCAAGTCTCCTCTTAAGAGGGGTTATCCGATTTAATGTTTTGGTTGAGTCGCAGCAGGTTCGTTGGGTCGTACTGCTTCTTGATATCCACCAGGCGAGCATAGTTATCCTTGATGCCTGCTACTCGGCCTGCAGCGTCGAATCAAACGACTTCAACCTGGACCGATGGGCCTCGGTGATCACCCAAAAGCGGCCATAGATGATCAAGTGAAAAGCGGCCATAGAGAGGCCGCTTTTAACCCGATCACGTATGGCCGGATTTAACGTGATCACCGAGGCGATGGGAAGTCGCAGAATAGGCCAGCTTGCCTACGACAAGCGCATGTGCGAGAGCGAGCCCCTAAACAAAACGCACATTTATCATTCACTACTTGTGTAGGGACACCGCTAACATGCTTTTGAGTCACTTGTTGAGGCAATAAGTGGCAAAAGGCCGCTGTTTTCATGGCATAACTACGTTGTCGAAGCGGAGTTGAATGCCTTGGAAAGGCGGCCTTTCTAATGACAGAGTGTAGCCAAGAAACGTTCTCGTTTGCACCTCATTTTTCGCGCCGGGTGGAGGCCGGGTTCACCGCCGGTCAAGTTACGACGGACGGCGGGTCGTTGCTGTTGCGGGAAGCGGAAGGCAGGATCAAGCTTGTGGAGCGGCTGGCAGCCTGCTTCAGCGATGGACGGGATCCGGATCGGATCGAGCACACGATTGCGGAGATGCTCTCGCAGCGCATCTACGGGCTGGCGTTGGGCTATGAAGACCTGAACGACCATGAGCAGTTGCGCAACGATCCGCTGCTCGGAGTGCTGAGCGGCAAGCGCGAGTCCGAGCCACTGGCGGGCAAGAGCACTCTGAACCGGCTGGAGTTGAGTGGGCGCAGCCTGCGCTATCACAAGATCGGCTACTCGGCCGAGGCCATCGACCGTCTGCTGGTGGATCTGTTCATGGAGTCGCACGGCGCGCCGCCAGAGCAAGTCGTGCTCGATCTGGACGCCACCGACATCCCGCTCTACGGCCATCAGCCGGAGCGCTTCTTCCACGGCTACTACGACAGCTACTGCTACCTGCCCTTGTACATCTTCGCGGGCGACCAGT
>WNGK01001729.1_pt1 | contig 23658 bp, 24 predicted proteins | sample 5400601 | NCBI WGS metagenome assembly WNGK01 (sample SAMN13153376, study PRJNA577476) | soil metagenome | isolation source: 60 cm soil or saprolite under Garry oak tree replicate 1 | place: USA:California | collected 2016-06-15
CACAGAGGTTGCACAGAGGATACTTTCCCGACAGACTGCCATGTTTTCTAATTCTCAGTCAATCTCTTGCCGGCGCACGGCCCGCTCAGTCGTGCACGGTTCAACCCCGCAGCGGATCACCCCACCCTGATTGCACATGCTTACCGTCCTTGACGATGCACGGCACGGTTGGATCGCCGCCGGAGTAGGCGAACATCTCGGCCCGACGCGCCCGATCGGTCTGCGCATCATAGTCTGTAAAGGGAACACCTTGTGAATTGTAATAATCTCGCGCCTGCTGGCAATAAGGACACGCCGGTTTGGTATAAATGACTAAGCCCAACTTTGTCACCTCCGTGTGTCCCTAGTTTAGCAATGTCCCGGCAAAGATGCATCCACAGAATACGCAGATTACACTGATTCAGTCTGTGAAATCTGCGTAATCTGTGGAAGGAGAAACAAAGAAACGATATACTTACGCCGATGTCGGAACAGAGTCTTCAAGCGATGCCACCAGCACCGATCGAGAGCGATCTCCTCGACCCGTTCGAAAAACTCATTACGATTGAAGTCCTCGGTAGGCGCGTCGAGGTCCCCGAAAAGAACCGGTTGCTCCGTTGCTTTCAGTATCTTTCCCTCAACACGATTTCGTACGGCGATTTTTGCTGGAACGGCGAATGCACGAATTGCCAGATCTGGTATCACGGCGCCGGGCAAACCGAAAGCTCTGACCGGCCCGCGCTCGCTTGTCGGATGGAAGCGATCGACGATATGGTGATTACGAAGCTGAGCCCCTTCATCAAGCTGGAAGAAACAGGAAAGTAGCTTGCGGCATTTGCGTCACCGCTTGAGGGTGGATATTTCCGATTGCCGTGGTTGAAAAGAAAAAGGGACGAGTGTGCCTCACGTCACTCGTCCCTCTTTTAGCGTGACCGTGCGAGTTGATCCGGATTCAGCCCCTCCGAACCTCGCGTTGATCACGCAAATCGATAGTCTTCTGCCAGCGTTCTAGCGACCACGCCGATCGTGTCGCAGATCGCGAACGTCTAATCGGCGGTCGCGACGATCCCAGCGCAAGTCGCGCCGGTCATGACGGATATCGCGCGTGTCGGCCTTGATGTCCTGCCGATCACTTCTCAGTTCCTGTTTGGATTCGCCTTCTTTCCTGTCCTCGCGAAGATCGCGAATGTCGGCCCGGCGCTCCCGCTCATCTCTGCGCAGATCGCGGCGATCCGTGCGGATGTCCCTGGTGTCGCGGCGAATATCTCGGCGGTCAGCGCGCCTGTCCCAGCGTCCGCCTCCCGGTATTTGCGCCGTTGCAGTTGTGACAACGCCGGTTAGCAAGACGAGGGAAAGTAACAAACCTTTCAAAAGTGTGATTCTCATTTTTGTGTCCTCCATAACTTGTTAGTGTGTGATTCATCAGGCTCCAGACGCTGCCGTCCGAGCCCGGCGCCGAAGTCACAGAGGAGAGACAACAACACTCAGCCAGAGGAGAAGACGCTTTTCGTGGCATCGTTTTCGACTGGCTTCGGCAACCCCCTTGTCATCCCGTTAGACGTTGGGTGTCGGCGAGTGGCCGAGGTTTTTTGTGAAGGTCCGATCAAGCTGGACGATAGTGATTTAGCATTGAAGTTCGCGATGCAAGGTTTTATACCGCGAAGCGGTAACGCCCTCCAGCCCAACGTTGCCGCTTGGCGGCTACGTTGGGAAGAGGAGTGGAAGAGGACACAACCCCATCGGGATTGAGGTGCGTTCAAATTGGATACCCAGGGTAGCCGCGGCGGCAACCCTGGGCTGGAGGGCGTTACCGCTTCGCCGGTACTTGATCAGAGCTTCCTTCAGTTTGTCGTGGCGGTAACAGTCGCCCTTTCCGATGAATAAGGAGACAAACTTTAGAATTTGTCGGACATTTGCTTAGTATTTCGGCACGCTTGGATCGACTTCGTTTGACCAGGCTGTGATGCCGCCTTTCAGGTTAATCAGGTTGCCGGTGAAACCCGACTGCTTGAGCGCCATAATCGCGCGTGCGCTCCGACCGCCCATCTTGCAGTGAACCACCGTCTCCTTACTCGGATCGATCTCGGACATGCGGTTGACCACTTGGCCCAAAGGGATGTGAATAGAATTTGGGATCTTCGCGATCGCTACCTCGTGCGGCTCACGCACGTCGACGATCTGAATGTCCTCGCCATTGTCCAAACGTTGTTTCAGTTCGGTGGCAGTGGTCTCCGCCATCTGTTGTTGAGTGGCTCCGTTCATCGAGTCTCTCCTCCGCGCATTTAAGGATTGCTTGATCGTGCGGCATTCTATCCGTCGGCGTGATGACCCGCAAGGCGCCTGGATCAATCGTCTGATTTCTGCTTCAGCACGAGGATACGTTACACTTCAACAGCAGCTCGGTGTCCCTTGCGTAGGAAGGAATTGTCTATGAGATTCGAGTTTTATCATTCGGGCCTCGACAGTGTGCCGAAGCTTTCAGTGGACGGCACAGTCGACAACAGCATTCATTTTTCGCACTGGAAGGGAAACGAGACTCCGGCTGCGGTCAAGGCAGACACGTCGACGGAAATCGCTCTGAATCTCATCGCGGCGCCGAACTTCAACGAGTTGACCCGCGGGATCGAACTGGTAACGAACAATCATTTCGATACTGACGGCGTCCTTTCCGTGTGGATCCTCTTGACTGGTAAGCGCGCGCTCGAGTTGCGCGATAAGTTGATTCCCGCAGCCGAGGCCGGCGACTTTTCCGAATTCACCAGCGAGGATGCGGTGCGCGCCAGCATCGTGATACAGGGTTCCGATCAGGCCTCGCCGAATGACGAAACCGGCTCTCCGCTTGCTTCTCAACTTGCGGGCGTAGAAATCGACGACGACGCGCGCGCTTACGAGCTTGTGCTGCCGGAAGTTGAGCGCGTTCTCACCAGAACAAATGACTACGAACGGCTCTGGCGCGCGGCGTGGGAAAGAATCGCAAGCGCGATCGAGAGTTTCGAGCGCGGGGCTTCAACGGTCGAAGAGATTGCGAATGCAAAACTTTCCGTTATCACGCTGGCGCCGGAGATATTCAGCCCTTCTGGCTTCAATCCGACGCGACACGCGGCGCCGTACAGCGCGATCTCGCATTACGCGCGCGGCGAGATCTACTTGATCGCGACCCCCGTTAAAGGCGGCTGGGTTTATCGCATCGACTATCCATACTATTCATGGGCTGAGACGATCGTGCGACCGCGCATCGAGCGCCGCGATTTGACGCCGCTAATCAATCAACTGAACGGAATCGAAAAGCAAGGCGAAGGACGTTGGCAGTTGGACACAAGGGAAATGACCTCGGCAGCCAAGTTTGTCGCTGCGGACGGTACGCCAGGTGCTTCGACGATTGCGCCCGATGAAGTTGCGAAGATTCTCCGCACCGTGTTGTTCTCAAAGGAGGTCGCCGTCGTTGGTGTCTAACAAGAGCGTATCTGAACGCAGATTGAGATGCACGACGTCGTAATAATCGGCGCTGGACCGGCGGGCTTATCAGCAGCGCTCTGGTGTGATGAGCTTCGCCTGGACACTCTTTTGCTCGAACAGGACGCTGGGATTGGCGGCCAGCTTTTATCCGTTTACAACCCGATCGAGAACTATTTGGGATTGTGCGCGAACAATGGCCGCGAGTTACTTGAACGTTTTTCCGCGGGCATCGAAGGGGCAGACTTCGATCTCTGGACCAATGTCGAGATCGAAACAGTCGATTTGAAGGCGAAACGGATCGCATTGCACAGCGGCGAAGAGTTGCAATCGATCAGCCTCGTCATCGCTACTGGTGTCAGGCGCAGAAAGCTTGGCATACCCGGCGAAGATGAATTTGCCGGACGGGGCATCATCGAATCAGCCACGCGCGATCGGGATCTGTTTGCGGGCAGAGACGTCTGCGTCATCGGGGGCGGTGACGCGGCAGCGGAAAATGCGTTGCTGCTTGCCGAGGTTTGTCCGACGGTGACGCTGGTCTGTCGGGGTAAGACTCTGCGAGCGCGACCGGAATTCAAAGAACGACTGCATGGCACACATTGCATTACGGTATTCACCGAGGCGGTGGTGCAGCGGATTCTGGGCAACGAGCGAGTCGAGGCGGTTGAGATCTTGCGCAAAAATGCTCTCAAATCTTTTCAGATGGCTGTCGGCGGAGTTCTCATAAGGGTCGGTGTTGAGCCCGGCACGGAACTGTTTCGCGAGCAGTTGCAGGTAGACGAGCTCGGTTACATCCGCGTAAATGGAGACCAGGAAACAAGCGTGCCTAACGTTTTCGCGATCGGCGATGTCTCTCAACCGCTCGCGCCCACAATCAGTGGCGCCACCGGCGCCGGCGCAACGGCCGCGAAGGTGATCGCTGCGCGCTTGAACAGAGATCGAAAGGGAAGCCACAGAGACACAGAGGCACAGAGCAAGAAATAGCGAAAACTGGCCGGCTTGAAAGAAACTGAATAGATTTCTCTGTGTCTCTGTGCCTCTGTGGCAAAACGATTGAATGAAACAGCAAGTTGCTGAAATCGTCGGCCAAGAGCGTCCGGCATATACCGATGCGCACATCCTGGCGTATCCAATCGAATACATGGCCGGCATCGATTTGTACAATGTCGGTGAGTTTCATGCGGCGCATGATGCGTGGGAAGAGCGCTGGATGGGTGAGGTTGGGCCGGACGAAAAATTATTTCTGCAGGCAATGATTCAATCGGCCGTGGCGTTCCATCATCTGCAAATCGGGCGGCCCGGCGCGGCCCGCATGATGCACCAGCGGGCGAAGGAAAAGTTCGAGCGGCTCGGCAAAAAAGTGTTCATGTCGCTGGATATCGAAGATTACCTGACCCAACTACATAGCGCACTCTCGTGGCTGACAACCGTGCCCGATCCGCGCGAGCTGACGCCGCCGGAAATTCAGCCGCCCACGATTAGACTGCTGCCTGAGATCATGGAGTACGAATAAGAATGACGGTTGTGAACAGCGTAAGGCTCTTTCTTCTCGGCCTGTGGCTGGGTGCGGCGTTGTTCTTTAGCGCAGTTGTTGCGCCGAGCGTATTTTCTGTGCTTCGCTCGTTTCATCCGCCTAATGCAAACGAGATTGCCGGCACAATCGTCACGCGCACGCTCTCAGTCATAAATGTCGGCGGCTTTCTTATCGGGTTGTTAGCGCTCGCGGCGATCTTGATTTTCAAACGAGACGTCGGCCGAGGTTTGTTCGGAGTCGAAGTTGAATCGCTCACGCTGCTGGTCATCACAACGGCCGTCGGCCAATGGGTGATCGCGGCGCGAATGCTCGCTTTGCGCGCCGCAATGGTATTGCCTATAGACCAGGTCGCTGCGGATGATCCTCGACGCATGGCTTTCAACAGCCTGCACCACTATTCCGTCGCCTCGCTTGGGGTTGCTATAATCGCCGGCTTTATTGCCTTTACGGTGATCGCGTATCGAGCGAGAGGAGACTCTTGAGACAGGGAAGGATTGTTCGGTGGAAATAATCGAGCAGATTAATGAATGGCGCCAACGTTGCGCGGGCTGGCAAAAGGATCGCGGAGCAGTTGCTTCGGACGATCTTGGCGAGTCGTATCCCTTTGTTAAGAACCGGCGCGCGCCCTTCACTCCGTCGCGGCGAGCGCTGCCAATGGTGAACCTCGCGCTGATCTCTTCGGCGGGCGCTTACATCGACGGCACTGATCCGTTCGATGTAAATCTGCCTGACGGTGACGTGACGTTTCGCGAAATACCGGCTGAGGTTGAAGCTGACGACCTAAGTTTCTGCGCCCGCGGTTATGATCCGTCAGCGGTGCAACAGGACTTCAATAGTCTGGTACCGCTGACTCGGTTGTTTGAGTTTGAAAAGAACCGGGTTATCGGCCAACTCAATCCGGTCTTCTGGAGTTTCTGCGGTTTCATACCCGACGCAGCGCGGCTCGCGGACGAGATGCTGCCGAAACTTGTCGAGCGGATAAAGAGGCATGAGGTTCAGGCAGCGTTAGTCGTACCGGCCTCGCGTTTGTGTCATCAATCAGTGTCGCTGGCCGCGCGCGCGATCGAGCTGGCAGGCATTCCTACCATGACGCTCGCTGTCGAGAAAGAGATTGTTGAAAGCGTACGTCCGCCGCGTGCAGCCTTTTACGAAGGCCACCTCGGCAGCGTCGCCGGACGTCCCAACTGGCCCGAACAGCAACGGAGAGTTCTGGATGAAGCACTGCGCTGGATCGAGCCAATGGATCAGCCGGGAGTTCGCAAGCTCGGCGTTGACATGGAAAGCGCGGTAGAGATAGCCCGCGGCGAGAGATGATGTCCGATAACTTTTAGTTTGGCGCGGATCGCGAGGCAGAAGCCCGACCCCGGGGTCCCCAGCCGAGCAGCTCGGCTGGGGTAGGGGCGGTTAGGGAGGGCTCGTCACTTAGCTCAGGAGCCCTTGCTTACGCGCGGGCTTCTGTCTATTGCCAAGCACGACAAACTGAAGTTTGTCGGACAAGAAAACGTCCACACGACTTCATGAATGCAAAGACTCTGCTTCACTGCGCTGTCCTGATCATTGCCGCACTTCTTCTCTATCTCCTCTTTTGGCCGGTGCCCATCTCGCCAGCCGCGTGGACGCCGCCCGAAGCACTGCCACTTGCCGGACAGTTTGAACGCAATTCGCGTCTGGCCGGCACACAACGATTGGACACTGGCGGAGGTTTTGGTCCGGAAGACGTTGCTCTCGATGCGCAGGGGCGAATCTACGGGGGCCTGGAAGATGGCCGCATAGTGCGATTGCAACCGGACGGGACGCATCCTGAAACTTTTGCGAACACGCACGGGCGACCACTCGGGCTAATTTTCGATCATGCAGGCAATCTGATCGTCGCTGATGCGAACAAGGGTTTGCTTTCGGTTGCACCAGATGCCGCGATTACCGTTCTGAGCACAGAAGCAAACGGCATCCCTTTTCGCTGCACAAACGACGCGGATGTCGCGGCCGATGGCACAATCTACTTCACCGACGCCTCCAGCAAGTTTCCCCTATCAAGTTTCACCGCAGACTTGCTTGAACACGGGCCAAACGGACGGTTGCTCGCGTACGACCCGAAGACTAAGACCACGAGGACGATTCTAAGTCATCTTTGTTTTGCGAACGGTGTTGCAGTGAGTCCGGATCAGTCCTTTGTTTTGGTAGTAGAAACCGGGAAATATCGCGTACATCGTGTGTGGCTTAACAAAGGACCCACTGACGTAGCCTTCGTTCAGAGTCGGACTTGGACTGGTGGTCCGAAGTACGGAAGATCGGAAATCTTCATCGATAACTTGCCCGGCTTCCCGGACGGGATTCTTTCCAACGGCCGCGACAAATTTTGGCTGGCGCTCGTGACACCGCGCGATCGCGTGCTGGATCGCTTACTGCCGCATCCATACCTCCGGAAAATCGTTATGCGTTTACCCAAATTCCTACAGCCTGCGCCTCAGCGATACTCTTTCGTGCTCGGATTGGACATGAATGGCAGAGTAGTGGAGAATCTGCAGGACGGATCGAGGGAGTGCTACGCCGAGATCGCCAACGTCGTCGAGCACAACGGCATGCTTTACTTTGGCAGCATTGGCGAGAGCGCTATAGGGCGCATACAATTGCCGAAGTAGCTCGCATGCAGCAGTTCACCGGGTTAGCGTTTTGTTACCGCAGGAATTCGGAAGCAGGAGCGCAAAGCAATGACACTTACTGACCTTATAATTCTGTTAATCGTGGCGGGAATCTGTGGCGCCATCGGCAGGGCGATCACCGGCTATTCACACGGCGGCTGTCTGGTGTCGATCGCGCTCGGCTTTATCGGGGCGCTAATCGGGATGTGGCTGGCGCGCAAACTCGGTCTGCCGGAGCTCTTTTCGGTTAAGATAGGCACGACGAGTTTCCCGATCATCTGGTCGATCATCGGTTCCGCATTATTCGTCGCCGTTATCTCCTTGATAACCTGGCGCCGCGTTTGACTTACACCTAACAAAGGGCAAGTGATCGCGTGACACAAACCCGCAGGTCTGTGCCACGCGCGCGTTCATTTTTGCCGTGACCCTTCGATCTAAACTCCGGTACCACCACCGCCGCCGCCGGATTCCGGTGGATCACTCAGAGCGGCTCCTTCACCAGCCGGAGTCTCGAGCGCCATGCTGGTACCTGTGGCTGCGTTTCCGCCGCCGCCCCCGGTCTCTGGTGGATCGATGGCGGAGTCTTCAGTCGGTTCGCCAATTCTGTCGTCTAACATGATCGTTGTCTCCTTCTTGATTCCTGGGAGTTTTGGATTTACGGCTGACGAGTCAGCCGAGTTGTTTGTAGTAAACCTGAATATCAGGCCTCGCTAAGTATAATTTGAACGCCTCCGCGCCCCATCTTTGCTGCAATTGAGAAGCAACTGCCTTGGCCTGGGCCAATTGCTGGCGAGCCTGGTCCGCATCGCCGAGGCGTTGGCTGGCAAGAGCGGCAATTAGCCAGGCCCGCCATTCTGATTCTTGTTGCCCGCCCTTGGCAAATCTTGCTTGCGCCGCGCCTGCCTTTTCCAAAGCAGATCGGGCGTCACCTTGAGCGAGTGCACTTTCGGCGAGCGCCAGCATGGCCCGCGATAAGAGGGCGGCATCTCCCGCATCCGTTGCCATCTTAGCGGCGACCTCACAATTTGTCTTACCGTCGCGCGCGGCGCCACTCAAAGCTTGTGAAAGGCCCAACGTGTATTTTGCTTCGATTGTAACATTCTTGTACTCACTTCCGGCCAGGGCAAGCGCGTGTTCGGCCTTTGATTTCGCTTCCGAGAAGCGGCGCTGGCTCATAGCCCGTTGCGCGGAAGTGCGCTCGATCTCGGGGATTAGCTGTTTGTAACCGCTCGCGGGATCGCTGGCAATCGCCAGCGCGTCGCCTAATGCTTGTTGAGCTTCATCGTATCTGCCCAGCCGCCACAAAATATCACCGCGATTGGCTTGATTGTACGCTACGTAGATTCGGTTACCGATCGCCTTGTTGATCGCGTAGCTCTTGTCGTACTGCGCTAGCGACTCTGGGTACCGCTCCTGTTCGAACAGCACGGCGCCGATCTCGCCGAAGGAGAGCGCGATTTGGGGCTGTTCCGCCCCCTGCTGGGCCAGTTGAAGTTTTTGCTGCAGCGCCTTGAGCGCCACTTCATAATCTCCTTTGCGCCGGTTTGCGCGGGCGATATGCGTCAAACAAAGGGCAATTTCTCGGGGGTAGTTGCCCGCCTGGAAAAAACTAAGCGCCTGTTGGACCAACGACAGACCTTCGTCAATACGAAGTTGCTGAATGTACAAACCCCCGAGATTTACGAGGCTCGTTGCCTCGCGCCGTCTGCCTTTGTTGGCCCGCGCAAACTCCAGCGCCTGCTTGAAGTACTTCTCGGCCTCGCTGTAATCACCGCGACTCTGAAATGAGTTACCAAGCTCAATCAAACCGCCAGTCGTGAGGTTCTCGAGATGTCTTTGCTGCGCAAACTCTACGGCCTGCCTGGCATAGTCCTGGGCTTGCGGGCTCAACCCCTGGGTCGAGGCCAGGTAACTGAGTTCAATCAGGGCGCTGACCTGTTGCGGTTCGTGGCCGACCGCGCGTGCTGTGTCGAGCGCCTGCTGAAACTGCGCGCGCGCGTCGTCATACTTGCCAATGCGCCGAAGCAAGACGCCCCTTTGTCGCAGAACCTCGTCAACTCCTTCCACGTTGCTTAGCGCCCGGTAGAGCGTCTCCGCTTTATCGAAATCAGCACTAGCGCCAGCAACGTCTTGTTTTCGGGTGTGCCCAATTCCGGCACGCAAATAGGCAGTGGGATATTGGCTGTTGAGATTGGTTGCCTTGATGTAGTTCTCGAGCGCTTTGTCAGTCTGGTTATTCTTTTCGTAAGCGCGTCCCAGGTCGACGTAAACTTGCGGATCGTCAGGCGCGAGTCCGGCAATCTCGCCATATGATCTGATCGCCCCGGCATAGTCACCCGAACTGCTGGCGGTGATCGCTTCGAGATAGAGGGCATCAAGACGGGGCAACGCCGTGCGATCAGGCACGAGTGAGCTAACCCGCAATAATTCATCTTTTGCTTTGTCGGTGTAGTCGAGTTCCGCCCAGGCTTCGGCCAGGCGTGCATGGGCCAACGCAAACTTGTCGTCCGCGGAAGTTGCTTGTTCCAGTTCCTTGCTAGCCTGATAGTAGGCTCCGTTACGCAGCGCGTCTGTTCCTTTGTCGTACCAATCCTTGGCCACCGCCGACGGTTTATGAACTGACCGCGGCCACCAATGGATTGCCGCCCAGATCGCAAATCCGGTGACTACAATCGCGACGGCAAACGTGGCTAGCGAAAGACGAGGGCGCCGCAGGCTTTGAGTTAATGTATTGAGTGCCCCCGTGGGCAAACGACGGGAATGCGGCGTCGAGCGATCCGAAAGCATGCGAGTCCGCACTCCATCGGTGCTCAGTGTCAACAGAACGCGGCGAAGATCCTTGAGCATCTCATCGGCGGATTGATAGCGTAATTCGATGTTCTTTTCGAGCGCCTTCATCACGATCCGATCGAGGTCCGTGGGAACGGCCGGATTAATGGTCGAAGGCGGCGGCGGATTCACGTGAATGACCTGGGCGCCGATCTCGAGCACGCTGGAACCCGAGAACGCTGACTGTCCGGTGATGCACTCGTAAAGTAAAGCGCCGAGACTAAAGAGATCGCTGCGCCCGTCGACTGGCTTTCCCGAGGCTTGCTCCGGAGAAAGATACAGAGGCGTGCCGACGATTACATCGCTTCTCGTGTGCATCGCAAAAAGCGTCTGGGCCTCAGAATCGGAACCGCGCGATCGCTCGTCAAACAATTGCTTCACCAAACCAAAGTCGAGCACCTTGACGCTGCCGCGTTCGGTGACGATGACGTTAGAGGGTTTGATATCGCGATGAACGACGCGTTCGCGGTGTGCCTCGCTCAGCGCTTCGGCGACGGCAGCCGTAAACTCGACGGCCTGGGCGAGCGTAATCCCCCCCTCGCGAAGAAGTTTGCTCAGGGTTTTCCCCTTGACCAATTCCATCACGATGTAAGGTTGCTGCTCGGCGGTTTCACCATAGTCGAAGACCGCGGCAATATTCGGATGGCTCAGCGCGGATACCGCGCGCGCCTCGCGCAGAAACCGGGCGCGGTAATGCTGATCGGATGAAGTCAGGAATTTGAGTGCGACTCGTCTTGCAAGGTGAGTGTCTTCGGCCAGATAGACCACGCCCATACCGCCTTCGCCCAGTATTTCAAGAATCCGATAATGGGAGACTGTCTGGCCGATCACGTTTGGACTTCCTTCGAGCGCGAGATGGGAAGAAAAGAAAACGCAGTTACATTGAAGTAATGCTGACTCCGGGCAATTCGATGTGGGCATTGTCTGCTAAAGCCGTGGATAATTCAAGCCAAGGAAGTTTTTTGTAATTCATTACCACGAGAAGTCTATAGTCTTGTGCTCCCGATGAACCGCTTTTGAGAAGACTTTCCCTTCACTACTGTGCTCACCTCCCTCTCCATCTCAGTAGTGACATTATGGCCGGCTTGTTCGCACGCCTCTCGCAGGTAAGCACGAATTGCCGGTCGCTGCAGGTCAGACATACTCCTGATCTTCACATGCCGCGTTTGCTTGCCGCTACCCTCGAGAATCTTTTTGGGATCTGCGAGCTCGGTTCCCCGATTGAAGCTGAGGTTCACATGATTCTTAGCCACACCGATGTAGCAAATGCCGTCCTTGACACCATGTGTTGGCCCGTAGAGCAGTGCAACCGCGTACACTTCCAGGATGTACTCGCAACACGGCGCCAGCTCTTCGATTACCACCTGCCGAAGCGCGAGCGTGAGTTCCTGGACTCCGCGGTCGTATGGTTCAAGGAATTCGAGAAGTTCTTTCGGTGGCTCAATCATGGTTCAGTAGTTGGAGCGAGAAGAGCGCGGCGATCGACAAGACTGTCAAAAGCACCTCGCCAAAAGCGAGGCTTTCGATGGGGTCGATCATTTTTGTTATTCGAGCGTCGTTTGCCGCACCTTTCGATCTTGCTCCTGTCGAAAGGCGTGCAACCGTTTCCGAAGCTCCGGGCGGTTAGTGGCAAGAATCGCGATGGCGAGCAGGGCGGCGTTTATGGCGCCGGATTTGCCGATGGCCAGTGTGCCGACGGGAATGCCGGCGGGCATTTGCACCGTTGAAAGCAGTGAATCGAAACCACTGAGCGCGTCACTCTTCATCGGCACACCCAGCACCGGCAAGAGCGTGTGCGCGGCAATCACGCCGGCGAGATGCGCCGCGCCACCGGCGGCGGCGATGATCACTTCAAGACCGCGCGATTCTGCGCTTGAGGCAAATTCAACCGCGAGCCCGGGCGTGCGATGCGCGGACATCACGCGGCACTCATGAGGTACGCTAAAGTCCGTCAGCGTCTGATCTGCGTGACGCATCGTCTCCCAGTCGGATTTGCTGCCCATTACGATGGCAACCAAAGACAAGGATGAAGGATGAAGGATGAAGGATGAAGAGGAGACATCCTGCGCCTTCTTTGGTTTTGCTCTGACCCTTTTCCGATTGTCTTTCACTGTCTTCGATCCCGCATTGACCTTTTGCGTTCGTCTTTCATCCTTCATCCTTCCGCCTTCATCCTTGCTTTTCATTCCCCCTGATCCAGCGAATACCCGCGCTGGCCGTCAAAGTTGTATAGATTCTCGGTCTTAATAAAGTCGTAACCAGCATCCGCAAAACGCTTGAGCAGCGAAATGATTTGCGCGTGCGTTACCTTATTGCCATCTGTCTGCGACATGAAACGACAGCGCCAGTGATCGGAGCAGAAAGTCTCAGAGTGGCCGCCGGGCCAAACCTTTACGCCACGGTTACTCATCATCCCGAGCTTCAAGCCATCGCCGCTCAATTGACTCAGCGCGCCGCCCAGGTCATCGGCAGAGCCTTTCAGCCAATCGAGAAACACGTCGACGCCGACCAACTCTTTCTTCGCTCCGGATCGTTCGATCACTGCGGTCTCGCCGGCGAACTCGTCGCTGTCAAGTTCCTTGTACTTTACCGGCTTGAATATCTGCGGCGTTTGTCCCAGACGCTTCACGACCGCTTCGGCAAACTCTTTGGTGCCGACCTTCTCACGGCTTACACCCTCTTTAAAGATATCGTAGGTGTGTACGCCGTCTTCGATGGTGCGCAGCCACGCATTGTGCACGCGCTCGGCGGCGCCAGTCTGGCCGATGTGGACCAGCATCATCACCGCACCGAGCAATAGTCCGGAAGGATTTGCCAGGTTTTGTCCCGCGCGCCGCGGCGCCGAACCATGAATTGCTTCAAACATCGCGACGTGCTCGCCGATGTTCGCCGAGCCCGCGAGTCCTACCGAGCCGGCAATCTGCGCCGCCACATCCGACAAAACATCGCCGTAGAGATTCGGCATTACCAGCACATCGAAAGCCTCCGGCGTGTCCGCCAGCTTGGCCGCGCCAATGTCGACGATCCAGTGTTCGTTCTGGGTGTCCGGGTATTCCTCGGCAATCTCGTTGAAGACTTTATGAAACAGGCCATCCGTCAGCTTCATGATGTTGTCTTTCGTGAAGCAGGTGACCTTCTTCCGATTATTGCGGCGCGCGTATTCAAACGCGTAATGAACAATTTTTTCCGAGCCCGGGCGAGAGATCAGCTTCAGACACTGGACTACCTGATCGGTCTGGCGATGTTCGATGCCGGCGTAAAGGTCCTCTTCGTTTTCGCGGACGATGACCACATCCATGCCCGGGTGTTTTGTCTCGACAAAGGGATGATAGGAAACGCACGGACGAACGTTGGCGTAAAGACCGAGCGTCTTGCGCACCGTAACGTTGAGACTCTTGAAACCGCCGCCTTGTGGTGTAGTGATCGGCGCTTTCAGAAAAACTTTCGTCCGCCGCAGCGATTCCCAGGAGCTTGGTTCGATGCCTGAACTATTGCCAGCGAGGTAAACCTTTTCGCCAATGTCGATCGTTTCAATCTCCAGCGCCGCGCCCGATTCTTTTAAAATATGCAGCGTCGCCGCCATGATCTCCGGTCCGATGCCGTCGCCGTGCGCGACCGTAATAGAGACAGTTTTGGACATGATTGCAGCAGTGCCTTTCCAACCTATGTGTGATCAGTAAACTTGAGAAGCGAGCAATATAAGCCATAATGCTCCGACCGGCAACTACTCGCCGGTCCGACAATTTTGTATTGCTTACATTAGAAATCGCCGACTGGTAAACCCCAATCTAATGACGGTCTCAAGATCGCTGTAAACCGCGGAAAACAATTGCATCCCATGATAGACTTCGCCAGCTGAACGCGCGGGCTTCTGCTGCTTGGCGTGCCACTAACCAAGCAGAAGCCCGACTGTTAGGGAGGGCTCAGCACCTTACCAACACAGAATTACGGCGCTACCATTTGGTCTTGCGCTTATCGGGAATTCCCTTATACTTGTGACGTTCAGGTTTCCTGCTCTCGCGCAACGATGGTGATTGCGCCTGTCCGTGCCGTGGCAGCGACGACGTTCGGACGCGGGAGAGAGTGAGGCATGTTGTCAACTGGTTAGAAGCTGCTCTTGCATTATCAGAGCACCGGGTGCGTCGCGTTTCGCATAAGTTCAGGTCAGGCTCCCCGCCAGAATCCGCGATTACCAATCGGCCCGCGCTTCCTTAGCTTAGAGGATCAAGTTAATAATGGCTACGAAACTTTATGTTGGTAATCTTTCGTTCCGAACTACGAGCGAGGATTTGCGCGAGGCGTTCGCAACGGTAGGGACAGTGGAATCAGCAACGGTGATCGAAGATCGGGACACGGGGCGCTCGCGCGGCTTCGGCTTTGTCGAGATGGCGACGCCGGAAGAGGCGGCAGCGGCAATTGAACAATTCAATGGCAAGGACTTTGGCGGCCGTAACTTGACCGTGAACGAAGCCAAGCCGAGGGCCGATCGCGGCGGCGGTCGTGGTTATGGCGGTGGCGGCGGACGCGGCGGCTATCGTGGTGGCGGCGGTCGCGATCGCGATCGTGGCTATGATCGCGAGCCGCGGTGGTGAGATTCAGAACCGCCTGCGGTAGCGGGCGGTTGATCTGCCGAGATCAAGACTGAGTCAATGTGAAAGGTCAAACCGCCCGCTACCGCAGGCGGTTCTGACTTTACTTCCTCGCTTGGGGCGTGATTTTCAAGGTCAGTCGCTGGGTCCCGCGCAGCACTTCGACTTCATATTCCTGGCCGGCTTTCATTTCTCCTAACGCGTAGGTGTAATCGTAAACGTTTTTTACTTCGCGCCCGGCCATCTTCACAACACGATCGCCGGCTTTCAATCCGGCCTTAGCCGCCGGTGAATCGTCGCGCACGCCGTCGAGCTTCAAACCGTCATTCGAGTCCGCATAGTTCGGAATCGTGCCAAGATAAACCTTAAAGCCCATCGTGCGGCCCTGAGATTCGCTCCTGGCCACAGTGTAGGTTGGCCGCTTGTCGCGCTTGTCGATCTCGTTGATGATGCGCGCGACAAACGCAACAACGCGCGCTTCGTCCTGATAATTGATTTTGTCCGCCGTGTCGGACGGTTTGTGATAATCGTCATGCGTGCCGGTCCAAAAAAATAGCACGGGAACCTGTTTGGCATAAAACGAAGAATGATCACTCGGGCCATAGCCGTCTTCGTTAAGCGTGAGCGCAAAAGGTTGCGGGTATTCAACGCTCACGATCGGGTTGCCATTGGCTGCAACCACGATCGGAAGGGTTACGCCCGCCACGGACGGGATTGTCGCTTGCACGCCTGCACCGGACATGCCTGCCGTTGTCACTTTCATCTGTTCGGCAGAATTTGCAGAGTCGATTTCGGGGCGCCATTCCTGGGCCGTGCCCATGCCGCCGACAATGAGCTTGTTCTCTTTCATCCGGCCGATCATGTCCATATTGATCATCGCGACGGTACTGGCAAGCGGCACGATGGGGTGATTGACGTAGTAGTTTGAACCAAGCAAGCCTTCCTCTTCGCCGCTGAAGGCGATAAAGACGATCGTGCGTCTCGGCCTTGGCTGTTGCGAAGAAAAGAGGCGCGCGAGTTCCAACAATCCCGCCACGCCGGAAGCGTTGTCATCGGCGCCGTGATGAATCTCGCCCTCGCGCGGCGCCAGACTGCCTTCGCCGCCGCGGCCGAGATGATCGTAATGGGCGCCAATCACGATCGCTTCGTCTTTCAACTTTGGATCGTTGCCGGGGAGGATGCCGACGACGTTGAATGACGGTGATTCGCGACGTACGACATCAGTAGCAAGACTCAAATTAAGGCCGCCCACGGGCAGTCTCATGACCTGAGTTTGAGTGATTGTTGGATCAAGTTTCGAATCCTGAGTGGCTTTTAGCGGTAAATTTCTCGCATCCGCAATCTTCTCGAAGACGGAGAGTGGAGCACCTAAAATATTGGCGGCCGCCTGTCGCGATACAACGAGAACCGGTATGCCCGCGTCGCCCGCGTTGTCGTAAGAAAGACGGGACAATCTGTCGTTCGTCAGCTTCTCTTCGTTCGCAATTATCAAAAGAGCACGAGCCCCGGCCGCACGCGCTGCGGCAGCCTTGAAGCGGATCTCACCTGCCCGGACAAACTGACCGTGCGGATTGTCACCATCGGGTGTGCCGGAAAAGACTATCGCTGCTCGGTTTTTTGCGCTTGAGACAGCGTAGTCGTCATATTTCAACTCCGCGGATGAGATGCCATACCCTGCAAAAGCTACTGCGACGTTGTCGAGTTGCTCGTTTGTCGTGAAGCCGAGCGGCATCCACTCTTCACCGACTCGTAGATCGGTCGAGATATCGCCATGTGCGCCGCCGTGTCTAGTCAACCGCATCGCATTGGTCTTTCCCAGTTCGACGCCGGCGACAAACGGAAACTCCTGCATGTAGCGTCGGGGTGAGTCGGCTTCCAGTATTGACATGCCCGGCAGGTCAACGCCAATGCTGCGACGCAAAGGACAACGCGCGAACTCCCTGGCGATGTACTCTGCTGCCAGACTAGCACCGCTGCCTCCCGTCCGGCGTCCCTCCAACTTATCGGACGCGAGATAGGAGATGATTTCTCGGAGACGATCTACGCTGGGCGTTTGCGGTTGCTGTCCGAGCGCGACGACGGACACGACCGCTAGCAAAATCAGGTAAGACGAGAAGCGGCGCAATAGTTTGAAGTTCATCTTTCGGTACTCTCTTTTCAAAAAGCTTGTTGGTTTTTTGGCCTGCCTCAAGGCACGTTATTCCAGATGCGAGTAGCATAGTAGATCGGTGCGTGATTCGCGAATGGCGCTGGGATGGTCAAGCCGAAAAGGTTTTCCAGCAACGCGCGGCCCTTACCTCTCAGGCGCTTTAACAGGTCCGGTTCAATAGCGTCGGCCTCGTCCGTCATGTCCAGGCGCAAATGGCCGTCACGGTCAATGAACTTCAACTGACCGACATGCTTGTAAAAGTCGACCGGCGGAAGTTTCGGCACAACATCAACATTGTTGACGAAGCGGTAGGTGCGCGCATCCAGACCGCGCGTCGCGTATGCCTGCTTGAACCCGTCGTCGCCAACGCGCGACGAGCCGTAAGTGTACACACCCCGCACGGCGAATTGACCGTCGCGCGCGGCGCGTTCTGCGACCAGCGTAGCCAGCGCCGCGCCCAGACTATGACCTGTGATCCAAAGCGTGCGAGTTCCGCTTTCTAAGAGTGGTTGCAGATGCTCTCTCAACTGTTGCCACACTGCCTTGATATCCCGCTTGAACCCTTCGTGCACTCGGCCCCCGGAATCATCGGAGACCGGAAGCAACTCAAAATTACGCATCCAATCCGTTAGCGCGCCCCGGAAGTTATCGATCTCGGTGCCGCGCAGCGAAACGACGGCGAACTCCGGATTGTGCGTCACGAAGCACTGGGTCGTTTGCCTGCTGAAGAATTTGAATGCGAAGCCCGCGTCGGTGAGGCCGGACACTTGGAAGTATCTTCTGATGAACTCTTCGTCGCCGTAGGCGAGCAGGGCAAAGTCCGCGAGCCATCCGGCGTTCACTAGTTCGAACGATGTTGCCTGAGGCTGGAAAGGATGGCGCTCCTTGTCTTCGAAATAGGCGTAGTTCTGGTTCGGCGGTCGAATCTGTTTGAACTTCGCCGGCGGGAGAGGCTTATTCATGTGGGGCTGCTCCTTTTGTCGTACGACAAATGTGCTCGGGATGCTACGAACTAAGTTGTTGCGTCCTGAGTCGCGCTTGTGTTTGGAATTGCAGCTGGCTTAGGCGACGTTGATTATACGTTCCGCTCGCTCATTCCACCCAGTCCGCAATGAACACATTCGTCTCGCCCCTTGCTTTCGCGTTGCGGTTCGAGGCAAATACCAACTTCTTGCCGTTTGGTGAGAACATTGGAAAGCCATCAAATGTGTCGTTGTAGGTGATCTGCTCCAGACCCGTGCCGTCTACATTGATCGCGAATAGATCGAAGTTGCGGCCGTGCGGATCTCTCAGGTTCGAGGCAAAGATTACCCGCTTGCCGTCGGGAAAGAAGTACGGCGCAAAGCTCGCGACGCCAAGCTGGGTCACTTGCCGCTTGTTTGAACCGTCAGCGTTCATCACCCAAAGCTCAAAAACCGTCGGCTCGATCACGCCTTCAGCAAGTTTTTGTTTGTAACGCGCGATCTCTTCCGGCGTTTTCGGATGAAACGCGCGATAGACGATCTGTTTGCCGTCGTAGGACCAGAATGGTCCGCCGTCGTAGCCAAGTTCCGTCGTCAGTCGCTTCACGTGCTTACCGTCTGCATCCATTGTGTAGATGTCGAGATCGCCGTCGCGCAGCGAAGTGAAAACGATCTTCTTGCCATCGCGCGAGATCGTCGACTCGGCGTCGTAGCCGGGCGTGTCCGTCAATCTTTTCAAATCCGAACCGTCGGGATTGGCGGTGAAGATGTCGTACGAGTCATGCACCTGCCATACATAGCCTTTTGAGTAGTCGGGTCGCGGCGGACACTCCTTGCTGCCGAGATGTGTCGACGAATAAAGAATGTGTTTGCCGTCGGGGAAATAATAGGAACACGTTGTCTTGCCCATTCCGGTCGAGACCATTCGCAGGTCCGAGCCATCGGCGTTCATGGTGAAAATTTGGTCGCAGGGAAGCCCGCCATGATTTGATTGAAAGATCAACTTGCTGCCGTCGATATTGAAATACGCTTCGGCATTCTGCCCTTCAAAAGTTAACTGCTTGATGTTGCCCAGATGCTTTTCGCCGGCGACCCACAGAGGATCGTTGGGCGACTGACGTCGAGCAGAGTTTTTCTCGGCAAACAACGCGAGAGCGCCCAACGATAGAAGAGCAACAGCAATCATTGTTTGAGTGAAAATTTTCATAACCTGTGAACCCAACTCAACCAGTCCCGCTAGGGACGAAATATTTATAGCCACTCGGTGTAAGATCTTTCCAACAACTCCTTAGGAGCGACACCTTAGGTCTACGCGACTTAGCTTTGTGAGTGCTTGTCGCTCCTAAAGGAACTGGGTCATTCCATCGTGATCCTTCTATAGACATCCGGCTCCTACGGAGCAAGGGAAAACTATGCGCGCGCCGCGCTTGATACCACCCTACGATCGGCTTTCGCAATGGTCGCGGCGTTTCGCCAACGCTTGATCAGCAACACCAGCGCTCCAATGCCAACCACAATTCCAATCAACTGCGAGGTCGACAGACCCGTCAACGTAGTCAATCCAAAAATGTCGCCGCGCGGATCATCGCGGAAGAATTCAATCACGAAGCGAACCGCGGCATAGAGCAGAGCATAAAAGAGTATTACCTGCCCGCTGAAGCGGCGGTGCCGGTGCAGCCAGAGAAGAAAGAAAAACACGATCAGCATCGAAAACGATTCGTAAAGCTGCGTCGGATGCAGATAGACTCCGGTCGGCACGCCGGTGATCTCATGTCCCAGCTCCGTAAACTTCACGCCCCACGGCAGCGTCGTCGGTTTGCCCCAGCAACAACCGGCCGAAAAACAACCCTGCCGGCCCAACACATTCCCCAGCGCGATGCCCGGCGCGCAGGCGTCGGCAGTTTTCCACCACGGCAATTTGTAGCGCCGCATTAGAAAATAGCCGGTCAAGACTGCGCCGATAAGCCCGCCATAAAAAACTCCGCCTGAGCGCAGAAAGTCGAGCGAGAAAAGCAACGACGGATGCTCGCGATAATCAGGCTCAGTAAACAACATCAGAACTTTTGAACCGATTAACGATGCCAGCAACATCCAGAGACAAAGATCGTAAATCCGTTCGCGCGGCAACCGGTCGCGCCCGGAGAGTCTGACCGTGATCATGATCGCGCCAAGAAAAGCGAGCGCCAGAAACACACCGTAAGTGTTTATGGGGAAGTTGCCGATGCGAAAAAGGTCTGGGTACATCTTAAAAACAGAGGTCAGTAGTTAGTGGTCAGTGGTCAATAATATGACGGATTCCAAGATGAGAAAGATTTTGCTACTGACCACTGACTACTAACTACTGACTATTGACTTCTTCTTTCCACCAAAAATCAGATCATACGCCAACAGCAACGCGCCAACGCAAATGCTTGCGTCCGCGACGTTGAATGTCGGCCAGTGATAAGAGCGAAAGTGCACCATGACGAAATCGATCACGTACCCGAAGCGCACGCGATCCGTTAGGTTTCCGGTGATACCGCCGAGCAGCAGCGCGCAGGCGCCCAGGATTCGATCGTCGTTGCGCGCTGTCCGAATAAAGTAGAAGAGCACGACCACCGCCGCGGCTACGGCCAACCCGACAAAGAACCAGCGACCGAAGCCTCCGGTTTGCTGCAACTGTCCGAAGGCAATGCCGCGATTTTCAGTGTAAACGAAATCCAGAAAGTTGCGGACGATCGTCAGGTCGCCTGTGAAACGCAGCGTGCGTGAGGCCCACGCTTTGGTCACCTGGTCGACCATGTAGATGCCAAAGGCCGCGAGCAAATAACCCGCACGCCAGCCCAGGCGCGTCGCGGGATTGGATTCTATCTGGACTTCGTTCATTTCTTTAGGACAGCTTGGCGGCTTCGTCGCCGCCCAGTGCGGAAAGCCTATGGCTTTCCGGCTAGCCCATTTTGAATCGAGAGGCTGCGCCTTCTCGATTCTGAGGCACAGCCTCAGAAAGAATCAGAGAATCCGCGACGGAAAGGCGAAGCCTTGCCGCACTGGTGCGGCGGCAAAGCCGCAAAACGGATTCTTGAGCGTTACATATCCCGCTCGATCTCTTGCAGCGCCGCGACACAACGCTCGCACACGTTCGGATAGGAAGCCGATTCGCCCACGTGCGTTGAGTAGTTCCAGCAGCGGTCGCATTTCTCACCTTCCGCGCGCTCCACTTCGACAAGAATCAAGGGCAATTCCCCAGATGAGCCTCCGTCATTCGGTCTCATGTCCGCTTGAAACAGTCCTGTTTGTGAAACGATAAAGATGTAGCGTAGCTCATCATTATCCTGATAGGGCCTCAGCAGGTCGTAATACTCCCAGTTCAAACGAAGTTTGACCCGAGCCTCCAGAGAACTACCGATGAGTCCTGCCACACGTTTCCCTTCAAGTTCGCGGAACACCTCTTCTCTGACTTGGAAAATCACCTTCCAGCGCGTCATGAGTTCTGCGTCGCGCTGACCATTTGCTTTGGGAAGCTCCGCGAGGTGAACTGCGGCCAAACGCGAAGAATCATCGGGCAAATTCTCCCAAATCTCATCGGCCGTGAAAACGAGTATCGTCGCCAGCATACGCGCCAACGCATCGGCGATGCGATAAAGCGCGGTCTGCGCGGAACGACGCGCGTGATTGCGTGGCGCAAAAGTGTAAAGCCGGTCTTTGATGATGTCGAAGTAACGAGCCGACAGAGTCACCGTGCAGAAGTTGTAGAGTGCATGGTAGACAAGATGAAACTCGTACGCTTCATAAGCCTCGCGCACCTTCCTTATTACTTCATCAAGCTCGGAGAGCGCCCAAGCGTCAATCTCCAGCATTTCATTATCCGGCACAGTGTCACGGGTCGGATCAAACCCATGAAGATTGCCGAGCGCAAAGCGCGCGGTGTTGCGCAGTTTGCGATAACCGTCAGTGACTCGCTGGAGGATTTCCTCAGAGCAGCGCATGTCCTCGAAATAATTCGACGACGCGCACCAGAGCCGGATGATTTCCGCGCCAGACTTCTTGATGACTTCTTCGGGAGCGACCGCGTTACCGGCAGACTTATGCATCGCTCTGCCTTGCGCGTCCAGCGTCCAGCCGTGCGTCAAGACGATGTTGTACGGCGCGCGATCGCGAACAGCAAGCCCAACCAACAGCGATGAATTGAACCAGCCACGAAACTGATCGCCGCCTTCCAGGTAAACGTCCGCCGGCCAGCGCAGCTCTTTGCGGTTTTCGAGCACTGCTAGCGACGACACGCCGCTGTCGAACCACACGTCGAGAATGTCAGTCTCTTTGGTCCACTGCTCGCCGCCGCATTTTCTGCAACGATAGCCTTCAGGCAGAAGCTCGCGCGCCTCGCGGGTGTGCCAGGCATCGGCGGATTCTTGCTCAAAAATATCCGCAACGTGATTGATGACTGACCGGTCGGCGACGGCTTCGTTACAGCGAGCGCAGTAAAAGACGGGAATCGGCACGCCCCAAACGCGCTGGCGCGAGACACACCAGTCAGGCCGGCCTTTGAACATGTTGCGCATGCGGTCCACGCCCCATGCGGGAATCCATTTCACGCGCTCGATTTCCTGCAGCGCGGCGTCGCGCAGGGATCTTGCCAACGTTCCGTCAGTGAAATTGTTGGTGAAATTGCTGCGGTCGCGGCCGTCCTCATCCTTCTCGATAATCTCTCCGCCCGCTCGATCCATCGAGATAAACCATTGCGGTGTGGCGCGAAAGATAACGGGATTCTTGCAGCGCCAGCAGTGCGGATAGCGATGCTCATAGTTCTCGCTGAACAACAGCACGCCGCGTTCACGCATGAAATCAACGATGTTCTGATTGGCCTCGAACACACGCTGGCCCGCGAAATGTTCTACGTCGGGAGTGAACCGGCCCGAGCTGTCAACCGGGCAGTAGATATCGAGGCCATAGCGCTTACCGATAACAAAGTCGTCGTGACCGTGCCCCGGCGCCGTGTGCACACAGCCAGTACCCGCTTTGCTAGTTGCCTGTTTCTCGCGTGCGTCCTTTACGTCGAGTTCAGTTTCCGCGTCAGCTTCACCACCGAGCGTGACGTGTTCGCCGACCATCAAAAGCGACGGCCGATCAAGCCAGGCGTGCCGGCATTCAAGTCGATCTAATTTGGATCCATGAAAGCGCGCGAGTACCCTCGGGGCAACGCGATCACCGTTGTTGTCGCGTTGGCCCAGATCACATTTAGCAGCGACTGCTTCGACCAACTCGCTGGCCACAATGTAGACTTCGTCGCCGTGCTCGAATGCCGAATACTCGAAATCAGGATGAACTGCTATACCCAAATTCGCCGGCAGCGTCCAGGGCGTCGTGGTCCAGATCAGAACGAAGACTTTGCGGCCCGCGAGTGCCGGATCGATCAGGGCCGGATCGCTGGTTAACGGAAACTTGACGTAAACCGATGGGCTCGTGTGCTGGTGGTATTCAACTTCGGCTTCAGCCAACGCCGTCTGATCGTGGATGCACCAATAGACCGGCCGCGCGCCTTTGTAAA
>WNGK01002015.1_pt1 | contig 23652 bp, 19 predicted proteins | sample 5400601 | NCBI WGS metagenome assembly WNGK01 (sample SAMN13153376, study PRJNA577476) | soil metagenome | isolation source: 60 cm soil or saprolite under Garry oak tree replicate 1 | place: USA:California | collected 2016-06-15
TTCTTCAGCTGTTGTGAAAGCAATACTTCGAGGAGTCGCCCGATATTAGCTTCCTCGTTGTGGGCCATGATTCCCATTGAGCATTTGATGGGCATTGGAGCAGCCTCCTCGGCGATGAAAGGTGCGACAAAATTCAGGTGCGGTCAACTGCCGTCAGTTACGATTTGGAAAACGAATCAACCCAAGTGCTTGTACAAAACCCGGCTAGCCTGGGACAAGAAAGCTGCCGGAAGACGGGATATCATTTTGCGGAGCCCCTGCGATTCCCATGGCGCTGCTCCCTGGTTTCCCGTCTTGCTGGTGTGCCGGTAATACGTCAGCAACGTCTTTTTTGCTGCCAGCCGGTCTTTAAAAACAATCAGGCCCTGGTGATTCAGATCGGAGCGACCGAAGTCGATCTTTTGTGCGCCCGCTGCTTTGCATTCCTCAATGAGCCGCCACATCAAGAACGGCATACCGCCGAGTTTGTGGAGTCTAGCATCGGAACAGCCATATTTATACACGACGCTTGAGCCATGCCGGAGAGTGAGTATGGCCGCAACCGGAGCGCCATCCTTCCGGGCCAGCCTGACATCAACATTGTCGCCCATGCATTCGATGAGGTTTTGGAACCAGACTCGAGGCTGAGGGAGCAGATGATGTCTCCTCCTTGTAATCTGGAGAAGGCCGTAAAACTCATCCACAAGCTCCTTTGACCGGCCCGTTTTGTAAGAAAGTTGTTCCTTTTCTGCTCTTTGGATTTTGCGTTGAAACGAATTCTTGTGCAATTGCCGAAAAAGTTGTTCCACGCTCGGTCCTAAGTCAAGCTCATGGAACCAGTAAGAACGAAATGGCTTTAGACCATTTTCTGCAGTGCAAACTTCCTGCAAGGGGCGAAGCTCGAAGTATCGCTGATGCTTGCTGTCACATTCGTTTCTCAGCCACTCTGTGAACGCGTTGGAGTCGCTGCAATCGTTCAGCAGTGGTTCACAATGATCGGCAAACGGCAGAGAAACCAGACGAGTGCCCGTCATCCAGCTCGATACACGGCAAAAAACTACGCCATCGTTCAATCTTTGGCCTTCGGGTGCGGTCGTCAGGACGAAAGGCTCATATCCGTACGTGCGAGCCAGGGCTTCCAACCAGCCTCTTTCATGAAACACTGACGCGGAAGGGTGCCGGACGATCAGTTCACCCCAGTGATTGCCCGAGAGCGGGTCAACAATGCGAATACTCACTCACTCCATGCGTATCTGTCTTCTCTTGGCCAGGCCTTGGAGCCGATTGGGCCTGCACGAAGGCACCCACAGGCGTTAGAGGGCTGTACGATCGAAGGCCAATGCCCGGGAGGTGCCGGAAACACCCTCTCAAGGCCGCCAAACAAGCTACCGCCATTAATGCGGTAAATGCAGGCATTGAGAATGTCGCAATTGGCCTACCAGAGTTTCAACTGTGGAGACTGACTTCTATGGATAGGTGACTGCTAAGTTGTTGACACTAAACAAGTTAAGTTTTGTCCCTGGCCGACTGGCACACTTGGTTTCCATCGAAGTCTCCTGGAAGCCTCACTAGTGGAAAAATCTTACCACGTAGTGCGAAGGCCTTTCCCTGGGTGCCGGGTAACAAGGAGGCTGAGACAGGTGAAATAGACCAGAAGAGGAAGAATACCCCCTACCCCCGTGTTTTTTGCAAGTGTGAGAAACAAAGGGGATAAGTCAAGGCAATATACCTGTATGCTGGTAGGACCAGGTGGGAACCAGAGGGGTCATGCTTCGAGGGCCAAGAGCTGGTGAACACCATCCAGCAACGACAGCGCGATCAGGTCCGCTTCCCCACCGCCCGCTTCCTCGTCTGTCACTATGCGCACCGTTCTGCAGCCCGCGTTTTTGCCGGCTTGTACATCGATTTCGGAATCACCGATCATCCAGGATGCCCGCAGATCAATTTCGTGCTCGAGTGCCGCCCGTGTGGGCAATAATAGACTTCCGTTATTGTGGCGCCACTCGCCGCCAGCTCCCGGCACATTCGGTCGTGAATTGACTCGAGTTCGCTTGCCGTCAGCAGTCCCTTCGCTACACACCTTTGATTGCTGACGGTCAAGACACAGAAGCCTGCTTGTGTGAGCAAGGAGATTGCCGCGGGGACCCCAGGAAGAAACACCATTTCTTCCCAACGGGTTACATACTGGCCTTCCGGCAATTTACGATTGATAACCCCGTCACGATCCAGAAATGCTGCCCTCTTCATGGAATATTTCCCGCTCCACTAACTCAGAGATGATATGGCCGATAAGAATATGGCATTCCTGAATGCGAGGCGTCTCGTCCGATGGAACACAAATGCACAGATCCACGTTCTTAAGGAGATTCCCGCCGGTGCGCCCGGTCAAAGCGACAGTGTGCAGTCCCAGACTCTTTGCGGTGGACAGCCCCCGCAATACGTTTGGTGAATTTCCGCTTGTTGAGATGCCAAAAGCAACATCCCCGGCACGTGCCAAAGCTTCAAGTTGCCGGGAAAAGACTCTATCAAATCCGTAATCGTTTCCGATGGCGGTGACACAAGAACTGTTAACGGATAGGGCCAATGCAGGTAAGGCGGGCCGATCAAAAGCAAAGCGCCCGACTAATTCCGCGGCAATATGCTGCGCGTCGGCCGCGCTGCCGCCATTGCCAAACAAAAGAAGCTTGTTCCCTCGCCTTAAGGCCTCGGCAAGAATCCGGCTTACCTTCGCGACCGTCGAGACGAGGTCAGCGCTGCTGAGCAGAGATTGTTTCGTAGCGATCGAAGCTTCGATCAATTTGGTTATGCGTCGCTCGCTGTTATTGATTTGACCCATCCATCCTCCGCGACCAGGTAACGACTCGTGAATAATGCAGTTTCAGTGGCATCTTTATAGTACGTCCGACCACGCAGCGTCACATCGATCTTTCCTCAGTCGATTGCCAATCCCTATGAATGGAAGTTGCATCAGAGGTGCCGAACAGGGATGGGGAAGTTTCGGATCGCGAGTCCGGCAGGTTTCCTAATCGGAACTGCCGAGAGGCTGTTTTCGTGAGGCCGCTTCATAGAGCCTGTCACACAGATCTTGAGCCCGCGCGTAGTCTTCGGGCGTGCCGATATCAATGAAAACTCCGCGTTGCTCGGATGCATAAACTCCGTGCTCGAGTAGCTTGGGAAAGACATCTTTTTCCAAGCTGGCCGGTCCCTCCGGAAGATATTCAAAAATCTTGCGATCAAAAACGTAAATCCCTGCGTTCACAAAACCTTCGGAATCACTGCCGCTCTTTTCTGCAAAACCACTCACACGGCCCCCAGAGGTAACCTGAACGGTTCCGTACCGCATTTTGTTTTTCATTTGCAGCACGGCCATAGTTGCGATGCCACCCTCTTGGCGGTGAAAACGGATCAGCTCCCGAAAATCAATTTCCATAAACGAATCGCCGTTCATGACAACAAAATCAGGAACATCAAGCAGAAAAGACTCTGCAAGTTTTACTGCTCCCGCGGTCCCCAATGCGAAGGGTTCCTTAGAATACTCGATGGTCACGTCAGACGAGCGCCCGTCGCCCAATGCTTTCTCAATTTCTTGTGAAAGATAACCGGTACAAAGCACCAACCTGCGAATTTCCTGGTGACGCAGTTGCCGGACAAGCAATTCAAGAAAGGGCCGGTCACCGACCGAAGCAAGGGGTTTGGGAGTTGAAGGTACGACTGATCGCAAACGGGTTCCCATCCCGCCCACGAGAAGAACTACTTTCGTATTAATGTCTGAAGATCTCAATTAGTGATTTCCTGGCAGTGCGCCTGGGCTACCAAGGACGCAAGGGCCAAACCCTGAGACTATTCATAACACCTAATCGGAATGCAGGTCTGCCTGCAAGAATGTACCAAGAAGGTTGCCGAGGCTTCTGTCCCCCGGTCCTCAGATGCCTATTCGGCGGGTCGGCCGAGGCCGGCCCAGCGCAGTTTTTGAATTTCATTGCTATTGCCGGCGGGACCTGGCACGCGGTCCCAAAAATCGAGCATGGATGTCAAAGTTTGCTCGATGGATCTTTGCGGTTTCCATCCCGTGTCCTTGCGGAACTTCTGTGTACTGCCAAAGATAATCTTCTCATCGGATGGGCGCATGAGATGGGGAGCACGCCGAACCTCCGGTTTCACACCGGAGAGACGGATAGCCATGTTCAACAGTTCGCCGATTTCGTACGTTTTCGCTGCGCAGAGATTGTAGGCCTCTCCACGCTTTCCTTTGAACGCGGCAAGATAAAATCCACGAACTGTGTCGTTCACATCGAGGAACGCCCGGTGGGGCTTCAGATTGCCCACTTCGATGACAGGTGGCTGGAGGCCCTTCTTGATTCGAATCAATTGACGAACAAAGTCTGACGGCGCGTCGTCTGTCTTACCTGGGCCAGTGGTATTGAAGAGGCGGAGGTTGACTGCCGGAATCTTGTAATCGAGGAAGTACTCGCGCGCCAGAAGATCCAAACAGACTTTGCTTATGCCGTATGGGTGCAAAGGAAGGAGGGGATGGTCTTCTGTGACCGGTATCGCCGACGCAGCCACGTGCCCATACTCGGCACTGGAACAAGCCGACACAACGATGGGCGGACGTTTCATATGGCGCACTGCTTCAAACAAGTTCAGCGACCCCATGACATTCGACTCGAACGTACCCACGGGGTCTTCCCAGGACAAAGTGGGCAAGCTTTGAGCACCCAAATGGAAGACGTGCGTTGGCTGATACTTTGCCAGAATATGCGCCACACGCTGACCATTGCGCAGGTCGCATCGTGCGAATTCCAAGTTGGGCGACTTTGGAACAGAGAGAGAACCCTGTAAACAGAATGTGCCAATGACATTCCATTCCTTGTCCCGAAGGAATCTAGCCAAATGAGATCCAATGAATCCTTCTGCTCCAGTTACAACTGCAGTATTTTTCATGTGTTTTCCCGGAATCTGCTTAGGTTGTTCCAAGACAATTAGAATGAAATTGCGGAATGATGTGGCGCGAATCTCAGGAAGCTTGTCCTTTTCGACAAGATGACTCAGATCATTCTTGAACGGTTCTTCTAATCCTTTGCGGGTGACTAAGACTGTGCAAGATTGCAGCGCAGGACGCCAAGTTTAAAGGGACGGAGTCCACCGGCCGGCATCCGAAGAGAGCAGGAATTTCAGTTAACGACCGCTTTAAGCCCTGTGGGCGGCGCAGGCAATGTTGCCGAACCGCCGTAGTAGCACGCATTCGCGTTGAAGTTCAAAACCGCACCGGTTCCATTAAGCAGACCACCCAGCGTAGTTAGGTAGCAATCTTGGGCGGGAATCGTGTAGGCATGCCCGCCGACACCCAGAACATTCCCGCCGGTCACGTCCGGTCCGATGCCGGGCCAAGGCTTCGCAGCGGGCCACCAGCTGGGCTTAGCGCTGAGATAGAAAGAAGCGGGGAGATTCTGGCTCGCCGGCAGAGGATTGGAAAACGGCGCCTGGACCCCTGTAAGGGCGCTGGGGACTTCGGCGCTCGAGAAGGTCGCAGCAGCATTGAAGGTGTCGTAATTCCCCCAACGCATCATAGTGGTGGCCACATTCGGGTCGCTGGAAACGTTCACACCATTGGCGGAATTTCCATTACCGATGGACCAGATGGCCGGATTACCAGACTGGTAGCCGACCTGCACGCCCGCGGTGCCGATTACATTTCCAACAAAGTTGTAAAAGCGCGAGAACGCCATGGTGCGCTGCGAGAGATTGTTATTGCAGGCGGCGTAGATGGCAGTCGCGTAGCTCGATCCGCTTGAGAAGCAAACAGGTTGAGTCTCCGCGTCGCTGTTGCGGAACTGCGTGACCAGATGGTGTGTTCCGTGGAAGACGTCGCTCTCTACCTGGTTCCAGGAGTTGCCCTCGTAAAGAATGAATGCAACGCCCGATGTGTGTAAGCTCGACCCGGTCTCATTCCACCCCGGACTTGGTGTGTAATAATCGTTGATAGCAAAATTATAGGAAATCACCATTCCCACGCACGCACTGTTGATCACTACTGGACCTGCGACGGCGTGGAAGATGTTGTTCTCCACCAAACCGAAGGAGTCCCCAAAACACTCATCGCCATAACTCTGAGTGGCCGAGTTTTGGGTCATGAACTGGTAGGAGTCGCGCTCGGTGATATGCGTTACAAGGTCACGCTGCACGTGCGCACGATTGGTGTCAATAATACGAACACCTTTAACCCAGCTATTCGATGCATTCTTGAACTGAACGCCGGTTCCATTCGCTACGTTGGTTCCGTTGACGGTTAGATTCTCAATACCATCTCCAGTAATCGGCGTCGTCGGCCACCACGCCTGCGGAGTCTGACCTGATCTCCAGTTTGGCATGATCAATCCTTCGGCGAGCGTGACAACGACGTTTGTACCAGAGCACGCAAATCCCGCAGTTGTGCTGCCGTTGCATCCAGCGACCAGGTGGATTTCCTGCTGCTGGCGACCGCTGCGCTGTGAGCCGCCGCCATTGCCTTGCAGGGAGTACGGCCCATTAATACCAGGGGCTACCGGGGAGCCCACAGTGCAAGCGGTAATAATCTGGCTAACGAAGATTCCGCCTGTATCGCACCCAGTCTGGTCATCGTCGAGCTGGTCCAAAATGATGATGTTGCCGACCTTAAGGTTGGTCACCGAGGAGAGAGTAACCTGTGTCGTTCCTACTGAATATCCCGCTGTCCAGCTTGCCGTGTTGCTCGGGCCGCCTTTCCAGTTATTATCGGTACCTCCGATACAGACGAGTGTCCCGCTTGCTTCATTACACCCAACAGTACTGCTAAAAACTAAGAGCGTTTGATCCGCCCCTGCGCCACGGAGGGTCACGTGGTTTGTGCCCGTGAAGTTGATTCCGCTTAATCCGCTGTAAGTTCCGGCATTCAGGAAAACCACTTGATTTGCAGGGCAAGAAGCGATAGCCGAGTTAATTTGCGTGCTTGTCGCTCCAGGATTCAAGGTTTGGCAAATGGTCGTGCGATTCGGAACGCCTCCGGCTACACCCGCTTGCGACCAATCCATCGCTCGGGAAGGGGCTAAAACACTCCCCCACGGGGTATTGGGGACACTAGAACCACTGCCAACGCCGAGGGGAAACACGGCTTTTGAATCGTAGGCAAAAATCATGTTCTCGAAATAGGTCGTCGTGCCCGCTGCTGTTCCAGTTTCCGCGTTGCCAACCAAGACCCGGAGGATGTTGCCAATTCCCGGCGTGAAACTTCTAGTGACCGTGCTGCCAACTTGCGTAAACGGAGCAGTCGGCTGATAACATGCAAGCTGTGAGTTCCCTGCTGCGGTGTCTACGAAAAGCGAACACCAATAGGTCCCGCCATTGGAGAGCGTAATACAGGGGCTATGGACTACGCCGCTCGCTTCGATGTTGAGGCATCCAGGACCGGAACCGGGCCTGAGTTGTGCAATAGCGGCGAAACCGCTCGTAGCGTCGACGCGAACCATATCCATCAGGTTCGTTGCCGTTGGAATGGCTCCGAAGACCTCGCACCACCCGATGCTGATTTTGGTGTGGCCACTGGAAGTGTTCGCCATCCAGTAAGAGAAGTTCGATGAATTGTTTAATGCGAAAGACTCGGACGGAGAAGCGGAGGTATAGGTGCCACCGTTAACGGTTACCGCTATGCCCAAATTGCAACCTGACTGATGGTTGCCTACGGTCATGGAACTCGACGTTCCCGTGAGGCTCCATCCACTCAAGGCGCCCATGCTGCCATTGCCAAGTGTTGTCGTTGTGAGTTGCGTCCCTGGGGCCTGCGGGCTCACGTTGTCCAGGTTGATGAAATCATCGACGGGAACCTGTGCTTGGATGATGGCTGGGAGCAACAATGCGGGAATGGCAAAAAGAGCGTGGCGCATTATTTGTAGACATTTCATGTTTTTTCTGTAGCGCCCCAACGATTCCAGTTTTGAGCGTCGCCCCAGCGAGTAGGGATGGGACTCGCAGCCACGCCGGCAGTCCCTAGGGATCCTGAATTCACACACTCCCGGGACTAAGAGTCTAAGGGCCCCTCCACCCAACTATTATTCGCAGACGGTCACGCATTACAACTGTCCTGTAGGGCAAATTAAGAACAAGTTTCCTTGCTGGCCCAAGGGACACCCTACGCTCTGGCGGGATCTTACGGAGGGTAGACTGCCGCATGTGGCGCAATTTAGGAACCTTAGGGATGATTAGTCTCGAAGCGTGAACCCTATGGGTAGGGCGCCGAAACGCTCGCACCTTCAGCCAAATGGGTCAGGAGTTCTGTCTCGACGGCTGCGTTAACTTAGGAACGCTCGTTCTGGGAATAGACGAGACGGCGTTCCTGCGCCAGATACTCGTCGTATTCTTGTTCCGGCTCATAGACCACGACATGGCTGCCTCGGTCGGAGAAACAAAACGGAACACACAGTAACTTCTTCAAGCGCGTCCGCAACGCTTCTCTTTTCACCGGGGGCACGAAAAAGAGCATGAAGCCACCACCTCCCGCACCCAGCAGCTTGCCACCCAACGCGCCGGCACTGAGTCCGGCCTCATAGATTTCGTCAATGTTGGCGTTCGAGATTTTTTGTGTCAATGTTCTCTTGATTTGCCAACTCTCGTGGAGGAGCCGCCCGAATTCCGTTAATGCGCAGTTAGGGTTGGCAATGATGGCTTCAGCCTCATCCACAAGCTGGAGCATAGCGCCCAGTTCCTTCTTTTTGTGCGGAGTCATTTCCAGTTGCTGGGTGGCGATTTCCGAAGCCGTTCTGGAAAATCCGGTAAAGTAAAGTGCCAGGTGCTTCTCGAGTTCGGACAACCTGTCTGGCGAAGTGAGCACGCGCCGGACTTCGATTCCGTTGTCGGTTTGGAAGTTAATTCGGTTGAACCCGCCATAAGCGGCACTAACCTGATCTTGGGAGCCCACGGCCTCGTGAAGCAGGTTCTGTTCGACGTGGATGGCATCGGTAGCTAGAGCATGCTTGTCGCGCATCCGCTCTCTTAACCCATAAAGACCGAGAAGCAATCCCACGGTAAAAGCCGAACTCGTACCCAAACCGGTCCGGGCGGGCAAGTCGGCAACGTGATGGATCTCAACACCCTCACTAATTCCCAGGAACTGCAGGCAGGCGCGCGCGGAAGGGTGCTCGATAGCTTCATTCCTGGTGACATTCTCGACTTTGGAATAAGAGACACGGCTGTGGTATTCGAAAAAAGGCGGCAATCGACGGCACGTGATATAGCAACGCTTGTCGATGGCAGTTGCCAGTACGGAGCCGCCGTGCTCCCGAAACCAAACCGGATAGTCTGTCCCGCCTCCGAAGAAGGAGATACGAAGCGGCGTGCTAGTGATTATCATTCTCTAATTCCCGAACAGAACAAAAATCTCTGAATGAGTTCCCTAGGATCCAAAGCACTATTGGAACACAGAGCAACATAAATCCTTGCGCAAATAAAAACGAATGTTGCTTCGAAGAAGTTTATCCTGACTTGAAATACCCGGGTTTTTGTGTGCGTGAAGCGCCAGATTGAGTCGTTGCGCTAAAACAACGGCCAAGGTTCCCTGGCCTCCCACGATGATGTTTCCTAGCGGGCCGCGGGCGCTTTCTTCTCGAGTTGAGACATCGCTTTGTCCCAGAACCTTACGAAGGACCACCTGAGTCTCGGGAGGAGTACTTGGGCGCGCTTGGCCAAACCCCATCCAAACACGGCCTTAATCCAGGAGTACTTCCAGGATAGGCTCGGGAGGTCGAGATGCCCTCCCAGTTCGCCTGCTTTCCGCTTGGCTTGCTCAACAATGTCCAGACTCTCTGGATAAAAGAAGATGAGCCAGTTATGTATGTATTTCAGGCAGGCATCCCGCACCCTGGGGCTGTCTTCCAACGAACGCAAGTAATCGATATGAAGCTCCATCGAGCGCCATTGGGACGCCTGTTTCCCCTTCGATCGCCCAATGTAGCTCAGGCTGCCCCCTCCGGTCGCACGGTAATACACCTTCGCTTCCGGCACGAAACGGACGCCGTCACTTTGTAGAAGCACCCTGCAGAAGTACTCCCCATCGTCGTCGACCAGCAATCCTGTGTTCCACGGACCGGCGGCTTCAGTCAACTCTCGGCTGACCAGCCATGTGGCGGTCTGCATGTGAAGGTTCTGGGCCATCTTGCGCAGCAGCCACTCGTTGGGGGGAAGGTCACACCAAAGAACGGTTTGGGCGAACCTGGCTCGGTTGCGACGGTAGAGGAAATTTCCCCAAGCAGAAGAAAGAAGCGTTCGCTTGCTTACGCGCTGGTCTATTGTCGCGATTTGCTTGGCAATTTTGTCGGAGGCCAATAGATCATCGGCGTCCAGCCACTGAATGTAATCTCCCTGGCTAATTGAGAAAGCCTTGTTTCTAGCAGCGGCAGCCCCATTGTTCTTCTGGGTAAACACGCGTACGCCGTCCGATTCAAATTGGCGTGCAATCGTCAGCGTTTGATCGGTCGAGCCGTCGTCAACGACAATAATCTCTCGTTGTTCCCACGTTTGCGCAATTGCGGAGCGAAGCGTGTCAGCAATCCATTGCTGCGAATTGTACGCAGGAATCAGAATTGACACCAAAGGTTTCAAGGCAGCTGCCCCTGTAATCAAATGTCCAGAATGCGCGAGCGGCTCGGCATCAGCAAGATCATTGCGCCTTTTTGGCGAAAACTCTCTCGTAAGCAGAAAGCAGATTCTGAACGGAATACTCCCAGGCCAATTCCTTTTCTACCCTCCTACGTCCAAACTCACCCATCCTTTGCCGCTCCTCGGGACGGTCGAGCAGCCACAGGATTTTGGCAGCGAAATCAGCCACCTGGTTGTGGTTATCGCTGTAGACAGACGCCTCCCCGGCGCTGAATCTGCCTTCCTTCAAATCGAACTGAACGATAGGCTTACTCAAAGCCATGTATTCCATGATTTTGATCATGGTCGAGATATCGTTCATTTGACAGGGTTTGTCTGGATTGACGCAAACATCGGCAGTCGAGAGAATCTCCAACAATTGCCGGTCGGGGATTCTCCCCGTGAAATTGACTGTGTCCGTAAGACCTTTGTCATGGACGAGCTGCTTGAGTCCCGCTAATCCTGGCCCCCCACCAACACAAGTGAAATGAATGTCGCGGCGTCCCAAATTCTTGATGTGTTCCGCCACGTCCAGGAGTATATCGAGGCCTTCCTGGATGCTCATAGTTCCAACGTAGCCAATGAGATAAGATTTGCCCTGTTTCAAAGCGGGGTTGGGGGCGATAGGTTTGAAAGTTTCCAGGTCCGGGCCATTGCGAACAATGAAAACATCTTCGGGAGCGAGGCCTCCCCGAGTTATTGCAAGATCTCGATAACTGCTGTTGGTGGCCATGACGACATCACTGAAGCGGTAAGTCAGTTTCTCAAGCCAGACCTGGGCCGCGTAAAAAAAACCTTTCTTGCCGTATTTGGAGAAGTACAACTCCGGATTTGCGTCATGATGATCGAAAATGTATGAGACGCCAAAGAGCTTAAAGGGCAGGGCAATCAGGAAAATGTTGTCCGGGGGATTGCAGCCCTGGATTATCTGAAATCCGTGACGCAGATAAATTTTCCATGCGTACAGAAACTCCCAAAATAGGGCGCAGCCGTATTCATAGAGGTAACCAAGAGGCGTATTCCCTTCCTTGGGCAAGGGATGCCGGTAAATGCGAATTCCATCGATGACTTCATACCCGTGCGTGTAGCCCTTGCCCTTGGGTGACAGCACGTTCACTTCGTAACCGGCCTTCTGCAATGAGGAGGCTTCCTTCCAGACGCGCGAATCGAAGGGAACGGGCAGGTTTTCCACAATGATGAGGATCTTTTTCTTCACTATTGATCTCTCGATAGTCCTACAGTGACTTGTACAGTCCGGCGAGAGCGCAAAGCATGGTCGCCTGCCCCCAATGCAACGTGGGAGTCTTGTTGACGAGCCATCGAGAATACCGGCGATAATAGAAGTACCCGGTGGAGTCCTGCATCCGGTCAATCGTCCATTCGGCGATTTTCAGTGCCAATTGCAGGCTTTCAGGATCGCGGTCTTTGAAGAAAACAAGGGTATCGATCGCTTGGGAACAGCACTGGATGTCGATCGGCAAAGTTTTATAGTCATAGTATCTGGGAGTTCCGTCCGGCAGGAAGAAAGTCTTCTTCCAATATTCGTACCCACTCAATAAATTAATCTCAAATTGATCGTCGCCGGTGCTTTGCATGTAATGCTTGAAACAGTCCAGCACATAGGCGGTGTGGAAGTTGTCCACCCAGTGTAGGTTGGATGCTTCACCATAGTACCAGGATGAATCCGGTCGCTGGTGCCGGGCCGTGTATTGCATCGCCTTCACCGCCAGATCCCGGTAGGAATCATTGCGCGTATGTGAATAAGCGCGCGCCAGGAGGCTGGCGCCTAGAGTACTGGCGTTATGCACCTGCTTATTCTTTGCTGTTATTCGAGCCGGGATGTAGCCGATACAAAGTGCTTCCCCGTCAGGAAACGTCTCAAGGTCGTGCAATATGTGTTCACACGAACTGATCGCCACTTGCAGATAGCTCTCTTTTTGGAAATGGTCGTAGGCGTCGAGAAACGCATGCCCGGTGAGCGCTGTCCAAACGACCGTAGGGGCGCCCTTGGGAAGGTAAAAGCTACGGGATTGATAATCGAAATGGTTACCCCAGCACGCTCCTGAATAACCCGGGGACTGGTTTTGCATCAGCCATGCCAGCGCAAAATCCGCTTTGTCTCGCCAAACTGGATCGCCAGTGGCCTGAAGAAGACGGATGAAGCCTCTGGCCAAAAATCCCATTCCTTTGCTGGAGGGGCCCTTGGAAACTCCCAGGAGGGGGCGCAAATTCAGGGGAAACCGGCGTACTCCCTGCTGGAGCACGGTGCGGAGGAAATTTGTTTCAAATGTGAGCGGGCGCAATAGTCTTGAGTTCAGGCCGTCAAACGTATCGTAGCCGCGGTAGTCAGTCTTCTCCAGCCAAGCGAATACTCTTCGGATCGATTGGTAGATTCGATCTTTCGGTGCATTCCGGTCCGCCCCGTTCAGTTGCCGGTTACCAACAGATGCCGTCGTACTTCCCATTCTCACCCCTGCGATCGGTTATCCGAACGAAGTCAACCAGACGTTGGCCCTCGCGCAGCCGATCTGGAACTCCCTGGAAATCTGAATCTTTATTACCAATCACCACCGTTTGAGCGTGATCTAGAACGGCGTCGATATCGTCAACCATAAGCTTGGAAATGTGCGGTATGCGATTGAGGATGAAGTCTCGATTGGCGCCAACTAGACTCGCGATGCTGACGTTCTTGTCGTAAATGCGCAAGTCAAAACCTTTGCCGATCAGCCGTTCGATGATTTCGATCACCGGGCTCTCCCGCAAATCATCCGTTCCAGCTTTGAAACTGAAGCCGAGGATCCCGATTCTTTTGTTCCCTTTTTCCATGATGAGTTGCAGACCCCGAGCAATCTGAATTTCATTACTCGGAAGGATCGCCGTCATTATGGGTAAATTCAAGTCGTGTGTCTTGGCCTTATAAGCCAACGCGCGCAGATCCTTGGGCAGACAGGATCCGCCAAACGCAAATCCCGGTAACAGGTAGGCCGGAGAGATATTGAGCTTCTTATCGTGACAGAAAATCTTCATGACCTCATGCGAATCGATTGAAAAAGACTTGCAAAGATTGCCGATTTCGTTTGCGAAGCCGATTTTTAGGGCATGCCAACTGTTGTTGACGTATTTGACCATTTCGGCGGTTTCCAGGTTCGTCCGAATCAGTGGGGCGTCGAGTTTCTGATAGAGCGCCGCCAGGGCATCACCACTGGCGGAGTCCAACTCTCCGATTACCGTTTGTGGAGGGTTATTGAAATCCTTGACCGCCGAGCCTTCCCGCAAGAATTCGGGATTGTGACAAACGCCAAAGTCGATACCTGCTTTTTTGCAAGAAAACTCCTCGAGAATGGGAATAACGATGTCGTGCATGGTTCCCGGCAGGATCGTGCTGCGAATGACGACAGTATGCCGAGTTGTCTTGTGCTTGAGGGCCTCGCCAATCTGCTCGCAAATGCGCCGGATATACCTCAAATCGAGGTTGCCGTTGGACTGGCTCGGGGTGCCTACGCAAACAAAGGACAACTCCGTTTCATGAACAGCCTGGGCCTGGTCGGTAGTCGCGCGCAACCGGCCTGAGCGCACGTTTGATGCGATAATCCCGTCGATCTCCGCTTCGATGATTGGAGACCGGCCGCTATTTATCAGCTCGACCTTTGTCGGAACCGGGTCCACACCAATGACTGTGTGACCGTCGTTGGCGATACATCCCGCCGACACGGCACCCACGTAACCTAATCCGAAAATGCTAACTTTCAAGATAGATTCCTTTCGCGCGAATCTCCAGCCAGTTTAATGGGATCTTACGATTGTGAATCCACGGCGTGCGGTTCGCTGTTTCGCAAGGACCGGGAAAACAGAGCCCAAGGATCTCCTCAAGGGCCGCTAGGTCCCAAAAGCCCCGCATATACACTTCGTGTCATATCCCCAACTGTTCCCCACGAATTTCGCTGACTGGCGTAATCTCGTATCTCCTGTCGGCGGATGTCCAACGATTTGAAAAGGTCGCTCTCAAAATATGTTTCGATGGTTCGCGCCAGGTCATCGGCGTCGCATGGCTTACAGACAAAGCCCGTTCTACCCTCAATGATATCTTCCTTGAAAGCTCCAACGTCTGTTGCGACGACAGGCAAGCCGAATCTGTAAGCCGTGTAAAGAACGCCGCTCTGGAAGATGGCAGTATATGGCAAAACCAAGAGATCAGCCGCCTTGAAATACGTCTCTGCGTCACCATCGGCAATATATTGGAGTTTTTCGATGACCCGTCCGGCGTTAACATGCTGGTGGATATCCTTCCTTACCCCATCCAGGTAACGTTCGGACCCTTTTTTGCTCTCGCCGGCGATTACAAGACGATAGTCACTGTGCCGCTCAGCAAGTTGGCGAAACGCGGCAACCAAGTATTCGAGACCCTTGTAGGGCCAAATGGCGCCAAAAAAGAGTATGGTCTTTTCGGCGCCCGCAACTCCTAGCCGTCGCTTAGCTTCAACAGAAGTGAGATCAGTCTCCGGTAGAGCATTATTCACACCGAACGGAACGACGCTGATCGCGCTGTCATGAACCCCAAAATGCTTTACTATTTCACTTTTCATCTTTTGCGTATGAACGAAAAGATGATCGGCAAGGCGATACTGGCATTTCAAAGTAAGGCGATTGAGCGCGGAATCTTTTCCGTCCCTGGCCCCCGCGTTCACATTGTGAGCCGTTAGAACAATCTTCTTTCCTCGCAACTTGAAGTAGAGCATCAACAGAGTTCGATCAAAGTACTGCAGCTTGTTGTTCCAAAGAATGTGGAAGATGTTCGGTTTCGCCGCGGAGGCATAGCGCATGAATCGAAAATAGAACGCCAGTATTGCTAAGGCTCGCCTTGCAAAACTCGCTTTCCGTGGGGGGAACTGTTGGAGATTCATAAAACAGAGCCCTGGGGCATTATGCATTTCAGGGCCATCCAGCTTGTCGCTTCCAATCACTTCTAAGGAAATATCCTTGGATACGAGTGCCTGGGACAAACCGACAACGTACGGCCGATCGATACCGCCGGTGAGCAGTGCCACTTCGATCTTCAAAGGCAAGGTAGAGCCCAAGATAGGACAGCGTCCGTGGTCGGTGCAACATCAGACTTAAAGGCTCCGAATTCGATCGGAGCCGACGCCGAAGGCAACTCTGGCGTTAAGCTTGGGCAGCGAGAAACGATTGATACCAGGTTTACAGGACTGAGTAACATCAGACGCCTTAGCATACGCCCCAGCTAACCTGCGCTAACCAACAGCCAATGCGTGGTTCTCTTTGGGGCGCTTGAGTCCTAAGGCAGACCTCCGGCTAACATCGTAACCCTCTATTATTGAAGGGGCGTTCGGCACCACAACTACGGCCAATAGAAAAACGAACCACATCGGGCTCATCGCCTTGTAAGCAGCTTCAGTAAAATTATAGGTCAGAGCCGCTGTGAAAAACGCCAACTGGAGGCTGTGCGTTGGCGGATCCTGGCGAAAAGCGCGAAAAATGCCTAAGTAGCCTCGCACTATGATTGCGCCAAGCAGCGCTATACCAATCCACCCTAAGTTGAAAAAGAGTTCGAGGTAACCGTTATGCGATTCATTGATTCCAGAGAGCAGTTCCCCGCTGGCCCATATCTTCGCTACGCGCTCCCCAAGCCAGAAACTCTCGAAGCCGGTGCCGAATACAGGGTTCTCCGTAAAATCCAAGAGCCCTTTCCAGATTTCTGTCCGTCCGGTCAGTGTTGGGTTTCTTCCCATCGCCTGCAAAGCTCCTCCGCCGACATCGAGGAACAGAACAGAGAAAGAGCTGCACACGATCGCCGCCACTAAGAGGTGCACCACCAGTGGCTTTCGCGCAGCGGGAAATAGGCTTATCAGTGTCATCAACCCGCCTGCCGCCAAAAAGCAGGATGCAGAAGTCGCTGAATTCGCCAGCGAGAAGAGCCACAGCACCATGCCAAGAATGATAAAATGTGCTATCAGCCTCCGGGATCGGTCCCTTCCCTTTTTCTCTCTCCAGATCCCCAACAGCCGCCACCAAGCTCCGAGTCCAAAAACCAGGCAAGTTAGCCCGAGCATGTTCTTGTCTTCTGCCACGCCTGAGACAAACATTTTCCCTTCGCGGAGGCTATAGTATCTCGACATGAGAGGGTAGTACTTAATGAGAAGAATGGAGAGAGGAACCAGGACAAAACCGACTCTTGTCAATAATCGCTTAACGGCAGGCGAGCGCTCAGAGTCCGTCAGAACAATCAGAACCATCATGAAGTCGCCAAGAAACTTGATCCAGCGCTTCAGCGCGATAGATGGGTAAGCAGACCAGCTGCAGCTCACGGCACAATAGAATAGGAACAGAAGGAGCAACAAGTTTGCTTGCAAGACCCTTACCACCGCGGTTTGCCTGCTCAAAAGCACGAAAATGCCGGCGGCAATAAGAACTAGGTAAATGTCTCGATCTAGGGGACTCCCTTCCACATCGAAGTTTGCGGCCTGCGGCGGCCCTACCTGCAACCACACTGATATCGGTCTAGACGCGTTTATCAGCAGCCACAACACCGGGAGCCAAAGGGCTATGGAAGTCCGGGACTTTGGTTCGCGGTCAAGCGCAAAGAGCACCAAGATCCCTATTGCATACACCACTGTGGCAAACAGAGTCATTGTGAGTCGAAGAAAAGGCGCTGCAGAAGTTCCAATGTCAAAAGCTTGTGTATCTCAGTCGTATAATTTCGTCCGCCTTTAGTATGCCCCTCAACGATTGCCTCAACACCTTTCCGATTGAGGTAAGGGCGCGAAAGCGTCCGGGAGTCGAGCAACATTTCGCGAACATAGTCGGACAAGATGTCGCGATACCAAACGCGGTAATGAGTGAACTTATGTCTTCCCAGGAAGAGCCGCTCAAGGTGCAGGGACGCAAGCGCGTGATCGATCCGGGATACCCACTGGGGCATGCCGTAATCGTAAGCGTATTCGGCCTTGAACGTGAATTCCAGAAAACCTCGGGAAGCCACGCCAGACAAACGCCCCGAGTTCGCGCTAACGCCACGATCCGTCCGGAGGCGTGCGAGTTCCGGGCTGCCATCGGCAATCAGCCGCAACCGAACGTCCTCCCCTGATCCATTGAGTTTTGGGGCGCGATACACAGCCTGAACGAATTTGTTATCCAGGTAAGGCGAGCGCACCGTGAGTTGACTCTGCTCGAGGGCCAGAATCCCGTGGTGGTACCAGGGTGACTGCCTGAAGGCAGCAAAAGTGACCGGGTGCTCTTTGCGAATTTTTTGGTAGGTGTCCGCGGCTTTGTGAACCTGAGAGAGAAACTCCGGGGAGAACAGATTGTCGGGAGCCGGCATCGGCTTGAACATTACAGCTTGACGGACTATTTCGCTGCCATATGTCCCGACGATTTTCACCGGTGCTATCGCCCGAGCTTTTTCGCTAACGTATAGGTCGGAAGAACGGTACACATCGACGCCGCCCTCCGTCAGGTACATGCTGCGCTCCCCATAGTGCGAAAAGCGCTTTAGGAACTCTTGGTCCGCGGTGATGACCTCGTGCGACTGATTGCAAATACTTGCGATCTTCCTCGCGATAGTTACATCCTCAGAATTGCGAAACATTCCTCCGAACGTATAACAACGCAAAGTTTGGGGCGCTGGCTTGCGCCAGGCCATGATTACACGGGTGTCTAGACCTCCGGTGAGGGCGATGCCTAGCGGTTCGTCACCGTTGAAATACCGAGGCAAATTCTCAGAAAGGGCGTTGCACAGTTCTGTGTAATAAGAATCCGGTGAAAGAGCGCTCTGTTCCTCCCACTCTCGCGGATGGAAATAGAGGTTTCTCTTTTCAAGCTGGCCGCCTCGAAAGACCCAAGCGGAACCTCCTGGAAGGGAGTTTATCCCCTTGAAGATTGTCCGGTCCTGTAAGACGCAACTACAGGAGACAAACTCTCCCAGCCCTTGAGGATCCGGCAAACGGAGTTCCGGACGTACCGCAAGGATGCCCTTGGCCTCGGCAGCAAAATAGAATGCTTCCTTCGACTCATGGTAAAAGAGCCGGTGCATTCCATAGCGGTCATTAAATAAAGTCGTGGCGCCTTGCGCCCGGTCAACAAGCAGGCCGTGAAACATTCCATTAAGGCGGACCAGAAAATTAGGGTCCTCCTCATACATGTGCACCAGATAGGAGGATTGTTTCCCGTCGATGAGGTGCCCCTTTTGCTTTAGCCCCTCTTTAGTCCCTGGCCCGGGATATTCTTCCCCGGAAAAAATGAGAGTTGTATCGCCTCGCTCGTTGGTTAGAGGCATTCCATCCGAGAAGGAACCCTTTCTTGCCACCCAGCCGACATAGGTTCCCGAGACTTCGTCGACCCAAGTCCCGGTCTCATAGAAAGTCTCATGACAAAGGGCCTTGACCATTCGTGACAACTCATCCACAGCCCTCGCCCGAGGCATCTGTGTGATAAGGCCAACAATTCCAGGCATGAATTCTTAGGCTTCCTTTAGGAAATTAAATTTACGCGTGTACCAGGCCGTGCGAAGTTCGCGCAACTTGTCGGTCAATCGCGCGGGAAGGCGGTCCACAAATCGATGGTGCAAGCCCAGACGAAATGCAGCCAAGCCCCATGTAGTTAATGGCGCGTAGTATCGAGGGAGATCAACTCTCTGAAAACCATTCACTTCCTTAAAGTGACTGAGGCTATCTCCCTGCTTCTTGCCGTAGGAAAAGTGCTCATAAATCAAGTAAGGGATTCCGCGATTGGCACAAACCTTCACCGCATGGGCGATCAACGCATTAGTCGGCGCCTTGTCCTTATGCTCGACCATGGAGAGAATATGCACAAGACATGCAAGTGTCTTAGTTTCGTCCATTACTAACTTGATGAACCCGATCAGTTTTTCTTCGTAGAATGCTCCGACATAAATAGTCCGATCCAAGAATGTTCCAGCATACTGGCGGGCTCTTTCGAAGGTCATTCCGTAATGGGGAAATCTCTTTCCTTGGCGGATGGGACATTCGTTATAGATTTCACAAATCCCGCGGACAAGCGCGTCGTCGAAGGGTACTTCCCTCAATACCACGCCTCTCTTTTCAGCCTGGCGCGCTCTATTGCGCGGAAACGATCGGATTTGGTTTGTCCACCAGTGCTCAAAGGTCGATACATTAAGGACCGCCAGGTTGTCCTGTTCACGCGGATAGTCGTAAATGGGGTCCGTGGCCGGAAGTTTTTGGGTAAACGTGAAAAGATCGATTCGAGCCTGCGATTTCCTTAACTCGTTGATCATCTCCTCTGGATTGTCCGGATATGTGTATTTCTCACCGTCGATCCGAGCTATCCGGACTAGGCGCCCCTCAACTCTAATATCCTTACCGCAAATTCTCATGAATGGTTTTCTTCCCTCTTGTTCGCTCGGCTCTGCGACAAGTCTCGTGTCGTTCATTAGCAAGGAGGAGGTCATGCCAGTGATTCCAGTTACCGGAATATGATTCAATCTTCGCTTTTCGGTCGAAACACAAAAATGGTCGGCCCAGGGTCGCCGTGTTGACGCTTATCCACCATTTCGAAGTTCGCTTCGATGATCTCGGTCATCTTCATCATTCTTGATTTCACCTTCCCGTTCTCCGAAAGATACATGCGGACAATGAAGACTCCTCGATCCGTCAAATGCTTTGAGTACTTGTCCAATATCGGCTTAATCTTTCCCACAGGGATATGGTACATGGCCTCCCGAAAAAGGATGACGTCAAACCGTTGCGCCGGCGCATAGCTTAGAAAGTCAGACTGCACAAAGTGGTTTTTGCTGGTTCGAGCGTTTTCCTCAGTACGGTGCCGGGCCTTCGCCAGCGCCGCGTCGGATATATCCACCCCTATGTAGCTCCGGTAAGCTGATTCAGCCAATTCGTTAGCGGTGTTACCCGGCCCGCATCCCAGATCCAAGATGCTCCCGTTTTGGGCATACTTTTCGAGGTGCCCGTACACGCAGTCGCCGGCGGTGTTATCGATGAAGTTCCACTTGCCCGAAGAGAATTCCTTGTCCCAAAATAGCTTCTTGATCTTCGTCGGCGCGTAGCTCAAGAGTGCGCCCCGCACAAATTTCAAACTGCGATTCACCATGTACATGTTTTCTGTCGCTCCATTTCAATTCACTTGTTGGAAGAGTTCGTAGGATCAGGTACCCGTCGTCTTCGGCACCCGTTTGAATATTTAACCCTTTGCGCTGAAATCACTTCTCGCAGACAGCCCGGCAACCTGCTTCATGGTCTTACTCTTCAAGAAAGCCTTCAAGCGCTGAATCTGCTCGCGCCGGGTAAATGCGACGAATTCATGCGAAACCGGCCTTTCCACGAGTCTAATCATCGACCAGACGTACCCCAGCGCCAGGGCAACGCCACCGACAAATAACGGTCGCCTGCTCATTTGATAGACCGTTCTAAACAATTCCCAGAAAGGATGATTCCCAACGGAATAGTCTTTTGCCCCATCCCTAAACTTGGCTGCCAACCCGCTATGCTGTGCAGTTCCCATTGTCCGATGGTGTACACACACCCTCTCAGTAAAAGTTCTGGTCTTCCAACCCTTCATCCTCGCCGATATCACTGCAATGTGATCGACGCAACCTCCTTTCGCCGCGACATAACCACCAATCTCTTCAAAGCACTCCCTCCTGAACAGTTGGCAGCCACCCCAGACATTTTCAATATTCGAAAACCGGTAATCATACCCGCGAGATTCTTCTATGAACGGCGCCCCGACGACCCCCAATTTGAGGTTCTCGGTGAATTTGCTAACAAGGTATTGAAAGTGCTCCGATTCAAAAGACACATCGGCGTCAAGATTACCAATGACGTCGTAGGGCAAATCCCCTAGCTTGGCGCGGCCAGCCTGGAAAGCCATTACCTTGCCAGCAAAATGACGCTCGCGTCGCTCCGGCATTCGTAGCAGTTCCATCCAAGGATTGGCGGATAGGTAGGATCTTACGATCTCATCCGTGCGGTCGGTCGAGCCATCGCTGACGATCACCCACCGTAAGGGCTTGACCGTCTGAGCGACCATAGACTTTATCGTCAGCTCGATAAAGGCTTCCTCGTTCCGCGCTGGCGTAATGAGTGCGTAGCTTGGGAGAGTTGGCATAACTATGCGTGGAGTCTGCGGCTGCACAGTGCCATAGAGCTAATCCTGGTGGACGCCAACTTTCTCAGGAAAAGCTGGAGTTGCCAGAAAACCTTTGATCGCTTCGACAACCCGGCTCTGTTGGTCCGCGGTGATGTGGGGAAACATTGGCAGAGACACGATCTCCGCGGCGATTCTTTCCGTCACCGGGAAATCCCCTCGCTTGTGCCCTAGGCTCTCATAGGCCTTTTGCAGATGGAGAGGCGCTGGATAGTGAATGCCAGTTCCAATATTCGCTCCAGCCAAATGTTTTTGCAGGCTCTCGCGGTCTTTAACGCGAACAACATACAGGTGGAAAACAGCGCGCGCCCAATCCGGGCAATAGGGGCAGACCACCTCTTGCGCAGGCGATAGCAGATTGTCATATCTCTGGGCGGCAGCCTGTCGGCCAGAATTCCATTGGGTAAGGTGAGTCAGTTTCGCAGTGAGAATTCCCGCTTGGATTGAATCCAGCCGGCCGTTATAACCTTCAATATCGTGATAGTACTTGCGAGCTTGTCCATGGTCGCGCAGCATGCGCATTTTGCGTGCGAGCACTTCGTCATTGGTCGTGATCGCACCTGCTTCGCCACATGCTCCCAAATTCTTTCCCGGGTAGAAGCTAAAAGCAGCGGCTCTGCCCATTGAACCAGCCGTCCGCCAGCGATTTTCTTTCTGCGAAAAATACTGAGCGCCGTGCCCCTGGCAAGCGTCTTCTACAACAATAAGGTTGTATCGTTCCGCTATTTCCAGAATGGCATCCATATCAGCCATCTGCCCATAAAGATGGACCGGCACAACGGCGGTAACTGGCTTCCCCGTTTTGTTGTCAATCAAGACGCCAAGCCGCTCGTCGAAAGTACAACAATTCTCAACGTACTGAAGGATTTTCACCGAATTCATGTTGTAAGTGCGCTCATCGATATCCACGAATCTCGGTTCAGCACCTGCCTGCGACACCGCCTCTGTAGTCGCTATGAACGTGTGCGGCACAGTGATCACGACATCGCCAGATTTCACCCCTGCAGCCATGAGCGCGAAACGCAGTGCGTCTGTTCCGCTGCCAACTCCGACACAGTATTTGGTGCCACAAAACTTGGCGAATGCGTTCTCAAATTGCTCGACCATCGGGCCGCCAATGAAACTGGCTGTGCCCAGCGCCTGCCTGAAAACTTCGGTAAGCTGCGGCTCGAGTTCGCTGTGAGTTGTAACGAGATCGAGAAATGGAACGGCTGCTTTTTCGCTCACTTTTTGTCTCCCATGACGACGTTACTTTTGTCTTCGATATATCTCTTCACCCGGGCGGGATTGCCCGCGACGATCGCATTGGCGGGGACATCCTTCGTGACCACGCTTCCAGCGCCGACAATTGCGTTCTCTCCGATCGTCAAGTTGGAAAGAACCGTAGCCCCCGAACCGATTGAGGCGCCCTTTTTTACGATCGTCTGCTCGACCTTCCAATCCCTCTCGGTCTGCACCTGCCCGCCGGCCGCAGTTGCCCGCGGGTACGAATCGTTGATGAAAGTGACGCTGTGTCCGACGAATACGTTGTCTTCAATTTCCACGCCCTCACAAATGAACGTGTGGCTCGAAATCTTGCATCTGCGGCCGACTCGGGCGTTCTTCTGAATCTCAACGAAAGCACCGATTTTAGTTTCATCTCCGATTTCGCAACCATACAGATTGATGAACTTGGAGAGCTTCACGCCGTTTCCCAATTTCACATCGGGGGCGATCGAACAGAATTCGCTCACAGCCGCACCAATTCTCCTCGCTTCTGGATGGAACAATCGGCTGCTTCCAGCATTCGAACAACCCGAAGGCCGGCATGCCCGTCATTGAACGGCGTTTTGTTGTTCATAATGCAATCCGCAAAGTAATTGAGTTCGACGCGCA
>WNGK01002170.1_pt1 | contig 23648 bp, 23 predicted proteins | sample 5400601 | NCBI WGS metagenome assembly WNGK01 (sample SAMN13153376, study PRJNA577476) | soil metagenome | isolation source: 60 cm soil or saprolite under Garry oak tree replicate 1 | place: USA:California | collected 2016-06-15
CGGAATACTCGAGACCAGGACGGCCAGCAAGACCGCCGATGAAGGTCCGTACGATGATTTCCGGATCTTGACCTGCCTCCGTCGCCGGCTCGAGCTACTTTTCGCCGCTACCCTCCCCCTCTGTGAGACATTCGGGTTAGCCCCTCGATGAAGTGGAGCAGGAGGGCCCGAATCGATCAATCCAGAATCTCGAAACCGGCAAATCTAGCTCGGCCTCCAGTCCCCTTCTTCTTGTTTTGGAACTACTGTGATCGCAAACTACCTGCGGGTCGCAATCAGTGCGGTTATGAGCGCGCCTCCGCTTACTGCGAAGGCGTCCTCTAAAAGCCCGGCAGCGAAATCAGGTATATCACGGCTGAGGCTCTTCCGAATATGGTAACCGGCAAGAGCGCCGGCAATCGCTGCTAGTCCGCCTACGAGTGCTCCGTTCGCAACCGGTTTCTTAACGGCCCCGCAGAGTGCGCCTCCACAGACCGCGCCAGAGGCGATGCGTAGGGCGAGCGGCCCAGCGTTCAATCGGCTACTGGTAAAAGGCAGCTTATCCGCAATCAGTTCGCTGATTGCGAGCTCATTGATTCGCCGCGAGGCTCTGCCGGAAATTATCGTGGCAAACGGCGAATTTCCGAGACGAATCCATCCTTGTTTCGCCGCCCACACAATAATTGCAGGCGCCGCCATCGGCCGCAATCCAGCCACGGTGCCGATGCCCATCGCTAACGAGAGAGTGTAGGAGTCTTTCACCGTAGTGCCAATTTCGAGCTCGCTCTCTTGTGCCGTTATGTCCAGAAAACCGTCTGGACCATTCCCATCTGCCGGCCACTGTACCGCTAATACCTTTTGTGATATTTCCCGTCGACTGCGAAGCCTCCATTTTCGTCTCGAGTCACACTGGTTGACCAGCGCTTATTGAATTTGTACTCCCCTTGTATGATCTCTCGCTGCGTGGAAGTCACATCGGTAGCGAAAGTAAACAAGAAATTACTAGTGATCCGCTTCTGCATCGCGACGCGCGCGCCAGGGTTGGAGTTATTGCCGCCCAAGGTCGGATCGATGGACAAACTGGAGAGTCCGGCCAGCTTTTGGACTCCGCCACTGACCTGACTCGCGGCACCCTGTGCCAGGAGCGAACTCGCTCCAAGATTCGAAGGTGAGGCTGCTGCTTGCTGCGTGGTTTGTCCGCGGGCGATCAGATTAATAATGTCTGCCGTCGGTAGTTGCGGGTCGGAGACATAACTGGTCTGCATTTTGTCGAGCGGTCCCCTGAAGCTCAAGCTCAAGTTGTACTGGTTAATGGTGGTGGTCAGTAGTATGTTGAGCACCGGTTCGGTGCGATTGGGATTCGAGAACGCAATGATCCCGCGCTCAATTTGATAGCGCTTGTTCATGAGAAATATGTCGCCGCCAGTGAATTCAGTCCGTCCCACGATCACCGGATCGGCCGCCGTGCCGATCACCCGCAGATTGGCTTGCCCTTGCAAGCTTACTTCACTGCTTGCCAGGTTCAAGTCTCGGGCGGTCTGCACGGCGATGTTTAGCTTGAGATTTTGAGCCATGCCCTCGCTCGGCGCCGACTCAGGGCCGGACTGGACCTGCCCGGCCAAGCTTGCCAGGTCGAAGTTCTGAGTGAAACTCAAACTGTTGATCAGCACTCGGCCAGTCAGATTCGCTGCTTCAGTGGTACCGACAAGATTGAGTTCACTGTCTAGCAGTGTCCGTATGGCGTCCTGGTAGCGGATGCGAACATTTTTCCCTTGAAGGTCCAGATTCATTTGAAGCTGCGGCCGGTATCCGATCACTCCCCTGGCCGAGATCTGCCCGCCTCCGGCTTCGGCGGTGAACTGAGTGACGTTTACTTTGTCATTGCTGATGTCAAGAACTCCGTTTAGGTTTTGAAGACCTACCGGCGCATCGGGCGTGACCAGCGCCACGCTTTGGAGGCGGACTTGACCTTTGAGTTCAGGATGAGCCGTGGGCCCGGTCCCGCGGACATCGAGCAGAAGTTTCCCTGAACTCTGAAGATCAGACTGGAAGAAGCGAAGCAGTTGCATATCAATCGAACCGATCGCAGAAAGGGTTACCGGAGCGCCGCCTTGGAGCGGAAGCTGACCCTGAAGACGCAGATTGGTGTCGGTACCGGCTATTTCAGTCGGATCTAAGGCAACAATCGAGTTCGCGTAACGAACACGAATCGGCCGCGTGTTCCCGATCTGCAAACCTTGGTAATCGGCCTTGAAAGTTGGTATGACTAGCTGCGCTTGTAAGCGAGTCTTATCGCTGATCGGTCCTTCGGCAGAAGCGTGCACTTCCAAGATGCCGCGCGGGCCGTTGCTTTTTACAGGTCCAGCCAGAGCAAGCAATCCCTCGATCGGCATTCCCTTGGTGTCGAGTGTGGCACGCGTGTAATAGCCATCGGTGAAATCCATGGTGCCGCGCGCCTGAATGAAGGTCTGTGCTACTTCTGAATCAAACGCCAGATCGTCCATTGTTCCACGCCCGCTGGCGGTCACGCTCAGCACGCCTGCCACTCCCAGGTTTCTCTCCTGTACTGGTTGGAGTTGCGCGAGCTTGACGCCGGGGGCGTCGAGATGGACTTCGTAGCCTTTGCTCTTCGGGTTGAACGCGAGGTTCGCTTTGACGGATCCGGCGGAGGTGCCCACATTGAGCAAAGAAGTGATCGTCTCGCCCTTGCCTTCAAACTGAACCGAGAATTGCTGGATCGGCTGTCCGTAGGCGCTGGCTTGGCCGAGCCGTACCGATCCGTTTCCCACGGGATTCAGTTGCGATCCATGCATCGAGACATCCACCGAGAGATTGCCGGAAACTGGATAGTCAAGCTTCGCAACTTGCAACAGTTGCTTGATTGCGAGGCCGCGAGAAAACACTTGTACGTTGATCGGGCTCGAAGGCAGGTAATGCCAGTTCGAAAGCCCAGAACTGAAAGCGAAATTCACGTATCCTTGGCGAGCGTTCACCAGAGAGCCATTCTCGATGGACGCTGCGGACTTATTTGCCCGCAGCTCCAGCCCCAAATTTCGCCACTCCGTATTCTCGACCTGCAGGTTTCGGCCGTTGAGCTGTCCACGAATGCGTGGATCATTCATGCTCCCTTGTACGATCACTTGCGCATCCGCCGCACCGGCCAAGTTCATGGAGCCTGAAGCTGAGGCTTTCGCGGGGCTATGCCCACCTCCACTTTGGAATGCAGCAGCCATAGAATCCAGTTCTCTGAGATCCGCGGAATGCGCGTGCACGGTTAAATCGAGTTTCTGGCCCGCACCCGCACTGCCATTGATGTCGACACGAGTCTGTGGCGTGCTTGCGAATGTGTTCGTCAAGGTCGCCACGTTTGTGCTGCCGTCATAATGCACATGAAAGGCACCATCAAGGGGGACGGGAGCTGTTCCGGCAGAGGCACTGGCGATAGCAGCCTTGAGCGCGATATCGGAGCGGGCCTTGATGTTTTGTAGGCTGCCTACCCACGACGCATCAGCGGTTCCAGAGATGTGCCCGGTGATTGGAATTTGCTGGAGACTTGCGCTTCTCAATGCAATCTTTGCTGCACCCAGTGAAATCGTGTGCAGCGAGGCGCGAACGTTGGACACAGGGTTCGTGTCGAGATGTCGCATGGTTGCGGCGGCGGTCAGGTGTCCATCGAGCAGGTCCGCAGCAAGCTCATGGGCATCGAGGTTACCGTTTGCCAATCGGAACTGTCCACGGAGGTTGCGGACAATGGTACGGAGATCTGGAGAATTGACCGCCAATTCTCGGCTGTTCAGTTGTCCCTCTAGAACGACGGTGCGCAGCAGAGGAGCGTTAGCCTCGTACTGATAGCGCATCGCACCGGCCAGCGTTACTTCTCCGGTCGGAATAGAGGGATTCTTCAGAACGGTGCGGAAGTCCTGTGGGTGAATGGTAATTTTGTAGCTTCCATTCGCAATTGGACTGGAATAGTTTTGTACGTTCCCTGCCACCTCGATCGTGGAGGAAGCGACCGTCAGAATCAGCGGCTTCAGCGTGAACTCAGAAGGAGTCGCCTTAAAGCTCGCAGTCAGATCGTGAGGGAGAGGCTTCATGTCTCCGTATTGAAGGCGACCCTCTCGATAGGAGAGGCCGCCGTCGTAGCCTTTGGTTAGGAACTGTGATTTGATCTCCAGTTGCAAGTCATGCAACTCGGCATCAAGAGGCGTTTTGACATCGTTGTAATAGATCTCGCCCTGGCTCAGGAGAACGTGTTGGATGCCGAGATCAAATGGGCTGGTCGAACTTTGGCTATTCGACTTTGGCGGCGTGGGGAGGTTGGTACTTCCATCCTTCCTAACCTGAAGGTTCACAACAGGATGGCGGAGAACGATCTCGTTCAAGTCGACTTTCTTGTGTAGCAGAGAAACGATCTTCAGACGAACCATGAGCTGCTCTGCTTGGACCAGTGGCCGTCGAGATTTTGGCTCGCTCCCGCGGATGGTTATTCCGTAGGCGTCAGCGCTGAGGGTCGAAAGGTGAAGCGCGAAATTTTGGATTCGGACCTGCGCGCCGGTTGCTTCGCTCGCCTGTTGCTGGATTTTGGCCAGTACGTAGTTATGGAAGCTCGGACTGCGCACCACAAAGTAGGCAGCGAATCCGAGGGCGACGATAAGAACTGTAACGGAGATTCCGATCCAACCGAGTTTTCTTTTCCATGTCATAACAGCACCTGATGAATACAAGCTCTAAAAAGCCTGTCCCAGCGTGATATAGAACTGGGTGGCTTTCACGCCCCTCGCGGGGTTTAGGTTTCGTCCGATATCAATGCGCACCGGACCTACAGGGGTCGCATACCGCAACCCCACGCCCACCGTATTCGTGTAGTCTCGAATGAAGTGGCTCACACCTATCGGTCCGTAAACGTTGCCTCCGTCGTAAAAGACCGCTGCCCCCAGTGCTTCTTTAATGCCGAGCGGAAAACGAAATTCGGAATTGAATATGAACAGCTGACCGCCACCCACGGGGACCTGTAGGTTCACGCACGTCGAAGGTACTGCGGGATTGCTGCACGCGGGAACGGTGCGCTGGGGGCCGGCGCCATTGATGGGAAAACCGCGCAGAGTGGTCTCGCCTCCAGAGAAGAAGCGCTCGCTTGTCGGGACATCACTGCTCGCAAATGATTTAACCAGCCCCAGCGTAATCCGGTTTGCCCAGACAGTCTTCCCGAACGGCCTGTAATAGGAACTCTGGCCGAGGAAGCGCGCGAAGTTGGTGTTTGAGCCGAGTGCCTTGGGCGTGATTCCCAAATCCAGCGTTTCGTAAAAGCCACGGCTGGCATCGAGAGGCTTGTCGCGAGTGTCGCGAATCCAGGTAGCCGAAAGGGTGGAAAGCCTCAGTCGCTGATCTTGGGGCAAGACCAGCCCTGGAATTAGGAGATTCGAGAGAACCGTTCGACGGAAACGATAGCGCAGTTGGATTCTGCGTGTCTTGTCCTTATTAAGCGGTTTCTCCAACTGCCACGAACCTTCCGCAAGGCGGGCCTCAAACGTGGGATTCTCAGTCGTGCGCTCGATAGAGGTGCTAAAGAGTGAACTCCAGCTTGAACCCCTGAAATGAGGCTGGGAGTAGGTTGCGACGGCGCGTTGGTCAAGTCGTGACAGCAGGGCGGAAATGGACGCGGATTCAGCGAGACCGCGGAGGTTGTAGCGCGTGAATCCGATGGAGCCGCGAGGGCTGACAAATGTCTTCTCCGCCGCGGTGAAATTCGGTGTTCCGCTGGTAACCGGCGGCAGTCCGGGAAGCGCAATCGTGCCCGACGGAACATTGCCTCCACGCCTCGCCACTTGCAGACCGAAGCCATAGCTTACTTCGTTCCTACCGGCCTCGTGTACCTTGACCAGTACGTCCTCATTGGTTTGATCGGTAATCGGCCGGCGCGGCTCGACACTCGCCCAATCGAATACGCCAATCTCCTGCAACTGGCTCTCTCCCGATAGAAGCTTTCCTTGGCTCAGTGGGGTTTCTGGAGTGATGTTCGCTGTTTTCGTAACTAGCGATGGCCGCGTTTGTTTGTTCCCCACCAGGACAATGTCGTCTACCTGCACTTGTTGGTTTTCATTGATCGTGTAGGTGACATTTACTTTGTGTGTATCGCTTGGGAGCCGAGCGACTTTGGAATCGAATTCCGAATTTAGAAATCCACGGTCCAGATAAGCGGCCAAGATATGGCTACGGTCGTCGGCCAAACCCTTTGGGGAAAAAGGCTGTCCTGGTCTGAGCTCGAAACCGCCCTTTGGTGCGAGTTCCACCCCAGATATCCGTGTATTCCCCTGCAGTGTGAGATTGTCAACTAATGTTTGCGGACCTTCCGTGATTTGGAAGGTGACATAAATTTTGCGCTCACGGTTAACCACATCAGGATCAACCGTGACCTCTTCGTATCCGTGATTCTTATAAAAGGCGACGATACCCTGCACGCTCTGGCGCAGCAGTTTGTCGCTGAACTTCCCGCGCGAGAGTACAAGCCGATGCGGCTTAACCACGACCTGCTGAACAAGTTCAGCTCGGTCAACATGCTGATTGCCACGGAATCCGACAGCCTCGACTCTGTGGCGCTTCCCTCTGTCTACGTTGTAGACGAGGGCAATGTTTGAGGGCTGGTTTTGGAAGTTCGTGTTCACTTTCACGTCAAAGTAGCCCTTGCTCTGAAAGAAATCGATGAGGTTGCGCCGACCTTCTTCGACCAGATCTGGATCGACAGTGCCCTCGGAAAATATAGGAATCAGCTTTTTCATCTGCCTTCCACGCAAGAAAGGAAGCCACGAGAGCTTCGCGCCCTGAACCCGCACCCTGACGATGGGTCCTGGTTGGGCCTCAATAATGATGTCGGCATGATTTGTGTCCGGGTGATAGTGCGACTGGTCGAAGTGCACCTTGCTGGCAAGGCGGTGCTGATTGGCCAAGTCTCGTTTCATGACCGCCATCGCAGAATCGATACGCTTAGGGGAATAGGACTTGCCAGGTTTGAGAGAGGCGCCCCTGGCAGTAGCGCGAAGTGAACGCGTGGCATGCAACAAACGGTTCGCTTCACTGGGCTCCGGTCCGCGGACTTCTACGCTTCCCACCTTGGCGCGCTTGCCTAAGTTAACGTGGAAGACCACACTCGCGAGCATGTGGGTTTCATCAAATAGCGGCTCCGGTTGAATCTGAGCTCGGAAGTAGCCTGCCGAGATGAAAAATTGCAGAAGAGCGTCCCCGGCCTTGGCAACCAGCTCTTGCTTGTACGGCGTCTGGTTTGGAATGTCGATCACCTGCAACAGCCTTGTGTAGGTAAACGTCTTCGTCGCCCCCGCAAACTGGAAGACTCCGAAGTAGAGTGCCGGCTCCAGTGTGAAGGTCAGATGCAAGCCACCAGGATCCGGCTTGACATCCAGCTCCACCTTGCTGAACCTGCCCGTCTGTTTCAGCGCGGAGATTGTGCTCTCTACCTTAGAAGTGGAGTACGCTTCGCCAGTCCGCTGCTGGACCAGCGAACGCAGAGTGTCGACCGGGATCTTTGGATTAGCGACGAGTTCTACGGCCGCGACCTGCTGGCCTTCATAGGAAACTTTGCTGCTTTGAGTGGCCTGCTGGCACTCGAGGTGCGTAAGGCCTGCTGAAGCAACGAGAATGGGTATGACCCACCAGCGCATCCGCATGATAATTGGCCTAAGCGGCGGCCCGAATCTGGTCTCCTCTCACGGGCCATATTTCTTGGAACCCAAGCGCTTTTAGGATGCCCTTGCTTTTCGTGCAGATGCCATAGCTTTTAACTCTTCATGGGCCTTAGATGGCTACTTTCTGTTCGGAATCCGTCTTGGAGTGAGATCACAATCACGGAGCGGGCCTCTTTGCTGGGCTGCGGCTCGGCCAGCGCAGTATTCGTGACATTCTCGGTGGATCGGAAATTGGCTCGCACTGTGCCAGCAGAGTTCATGGCGAGACTTTGCAGCCGGGGGTTCTCGTTCGGTATCAAGTCACGACCGAATAGCATCTGAGCATGTGCTTTAAAAACTGCGTGTCTCTGCGAGAGAAGCTGATCCATGCTTTCGACTCCAGAACTGCTGTTGGTCGATGACGAAGAAAGCCTCAGAATGACGCTCTCCCTGATGCTCGAGCCTTACGGCTTCAAAGTCACATCTGCCGCAACTGTTCCGGAAGCCTTGCGCCTCATTTCGCAGCAAACATTCGATGTGCTGATCGCCGATCTCAATATTGGTTCCGCGGGGGATGGCTTCACCATTGTCAGCGCGATGCGGCGAACTCAACCGCATGTCGTAACTTTCATTCTGACGGGCTATCCCGCATTTGAAACTGCGCTCGAAGCGATTCGGCAGCAAGTGGATGATTATCTGATCAAACCGACTGAAGTCGAAAGCTTAGTGGAAAAGATCCATTCAAAGCTGGCGATGAGAGCGCCTGTGCACCGAATTCAACCAAAACGACTACCGGACATCATTGAACAGAGCCGAGACTGGATCGTCGAGCACTGGCTTGCAGCGGTAAAAACGGACTCACAAATCACTTCGATTCAAATCTCAGATTCTGAACGGAAGGCCCACATTCCTAGGCTGTTGGAAGAAGCTGTAAGCAGGGTGCGAGGCAGTGAGGCAGCTGCCGAGAGCGCGGGGCCTGCGGCAATGCATGGAACAATGCGTCGCAAGCAGGGCTACACGGTACCACTCGTGGTCCGCGAGGCCAAGATTCTGCAGTCGGTGTTGGGAGAATGTGTCCAGCAAAATCTGATAGCTATTGAGGTCAGCCATCTGATCCCCGACATGGTTCGAGTCTGGTGGACCATTCAAACCGAACTCGAAATCTCCTTGCAAGCATTCCTCAAAGAGAGAAACTATGCGAAACCAAAGGCATCTGCCGCAACCGGCCGAAAGAAGAAAATCCACGATCCCTAGTCTGGCAAGTGTCCGCCGTGTGCTTGGTTTTTCTCAGTCGCGATCCCACGAATGTTCAGTTGAGGCGGCCGATGATCGGTTGCTCGGTAAACCATTACGCTTTCGGAGAAAGTAGGATGCGAGCCTTGTTGACCAGGCTACCCGGAGGTTCAGATTTGGAAATCGAGGCTGCTATTCCGATGAATCTGGCTTGTTGCTCCACGAACTTGTCTCCGAATCCACTGTACATAATCAGTGGTGTGGCAGGCATCAGCCGTTTCAGCATACGCGCAGCATCAAGTCCATTCATTACCGGCATTGCGAGATCCAACACAATTAAATCAGGGTGCAACAATTGCGCCTTGCTTACTGCCTCGTGTCCGTTTTCAGCCTCGCCACAGACATCGAAGTCCCCTTCCTTCCGGAAAATTTCACTGAGGGCCTGCCGAACAAAGGGTATTCGACTTGGGAAGAATCGAAGCAGTATGAATTGTCAGCAGCGAAGAGGATCAGCAACGCGCTAATCTACAGTATTCAACGTATTACCAGCATAGCTGGATCTACAGCAGTCTGAATTTGTCCAGAGCCGCCGATTGTGCTCAAGGCATCTGACTCTCATGTGCTCAAGGCATCTGACTCTCATTAGAAGGCGTGAGGTCATACGCGAACGGACTGAGGAAGGATCCTATGCCGGTCAGGTCGGTGTTGGTCGTTGACGACAACCAGCTCGTTCGTCAGGCGCTATGCGAACTCTTCACCCGCGAAGGGGACTTCGAGATATGCGGAGAGGCTGAAAATGGCCAGGAGGCAATCGAAAAGGCTCAGTTGTTGCATCCTGATTTGGTCGTGACCGACCTCTCAATGCCGGTCATGAACGGCCTGGAAGAAACGCGTGCGTTGAAGAAGCTGTTGCCGCTCGTACCAGTAATTATTTTCACTGCTCATAGCGATCCCTTCGTAGAGAAGGAAGCCGGCGCCGCTGGTGTCTCCGCAATAGTGTCCAAGTCTCAGGCGGTTACTGTTTTAATTGCCAAGGCTCGGAGCTTGCTCGACCAAATCGCGGCCTGATCATTCCGTCTGCCAGTCCGGAAACTGCAACTTGTCCCGCTTCAAAATGCGTAGCGTTCTGAGCGCTTCCGCAATCGCCTGCTCTTCAAGTTTATGATCTGTGTTCTCGGAGCTCTGTGCCAATTCTTGGAGACGGTTGAAAATCGCTGCTTCAGCCTTCTGCACGCGTTCCAGCAGTTCCTCAGGATCACCTTCGCGCAGCGAGGTTTCATAATCGTGCTGCCAAGCCGGATAGTCGAGTTTAGAAGGTGAGGAGCCTTGTTCTGTCATCGAATACGCTGTTACTGGATGGGTTGCCATGGTATGCCGCCATTGTTGAAAGCCTTGCAGAGAGAACTTCTATATGTGAGGACGGCCCAGGATGCAAAGCTTTAGTTCAGTGTAGCACTTCTTGCCAAAGGCGTTGTGAGGAATGTGCACCTCCGTCACCGTATGTTCGGGTGAAAACAGGTCTTAGCTTCATGCGACGGGGTGAATTCTGCTCAAACTTCGCTTCTTCGTTTTCGGATCGTGCATTCAAGCCGCTCGCGCCAGACCACTTTGTACGTAACGACCCGTGGGGTCATTTCCACAAGAGGTTACGGTATGTCCCGGATCGCTCGAGGCAAAGCACCAATTTAGCCTAAAGAACGACAGAAATGTCGAGGTGTTCCATGACAGCAAAGAACGTTTATGTCGCGCTGATTCTGTTCCTCATATCATCTGCCCCGAGTTTCGCCCAGGAGGAACACGCCTCTCTGCGCGACAACTCAGGCGTGAATAAAATTGCGCGGACAACGCAAGCAATACAGTATCGGCGGGGAGACACGACCGAAGTGGACCTAAACGGCACACCACTGATGCCGCATGTCACCGGAAAGGCGAAGATCATCAACAAGAAAGGTCTTACCGACGTTCACGTGGACGTAGAGAATCTCCTACCGGCGAGGACTATCGATGCGGCTTACCTGACCTATGTGGTTTGGGCAATCAGCCCAGAAGGAAACGCCAAGAATATTGGCGAACTGGTCGGGAAGGACGGAAAGGCATCGGTACACACCGCGGGGAGCCTACAAGCATTCGCTCTGGTTATCACAGCGGAGCCCGATTTCGCGGTAACGCAACCGAGCGAACTCGTCGTCGCGGAAAACTCTGTGCGTGCGGGTACGAAGGGAATTCCCGAACCAATCAGCGTGCGTTATGAAGTTCAGTCACGCAGGGCGTATGTTCCCCCAACTTCCTCGTTACAAGGCGAAGTCGCCGAAGGACATAAGATTGCTCCGCTTGATCTGCTGGAAGCCAGAAATGCTGTGCGGATCGCGAAGGACGCGCATGCCGAAGAATATGCGGCGGACACTTTGAGGCGTGCTCAAACACTGTTAAGCCAAGCCGAAGACGATCTCAACCAAAACCAGAGCGACAAGTCCATTGGGACGGTGGCACGTGAAGCCGTGCAGACCGCCGAAGAAGCTCGCGCAATGGCCATCAAGGAAGAGCATCAAGCGCGTATAGAACGCGAACGCCGCGAATCCGAAGAACGTACAGAACGAGCGCAAACACGCGCTGAGAACGCCGAGCAGCACGCAGAGCAATCCGAAGCAGAGCGCCAGGCTGCGGCTCGGCGCGCTGAACAAGAACGAACACGGGCTGACGAGGCTAATCAGCAGGCGCAGGCTGAAGCGGAGCAACGCAGAAGAATAGAAAAGCAGAACCAGCTTTCCCAGCAACAAGCGCAACAGGCTCAGCAGCAGGCTGAACAAGCACAGCAGCAGGTTCAGATCGAAGCCCAGCAACGAACTGCGGCTGAACAACAGGCGCAACAGGCTTCCCAGCAAGCGAACGAGAACCGGCAACAAGCTCAGGAAGCCCAGCAACGAGCTCAACAGGCTGAAGCTCAGCAGCAACAGCTCAGGCAGCAGCTCAGAGATCAGCTAAACCAGATCCTCGAAACCCGCGACACTGCTCGCGGACTGATCGTGAGCATGCCCGATGTCCTGTTTGACACCGGAAGTGCAAACCTAAAATCAACCGCGCGTGAGCGGCTGGCAAAAGTGGCGGGAATTCTGATTGCCCACCCCGATATCAAAGTGGAAGTAGATGGTTATACGGACAGCACTGGCGATCCGATGTCCAACGAGCGCTTGTCGCAGGAGCGCGCGGCGTCGGTTAAGTCCTACTTGTCACAACAGGGTGTGTCCGCCGGCTCCATTTCTATCCACGGATTTGGCGAGGCGAATCCGGTTGCTTCGAACGACTCTAGCGTGGGCCGCCAGCAAAATCGGCGTGTCGAGCTTGTGGTGACCGGGGAATCGATCGGAACGGCGCAGATGACGCTCGGTAGGTAAAAGTCAGGCAAGCCTGCAGGCATATTCCTGAATTCGCCTGAGCGCCTGTCCCGCGTTTCCGTACTTCGCAGCTGGAAAATGTCCGAATAATAGTCACACGATCGGTGCAATGGGGCTAAAGCTTTGGTTGCGTGGAGTTAAAGTCCTAGAGAATTCACTTCTTCCCAAGAAATGAAAAACGCATCCAAGCGGTCGTGAACCTGGCACGGATCAAGAACGCTTTAACGCGGACGTATGGGGACGTGGTCCGAAACCATACTATGCAGATGGCTGCTGCACTCTCGTACTATTTTGTTTTGTCGCTATTTCCGGCCCTCATCTTCTTGTCTGCCGTGGTCGCGTATTTACCAGTGCCGGACCTCTTCAACCAAGCGCTGGGCATGATGGCACGCTTCATACCTCCCGATAGCATGGGTCTGGTCCGCAGGGTTCTAGCTGACGTGATCACACCGAACCGCGGCACATTCCTCTCTTTTGGAATCCTGGGCAGTCTCTGGGCAGCATCCGGTGGTTTTTCGGCCGCGATCGAAGCATTGAATGTTGCCTATGAAGTGAACGACGACCGCCCCTTTTGGAAAACCCGTCCTTTGGCCCTAGGCCTAGCCTTCTTAACCAGCACCCTGCTGCTCGTCGCACTGTCGGTGATGATTGTGGGCCCGAGGTTTGGAGAATGGCTCGCAAGTCAGATCCATCTGTCCAATTTGTTCGTTGTGCTGTGGCCGTACATTCATTGGTCGATAGCGATCGGGTTCGCAATCTTTTCGGTGGAAGCTCTTTACTTCCTTGCTCCAAACGTCAAGCAACGGTTTCTCGCAACCCTGCCGGGCGCAATCCTTGCCGTGGGTTGCTGGATTGCCCTCTCTTATCTGCTGGGCGTCTATTTTCGGCATTTCGCAAACTTCAATAAAACCTACGGAACCCTTGGCGCAGCCATTGCGCTGATGACGTGGCTTTATTGGACCGGGTTTGCCATGCTTGTGGGAGCCGAACTGAATTCCGAACTCGCGAAGATGAGCAGCGAGGGCAGGATCGCAGAGAAGCACGAGCCTCCACCGATCACGAAGATAGATTTTGCGGCGTGAATGGCGAGTCTTGCTTTCAAAACCACATCATTTGCGTTAGAGTCCACAGCAGCTACAGGCAAGCGTAGCCGCCGTCAGTTCCGAAAGCTGACGCTGAGGGCTTCGCTATTTCAAAAGTACCCATACACAGAACTTTGTAGGACTCCGTAACATCCCCCAATATTGCGTGTCGGGACGCAACTTCCCGAGCAATTCGATCTTCCAAAGACTGGCCCCACTTCGCTGGCGCGGGGATTGTGAGCGAAAAACGGGAGCTTGCCTTCTCCAGCCAACGCTTACCGTTGCCTGCCCCGCGCCGCATCATTCCAAGTCATACACTGACGTGGACTCTCCGAATTCTGAGTGAAATATCTCTGCTTATCCAGACATTTTCTATCCTCCAATTTTCGGGGGAATCGAGCTTTTCAATACTATGCCTGGTTGCGCGAGCAATCGAGGGTCGCATTCCCCGTCATGTCGTGACATGCGAAACAGTCTGCGCTTCACATTGCAGTTGAAGGCCGCAAATTGTTTAATCGCGCATTATCGCGCATACCTTAGAACAACGCTTACTTCTGGCTTCCACTTCCTACATGGTTTACCTGATTGATACAGTTTAGGATTCGGTATCGTCTGAAGATGGCAGCGCGTAGGAATCCGCGAGAGTACGCTTCTGAGTGTTGCGCCCCCTACCGTCTTCCACATCCCGTTTTGCTGTTTGCCCAGCTCTTAGCGTCCACCAAGCTAATTCTTGGCTTCGTTTGAACTGTATCGCGCGGCGTAAGCGACCACATCGTCCAGAATTGCAAACCGGAGCTAGGGAGGTGTTTCGCCATGGTGAAATCGGTATTGATAGCAGACGACCAAGAGTTTATCCGCAAGGCGCTTTGTGATTTGTTTGCTTCTCAGCGGGACTTTGACGTGTGCGGAGACGCGGAGAACGGACTAGAGGCCGTCGAAATGGCCCAGGTATTACGCCCCGACTTAATTTTGCTTGATCTTTCGATGCCCCTGATGAATGGCATAGAGGCGGTTTGTGAGTTAAAGCGGCTCATGCCTATGGTGCCCATAATCGTATTCAGTGAGTACAGTGATGTGTTCTCAGAGCGAGAAGCTCGTTCTAGTGGTATTTCCGGAATCGTTTCGAAAACGGAGCACCTTTCAGTGTTACTGCATAAAGCTCGTGCTGCACTCTCTTCCGCGGTAGCTTGAGTTTTCGCTCCGAGATCAGGCCACTTCCCAGGAGAAGCCTCAATCATGCGCAATGCGAACCTCGCTTGTTGGAAGTACATTGGTCTTCAGTAATCGGCATTTGCCCCGATTGCGGAGAACGCCGTCGACATCTCACAATATTCAACGATGACAATCTCCCCCGAGGTTAATGTCCATGACGGTAGACCAAACATTCACAGATTCAGCAACCCCTCTCTTGCACTCGCGGATGCACTTGCCCATCCCGGTGCCCACGCATGCTTTTGTCGGTGACGAAGAGTACGAGTGCCTCTGGACGCGCGTAAATCGCGTTTGCGACCAGTATATGGTTCCGGCCGCTGACGTGCACTGGGGGACTAAAGGCAGCCGCACAACAATTGGCAGGATGGCCAAGCTACTCTTGACCCGATTGCCTCTTTTTAGATAGCGAACCTTGTCTAGATAATGAAACGTTTTGCAGCAGCAAGGTCTGTTGCCGGAGGTTTCTTCGCGCCGCCGGCGGATCGGGGCAGGGCCTCCAGCAGCCACGATGGCATTCGGTCGGAGATGGCGGGAGCTCTCCGCAAATGCTCCGCCATAGGATAGGCCGTTCGCTTGCCGCCGCTTGGAACGCTCGGTGCAGCAGGACGATCGGGATGTGTCCTGCAATTGGCCGGTGCAAGGAAATGTTTTTTGCGCCATCGTTTAGCGCATGATGGTTCCTCGATGGGGGAGTTCACCTTGCTTGAACAGAGCGTCAGTGCTGCAGAGCTCTGGGCATACCTCGATGCGCGAAGGATAGTCCCTGCGAAAGCAGCAGCTTAATTCAGGTGGCCTCGGTTGCGTGAGGGCAGATTGAACGTTAGGCGCGCCAGATCGTTTGATTCTTCTCCCAACCCTGAATAAACCTGAAGGAAACGCACGACCCGCGCTCGCGAGAAATTCCTTGCAGCCTTCCGTCAGAAACGACCGATAATTGGCTGACGTTTTCGCGGCTCATCAGTTCGAGAGCCTTGACAACCGGCTGAAGAGGAGAACACGAAATGAATGTCTTTTCGAGGAGAACCATCGGCGGCATCGGCGCATTGGCTGTCATCTGTTCGTCGGTGACAGCCGCTACAGCGCAGACAGCGACCTCGCGAATTGTGAGCGCAGCAAACAATTTCTTTTCGACGCTCGATGAGAAACAGCACCAGAAAGTGCTATTTGCATTTGACGACGAAAAGCAGCGGGCACGCTGGTCCAACTTGCCGGTATCGTTCGTGCCCCGGGCCGGCGTAAGCCTCAAGGAAATGAATACCGTTCAGCGTAATGCCGCTCTGGCTCTTGTCTCGTCCGCTCTCAGCCGAAGGGGTTTTGAGAAGGTCGAGCAAATTATGGAAGGCGACGAGGTTAACAAGATCAAGGAAGGAAACAACCCGATCTTCGGCAAAGATCTTTACTACATTTCGATTCTGGGGAAGCCTTCCGGAAAAGATCCCTGGATGTTGCAGTTTGGGGGACATCATTTAGCGCTCAACATCACCGTCGCCGGCGAACGCGGCGTGCTCACGCCGACCCTGACCGGTGCTCAACCTGCTCTTTACACCAGCAACGGAAAAACCGTGCGGCCTCTCGGCCAGGAGAGCGATAAGGCTTTGGCTTTGCTCAACGCTCTCGACGAGAGTCAGCGGAAACAAGCGATTCTGAGCTATCGGTTAGCCGATCTTGTGCTCGGTCCCGGGCAGGATGGCAAAACAATCCCGCCTGAAGGGCTAAAGGCTTCTGCCATGAACGAGCGGCAAAGCGCCATGCTGCTCGACCTGATATCCGAGTGGGCGGGCATTATTAATGAAAGCGCGGCAGCAGCCCGTATGAACGAGCTCAAGGCCGATATCAACGAGACCTGGTTCGCCTGGAGCGGTCCAACAACGGCTGATCCGGGAAAAAACATCACGGCCTATTATCGGATTCAGGGCCCGCACCTCGTGATCGAGTACGCACCGCAGCGCCTGGGCGGGGATCCCTCTATGCATGTCCATACGATGTACCGCGATCCGACGAATGACTACGGACGGAGGCTCACAGCAAGATGAAAATGAGACTCGTTGCCGCTGCTGCGATGCTTCTGTCCTTCGGGGCGTCTGCCTCCGCGCACAGGCTGGATGAGTACCTGCAAGCCACCATCATCTCGGTGGAGAAAGACCATATTCAGGCGTCCATGCGTCTGATCCCGGGCGTCGCAGTGTCTTCTACTGTAATTGCGAGCATCGATACCAACGCGGATGGCGTCATCTCCGAGACCGAGCGATGGGCTTATGCAGAACAGGTGCTTCGTGATGTGTTGCTCTCGGTGGACGACAATGCTGTGCGACCCAGGCTAGTATCAGTGGACTTCCCAGCAATCGAGGACATGAAAGAGGGACTTGGGGAGATTCAGATTGAGTTCACTGTGGACTTGCCCGACGGCGGCCCCAACCGCAGACTCGTTTTCGAAAACCATCACCAAAAGCGGATCGCAGCCTACCTCGTGAATTGTCTGGTTTCGCGCGACCGTGATATTCGGATCGTCGCTCAGAACCGGGATGAACAGCAGTCCTTCTATCAATTGGATTATGTGCAGGCCGGCGATCCTTCAGACTCGACACCTCTCAAATGGTGGACAAGCGTCCGCAGATGGATGGGCGTGGTCGGCTTCGCGAGCATATTCCGCCTCGGCATGCGGCACATCGCTGAAGGCACCGACCATCTTCTGTTCTTACTGGCACTTCTTCTACCTGCACCGCTGCTCGTTGTAGGACCGCGCTGGGCCGGATTCGCTGCGGTGCATCACAGCCTGTTGCAGATTTTGAGAGTTGTAACGGCATTTACCATCGGGCACTCGATCACTCTCGCCATAGCGGCGCTAGGGCTGGTGCGCGTACCGAGTCGGCCAATCGAAATCCTGATCGCTGTTTCGATTCTTGTCTCCGCTGCTCACGCTCTTCGCCCCCTCTTTCCAGGACGCGAGGCCATAATAGCGGCTTTCTTCGGTTTAATTCACGGCCTGGCCTTTGCCGCCACGTTAGGCCAACTGGGGCTTGGATGGTGGCCGCGCCTAGCCGGCACTCTTGGATTTAATTTGGGGATTGAGACGATGCAGTTGATTGTGCTCGCCAGTACGATGCCGTCCCTCGTTTTATTGAGTCGAACACCCGCATATGCAATTCTCAGAACCGGCGGGGCGCTCTTCGCCGGCTTCGCATCCATGGGATGGATCGCTGAACGGCTACTGAATGTGCATAGCTCCGTTGACGTAATCGTGGACGGCGTCGCGCATCGCGCTGTTTGGATTGGTGGCGTCTTGTTCCTGATCAGTGTCGTTTGCTGGTCGTTTCGTACGTTCTCGATAAAGCCATCGCCACTGAAACGCTATGCCGGCCTGGCGCTGAAGAGAACTCAAACAGTTGCTGCCCGGGCACCCTTCAATTCCATTAACGACAGGGACTTTGTGAACATATGAAAATCTCGAGCATACGTTCCAGAACGATCGAATTACTCATTGCCGCGGCTGTGTTGGGGACTTTCGTTTGTGCCGCGCAGTCCACGCCGCAGCGGTCCCTGCTTGCGCTCTCAAAACGCAACCACACGCTGGCCATTGTGGACCCGGCTACTCTGCAGATCATCGCGCGCCTGCCCGTTGGATCCGACCCGCATGAGGTGATTGCGTCTTCGGATGGACAGACCGCCTACGTTTCCATCTACGGTGGCGGGCGCTATCATGCACTTTCCGTCCTGGACCTCATCGGGCAGAAAGCGATCGATACCGGAGCATTGAACGGCCCACATGGACTGGTGTTTGTTGGCGGCAAGGTATGGTTCACCGCCGAAGGCGCGAAAGCGATTGCGCGCTATGACCCGACAACCGCAAGAGTCGATTGGATCATGGGCACCGGCCAGAACCGAACGCACATGATCTACGTCACCGCAGATGAGAAGCAGATTTACACCACGAACGTTAGCGCCGCAACAGTTACCATTCTGGGGCAGGTGGCACTACCACCGATGGGACTTCCGCCAGGAGTGCGGCCGCCTCCCGGCGCATAGCCTCCTCCGGGCGGGACTCAACCACGCGTGGACTGGAATGAGACCGTTATTCCCGTGGGCAAAGGCGACGAAGGTTTCGATGTCTTGCACGACGGGCGCGAGTTGTGGACAGCGAATGCACAGGATGGCACGCTCTCCATCATCGATATTGCGACGAAGAGGGTGACGGCCACTCTCGACGCGAAGATCTTCGGCGCCAATCGGCTGAAGTTCACTCCCGATGGCAAAGCTTGTGCTGATCACGAGTTTGCGCGGTGGCGATCTGGTCATCTACGATGCCGGAGCGCACAAGGAATTCAAGCGGGTGAAGATCGGCCATGGTGCGGCCGGCATTCTGATGGACCCCGACGGCACACGCGCATTCATTGCGTGCTCTCCCGATAACTACGTTGCCATTCTGGACCTGAAGACTTTGGAGGTCACCGGCCACCTGGATGTCGGCGGAGAGCCGGACGGCCTAGCCTGGGCGGTCCGACCATAGCAGCCAAATGAAACTCATCAAGGATTTTGGCTTTGTCGCAGTCGTGTGACCATGTCGGCAGCGGGGAGGGCTGATTGAGGCGGCCGTCATCGCCGAGCAATCCACATCTGCCGGGCATAGAACGCAAGATTCAGCGTACAGATGATGACTCCCGCTGCGGTCAGGACCGATGCGGAGACGTCGGGGTAAACCAACTTGTCCATATAATGAAGCAAGAACCCGCCATGGTACGGCTGGATGCCGGCCCTTTGTTCCAGCGCATTTTCTGCGAAGGTTAATGGACAAGGCCAATAAAGAACTTCAGTAAGAATTCCCCAGACGAGAGAAGCGATGTGCAGCCAGCGGAAAACCGGTCGGGACCATGCGAGGAAAGCCCCGAATACTACCCAAAGGATAAAAAGGGCGTGCAGAACAAGAACAGACACCGCCAGTCCAGAATACAAGGAGACGGCGAAGACCACCGCGAGCATGATTCCAGTCTAGTGTCGATCTTCTATGCCGCACGATCTTTGACATCGGCCGAGGTCGCAGATCGCGCACAGTGTGCACAGCAGAAGAAGTGACCGCTGACTTCAACTCCGTGGCCGATCACCCTGCATTTACAATGTTCGCAAATGGGTGCGATGGCCTGGATCGCACATTCGAAACTGTCGAAGGTATGCCGCGCGCCCGCTGCGATCAGTCCGAAACTCTTGTCGTAGTCATTCCCACAAACTTCGCATTTTGCCATAAGGGACCCCTCAACATTTGTGTTTGCTAACCCGAAACAAGTTTCGCGTCAGTCCGGAATTCATGGACTAGATGTTCGTTCGTAGAGCGCCGTTGTCTGCGACCTGAAGAGGACGTGCTCACCTGGACTTGCACCCATTGGGTCCCAGAGCATTTCTAAGAATTCACTAATTTGCGGGCACTATATGCGAATGGCGCGTCTTGGAGTTCAGAACAGTTGGGGAGCAGGGTCCGCGATCGGAATTTCTTTCGCGCACTCTTGATCATCGTTCTCAGGGCGGTTCACGCGCATACCGACTGGATATTTCTTCATCAGCGTGGCGTCGAGAGGCTTCAGACAATCCACGACGCGTTTGGAATCTGTAATCCCAGGATCCAGCCAAATATCGTAGTCCTCTGGTCTCAGCATCACAGGCATCCGATCGTGTACCTCGGCGACCAGCGAGTTCGGCTTCGTCGTAAGTATCGTGCACGTTTCAATTGGCTTGTTGTCTTGATCTAGCCAGCGGTCCCACAGGCCGGCGAATGCGAACACCGAATCGTTGGTCATCCCAATGCTGTACGGCTGCTTCTCCTGGGGTCCAAGTCGCTGCCACTCGTAGAACGCGTCCGCGGGAATCAGGCGGCGACGCCACCTCATTGCGTCATGAAAGGCGGGCTTCTCCGCTGCGGTCTCCGACATCGCGTTGATCGTCTTCAGACCGATGGACGGTCCCTTTGCCCAGTAAGGAATGAGACCCCAACGCATAAGGCCAAAGATGCGCTTGGGCTCAGATCGGTGCTGGCGGATGATCGCAATCTGCTGCGTCGGAGCGATGTTCCAGCGTGGTGTCCAGGGAGGATCTTCGTCGAGACTAAAGTGGTCTCGAATATAACGTTCCTTCGCTGTAAGCGCTAGCGGCCGCACATGGAGCGCCAGTTTATCAGAGCACGAAACCAGCGCGTGAGACCATGGATGTGTGGGAAAACGGGTGGATGCGCCGTTCTCCCAGAACCGATGACTTTCTCTTTTTACTCGCCTATCATTGCGAGCATGACCGGTCTGAATTTAGGGCTCCCCCGCGCCTGGGTCGTGAAGTGCAAGAAGTGTGGCTGCACGATCAATTGCCGCGCCATCGACCCGCAGATCGAGCATTCAGAGCCGGACAAAGCTGAGCCCCCGCCTCAAGACACTGTCATCGTAACGTGCTCATGCTGTTGGGCTGCCTACAGGTACAGCCCGGCTGAAGTGTTCAAAGGGCCGCCCGCTCCGAGTAGCAATTGTTACGAGAATGGGCGCCTTAATAATAATAAGGAGGAGGAGGAGGAGAAAAAGCCCAATGCAATCCTCCTGATTGCGGCTTCGCTCATCGCAGCGGTGCGACTGAACAGGGAAGAGATCAAGTCATCGGCGAGCGTCCACTCGAAGATCGCAGACAGCATCCGGTTGGCCGAGATGATCCAGTCGAGGCTACGAGGGTGAGGAAAGACGTGCCTACCGGCCGCATTTGCTGCGTCTCGACGCTCCGGCAGGAGCTAATTGCCCGAAACAGCTCCTATGCCTCTCTAAATCTCTTGCCGCATGTGACCAGCTATGGCGACCTGCCGGTGGTGGTCTATCAGCAATCGCAATGCGGTCGGCATCATGGGAATTTCATTTCAGCCAGCTATCGAGCAATTCTCAGAAGGCCGCTGTGGAGAAGACGATTGCAGAAGGTACACACCCAGGGCCGACGTTCGCTGCCTCCTAAGGAGGGGTTGTGGCGCGAGCTAGACTCTTCACTGAGTTCAAACGCGCTCCTGATGAACATCTTCTGCTACCCCGGCGTGACGCGGAGAATGCAGGTCTGCAGAATCCTGGGGCTCGAACCTGGGAGCCTCCCGGAATTTGGGTTCATGCCGCGGGTCCCCTTGCTCAGCGAAGCGACAGAACGGACCGAAGTTGATATGAAGCTCGGGAACGTACTTTTTGAGGCGAAACTCACCGAGGGAGATTTTCAGATCCAGTGCGCCGAACTAGTCGAGCAATATAGAGATCTTCGAGACGTATTCGAATCTCGCCAACTCCCGAGGGCTAAGAGGAAATACGTCTCGTACCAGCTCATTCGCAACATCCTCGCGGCTCGGTCTCGATTTCTGCACGTTGCTCGATGCTCGCCGACCTGACTTGATGGAGGACTGGTTCCTCATTGTGCGCTGCATACGATCCGCCACTCTTCGCGCTAGATACAAGGTATTGACATGGCAGGAACTGGCCCTTTGCTTGCCCGGCGCCTTGAAGAATTTTCTGCGCGTGAAATATGGAATCGTGCCAGCTAGCTGAGATGCACCAGAGCGCAGCAGGATCCCTAGTCACCCCATTTCCTCCACCAGCGAGGACTTTGGTTCTAGCGCTAGACGCAGTTCACTTCCAAAAGCATCTAAGTGCAACGAATGAGGTGCACAATGAAACCGGGCAATGGAAATGAGCTGTTCAGTATCTGGTTCGGAAGGACGGCCGCCAAGACCGCGGGATGGGTCGGTTCGGCCTGGGCATTCATGTTAGCGGTGTTGACCATCGTACTTTGGGCCGCCACCGGAGCCTATTTTCATTACTCCGATACATGGCAGCTGGTCATCAATACCGCTACTACGGTCATCACCTTCTTGGTGGTTTTTCTGATCCAGAACACCCAGAACCGCAACGATCGCGCTTTGCACTTGAAGTTAGATGAAGTAATCCGTTCCATTCGCAGTGCCCACAACGAAATGATCGATATCGAAGAGCTCTCGGATGCGGAGCTTGAACAATTAGCGAAGCACTACCATCGAGTACGTCAAGAGTGGGAACTGCGCCAGGCAAACAAGAGGCCCATGCCTTCATAGCGGAACGTTGGGTACTTCCCTGGATTTCACGACTGCACAATCTGAACGGCTGCCCTGCCTTCGGCCAAAACTGCGGCCCCCCTGCATGGTTCGTTGCTTCAGCATTGGAATTCCGGCATGCTCGATTCGGAGGATTACTCTGAGGCACAATCCAGGGTTGCTGAAGGTCCAGCCCGATATCGTCGTGAATATCGACAACGTTGCTTACATAGAACTTTACAGCCAAAGGAGGTCTGGACATGCACTTTGTGGGGAAGGTGAAGACTCTTCACTTGAATGCGACCGAAGCTGAATCGCTGTGGGATTACATCTCAGGCGAAAACGTGACCGATATAAGCCACGCGGCTTGAGCACGCATCAAAACGAAGCGAGGTGTTCCCAATGATTCAATATGTATGCGACACATGTTCAGCGGTGAAGCAGCCTGATGAAGTCTGGATTGTGGGTCTGGCAGCAGAGGCGGTAGGCGCGGTCTCAGCTCGGCGGGAAGTGAATATCCAATCTGCCTGGACCCGGCCAACCGCCGTACATCCATTCGCCGTTCACTTCTGCTCGACACAGTGCAAGGACGAATACATGGCTCGGCTCTTCGCTCCCGAAGCACCTGTGAAAGAGGTAATAGTCGAGCGGGAAGTTCCAACCGAGGTCGTTGTTGAGCGGGTAGTCCCTGAAGCCGAGAGAGTGGTTACGAAGACACGGAAAGTACATCGCCAGAAACGAGCTGCTTAAGACGAGAGTGAGCGGAGACTGCCGCTCCAAAAGAACGTCGGTCTATACTGCTCCTCGAACTGTTGCGAGAGGATTATGAAAAACATCGAGATCCGCTAGTGTGCCGTTTGACCAGGCAAAAAAGAGATAGCTACCCGTGTGGCGGCTGAGTTGAGGAAGGAACAGGATGTGCAGGTTGAGTTGATAAAAGGTGGGCTGGGTGAGTTCAGCGTTTCAATTGACGGTCAGAAATACTTTGCTTCAAGCCGTTTCTGGTATCCACGGCCGA
>WNGK01001732.1_pt1 | contig 23644 bp, 27 predicted proteins | sample 5400601 | NCBI WGS metagenome assembly WNGK01 (sample SAMN13153376, study PRJNA577476) | soil metagenome | isolation source: 60 cm soil or saprolite under Garry oak tree replicate 1 | place: USA:California | collected 2016-06-15
ACTGACCTTTCACTAGAGCGACACCCTCCTTTTTAGCGAGATCAATGGATGCGTCTGGTTTTCCGGTTGGCGCGTCGGCGTTCGTTCCCGCGAAGGCGCGGCCCGCTAGAAAAACCAAGGTCCCGCACACCAACAGCGCGGTAAAGCGTAAACGCCGCAATGATGCTTCAACAGGCGCGAAGTGATGCTCGCGGTTGAACTCAATCGCCCATGCGCGCACCAACGCATTGTTGATTAAGATCGGATTCATAGGTTGCTGGCGTTGTGGATCAAAAAATCATCGTGCGGTGACGCGTTGGTCGGCTTGGTCTGATTTGTTCCGCGGCGCTTTAATCGCGGTTTTCGTCACAGCCTTCTTCTTTACGGACGCCGAAGAAGTGAACGGCCAATTAGAAACGCCGATCTCATCTCGGAACAACGTGCCTGCGCCCGCGAAAGCAGCATTGCTAACAAGGAGCGCCGCGATAATGCAGAGGAACAATGTTTTCATAATGTCGATATTAGATTTGTTGCTCATCGCGCCGTTACCCGGCTGTCCGATGCAGCAGTTGGTTTGCAGACGAAATAATGCAGCTCGCCGGTTACAGCGCTGAACTGATGCGGTAAGCCGTTAGGAATAATTACCACATCGCCTTTACCGATGTGATGTTCCTGGCCCCCTTCAATCTTGCTTCCGCGAAGTTCGTTGGGCGCAATCGGCTTTGCGTCCGGCACTTTTCCACCAGTGACGAGCGTGGCCGCTCCCTCCACCACATAAATCACGTCAGTATCGAGTGTATGGATTTCCGCCTGGCCGGGCTCGACGCGACGACTCGCGTGCACTTTGTAACCGGCCGTCTCCAGCAGCGGCATCCCCTTCGCGAATGCGGCCGAAACATTTTTGCTGGCGATAAAGGTTGCGGTTGTAGCCGGGGCCGTTGACCCCGGCTGATCGCCGCCTTCACGCGTGCCGAGCTCACCGCGCCCGGCTATAGCATTAGCTCCGGCGAGCGCGAGTTCTTCATCTTGTGCCGCGCTGGCAGCGCCGCTCACTCCGATGCCGCCAACAACCTGATTGTCGACCATGATCGGAATCCCGCCGATCAACGGCGTGAATCCATCTACCGCAGTCATTGCCGTGCGGCCTTTGTTAATAAGCTCTTCGAAAAAACGCGTCGGCTTCTTGAACAAAACGGCGGTGCGCGCCTTGCCAACGGAGATCGTCGCGCCCATCGCGAATGTGCCATCGAGCCGTTCGAGTGCCATCAAGTTGCCGCCTTCATCCACCACAGCGATGACACCGCCCGGTGCATTACTCTTCCTCGCGTAATCGACGGCGGCCGCGATCGCTTTCTTCGCCCCGTCCAAGTTCAAAGATTTCTTCTCAACTATTTGTGCGTAAGTTGTTACAGCGAATGTCGTGAGCACCGCCAGAGTCGAGAGTCTTAGGAAAATTTTCATAGTAGTTGGAGTAGCGATGCAGCCGGGGCCAGCGACCCCGGCTGCAACAGTTGCATAGTTACTTCACTGGTTGCTCGAACACGGCTTCGCCGAGATTTGTTTCCGCAAAGGCGCACCAGATCTGAACCTTCGCGATATCCGGGACGTACTTTGGCACGGTGATCTTGCGATTCATCTTGCCGCCTTTGATCGACAGTTTTTGCAGCAAGTAAGTGTTCCCGTTGGAATCCACGACCTGCCAGTGCGGGTCGGGAGTGTCGGGGGCTTTGAAGTCATCCGATAGGGTCAAGACGCTGTTGCCGCCTTCGGTCGTGTGCGTGACATAACCGGTGTTGGCTTTTGCGCCCTTAAATGGTCCGCTCTTGTGACCGTCATCGGCAAAGCTGCTCGTCGCAGCAATGGCGAATGCGGCTAAACAGGCGAGAATGGTTTTGTATATCATGGGTGTTTGTTTGGTTTCTTTTGCCGCCGGAATTTTCCCGGCTGCAGTTCACCCGATTCGTCGTGGGAGGTACGGAATCCTTACACACCGATTTGATTCGCGCGTTGTAGCCAAGGGCGTTGAACCCGGCTGGATTACGCGGTTTTGCAAAGCCGGCGTCAGCGCCGCCGGCTACAACAGCTAACGAGACTCAAACTCCGCGTCGCACAGCCTCTTTCCAGCGCTCTTTGAGTTCGCCGCAGACGCTACCCGAGTATTTTGTAGGGCTAGCGCTCTCGCTTGCCACCGTTTTGACGCGGCAGACGGGGAGCGCCTGCCCTACAATCTCTTTTAAACAGTCTCTTAGCTGCTACCGCGAACAGCGTTCTTCCAGCGTTGCTTCATCTCGGTTGAAACAGGAACGTTCGAAGCCTCGTCCGCGTGCTCGGGAAATTTCCGCGCCGTCTCGCGCAGGTAATGAAGCTGTTCTTCGTATCGCTGGCACCAGCAGCAGATCAAAAAGTGCAGCCGCTTTTTGAGTCGCATCACTAACGGCATCGGCTCGTCCATTGATTTGGAAAGAAGCCGCACCATCTCGCGGCATTTCGGCGTGTGCTTGCCGATGAAAATTACAAGCCTTGTCTGAAACCAATTTCTCCGGGCAAGAACGGATGGATTGCCGATGGGCGATGGATTGTACACGTCCATTCAAATGATCCCTTCCGGCGTGTTGTTCATTGCCGTCATAGAAGTATCGGCAGAGAACCCCGATGTGATCGTCTTTCTCGCGACTCGTTTCGGGCTTTGATTTGTCGCTGGAACGCGAGCCGGTTTGGCAAGCAACGTCTTGGCAATACGCGCTGCCTGCAGCGCGGCCAAGGGGAATAACAGCCACCGCGTGATGTGCCAGTGACCTTTGCCAGCAATCGCCTGATGATAAATTAGGAGCGCGGCGGCGATATAAGCTAGGCGATGAAGACGCTTCCAATTGCGTCCGCCCAGTTTCCGAATGGAAACCTGATTACTCGTGACCGCCAGGGCGACGAGTATCGACAAACCGGCGAGTCCGTACCAGATGAACGGCTTCGATAGACTGCGTACCAGCCCGTCCCATCCACCTTCGTAAAGAACGTGGGCGGTAAAATGCAGCAGCCCGTAAATACATGCTGAAACGCCAACGGCGCGTCGATGCCGGTTCAGTGCAGCGATGATTTGTGAGCGCGGAAAGAGAACCCGCAGTGGAGTGAGGCAAAGCACTGCGCTCAGGGTCCAGATCGCAATCTCTCCACTGCGATGCAGAAGCGCTTCCTGTGGATTTGCGCCCAAGGTTCCGACCACTACCGGGACTATCAGCATCCATACGCCGATGCCGATGATCAGCGACAGTGCAGTAAGTTTGTTGCCGACGATCCGTGCAAGAATATTCACGAATCGTTAGAAATTCTTGCGCAGATCCATTCCAGCGTAGAGGTGCGCTACTTGTTTTTCATAGCCGTTGAAGATCATCGTCGGCTGCTTGCCGGAGAAGAAGCCGCCGCCAATCACGCGCTCGCTCTTTTGACTCCAGCGCGGATGATCAACATTCGGATTCACGTTGGCGTAGAAGCCGTATTCGCCCGGGGCCATTTCGCTCCAGGTGGTTTTTGGCTGCTCGGCCACAAACTCGATTTTTACGAGTGACTTCGCGCTCTTGAATCCGTATTTCCACGGCACGACAAGACGGATGGGCGCGCCGTTCTGATTGCGTAATGACTTGCCATACAAACCTGTGGCTAGAAAAGCCAGCTCGTTGCTCGCTTCGGCCAAAGTCAGCGCTTCGGTATACGGCCAGAGGAGTTCGTTCGTCCGTTGTGCGGGACAATTCGTTGGGTCGAAGAACGAAACGAACTTCACGTAATTCGCTTCCGGTTTTGGCTGCGCAAGATCGATAAGCTTCGCCAACGGAAATCCGTCCCACGGAATCACCATGGACCAGGCTTCCACGCAGCGATGCCGGTAGTTCCGGCGTTCGATTCCGCCGACCAGGCTAACCAATTGATCTAGGTCGATCTTGCGCGGGTTCGCGCACAATCCGCCAATTTCGAGTGTCCATGACGCGGTTTTCCAACCGCGATTGGCCTCGTCCTTAGGCTGTTCTTTGCTAGAGCCCCATTCGTAGAAGTTGTTGTAGCTGGTGACCAGGTCTTCAGGCGTAAGTTTGATTCCCTCAAGTTTGTAACCGGGGTTAAGCGTGTCTGGAAACCCGGCAGACGCGGCGCGCGACGTCACCGGTAAAATTGCGGATGCGGCCACGCCGAGTCCGAAGAGACGCAGAAATTCCCGACGCCGATAATAATGCGCTTCGGGCGTAAGCGCCGAGTCAGGCAAGTGCCACGGCTGCCGAATACACTTCACCTTTGCGTTTATTCTTTCCACCTTGATATTATGTCGGGCCAGGCATCCCAATCCTTACAAATCTCGGCCGCTGTAGCTTGGGTCATCGCCCCCGCTACAGGCGTTGTAAGGAATCCGCCGGAATCGCGACGGATTTCTAAACTTTCACGTCATGATCACGATTCACTCTTCCGCAGATTCCTCGGCGCCGGTTCTGGTTGCTTTAGAAGCCACGCTTACGACGCCGATTGGCGTTTACACCATCTGTTCCAAAGAACTAATGGACCGTTCGCATTCGGCTTTTAGCGGCGCATTGTTTGGGGCTATTTCGTGGCCGCGTTCGCGCTTCCAGCTCTCACCTGGAGTCATCCTCGAACAACAGATGTTCTTGCCGCATGACAGGTCGGCAGCAGCCTTCTCATGGCAATTGCACAGCCCGTTTCCGATGCAGGCGCACCTTGCCGTCAGACCATTGTTCTCCGGGTGCAGCCCCCGCTCATATCGCGATGTCGGATTCCAATTACAATCAGAAGATGAAGGAGGCCGTCTGGTCTGGCTGCCGAACGTTCGAGGCCCGAGAATCATCGCTGACACCAACGGCTTTTACCGTGATGAGCCAGTGCGAACTTGCGAGGATCTGGCCGCCTCTGGTAACGGTGAACCTTTAAGCACGCCAGGGACATTTGAATTCCACCTGAGCGAGCGGCCCTCTGTTCTGATCTTCAGCAATCCAGACGTTCAGGCGAAGGGCAGCCAACACATAGGCACATTTCTGGCCGGGCTTACGCCTCCTGCGAATCGAACCGAGCGCGCGACGCGCGAATCCGACATTCAAACAGACTCTCGCCTCGTTCGCGCCGCCTAACGATGAGTCATTCCAATGGATTCACTGTCGCAACAAAGCCAGCGCGCCCTGAGCCGCCGCGACGACCCCGCAACGTCCGCCGGGTCGATGACGGATTAAGAACAGCGTGTGAGAAGTACGATAGATCAGCAGAAACCAAACGACTGCTGCAGCTCCTCCTTCGGTGATTTAGAGGAGCGCTACTGCCCAATCTCCGAAACCACTGTGGAACGACCTTTGCCATTCAAAGTCTCCAACGGGCCGATCGTTCGCCTAGCGAACACTGATCGCTCGTGACTTCGCCGCACCAGTGTGGACACCACTGGCGCCAAGCACAGCATCAAGAGACCGATTAGCACAATGGTTTTCGGGTGTGAGTAATCGTCTCCTGTGCCGAGACGCACCCAACCAGCCTTTTCGAGCAGAGCTAGACCAGACATCGTGAGCACAACAACGATTCCTCGACGGACGTATGATGCTCGCATACGTGGAGCGATCTTTGCGCCAATCATGCAACCAGGAACCGAACCCAGGGTCAGCGGAATCGCAATGCTCAAATCCAAGCCATTAACCAGTATATTCGATATCGCAGCTGAGAGCACGAGCGGGACCGCTTGCAAAAGGTCTGTCCCGACGAGCTGCACGGCGGGCAGCGCGGGGTACAGCATCAAGAGAGTAATCATAATAAGCGACCCTGATCCGACGGAGGTGACGCCCACGAGGAGTCCGCCCAACGCTCCGATGAGAATGGTCGGAAGTGGTTGGATGATGCATTCCCCGCAGCACCGGTGAGGACCCCCCGCCCGGCGTCGCAGACCTGCGTAGAGCCGCACCGCATATGTTGTCGCAGCGAGCAATGATGCAATTCCGATGCATCCGGCTAGGAATGCGTCGAGGTTCCCATGCGGATTAATCCAGCGGACAATGTGTGGTCCCAGGAATGCCATCGGCACTGAGCTAAAGATGAGTAACGCCGCCAGCCGCAGATTGGGCGAGCCGTCCCGCCAGTGCACAGCAGCGCCGCCGCTCTTGTAGATTGCTGCGGCGGTCAGGTCTGCGGTCACGATTGATGAAACGTGGCCTACGCCTAAAAAGATCAACGCCGGTGTCATCAACGCACCGCCCCCCATCCCTGTGATACCAACGACGATGCCGACCAGCAAGGCCGCTACGGCGGTGGTGATCTCAGTGTGATGAGCCGCCAAAAGTCCGCTGGTGAAGAGGTACTGCGCGTTGAAGAGCATATGCTATTGCGGATGGCTCAGCCAGCCATTCGACGGAAGAAATCCATGATTTAGTAAACCACATCGCCTTCAGCTCTGTAAACAGTCGCATGAGCACCCTGTTCGCTGGCAGCGGTGACATGTTTCGGTTCAAAATTTGTTCCCGCCACGCACGCAGGTTCCAGTGCAAGTGCCCGTGGAGCTCCGACTTATGATGGTGCGCGATACTGCGTTCGAACCCCCGCCCGCATCGCTACGCGAAGCGTTGCGGGGGGCGCGGAGTGACTCTAAATGGCCAAGACCCGCTTCAAATAGGCCTCGCAGTACTCCGAGATCACCGGTCGTCGATGCGCCGTGGCAGTGACCAGTGATCCCTACCGTGTCAAGATGGCTGAGGGCTTCCTAGAGAAACAGTCCGATACCTTTTTCTGATATCAGATCAACTTTCAGCCGCAACGCCAGCTGAAAACGGTGATTTATCCTGAGACCAACCTGATTTGATACCTTTTTGACGTTGTGTGCAGAGGCAGGTCAAAGTCTGGCGCGTACATGGCGCGTCACCGACGTTTCGCAAGGCTCGCGTGGTGTGCTTCCTGTTCCAATGCCTCGACAACCTTGTTAAAACCCTTGATATCGGCGGCCTGCACGCGCCGAACCACTGTTTGCTCCAGCTTGGACAAATGGCGGCTGACGCGCTGCGCTAGCTTTTGCCCCTTTGCTGTCGGCATGATGACGAAGGTTCGGCGATCCGCCTTGCCAACCTGTCGCGTAATTAAACCGCGATCGACGAGGCGATCGAGAATACTGGTCAACGTCGATCGTTTGTGGGCCAGGCCACGGTGGAGATCGGCAACCGTGGCCGGTGCGGAATGCGCAAGTAACGCCAGAATATGCGCTTCACCCTGAGTCAATCCGGGCTCACCCAATTCATCGAGGTAAAGTCCGATCCGGTGTGTCGCCCGGTGAATTGGATGAACAAGGTGCAGTGGCATCGAAGGATAGCGGCTTCAGGTCGGGTTCCACCCAGGCGGTCCGGGCATGATCACTAGAAAGCCGCTCCGCCGAATAGTAAGCGAGTGGGAAGCGTTTTTCCAGCAACTGCGGATTCGTCTGAACAAGTTCTTCCAAGGTTTTGACGGAGTTGGTCGCGTAGGCTCGACCAAGAAAGCGCACCCAAAAGAGTGTGATCGTCTCGTGATACTTTTCCAATTTACCGGCGGAAGCGGCAAATCTTCGCAGCGTATCGCGCATTTTGTCGGCGGCCTCGTCCACCGACCCCGATTCGGAAAGGTAAACCCAGGCGACGTGCAAATGCGAAGCATGATGGAACGCCTCGTTATCGATCTCGCCCCGCTCGAGCGCGCGCGTCAATTCCGCATCATTCATGGGCGCCTCGCTTTGCCAGGGCCGAATTGATCGCGCTCTCCCAGTGAACGCGTTGCTGTTCCGCCCAATGATCGTCTAAAGTGACCACCTCTTCGTTACCTTCGGGACCAAGCGCGGAATGCCGATATGTGATTATTGCTTTGCACTGCCTCTCGCCATCGGGAATGACTCGAATTTTAACTTCGTTAGCGGTGAACCCTGGCGTCAGAATCACGTACGCCACCTGGCCTGCTTTCGCGTCATAGGTGCTAAGCAGCCAAAGTCGTTCTTTTCCATTGCCGGTTAAGGTCGTAAACACGACACCATCGCGTTGGGCGCCTTCTGGCGGGTGGATGAAACGCGGCGCCCAGCTCGGCGACCATTCCACCTCGCGGACCGGCCCGAAAAGAGGCGTCACCTCGGCGACCGAGCCTTTCAATATGATCGCGAACGATTGGGTCCGCTGTTCCAGCGACACCGCAGGACCAGGCTCAGCTCTCACCAGCCAGACTTGGAATCCAATTCCCAAAATCACCCATAAAGTCTTCATCAGGATATTACGATATCGTATTATCCGAATCCGTCAAAGGGAATTTCCTGCCGAATTATCGCAACTCAAGAGTTGCTGGTCGTTAGCAGTTTAGACCTGCGCGCTGTCGCTCTTCTCTAGACCGGATGAGTCACCGCATCTGCCGTCAGCGCAGTCCCAGATGGCAGATAGGTCAGTCCTACGACTTTCGCGGCTTTTCGTTGTCATCAGCGCGGACGACCGCGTCGGTCATCAAAATCCCGGGCGTCAGGACAATTTCGGCGCCCAAATGCCGGAGCAATGCCACCCGCTCCGCGGACATCGTTTCCGGCATCGTCAGAATCAACCTGTACTGTCGAATTGCCGCGGCGAAGGCGAGACCAATGCCGGTATTTCCACCGGTCGCTTCGATAAGAGTTATCCCAAGCCGCAGAACGCCGCGACGCTCGGCGTCTTTTATCAGCGCCACGGCCACGCGATCTTTCACGCTTCCGCACGGATTTCGCATTTCCAACTTGGCGAGAAGGTCCGGGCAAACCCGCAGCCATGCGCGCCAAATCCACCATGGGCGTATGGCCGACCGTTGCCGCCAGATCGGGAAAAATCATTTCGGGCCGCGGACTCAAACGCCTGCGGGTTTTAGACCGCGCGCTAAGAAAATTGTGATCTCAGCTTTGGTGCCGCACTCTGAGGTAGGACGACATGTTTCGCATGTGTCAGTTACCGTCACGTCAACGAGACCCGCATCTTGAAACCAGCGTATGATGTTGCCACGTTCGAATCCGAGCCAGCGGTCGTGTTGCTCGGTCCGGAGCCATTCGTGGTGGTGGGTATCAGCATCGGTGATAACAATTCTCCCACCCGGTTTGAGAACCCGAGCCATCTCGAGAATGGCACGCGGCGGGTCCGCCGCGTGGTGCAGCACCATGTTTCCCAAAACAACGTCTACTTCGCCCGTGCCAACCGGCAATGACTCGATATCGCCTGATCGTGCCTCGAAAGGGGTTGTGCCAAAACGCTTTCGCGCTTCCTCAAGCATGTGATCGGAGGAATCGACACCAATGACGCGCGCTCCGGTCGCCAAAGCACCTTCGGCAATGAAGCCGGTCCCAATTCCAACATCGACGACTATGCTAGATGGATTGATATCCGCTGCTGCAATGGCCGCATCACGAACACCTTCACCAAAGAAGGTGCGGCGCATTTCCTCCCATTTGTGGGAAACACTTTCGAAATATTCGCGGCTATCGTCACTCATAATCTACGTCGCGTAATGGGTAGCACCGAGAAAATGCAAGGAGACATAGGGTCCGTCGCCAACTACCCAGCTATCGTGCGGCACTGGAGGAATGTAGAATAAATCGCCGGCCCGCATTTCGTGGACGAGGCCTTCTTGAAATGCCGCGGTTGCTCTGCCTGAGAGCACCATCCCAATGTGTTCTACATTACAGCGAGACGCGCCCACGCCAGGGCCGACATGTGTGCTCCATCTCCACCCGGGCTCATAAATAGCGCGTCCGATGGTGAGTCCTTTCAAGTGGACAAGCTCGAACCTGCCTTTGGGAAAAGTCCGAACCTCGTCCGGTTGTTCAAATTGTCTCAGGATGATTTCGATGTTTGGCTTACTCATGGCATGCAATGGTTATAGCGTCACGGCGCCGCGTAAAATTTCGACAGCGTATCCACCGACGCGAACATCCGTCACACGCTCGTCCTCGCATTTGGCGCGAATAAAAATTTCACTCGGCCGGCCGGCCTCTGCGCCCTGGTGAATCACCACCTGTTCATCGGATTTGGCTAATCCATATTTAACCAGCCAACTTGCCGCACACCCCGCGGCGGAACCAGTAGCGGGATCTTCTCCGCCGTAAAAAAAACATCCGGGCGCGCACGGCGAGCCGTCCTTCACGACGTTCAAGACACAGAAAATAGAAAAAGCGCGCACCAGTACCGTCCAGGAGACCCGCGCCTCGCATAGAATCATATTTCAGGCCGACTAACGTTTGCGAATCTCGGAACGGCACGATCGCGTAGGGCAAGCCAGCCGAGACGACCTGGCATGGCGCCTCAGAACCAATGTGGCCAACGTCGATCCCAATCGCCGGAGCAACGTCTTCACGCGGAAGAATCGCGCCAAACTCAGGATCGCGCTGGCGCATCTCGCCAAAAAGCTGGCCGTCGGCTCGGTTACGATTCGCATTCCCATGATCGCCGCTGAATCGGACAGGAATTTCTCCGACCTCCAAATCGAGACTGACCTGGTTGACGGCAGAATTTGCAGCCTGCAGGTAGAGCGCGGTGCCAAGTGTCGGATGGCCGGCAAATGGCAATTCTTCCGCGACAGTGAAGATGCGGACTTTCTTTCCTAGCTTGGCCTCAATCGCGGGCTCGCGCGGCAAAATGAAAGTCGTTTCAGAAAGGTTCATCTCGCGGGCCAGGGCTTGCATTTCTTTGTCACTCAGGCCGTGGCCATCGGGAAACACAGCCAGCGGATTACCCGTGAGCGGCGCGCGGGTGAACACGTCGAGCTGAACGAATTCGTAGGTGCGGTTCGGCATAATTGTTCCGGCTTTAGTATCTCAACGCTTCGGCTGGGGAAACACGCGTAGCGTATCGTGCCGGGATGAGACAAGCGGTCATTGCGACAATCCCTAGGAGCAATGGAACGATCGCGAAAGTGAACGGGTCGTTGGCGGATACGCCGAAGAGAAGACTGGACATCAAACGAGTAACAAAAATTGCCGCGCCCAGGCCGATGATTGTTCCAGCGGAGAGCAGGACCGCAGCTGGCCGCAAAGCGAGAAGCAGGATGTCGCGCGTCTGCGCCCCGAGAGCCATTCGAATCCCGAATTCCTGGACGCGCTGGTTCACCAGGAACGCCATCACACCGTAAACCCCGAGCGCCGCTAGAAACAACGCAACGCCTGCGAACATCGACATCAGGAAAAGAGCGAAACGGCGCCGGGCCATCGATGCTGAGATCAGTTCGTCCATTGTCCTGACACCGTAAACGGGAAGTTCAGAATCGAGGTTTCGCACCGTTTGCGTCACTGTCTCCTTGATTGTGTTGAGATCCGACCGCATCCGCAGGAAAACCGCGAGCGAATAATTCGGACGTTGAAAAATCGACGCGTAGATGCGTGGCTGGGCGGGCCGATCGAGTCCCTGATCACGCGTGTCTCCCATCACCCCGATGATTTGAGAATCGGCGCCGGAGCGCTCGTGGACACGCCGGCCGATCGGATCTTTGAGCGCCGAAAACTTTCGAACGAAAGCTTCATTCACCACGATCACTTTGCTCGCCGTTTCATTGTCATGATCGTCGAAAACCCGGCCGCGCTTCAGTGGTGTCTTGAGCGCCGCGAAGTAATCGGGGCTGACGGCGCCGAACTCGGCGGAATGTTCATCCTGGCTCGCGGAGCTTTCGTCGAGGAACGAAAACGCAACGGGAAACAACTGACGAAAGCCATCCTGTTCTCGGGGATTTGCGGGTCGCAGAGTTGAACTCGTCGCAAGTCAAAAATCCGGTGCTGCCGCGTTAGCTTACAGGTCGTGTCCCGCATACGAGAGATCGAAACTTTTGTTGCAGAGTGGGAAATCAGAGATGCCGTTTTCGCGCACCGCGAGAGACAGCCCGTGCCAGTTTTGAAAGGAGGGGTCTTTAATGGTGACTTGTGAGATTTGGCCGTTGGCGTCGGTTAACAGGACGTGTGCGATTTCGCCACGATTGCCTTCGGTGAGCGCGATGACGAACATATTTTTCGCGAGCTCTTTCAGCGGAGTCTTTGGCTTCGAGCCGGGTAGATTTTCAATCTGCTCAATGAGAAACTGAATGGAATTTCGGATTTCGAGGGCACGGAGTTTAGCACGCGCATAGACATCACCGGAATCGAGCGTTGGCGACACGACTGACGAATAACGATAAATGCCGTAGGGAAAATCGGAGCGCACATCGTACGGGATGCCGCTTGCCCGCGCACCGAGACCAACCAAGCCGGCCGCGCGCGCCTGTTCCGCGGAGACGACACCGGTTTCTTCCAATCGCGCAAGCGCCGACGGCGAATTGAAGAGAAGCGCTTCGACGTCGGAGAATTTCGTGATCACCTCGTCGAGAACACGGCGAACGTTCTCTATCAAGGGCGAATCGAGATCGAAGCGGACGCCACCAGGGATAATCCAGCCGCGTCCAAAACGGCTGCCGCAAATCTCGGCAGTGAGATTGATGACAGCAGTGCGCAGCGCGCCGAAAGCCGCCGCCGGCATGGCAAAGCCAATGTCGGTCGCGATACCGCTAAGCGTGGACAGATGCATCGCCACGCGTTCCAGCTCGGCGGCGATTCCCCGCACGGCTTGTTCCCGAAGCGAAGGCAAGACGCCGGCGAGCGCTTCAATCGCGGAACAGAACGCCGTCGCATTTGCGATCACCGAATCGCCGGCAATCGATTCGACGAGCACAAGCTGCTGCGATGGCTTCCGTTGCGGAAGAAGTTTCGTTACTCCGCGATGTTGATAGCCGAGCTGAATTTCCAGGTGAAGGATTTCCTCGCCGTGACATTGAAAGCGGAAATGGCCAGGCTCAATGACTCCGGCATGAACGGGTCCTACACCAACCTCGTGAACTTCTTCGCCTTCGACCCGATAAAATTCGTATCGCGTGCCGTTCTTGCGCCAACGATCTGACGAGCGCACCGGCCGCAACCAGGGATGGCCTTCGGGCTCAATGCCGGTCTGCTCGTAGAGTTCGCACTCGAAATAGTTCATGCACGGAAAGTCGGCCGAGAGCGAGGGAAAGGCGGATCGCTCGCCGTCGAGGAAGACAGTGTTTGTCACGCAAAGATTGCTAGCGGCGCGATCGGCGAAGACGGCCCAAAGACGTTGCTGGTCGTCTGTTTTCTGGGCGAACATCGTGATGGGTCGCGCGCCGTTTGCCAGCAACTCGCGGGTCGCGGCCAGCCATTCTTCCACGCTGGTCCGCGGTTCCTGATCGAAATGAATCAACTGGAGAGGCTTTGTCGTTCGCCATTTCATAACTGGACGCCAAAGCCGGTAAGGATTGCCCGAAGCGAATCGAAGAGGGTTGCGGGCTGGAATAGCGCCAGCGGCACCGAGGCTGCGATAGCGTAAAGACCGAGCGCGTGTGAAAAGTTAAAACGCTCGCTGCTTTCGCTCGTCGGACGCAGCCCCGCAGCTGGCGTTTGTAACATGCGCAACATTGAACGGCTCATGCCGACGAAAATCACCATCAACAGCGAGAGAAATAACGTGAGCAACCACCATTGCGCGCCGTGGATCATTCCGCGCAAAACAAATAGCTCGCTGAAAAAAATCCCAAATGGCGGCATGCCGGCGATGTAAAGGAAGGCGAGGCCCCAGACGAAGCCGCTCCACGGCAAACGGCGCGTGAGGTTGGTAATCGGCGCGATCTCGCGTGAGCCATAGCTGCGATGGATGTTGCCAGCCATGAAAAAGAGCGTGGATTTTCCAAAAGAGTTGAACAGCAAATGCAGCAGTGCTCCAAGCAAAGCGAGGCCGCCGATGCCGATGCCGAGAGCGATGATGCCAAGATGTTCGACGCTCGAATAAGCGAGAAGCCGTTTGTAGTTGCGATTTCGCCACATGAAAACAGCGGCGACGCCCAACGAGAGAAGACCGGCGATGATCAAAAGCTTTTGCGCAAATGGCCGGACTTCAGTGGGAGCGACCACTTGATAAAAACGCAAGAGCGCCGCGACCGCGGTGGCGCGCAGCGAACCAGCCATGAGCGCGGCGACCGGCGCAGGAGCGTTGGCAGTCGCATCGACGTCGCCAGGATGCATCGGCGCCAGGCCGATCTTGGCGCTCAATCCGACCAACGCAAAAATGAAGCTCGCCTTAAGCCAAAGTGGATTGAGTTGCGCCGCGATTTCCGTCATTCGACCGACAACGAATGCGTGATAATCGACAATGCCATGCGCCGAAACCCCGAGAAACACCACGCCGGCAAAGAGGAAAACCAGTCCAATCGAAACGAGGAAGAGATATTTCCAGACGGCTTCGAGCGATTCTTTCGAGCGATAGAAAAAGATCAGCGGCACGAGGCTGAACGTTGTCATCTCTACCACCACCCATAGCAGCGCGAACTGCTGGACGATCAGCACCAGCGTGTTCGCCAGCAGATAAAAATTGAGCGCGGGATAAAAGAGACGCTTCGAGCGCTCGTACTCCGGTCCTTCCATCCGCGCCAGAAAACCGGGCGCATAAAGTGCGACAAGCACAAACGTATGCGCAAGGATCGTGAGAAAAAATGCCGCAAGCGGATCGACTGCAAGCCACCAGCCTGCCGGAAACGGATTAGATCGGGTGATGAGACAGAAGAGCGACGCAAATAAATGCGACACGCCCGCGAGCAAAGTGACGCCGTGATTGATGCGCGCGGATCTGCTCCACGCGGCGATGACCGTCGCGGCAAGCGGAAGGACGAGCAGCGCGAGAATCGTTGTCATCGTTTATTCCCGCAGCGCCGTTAGCTCGATTCCTTCGCCCTCTGGAAAATGCGTCTTCAATTGATTGATTGCGATGCCCATCAGGAAAATGAGAACGAACAGGTCGAGCAATCCCGCGAGCTCGATTGTCCACGGCATTTCCGCCCGCACGCCAAGCACGAGCAGAAACAGACCGTTTTCGATGATGAGAAATCCGACGACATGCGCCAGCAGCAGCCGGCGTCGCACAATCAGAAGACCGCCCGCTCCAATCCCGGCGATCGCCGCGCCCAGCGGAATCACCTGCACTGCCGCAAGCCGCGACAATTGATTGGAGATTAAGAATGCAGCGATGACTACGGCAACCATCTGGACGAGAAAGCCGGGACGATATTGACGGGTGCGATCGCCATGGCGCATGTCGAGATCGCGCATGATCTTCACGATGTAAGTTGGAATCAGAATGGTGCGAACCAGCAGCACGCCGGCCGCGATGATGAGATGCGACCAGGCGAAATCGTGGAAGAACTCGAGCGTATGCACACCCGCGACGAGCGTCCCCTGGAGCACAAGAATCAGCACGTAACCCGAGAGCCGTGTGGAGACGGCAAGGTATATGAGCGTGAGACAAAAGAGAATGGTCAGCGCGTTGCTCATGGCTTGTGCGAGAAGGTGAAGATCAGAATATTCAGAATTCCGAGCGCGGTGCCGAAGAGGAGAAACTGCGGCACCAGCACGAGGCGGAACCGAGCCATGAGCGTTTCCACCAGCGCAAGCGCGGCGGCCAGCGCCAGCAACGTGGCCGCGAACACGAGAAGGCCGAGCGCCGGCCCGAAGAGGCCGAACGGATTGAGCAGCATCGCGGCCAGCGCGCCGTAAAGGAGCAGTTTGAGCGACGCTGCGTATTGATAGAGCATTAAATCGAAGCCGGAGGCATCAAGGATCATGACCTCGTGGATCATTGTCAGTTCCAAGTGCGTGTTCGGATCGTCCACCGGCATCCGCGAGCACTCCGCGCTCATCAGAAAGAAAAGCGAAAGTACGCTCACGGATATGAAGACGAGAAAAAGGGGATCGCGCCAGGAGACTTCTGCGAAGATCGACATGAAAGAGTAATGAGATGTGAAGATCGCAAGGCTCCCGATGGTGAAGAAAAAGATCGGCTCGGCAAAAACCGCGAAACGCGCCTCGCGGCTCGCGCCCATCCCTTCAAAGCTGCTGGCCACATCGAGCGCGGCCAGGATTTGGAAGAACCGGCCGAGCGCGAGCATGTAGGCAAACAAGATAATATCGCCTGGAAATGAAATAACGGGTGGCTTGGTCAGTGGCAGGAGCAGCGCGGCGAAGAGAGTTGCGCAGCAGACGATCACGGGCGCCAGGCGCGAGATGAATCCTGCGCTCGTGCTGTAAACGGTTTCTTTGCGCGCCAGCCGCAACAATTCGTAATACGGCTGAAACACGCTCGGCCCGACGCGACCCGAGAGTCGCGCTTTTAGCTTGGCGACAATGCCGGTAAGCAACGGCGCGCTCAGGAGGAAAAGCGCAGACGCCATCCACGACAAAGGATCGAGAGAGATCACCATACGAGCGCGCAGAGCAAGTAGAAGAGGACGGCGGCAAATGTGTAGAGGACGTAATGGCGGATTCTGCCGCTCTGAATCCAACGGAAGGCGCCGAGAAAACTTCCCATACCGCTATGGAATGCGAGCCAGCCATTTTCCATTCGGTCATGGCAATGGGAATGAAACGCGCGTGTGGCCGGCAGAGTGTCGCGGAGCGGCCGCCAATTTATGACGAGTGAAAGCATTGGACGGCCCAGTTTCACTAGTTCCTCGGCAAAGCCGGACGCGGTGTATTGCATACGGGGCGTCACCGCCGCGTAGCCGCAACTCCAAGTTTCTCGGAGCCGGACGCCGGCTCGACGTTGAAGTCCGAATTTCACGGCATAGACCACGGCAACGAGCGCAAAGAACAACGCGAAAAGGAATGCAAATTGCCCGAGCGGGGACGCCCATTGCGCCGGTGCATTCGCGTTTCCGGGAAACTCGCCGAGCGCGGGCGCGATGAGACGCAATCCAGTTTGTGGAAAAATTCCGATGGCCGCGCACAACCCCGCGAGACCGAGCAGGCCGATGGACGAGAACAAAGTTTCCTTTTCACGATTCGCAGGTGCGGCCGACCGGTTCTCGCCGAGAAACACGATCCCGTAGAGTTTTGTAAAACAGGCAACTGCAAGTCCGCCCATGAAGGCCAGACCGACCGCGGAGAAGAGCAGCGCCAGCGGCGCATAACCGCGCAGCAGATCGCTCCCGCGGAAGAAGCTCTTATATATAATGAACTCACTCACAAATCCGTTGAACGGTGGCAGGCCGCAAATCGAGATCGCACCAACAAGAAACGCCACCGCTGTTAGCGGAATCACCCGAGCGAGGCCGCCCATTCTCTCGATGTCGCTGCCGTGCGCTTGCAGATAGACATTGCCCGCGCCGAAGAAGAGCAGCCCTTTGAAAATTGCGTGATTGAGCGTGTGCAACAACGCGCCGGCGATTCCAAGCACGACCAACTCAGGCAGCGCGTAACGCCGGCCCAGCCACGCCACAGAGAGGCCGAGCCCGATGATGCCGATGTTTTCCACCGAATGATAAGCGAGCAATTTTTTGATGTCGTGTTGTGCGAGCGCATACCAAACGCCGAGCACAGCGGAGACGAGCGATACCGCGAGCAATCCCCAGCCGTAAGCGGCGGAGAGCGCCGGCAGGATCATCATTAGTCGCGCGATTCCGTAGATGCCGGCCTTGATATTGATGGCCGAAAGCAATCCCGAAACGTGCGCCGGCGCGGCCGGATGCGCGTTCGGCAACCAGACGTGAAATGGCATGAAGCCGGCTTTGATTCCAAAACCTGCGAAGCCGGTGAGCAATACGAGGGCGAGAACTTTGGGATCGTACGCTGCGTGGCGCGCGAAGTCGTCGAAGTTCCAACTGCCTGTCAACTCATGCAGTGTTAAAAAACAGACGTAGAGCAACAACACGCTGGCGTGCGTCGCCACGAAATACCAAAAGCCTCCGCGGCGCACTTCCTCTTTGTCCTTGTCGAAGACGATGGAGAAGTAAGCGCCGATGGCCATGAATTCCCAAACGATGAGAAAGACGAGCGCGTTGTGGGCAATGGCAACGAGCTGCATTGACACGATCAGGAGCGTGAAAAACGACAGATGCGCGCGCACGGAAAGGCCGCGCTCGATGTAGTGCCGCAAATAGCCGATGGCATAGAGGCTCGCCGCGAGTGACAGCAGTTGGAAGGTAAACAAAAAGAACAGTGAAAGTCCGTCGAACCCGATCACCACAAGCCCCGCGGCTGGGAGCTCAAACTGGTATTCGAGGCGTTGATACGACAGCAGCGCGCTTAACGAAAAAAACAGCCCACAGAGGAGCGCGACCGCATTGATCAAATTGGCGACGACGTTGAGACGGCGACTGTCGCGCACGAATGCGGGCGTAACGAAGTTCAGTCCATGCAAGAGCAAGCTGCCGATAAACAGCGCGATCACTTGGCGTTTTTTCCTTTCGGCGCTTCACGCTCGATCCATTTAATAACCGCTTCCGGTCTTGCCCGCTCGCGCAGCAGCTTTACGAATTCCGGTTTGCGGAAGAAAAACGCCAACCGCGCGAGTAGTTCTAAATGCTGCTTCGGTGCGAGGCTCAGCAACAGAAACAGTGTGTGAACCGGCTTGCCATCGAGTGCCCCCATGTCGATCGGTTCGCGGGTGAAGAAAATACCAAGGATAGGCTCCGCCACATTGACCACGACCGGAACGCGCAGGTGCGGAACCGCCAGACCGTCGCCCAGTGCCGTAGTCATGAGTTTCTCACGGCTAACGAGCAGATCGTAAATCAATTCCTTGTCGGCTTCGGGCGGTAGTTGAAAAACATCGAGCGCGGAACGCAGCACTTCCGTGAAGGTGCGGCCCGACACATCGTAGTGAAAACGATCGGGAGCGAAAAGTTCGGTGAGCGGCGGCAATCCAGCCGGCCCGACTTCCTCGGCGCCGAGATTAAGCGGATGGCCGCGAGCAAGCGCCCATTCCAGGATGGCTTGCCGGTTGAAGCGCAATCGTTCTTGCAAGCCAAGGTGAGGCAGTTTGCCGGCCCGCGCCCATTCGCGGACCTCCCTTTCGGGAAGGTTGAGGAGCCTGGCGACTTCGATTGCGTTAAGTTCCATAAGATCGTGACAAATCCAGCGCTGCCAATCACCACAGGCTCTCCGCCGGCCGCCCGATCTTACGCAGATAGGTCAGCAGTCCGTGGATAAACGTAAGCGGATGCGGGGGGCATCCGGGAATGTAGAGGTCGACGTTGTGCTTCTGGATGAACTCGCGCGCTAGCTGGTCGGAGCCTTCAAAAATTCCGCCGCTGATTGCGCACGCCCCAAAAAGAATCAGCAGCTTCGGCGCTGGCACCGCATCATAAGTTGCTTCCAACGCCTGTGCCATCGCGCGGGTCGTGGTTCCCGAAACAACAATGCCATCGGCGTGCCGCGGCGAGGCCACGAACTCGATTCCGAAGCGGCCGATATCGAAATTAACATTACTTAGCGCGTTGAGTTCCAGCTCGCAGCCGTTGCATCCTCCGGCTGAGACGGAGCGCAATTTGAGCGAGCGGCCGAATAAGCGATGGATCTCTTGAGAGCATGCTTCTGGTGTAACATCGTTTCCTTCGCTAAGAAGCAATCCAGCGCGCGAAGTCGCCGCCATTTTATAGTCGTTAGTGTAGGTGATGGCGCCCTCTGGACAGGCTTCCACGCAAACCGGACAAAATACGCATGCACCCAAATCAATCGTCAGAGGATTCGCCGAAATCGCTGCGGTCGGGCAAACCTCAACGCAGATCGCGCATCCGGGCGGACAACGTGAGGAATCCAAGGCCGGCTTGCCACGGAATCGTGCCGGAAGGGTAGCTGCCGTGATATCGCTGATCACCGGCTGCCCTTCCGCTCGCCTTACCGTCAAAGCCTTTGGTTTCCATACCTTCATCATGCAGACGTAGGTAAGAATTTGCGAAACGTTTCCTCACCACGTCCAGAACCTTCCAAGCTACGGGCAGCCTGCTCCAAAATGCGCATGAGTTCGGCGTAGCCAATGGGCGTGACTATGATCGACGAAACACCTAACGACTCGTATATATTCCGTGGCTCAGGGAGCAACTCCTTCGCGGTCGTCACGGCGATCCGGCCGAAGTAAGACATGGCTCGCAGCTGCCGCACCAGTTCAAGGCCATCCATATCTGGCAGCCAATCTGCAAGTATGAGCACATCGTACTGATTCGGATTTCCCTGGACCATAGCAATCGCCTCGCCAGCATTCGCAGCGGCCGATACTTCGCAACCAACGTCCGAAACAAACCAGCACACGAAGTTACGAAGATACGGATTGCTATCGATGCAAAGGACGCGCTGAGAACTGATCCGCGCGTACAATTCCCGCATTGCTTCGATATACCTGTTTCTCGAATTAGCCATATAAAAGTGTGCCGCAATGAGGGCATTGAACGAACATCCCACCGATGCGTTTTTCACTCCCCTTGACCAGAACCTCGCCCGAGCACTCGGTGCAAGCATTGGCGAAGCGCGGCGCAACGCTCCGTCTGCCTTCCGCGATCAGTTTGTCGTGAACAATCAAAATATCCGTCGGTAGCTTATGGCGAAGACTGCTGCGCAAAGGCTCCAGCTCTTTCTCTGGTTTGTTGCGTTCTAGCTCAATGCTGTTCAAGTCGTTCAACGTCCGCAGCAAGTCAGTTTGACTGGCAGGAATCGGTGAGTCTGTCTGATCGCCACCGCTCATCCTGCATGGCGAACGTTTCCCGGCCGACGGCTACTCAAGCGAGCATTCGCGCCTTTCGATCGCGTTTTTTTTGAACTCTCAGCAGCGCCGGAAGGACGATTCTTCGCCAGCTCTTCTTCTGTCAAATAGACGAATGCGCCACAATTGATACAAACGTGCAGCGTTTCTCCCATTCGCCGAAGGTTCGCCAAAACTCCCGACGGCAAAGCAAGATGGCAACTGCCGCACACTCCGCGAGTGATTGGTGCAACGCTTCGCTTACCTCGCGATTTAAAATGATCGTAATGCTGAAGTATCGATGTGGGAATGAGTCTCCTCAGCGCGAAGATTTGCTCCGCGGTTGTTTCGTCTCGTCTCCCTGGTGTGTTCGCGTCCAAGTCCGCCAACTTACGGAGCCAGCCAGCAATCTTCTTCGACTGATTACCGAAACGCTTCATACCCGCCCTGCCACTCGCGCCTCCTCGACTGGATAATCCCGCAGCTTCGAAAAGGCGCGATTAAGAGCTACGCGTCGACTGCAGTGCCGGAATCGGCCAAACGGCGCGTCGTCCGGCGTGGCGTCGCGGGCTTTGACCCACAGCTTGAGGTCACGTCCAAAAGCGGACAATTCGCAATCGTAGCAGCTTGGCACCTCGAGGGCGGCGCCGGCGTATGTTACCACCAGCGTGCCCAGCGGTTTCGCGGACAGCTCGGCTGCGACGTACTTGATATATTTCGTGTAGAGATCGGCTGAGAGTGGCACGGATCTGTCGATGTTCTGATTTGTAAACATGTTTTCTTCAAACGGATTATAGAGGTAGAAAGCGTCATACTTCGAAAATGAAAGCCCGGTCACATTGCCGTGAATGATTTCGACGTTCTTGAGCCGCTGCTTCATTGCTGCATCTTTTGCTGCTTTGACTAAATGAGCGCGCTGCTCAATTCCGGTAAAATGACCATTCGTTATTGCTGCCGCGACTAGACAAAACTTGCCCGGCGCGCAGCCGATATCCAACACGCGGGTTCCAGGCCTTCTGACTAACAGTTTTGCGGCGTGGACCGCAACCGCGACCGGCGTCCAATATAGAGAAGAGTGTTTGCGAACCGGCGTAGCGAAAATCTGATCGAAGCGATCGTCCTCGACTGAACATTCGGCTTCATCCGGCGCCGGACCAAAGATGGACTCGATATACTCAACCCAGTACTCCACTCTGCGCATAGAGTGCAAAACTGATGCCAGCGTTTGGATCCTATCGGTAAATGACTTTGGTCAGGTAGCTTACATTAAAGCAGAACCTGATCGCTGAAGAGATTCCCCCGTCTTTGTGCAAAATTTGCACTGGTTGCGCATTGAATGTGCAAGTAACGTGCAACCCCGCGTGGATCCCTCTAACATTCACATTCTTGTCCTCGACCACAAACCAGCGTCGGCCCGTGTTCTTTACGATTCTCTCGCTGCAGTCGGTTATCAGCTAACTGTTGCTTCCACTGAAGCTGAAGCTGTGACGCTCGCTGGCCGGCAGCTCTTCAACGTGGTGGTCAAATCGTTTGATGCCCAAGGCATGAATGCGGTCGCAGTGATGGACAAAATCCGAGTGGTTGCTCCCGACACGCAATTCATTTTTGTAAACGAGCGAGGCACAATTCGGACGGCGGTCGAGGCCATTCAAAGAGGCGCTTACGATTACCTGTCTAAACCGGTCGACCCGATTCAATTGGTCGAATCCGTCAAAAAAGCACTTGAGTACCAGGCGCTCACCACAGAGGACGAACGCTTAAAGCTCCGGTTGCGGCGTCGTTCCGAACCCAACATTTTTGTCGGCACGAACGCAGCCATGGAACGCGTAACCCAACTTGTTCAGCAAATCGCCGCTACGGACGTTACGGTTTTGATTGAAGGCGAGAGCGGCACAGGGAAGGAAATCACGGCCCGCGCTGTTCATCACAAGAGCCGTCGCAATGCGCGCCCGTTTGTCGCCGTTAACTGTGCGGCATTGCCAGACAACTTAATTGAAGCGGAACTTTTCGGTCACGTTCGAGGTGCATTCACTGGCGCGATCCATGACCGGCCCGGACGATTTCAGCTTGCGCATGGCGGCACGCTATTCCTCGACGAAATCGGAGACCTCTCCTCCAAAGGCCAGGCCGACCTTCTCCGTGTTCTCGAGGACGGAATGTTTCGCCCTGTGGGCAGTCACAAAATGGAACGAGGCGATGTTCGCATCATCACTGCCTCTAACAAAAACCTCGAACGAGAGACAACGAAGGGAAGATTCCGCGAAGATCTCTTCTATCGTCTGAATATCGTTGTCATTAATCTGCCGCCGTTGCGCGAGCGCATCGAAGATATTCCTGCTTTGGTCGAATCGTTCGTTCAGCACTTCTGCGCGAAACACCGGCGCCGCTTGAAGAAAATTGACAAGGACGTGCTGGCGATTTTTCAGACGCTTCCTTGGCCTGGAAATGTAAGGCAGCTGCGAAACCTGATCGAACGTCTAGTAGTGACAGTTCCGCGTAATAAGATCGAGCTTGCTGACCTCCCATCGGCACTTATTCATAACGCCGAAGCCAAACAAGGATTCGTCATCAGCCCAGGTATGAGTCTCGCCCAGGTAGAAGCGGAATTGATCCGACAGACGCTCCTCAAAGTAACCTCAAACCGTGCCGCAGCCGCCCAGACACTCGGGATCAGTCGGCGCGCATTGCAGTACAAAATCCGGAGCTATGGATTGAATCAGCTCCCGAAGATGCAGGCGCCACGGACGTGAAGCATGTAAAATGAATACCGGCGAGATGACGGATCGTTGGGACGCTCGTCCAATGAGCCAAGGAATTTTGTCCGAGCGCTCCGCCGTTCCACGCGGTAAGCTTTTTTTTGCCAAACCCCGGCCAAACTCAGTTCCCAATTGTCCACTCGGTGCGTCGACAATTTGTCGGCTCGGAAAACTTCAGCGAGACGCACCGGTTGCGGAGACTCAGTCCTGCCAAAAACGGCCGCCGAACTCCGCGTTTAATTGTGCACTCAATGCGTACATTATTCGCGTACCGTAGCCAAGCGGACACGACGCGTCAGATAGAGAACAAGCGAAAAGTGTGACAATGTTCGAAAAGGTGACACTTTTGAGCGAATGTAAGTCCTTATGATGGTGCGCGATACTGGGTTCGAACCA
>WNGK01002109.1_pt1 | contig 23628 bp, 21 predicted proteins | sample 5400601 | NCBI WGS metagenome assembly WNGK01 (sample SAMN13153376, study PRJNA577476) | soil metagenome | isolation source: 60 cm soil or saprolite under Garry oak tree replicate 1 | place: USA:California | collected 2016-06-15
GCCAGCTTGCGCGCCATGGCGAGCGCTCAAGGCGCAGTCGCGCCGCTCGCATGGCGCCAACGGCGTCGCCGGCGGCCGCCGCTGGTCGTGCTGTGCGATATCTCGGGATCGATGGACCGCTACGCGCGGATGCTGCTTTTTTTCCTGCATGCGATCACCAACGATCGCGATCGCGTGCACACGCTGCTGTTCGGCACGCGGCTCACTCCGATCACTCGGCACCTGAAGCAGCGCGATGTCGACGTCGCCGTCGCTCGCGTCGCCGCGGCGGTGTCGGACTGGGCGGGCGGGACGCGCATCGGCGCCTGTCTCGGCGAATTCAACCGGCGCTGGTCGCGCCGCCTTCTGGCGCAGGGCGCGATCGTGCTTCTCATCACCGACGGGCTCGACAGCGATGCGGGCGACGGGCTTGCGCGCGAGACCGAGCGTCTTGCCAAGTCGTGCCGACGCCTCATCTGGCTCAATCCGCTGTTGCGCTACGAACACTTCGAGGCGCGGCCGGCGGGGATACGCGCGATGCTGCCTTATGTCGACGAATTCCTGCCGGTGCATAATCTGGACAGCCTCAAGCAGCTTGCGAGCGCATTCTCGTACCGGACGCAATCCACGCGTCGCGCGCGCCGCGCGGTGCCGGGCAGGCATAGCTTGCGGAGCGCTCCATGGAGATGAGCGGCAGCCGCGAAGTTCCGGCCGACGTCGAAACGACGTGGCGAGCGCTTAACGATCCCGAAGTGCTCAAGGCGTGCATCCCCGGTTGCGAAACGATCGAGCGCGTCTCCGACAACGAGTTCCGCGTCACCATGACCAGCCGCGTCGGCCCGGTGAGCGCGCGCTTCAACGGTCGCATCGTCCTGTCGGACGTCGTCGCCCAGAAATCGTACACGCTGACGTTCGACGGACAGGGCGGCGCCGCGGGGTTTGCCAAGGGCGAGACCCGTGTGACGCTCGTTGCCCAGGATTCGAACACGCGCATCGAATACACGGCCAAGGCACAGGTCGGGGGCAAGCTGGCGCAAATCGGCTCCCGCCTGGTCGATGGGGCGGCGGCGAAGGTCGCGGACGATTTCTTTGCGCGATTCGTCGAGCACGTCGCGGCCGCGCGCGGGATCGAGATCCCGCCGCCACCGGCGAAGGCCTACCCGTTCATTGGCAGCATGCCCGTGCGTCTCGGTCTCGCGGCAGCGATCCTCGTCGCGATGCTCTTGTACTGGTGGCTGCAGCGGTAAAATAGCGGCGCGGCACGAAACGAGGAGTGGCATGGACAGCGTCGACCTGGAAGTTCTTCGCAAAAGCGCGCAGTGGCTGGACGAAGGCAAGCGCGTTCTGCTGGTGACCGTCGTCAAGACCTGGGGTAGCTCTCCGCGTCCGCCGGGCGCCTTGCTCGCCGTGCGCGAAGACGGGCACGTCGTCGGATCGGTTTCCGGAGGCTGCATCGAGGACGACATCGTCGAGCGATCTCGGCGCGAGGGCGCGTACGTCATGCATCCGCAGCAGGTGACTTACGGCGTCTCGGCGGAGGATGCGCGCAAGTTCGGCCTTCCCTGCGGCGGGACGATCCAGCTGGTGCAGGAACCGCTGACGCATCAAAGCAGGATCGCGGAGCTGCTCGCTCTCGTCGAGCAGGGCCGATTGATCGCGCGCAGTCTCGACATCGCCACGGCCCGCGTCAGCCTCGCGCCCGCACGTGCCGCCGACGGGCTTGTCTTCGACGGCGCGACACTCACCACCGTGCACGGCCCGCGCTATCGCATGCTGGTCATCGGTGCCGGCCAGCTGTCGAAATATCTGGCGCAAATCGCAGTCGGGCTCGACTATCAGGTCACGGTGTGCGACCCGCGCGAGGAATACACCGAGACCTGGGACGTCCCGGGCGTCACACTGGTGAAGACCATGCCGGACGACACGGTGGTCGACATGAAGCTCGATGAACGATGCGCGGTCGTCGCGTTGACGCACGATCCGAAGCTCGACGATCTCGCGCTCCTCGAAGCGCTGAAATCGCCGGCATTCTACGTCGGTGCGCTGGGTTCTCGGGCGAACAACGCGAACCGACGCACGCGCCTCGCGGAGTTCGACTTGACACCGCAGCAGATCGCGCGATTGCACGGGCCGATCGGGCTCTACATCGGCAGCCGCACGCCGCCGGAGATCGCGATTTCCATCCTCGCCGAAATCACTGCGGTGAAAAACGGGGTCGACCTGCCCGATCTGGCGCAGGTCGCCTTTGCCAAGGAAAAGCTCGGTCCGTCGATCGTGTGCGCGACCAGTTGAGCGCGCCCTGACCCGTTCACGGCGGCAGATCGGCGGCGGACCATGCTATTCTTCGCGTCCAAAATTACCGCGACACGTCATGCCGCGTCACTCCGCATGCACTGCGCCTGCTTTCTTCGCAAACGACCGCAGCCGCCGGGTGTCGGCGCGCGCAGCACGGATGCTCGTGGCGGCCACGTTGGCGTACGCACTCGCGCTCGCCTGCGCGCACGCCGAATCGCCGGTACCTTCCGAGGCTTCGGATGCGGCAACCGAGACGATGGCGGAGCCCTGGCGCACGGACCGGTTCTACCTGGAAACCAGCCTGTACACGCACCATTTCCATTCCGATCCGGCGCATGTTAATAAGCAGAAGCTCATTCTCGGCGAGTGGAACATCACCGAGCAATGGCTGCTGGGTGCTTCGGTATTCGACAATTCCTTCGGACAGCGCTCCGAGTACGTCTATGGCGGATGGAGATTTCGTCCGCTCGAGCGCGCGCAGCCGTTCTATCTGAAAATATCGGCGGGCTTGGTCCACGGATACAAGGACCCCTATCGCGACAAGATTCCTCTTAATCATTCCGGTGTCGCGCCGGTGATCGTTCCTTCGCTCGGCTATTGCTTCAACCGGATCTGTTCGGAGGTGGTGGTTTTCGGCGGAGCGGGGCTCCTGTGGACGCTGGGGGTTACGATCCCCTGATCCTGAATGAAAATCAGGCGACCGAGCGCACCGTCGCGAAGGCCGCTACGGCATCCGCCCTGACGCGCATACGGAGATTGCGGCTATCCGCTGTCGGGCGATCTAACCTGTACGACGAGCGCGAATGATTCGGCACGCTCGTGGAGCGCCGGTCACGCGGGTGGCGATCCTTCGTGCACCGCCTTTTTGATCTCCGCCCGGAATTCCGGGGTGTCCTGGTGGCCGTGAACAGCAACGGCGTGCTGCACCGCGGCGTCGATGACTTCCTTGTCGGAGTCCGCGCTGATCGTGATCGTACAACGCGTGTCGCTCGGAAAATCCCGGCAGTCGATGTATTTGCGCATGCTGATCTCCTTGGATGATGGGCGAACTCGCGGATGCCCATAACGGCCCATGCATTATCACGCTCGCCAACCGTGCGTTGCAAGGGGAAGCTGCGCGCCGCTCAACGGCCGGGGCGCAGCGCATTGACGTTGCCCCAAACCGCAGGTCTCGCCGCGGGGTCGAAGGCGACATTGGCGCGGATGTCCTCGTAGCGGTGAAACAAGTCTTCGCGATCGCGGCCGCCGAGATTGATGGTCGCGTAGCGGTAGCTCCCTAGCCACTTCATCTCACGCCAGCGGCTGTTGCCGCGCTTGATGAACGTCTGCAGGTGCGCATCGGGATAACGCGTGCGCAACCAGCGAATCGATGATCGCGTCGGCAAGACCTTCATGGCGCCGTCGAATTCCCGCAATACGAAACTGGCCGCTGCGCCGTAGTTGCCCTTGCCGCGGACCCAGCACGGTGCCCGGCCGACCGCGAGATCGGCGAGGATACGATAGGGACTGATTCCGTCGACGTTCTGGTACAGGTCGCCGAACTGCGCCGCCAGCCGAGGGTTGATCTCGATCACCTTGATATCGCCATCACGCGGGCGGTAGAACAGCTCGACGTTGAACACGCCGTAGTCGAAGCCAATCGCCGTGATCGCCTGGCGTGCGACGTGCTGCAGTGCGCGCTGCGCCGCCTCCGGCAATCGACTCGGGTATTCGAATCGTTGAAACGCCGTCGTTCCGGGATAAAACACCGAATCGACAACCCCCAGGCACTGCGCGGAGCGGTCGTGTACGAAACCGTCGACGTTGACCTGCACGCCTTCGAGCGGCTCCTCGCCGATCATGTGGTGCGCGTCGATCGCGAAACCGTCGCGCCCGTGCGTCAGATCGTTGAAAGGTTTGACCAGGCGGGAAATGATGTGCTTTTCCCAGCGATGAAAGCTCAGATGCGATTGCAGATCGCGCAGGCTGTCGACGCGCCGGGCCAGCACCGAATACGCCGCCTTGACCGGCTTCACGAACAGCGGATACGGAAGCGCCGCCGCCTTCGCAGCGTCGATCGACGGCGGAAACACGACATAGCGCGGGGTTGCGTCGGGAATGGCCGACGCCATCGCCTCGCGGGCGTAATACTTGTGCTGTGCGCGCTTGATCGCCACCGGATTGGTGCCCGGCAAGCCGAGCCGCCGCGCCAGGATCGCGGCGATAAGGGCGCCGTATTGCTCGTTGGTGCTGACAACGCCGGCGATGCCGCCGTGACGATATTTTCGCGCCAGCCGCTCGACGAAGCGACGCGCGTCGAACCAGAGAATGTTCGCGCTCTCCGGAAAGCGGAAAAGATCGAAGCCCTCGCAAACCACGTCGAACTCGTCGCACCATCCGAGCGCGGATGCGAAGGCGATACGATCCCATCCGTCCGGAAACAGAAACAGCAGCTTGGGTTTCATCGAGTCCCAGTTGCGAAAAACGCCGGCTCGCCGGCGTCTTGAAGGATAGCAGATGCGGGCAGTCGTTCAACCCGCGCGCAAGCGCGGTAGCACCCGTCGACATATACGCACGTCAGGGACGTTTGGATCTCCACCGGCGGATGACGATCGGTGCCAGAGCGAGGAGTCCCAGGGCGGCAAACGCGACGATCGTTTCGGGCGCCAGCAGGTCGCGCGTCGATTCGATCGCGCCCAGCGTCTGGCCAAGATTGGTAAAGACCAGCGTGCTCGGAAGGATTCCGATTAGCGTCGCCAGCGCATACGTGCGCACGCGAATACCGCTGACGGCAGGCGCGAGATTGACCAGGAAGTACGGGACGACGGGGGTCAATCTGAGGAAAAGCAGCCAGCTGAAGCCGTCGCGCGTGAATCCGTCATTGATGCGTTTGGCCATCGGGCCCAAGCGGCTGCGCACGGGCTCGGCGAAAAGATAGCGCGCGCAGAGGAAGAGCAACGTTGCGCCGATCGTGCCGGCGACGACGATCAGCGCAGTGGCGACCCAGCGGCCGAAAAGAAACCCCAGCGCAAGGGAAAGCACGATTCCGCTGGGAACGCTGAATGCGGTCGCGGTAGTGTAGATGACAAAGCCGATGACCAGCGATGCAAGATAATGCGCGCGCGTCAGCTCCAGGAGCACGTCACGGTTCTGCTTGACGGCATCGAGCGAGAGATAGCGCGGGCCTTCGAACGCGAAAAACGCGGCAAGCACGCCGATGAAGATTGCGCCAATGAGGCATTTGAGCGCAAGCTTGGCATGAGCGTGCCGGCGAACGCGCCCTGCGCCGGGAGGCGCCGGGTGGATCATTTCTGCTCGATCTTGGGATCGAGCGCATCGCGGAGCCCGTCGCCGAGAAGGTTGAACGCGAGCACCGTAAGAAAAATCGCCAGGCTGGGAAAGATGGCCACATGCGGAGAGGTCATCATGTCGGCGCGTGCCTCATTGAGCATCGCGCCCCATTCGGGCGTCGGCGGCTGGGCGCCCATGCCGATGAACGACAGGCTTGCCGCGGTGATGATCGAGGTGCCGATACGCAGGGAAAAATAAACCACGACGGCGGCGATCGTGCCCGGGAAAATGTGCCGGAGAACGATGGTCCAGTCGGTCGCTCCGACGCTTCTCGCCGCCTCGACGTACGTCAGGTGCTTGAGCGAAAGCGTATTGCCGCGAACGAGCCGCGCGAAGGTCGGAATGCTGAATATCGATACGGCGACGATGACGTTGATCATGCCTCCGCCGAGGATGGCGACGATGCCGATCGCGAGCACGATGCCGGGGAACGCGAAAAGCACGTCGCAAAGACGCATGATCATGCGATCCCACCACCCCTCGTAATATCCCGCGATCAGGCCCAGCGCAGTGCCGACCAGCGCGCCGACCGCGACGGAGACGAATCCGGCCATGAGCGAGATGCGTGCACCCATGAGGATGCGGCTGAAGATGTCGCGGCCCAGCGGGTCCACGCCGAACCAGTGCTTGACCGACGGCAGAGCATTGATGCTGTCGTAGTCGAAAAAATTCTCGGCATCGTAGGGGACGATCGCGGGGGCGGCAAGCGCGACGGCGACCAGCAGGAGCACGAACACGCCCGCGACGACCGCGACGTGCTGCTTGCGGAACTTGCGCCAGAATTCGCTCCAGGGCGTGCGGACCGACGTCGCCACGTGCGCCGGCGAGTCCGCGGCAAGCGTGGCCGAATCGGGTCCAGTGCTGTCGGCGACGGAGGCTTGTGCAAGCTCGTCGTTTGCCGTGTTGTACGCGCTCGGATCCATGCGTCTAGCGATAGCGGATCGTCGGATTGATCACGGCGTAGAGCACATCGACGACGAGATTGATCAGAATGAACTCGAGCGAGAAAAGCAGGATCTCGGTCTGGATGATCGGATAGTCGCGCATATCCACGGCGTCGATCAGCAGCCGGCCCATGCCAGGCCAGTTGAAGACGACTTCGACGACGATCGATCCTCCGAGCAGAAAGCCGAACTGAAGCCCCATCATCGTGACCACTGGGATGAGCGCATTGCGCAGTCCGTGCTTGATCACGACGACGTTTTCGCTCAAGCCCTTGGCGCGCGCGGTGCGCACGTAATCCTCGTGCAAAATGTCGACGAATGACGAGCGCGTGAAGCGCGCCATGATCGCCGCGACCGCGGCGCCGAGCGTCAACGAGGGCAGGATGTAATGCTTCCAGGTGTCGACGCCCACGGTCGGAAGCCAGTTGAGCTGCACGGCGAAGATCTCCATGAGCACCATCCCCAACGCGAACGCGGGGAATGAAATGCCCGAAACGGCGAGCGTCATGCCGAGGCGGTCGGGCCATCGGTTGCGCCACACGGCGGACAGGACGCCGATGATCATTCCTATCGTCACCGACCACGACATCGCCGCGACGGTCAACCAGAAGGTCGGCATGAAGCGGTCCGCGATCTCGGTGGCGACCGGGCGCTTGGTGCGCAGCGACTTGCCGAAGTCGCCGCGCAGCGCGCCCGACGCAAAGCGCACGAACTGCTGCGGCAACGATTTGTCGAGACCCAAATCCTGACGCACCAACGCGACCGTTTCCGGCGTCGCGTCGGCGCCCGCGGCAAGCCGCGCCGGATCGCCCGGGAGCAGGTGCACGAACATGAACACCAGCAAGCCGACGATCAGCAGCGTGGGAATCAGCCCGAGCAGACGCTTGGCTATGAATTGGAGCATCGGGATTGACTGAGCCTTCGCTGTGCCAAGCAACGGTAACGTCGACGTGCGGAGTGGCTGATCCGCACGACTGCATCAATCCGTGTCTCGTCGCCCCGGCACAGGCGTCGTCCCGGCCCTTCGACTTCGCTCAGAATAAACTCCGGCCGGGACCCAATTTGGCCCATTACATACGCACTGTACAACTTGGATCCCGGGCCTCGCTTGCGCTCGCCCGGGATGACGCTGCGACCATCGGACTCGCGCTTCGCATTCGCTCGCGCTCACCGGGTCTCGCGTCACTTCAAATCGATCTCGGTAAAGTTGAACGACGCGTCGGGGATCACATGGACCCCGGTGAGCTTCTTGTTGTGCGCGGAGAGGAGCTTCTCGGTGACAAGCGGCGCCCACGGCGCATCTTTCCAGATCGTCTCCTGCGCATCCTTGTAAAACTTCGCCTTCTCCGCGCCGTTGGTGGTGAGCTGCGCTCCCTTGATGTCGTTGTCGACCTGGGGATTCTTGTAGTAGGCGGTGTTGAAAAGCTTTGGCGGCCACGATTCGCTGTAGAGCAGCGGCCGCAGCGCCCAGTCCGCCTCACCGGTCGAGGTCGACCAGCCGACGTAGTAAAGCCGCACCGGCGCGGTCGCTGGATCCTGCCAGCTCTCGACCTTCTCGACGCGTTGGCCGGCCTCGAGCAGGGTGATCTTGGTGCGAATGCCAATCTGCTGGAGCTGCTGCTGGAGGAACTGCGTGACCTTCTGCGCCGTGCTGTGGTTGTACGCCGACCACAGCTCGGTCTCGAAGCCGCTGGGGAACCCGGCCTCGGTCATGAGCTGCTTCGCCTTCGCGACGTCGTACGGCCATGGGCCGATCTTCACTGCGTACTCGACTCCTGCGGGCGCGACACCCTCGGCCGGCGCGGCGTATCCGTTGAACGCAACCTTGGCCAGCGCATCCTTGTTGATCGAATACGCGATCGCCTGCCGAACCTTGGGATTGTCGAACGGCTTCTGCTGCGTGTTCATCGACAGATAGCGCAAGACGATCGACGGCGCGGCCACGACTTCCAGATCCGGCTTCGCCTTCAGCACCTCGGCCTGCTCGTAGGGAACCGGAAACGTGAAATGCGCCTCGCCCGTCTGCATCAGCGCCGCGCGCGAGTTGTTGTCGACGACCGGCTTCCAGGTGATCGTGTCGACCTTCGGATAGCCTTTTTTCCAATAGCCGTCGAACTTCGCGACCTTGAGGTAATCGGTCGCCTTCCATTCGACGAACTTGAACGGGCCGGTTCCGACGGGGTGGAACGCGATGTCCTTGTTCCCCCACTGCTTGAGCGCGGCCGGACTGATCATCACCGTCGACGGGTGTGCGAGCTGGTTGATGAACGGCGAAAACGGCGTCTTGAGCGTGATGCGCGCGGTGTAGTCGTCGACGGCCTCGACCTTCGCGATGTTGTTGTTGTACAGGCCGTAGCGCTTGAGCTTGTTTTCTGGATTGGTCACGCGTTCGAGATTGACCTTGACCGCGTCGGCCTTGAAATCCGTGCCGTCGTGAAACTTGATTCCCTTCTTCAGTTTGATCGTGTAGACGAGACCATCCTTGCTGGCCTCGTAGCTCTCGGCCAGCACGGGAATCATCTTCATGTCCTTGTCGAACCCGTACAGCCCCTCGTAAAACGACTTCGCCATCGCCTGCGAGAGCGTGTCGTTGGCGTCGTAGGGGTCGGTCGTGGTGAACGTCGAGGCGACCGCAAATACGACGTCCTTGGCGGCAAACGCCGGCGCGGCAACGAGCGCGACCAGCGCCATCGCAGCGGCGATGAGCGAGCGTGAATGCAATTTCATGCGGGATCTCCAAAAATGTGCGCGATGGTGCGCGAAACGTGTGCCCTCAGTAGGCGGCGATGCGGTGCGTGGCGACATAGTGTCCGGGCGAGACTTCCTTGAGCGGCGCGACCAGAGGTTCGTCGCCTATCGTCCGGATCGGGTTGGGAATCTCTTCCGATGATAGCTCGATTTTCGGCTTGCGTCGCGCGGGGTCCGCGACGGGGACGGCAGAGAGGAGCTTGCGCGTATACGCGTGCTGTGGGTTCTCGAAAATGGCCCGGCGCGGTCCGATTTCGACGATCTGGCCGAGGTACATCACGGCGACGCGGTGGCTGATCCGCTCCACCACCGCCATATCGTGCGAAATGAACAGGTACGACAAGCCGAATTCCGCCTGCAGGTCGAGCATGAGGTTGATGATCTGGGCGCGGATCGACACGTCCAGCGCCGACACCGCCTCGTCCGCGACGATGATCTTGGGTTGCAGCGCAAGGGCCCGGGCGATGGCGACGCGCTGCCGCTGGCCGCCGGAAAACTCGTGCGGGTAGCGGTTCGCCGAGTCCGGAGACAGCCCCACGTGCTCGAGCAGCCAGGCAACGCGCTCTTCCGCGTCTGTGCCTTGGGCGATGCCGTGGACGTACAGCGGCTCGGCGACCGAGAAACCGACGGTGAGCCGCGGGTCGAGCGAGGCGTACGGGTCCTGGAATACCATCTGGATCTCGCGCCGCAGCGGCCGGACTTGGTCGGCGGGAAGCTTGGTGATGTCGCGCCCGTCCAGCTCGATGCTCCCGCCGTCGATATTGACCAGGCGCATCAGCGAGCGCCCCGTGGTCGATTTTCCGCATCCGGATTCACCGACCAGCGCCAGCGTTTCACCGGCGAGCAATTCGAAGCTCACCTGCTCGACGGCGTGGACCTGGCGGCGCACGCGACCGAGGATCCCGGAGCGAATCGGAAAGCGCGTCTTGAGCCCGCGCACCCGTAAGAGCGACCGGCCGGACGGCGGCGCAGGGTGCGACGCGGCAGGAGATGCGGACCCCTTGATGCCTCCCGCTGACAGCAGCGGAAAGCGCGCCGGAGCATCGCTGCCCTGCATCGACCCCAGCTGTGGCACGGCGGCGAGCAACGCCCGCGTGTAAGGGTGCTGCGGTGAATGAAAGATCCGCATCGCGTCGCCTTCCTCGACCTTTTCGCCGCGATACATGACGATGACGCGATGCGCGACCTCGGCAACGACGCCCATGTCGTGGGTGATGAACATGACCGCCATGTGCATCTCTTCCTGCAGCAGCCGTATCAGCGCCAGGATCTGCGCCTGGATCGTGACGTCGAGCGCGGTCGTCGGCTCGTCGGCGATGAGCAGGCGCGGCTTGCACGACAAGGCCATCGCGATCATCACCCGTTGCCGCATCCCGCCCGAGAGCTGGTGGGGATAGCGGTCGAGGACCTGCGCGGCTTCGGGAATGCGCACCTGCTCGAGCATGCGCAGCGCCTCGCGTTTGGCAGCGGTGAAGTCCTTGCGTTGATGCAGCCGGATCGATTCGGCGATCTGCTCGCCGACGGTATACACCGGGTTGAGCGAGGTCATCGGCTCCTGGAAGATCATCGCGATCTCGGCGCCGCGAATCTCGCGCATCGTCGCGGTGCTCGCCTGCGCCAAATCGATGCGACCGGCGTCGCGCGCAAACTCGAGTCTCCCGGAGGTGATGCGCCCACCGCCGTGCTCGACCAGGCGCATGAGCGACAGCGCGGTGACCGACTTGCCGGAACCCGATTCACCGACGATGGCGACCGTCTCGCCGCGATCGACGCTGAACGACACGTTGCGTACCGCGGAGACGGTGCGCTCGGAGGTGCGGAACTCGACGGAAAGGCGGTCGACCTTGATCAGCGGAGCGTCGGGCATGGCGGAGCTTGTCGACGTGTGGTCGCGACCCATTATGCGCGTGGCCACGACAGCGCACAACGCGCGGCGAAACAGGCGCTACCGCTTCGCCTGCGCGCGGATTTCGTCGAGCGTGGCGTTCATGGTGATCGCCTGCGGGTCGAGCTTGAGCCAGAGCAGCGAGGGCGTTTTCGCGCCGAGCGAGCGCTCCAGCGCAGGCGCGAATTCATCGGTGCGCACCACGGTCTCGGCGCGCGCGCCGTACGCGCGGGCAAGTGCGGCAAAGTCGGGGTTGGCGAGGTCGGTCGCGTAGACGCGGCCCGGAAAATGTTTTTCCTGATGCATGCGGATCGTGCCGTAGCTTCCGTTGTCGACGACGATGAATATCACCCCGAGCCCATACTGGGCCGCGGTCGCGAGCTCCTGTCCGTTCATGAGGAAGCAGCCGTCGCCATTCCAGGATATGACGACGCGTTCGGGATGAACGGCCTTCGCGGCCACCGCTGACGGCACGCCGTAGCCCATCGAGCCGCTGTACGGCGCGAGCTGGGTGCGGTAGCGCCGATGGCGATAGAGCCGATGCAGCCACGCCGTGTAATTGCCCGCGCCGCTGCAAAGAATCGCGTCGTCGGGAAGGCGCTCGCGCAGCGTAGCGACGACCGCCCACATGTCGAGCGCCCCCGGCATCGGCCGCGACGACTGCCAGGCAAGATACTCCGCGTGCGCCTGTGCGGCGCTGTCGTTCCACGCAGGCGATTCGATGCGCGGCATGGCCGCGAGCGCTTCGGCAAACGCCGGAACCGACGCCGCGATGCCGAGCGCCGGCTGATAGACGCGTCCGAGCTCCTCGGCTCCGGGAAAGACATGGATGAGCGTCTGCTTCGGCCGCGGCACTTCGAGCAGCGTGTATCCACTGGTGACCATTTCGCCCAGCCGCTCGCCGATGACCAGCAGAACGTCGGCGGCGCGCACGCGCGCCGCGAGCTTCGGATTGATGCCGATGCCGACGTCGCCGGCGTAGTAGGCGTGCCCGTTGTCGAAGACGTCCTGGTTGCGAAACGCGCACGCGACGGGCAGTGCATTGGCTTCGGCGAAGCGGGCAAGCGCGGCGCTTGCCGCAGCGTTCCAGCCGCTGCCGCCGGCGATGACGAGAGGACGCTTGGACGCTGTGAGAAGGGCGCGCAGCTTCGCGAGCTCCGCGGCAGCCGGCGTTACGACGATCGGTGCAACGTTCGCTGCATCGCCGACGTCGGCGGTCGCTGAAAGCATGTCCTCCGGAAGCGAGAGTATGACCGGCCCCGGCCGCCCGGACGTCGCGACGCGAAAGGCATGCGCGACATGCTCGGGGATGCGATCCGCGCGATCGATCTGCGCGACCCACTTGGCGATGCTGCCGTACATGCGACGGTAATCGATTTCCTGAAACGCCTCGCGCCCCGCAAAGTCGCTGCCGACTTGTCCCACCAAAACGATCAGCGGCGTCGAATCCTGCTGCGCGGTGTGGATGCCGATCGCCGCATTCGACGCGCCGGGGCCGCGCGTGACAAACACGATGCCGGGACGCCCGGTCAGCTTGCCGTAGGCTTCGCCCATGTACGCCGCGCCGCCCTCGTTGCGGCAAACGATGAGACGCAGCGATTCACGCGCGTCGTACAGCGCGTCGAGCACGGGAAGATAGCTTTCGCCGGGAACGCAGAACGCGAGATCGACGCCCTGGACGAGCAGGTTGTCGACAAGTATGCGGCCACCGGTGCGCATGCGTATTGGCGAGACAGGAAAGTAGTACGGCGGTCATTCTAGCGTGATTCGGCGAGAGGCTCGCCGGGCCGTATAATCCGCGCAGGCCGCCGCGTCCGACAGCCAGCGAAGGAAGCATCGCCGATGGTCCAAACGATCACGTTGCAGGAATCGCTCTGGTTCAGCGCCGTCGCTCTACTCCTCGGTTTGATCACAATGCGCTTCCGGCCGGAGCTGCGGCGATCGGTGCTGGTTAATCTGTTCCTGCTCGCGCTAGGCTTAGCAGGGCTCGGCGTGCTCTCGCGCTATGAGCCGATACCCCAGCAGTTGACCATCGCGGTCATCCCGCGTGAGATCTGCATGCTGATCGTCGCGCTCGGCAATATCCGCATCTTCATCACGTTCATGACCAGCGTGCTCCTGGCGCGCCGCGCGGTGCCGCGCATCCTCGGCGAAGTGACCATGGCTCTATCGGTGGTGGTGTACGCCCTGATCCGCCTCGACGCGGTCGGTGTAAACCCCACCAGCCTTATCGCGACCACTACGGTGGCCGGCGCCGCCATCGCGTTTGCGATGCAGGCTACGTTGGGGAATCTCCTGGGCGGGATCTCATTGCAGCTCGACAACACATGCCGCATCGGCGACTGGATCGAGATCGACGGCGGCGTCACCGGAGAAGTCGTCAGCATTCGCTGGAGGTACACTGCATTGGCGACGGTGTACAACGCGACCATCATCATCCCGAATGCGGAGTTGATGAAAAGCCGGGTCACACTGCTCGGACGCCGTGGCGACCAGCGCATACCCTGGCGGCGGCCGATCGAGTTCGGGATCGGCTACGAATGGACGCCGGGGCAGGTAATTGCCGTCGTCCACGAGGCGCTCGAGCGCGGCGAAATACCGTTTGTCGCGACCGAGCCGATGGCGCACTGCATCTGCACGGGCTTCGACTCGAGCGCGATCAAGTATGTAGTCTATTACTGGCTGACCGATATCAAATCTTATTTGGTGACCGATTCCAAAGTAAGGGTGCATGTCTATGCCGCGCTGGGCCGTGCCGGCATGGAGATCCCGATTTCGCGCTCCGACCTGTATTTGCATTCGGGCCGCCATCTGCAGCTGACAAGATCGGGGCAGGAACAGGAGTCGCGGGTGGCCCTATTGCGCTCGCTGGAACTGTTCGCGCCGCTCACCGGCGATGAGACGCAGGCGCTTGCGGCGCAGTTGATCGGGACTCCCTTCGGGCCGGGCGACATCGCCACCCGGCAGGGCGAGCCGTCCGATTCGCTCTATATCCTGGCGCGCGGCCAGGTCGCGATCTTCCGCGACGCCGCGCCGGGAAGCTCGCCTGCGCGGCAGCGACTGGCGACGCTGGCGGCGCCGCAGTATTTCGGCGAGATGGGCTTGCTGACCGGTCAGGCACGGAGCGCGACGATTATCGCCGAGTCGGAAGTCCTCTGCTATCGGCTGGACAAGGCAGCCTTCGAGTCGATCATCCAGGCGCGCCCCGAGCTGGCCGACGCGCTGGCGCAGACGGTCGCGGCGCGCTCGGCAGCAAACGACGCGACGCTAGCGTCGCTCTCGGCAGAGGCGCGGGCGCGGGCGACTGGCACGCGTGCGGGCGAGCTGGTCAGGAAAATCCGCCAGTTCTTCGGGCTGGAGCCGGGTGACTGAAGTTCGAGAGGATCGACAGCCCGCTAGGCCGCGGCGCGATTCGCTGCCAGTAGCTCTTCGCGCCTGAGCCCCGTGTCCGAATGAATTCGGACCCACCGCCGTCCGGCCTACGATTGAGCGGCGACGAGATCGTCACGCTTGAGAAGAAATACCGAGCCCTCGCTCGATACTGTATCGAGCCAGACGAACGGCAGTCGCGGGAAGGCCGCTTCGGCGGCTTCGCGGTTATGGCCGACTTCCACGACCAGCAATCCTCCGGCGCTCATGAAAGGAGCGGTCTTCCCGAGTATCGTTCGCACGGCGTCCAATCCATCCTCGCCTCCCGCCAGCGCAAGCTCGGGCTCGTGCCTGTATTCCGGGGGCAGCTCCTCCATCGCCAGCGCGGTGACATAGGGCGGATTGCTGATGATGAGATCGTAGGTTTTCTCGGGAAGGTTCGAGAGCAGGTCGGAACGGACGAGGTTGATGCGGTCCTGGAGCCCGTGCTCGGCGACGTTGCGCTGCGCGACGGCCAGCGCATCGGAGGAAATGTCCGCCGCGTCGATGTCTGCCTGCGGAAAGTAATGCGCAAGCAGGACCGCCAGGCACCCCGAGCCGGTGCACAGGTCGAGCGCGTTCTTCACGCTGCCCGGGTCGGGTATCCACGGGTCGAGCGCATCGGGGAGCAGCTCGGCGATGAACGAGCGCGGAATAATCACCCGCTCGTCGACATAAAAGCGAAATGCGCCGAGCCACGCTTCGTGAGTCAGATAAGCCGCGGGAACGCGCTCGGCGACGCGGCGCTCGAGCAGAGTCTGCGCGTCGCTTCGCTCGGCGTGCGTCAGCTTCGCGTCGAGAAACAGCTCGAGGCGATCGCTCGGAAGCTTGAGCGAGTGCTGCAGCAGATACGCGGCCTCGTCGTACGCGCTGGCGGTGCCGTGCCCGAAAAACAAGCCCCCTGCCGCAAAGCGCGATACGGCATAGCGCAGCCAATCGCGTACGGTTTCGAGCTCCTGAGTGACGTTGCTCATCGGTGGATTCTGCTCGGGCTCCGATCAGCGCAACAGCCGCTGGAGTATGCCACGATAGATCGCCGACAGCGGCTCGAGATCGGCCACCGCCACGCATTCGTTGAGCTTGTGGATCGAGGCGTTGACCGGACCGAGCTCGACAATCTCGGGGCAGATGGCGGCGATGAATCGCCCGTCGGATGTGCCGCCCGTGCACGACAGCTCCGGCGTGATTGCGCGGACCTCGCGTACGGCGTCGGCAACCACGTCGACGAGCCGGCCGCGAGGGGTGATGAAAGGCTCGCCACAGCCCGTCCACTTGATCTCGTAATCCAGGCGATGCGCGCGCAGAACCTCGTGCATGCGCTGCTCGAGGCCTTCGCGCGTGCTTGCAGTCGCATAGCGGAAGTTGAACATGAGCTCGAGCGTTCCCGGGATCACGTTGGTCGCGCCGGTTCCCGCATGGATATTCGAAGCCTGCCATGCAGTTGGCGGAAAATATTCGTTGCCGTCGTCCCAGCGCATCGCCGCGAGGTCGGCGATCGCCGGCGCGATCCGATGGATCGGGTTCTTCGCCAGGTGCGGATACGCGATGTGGCCCTGAACGCCGTGAACCACCAGCGTCCCCGACAGCGTGCCGCGGCGGCCGTTCTTGATCATGTCACCGAGGCGGTCGACCGACGACGGCTCGCCGACGATGCAGTAGTCGAGCGTCTCGCCCGCCGCGCGGACCTTATCGACGACGCGCACCGTGCCGTCGATCGCAGGTCCTTCCTCGTCAGAGGTGATCAGCAGCGCGATCGACCCCTTCGCGGTCGGTTCCTCGCCGACAAAGCCCTCGATCGCGGTGATGAATCCGGCGATCGAGGATTTCATGTCCGCCGCTCCGCGGCCGTAGAGGTAGCCGTCGCGAACGCTGGGAGAAAACGGATCCGACTCCCACGCCTCGAGCGGCCCGGTCGGGACGACATCGGTGTGGCCGGCAAGGCAGACGAGTGGCCGGCCGCTGCCTCGTCTTGCCCACAAGTTGGTTACGCCATTGCAAGCGACCGTCTCGCAACGAAAGCCGAGCGGCGCGAGACGCGCGCGGAGCACGTCCTGGCAGCCGGCATCGTCGGGAGTCAGCGAACGGCGCGCGATGAGCTCGCGGGCGAGATCGACGGTAGAAGACGAGCGCGTCGTCACGGAGGAATCGCGCTCGCCTGAGGCTCAGGGACGGTTGAGGAAATCCGGATCGATCTCCAGCTTGACGAAGTCGCCCTTGAGCTGTCGGGTTGCTTCCTGGCTCGTCGTCTCGGTGTCGATGCGCGCGGATGGCGCGTTCTGATTCACCAGCCACGCGAGGTTAGTCGGCGAATCCGCCGCAGCCATCGCCTCGTCGTAGGAAATCACGCCGTCCAGGTACAGCCGGCACATCGCCTGCTCGAACGTCTGCGATCCCGGATAGAGGCTTTGTTCCATCGCTTCCTTGATCTGGACGATCTCGCCGTTCTTGATCAGCTCCGCAATCAGCGAGGTATTGAGCAGAATCTCTACCGCTGGCTGCTGCTCGCCTTCCTTGTTGCGCACCAGCCGCTGCGAAATGATCGCGCGCAATCCGATGGAAAGGTCCGACAAAAGACCCGAGCGCGCGTCGTAAGGAAACATGTTGATGATCCGCGACAGAGCGTGGTAGCTGTTGTTGGCGTGCAGCGTGGAAAGGCATAAGTGACCCGTAAGGGTGTGCAACAGTGCCGACTGCATGGTCTCGCGGTCGCGGATCTCGCCGATCATGATGAGATCGGGCTGCTCTCGCAGCGCATTTTCCAGCGCCTTGTGGTAACCCTGCGTGTCGACGCCGATCTCGCGTTGGTTGACGATCGCCAGGCGGTGTTCGAAAAGGTACTCGATCGGATCCTCGAGCGTCAGAATGTGCCCGGATTGGTTGTTGTTTCGGTAATCGATCATCGCCGCCAGCGTCGTCGACTTGCCAGACCCCGTGGCGCCAGTCACCAGCACCAGGCCGCGCTTTTCCATGACTAGGTTCAGCAGCACGCCGGGAAGCCGCAGCTCCTCGAAGGGAGGGACGCGGCTGCGAACGTAGCGGATGACCAGCGAAATGGTGCCGCGCTGACGGAAGATATTGATACGAAAGTTTCCGACGCTGCGGTCGAGGTACGAGAGGTTCATTTCCATCTCGTTTTCGAATTCCCGCGCCTGGTCCTTGGTCATCAGCTCGTAGGCGATGCGGCGCACGCTTTCGACGTCCATGGGCTGGGTCGAAATGGGTGACACGACACCGTTGATCCGGATATTGATCGGCGCGCCGCAAGAAACGTACAGGTCCGAGGCCTGTTTCTCCGCCATCAACTTGAATAATCGGTCAAGATACATGTCGTGCTCCCGGTCTTAGCGAAAGGGGCTCCCACGCCAGCTTTCCCACTGTGATCAGCTTCTTGACAATGTCATGAATTGACAAGAATAACCAAGGTCGCGCAAAGTAACAACTGGGAACTGCAAAGGCCTCGCTACGCGAATTGCCGCGCCGCGGAGCGGTACCGGCCGGAATCCGACGACTTTTCCATGCTCGCCATCATCGGTGGCAGCGGGTTGACCCGCCTGTCCACGCTCGCCGTTGCCCGCCGTGAGGTCATCCGCACCCCGTACGGGGAGCCCTCGTCTGCGCTCGTCTTCGGCCAGATCGCTGGTCGCGACGTCGTATTCCTCGCGCGGCACGGACATGGGCATACGATTCCGCCGCACCGCGTCAATTACCGGGCGAATCTTTGGGCGCTGCAGCATCGCGGCGTCGACGCGACGCTGGCGGTCGCGTCGGTGGGGTGTATCTCGACGCTCCATTCGCCCGGCGATCTGGTCTTGCCTCATCAACTTGTCGATTACACTTATGGTAGAGAACACACGTTTTTCGACGGCGGCGATCGCAAGGTCGTGCACGTGGACTTTACCCAGCCGTACTCGCGGGAAATGAGGGAACGCTGCCTTGGCGCCGCCCAAACGGCAGACATCGCCCTTCATGACGGCGGTGTCTACGCCGCGGTGTCGGGACCAAGGCTCGAGACCGCCGCAGAGATCGACCGTCTCGCACGCGATGGAGCGACCCTCGTCGGCATGACCGGGATGCCCGAAGCAGCGCTCGCGCGCGAGCTCGGCATCGCCTACGCGACCATCGCCGTGGTTGTCAATCACGCCGCGGGCCGCGGCGAAAGCTCACAACAAGTATCGATGGAAAAAATCGTTGCGGTCCTGGAGTCGGCGATGGACAAGGTTCGCACGCTCATCGACCACGTCGCGCACTATGGAACCTCCGCATAAGCCCCGCGTGGTCGCGACGGAGGCTCTCCGGGATGAGATGCACGAAGCGACGCGAAGCCAATGGCAGGACCCCTTGGCGAGCGGGGCGACACAGCAGATCGCCCGGAAACCCCGTCCCTCCGGGTTTCGCTGCAATGGCCCCATCTGCGTTGTTGCGCGGCTTGGCGATTGCATGAACTATTCGCTGCGCCGCAGTTGGCAACTGAGGCCTAGCATCTGAAGCCATTGCGACAGAAACGCGGCTCATGTGGGACTTTTGCGGAGGTTCCTTGATAACGCGGGAACATCGATGATCAGAGACATCTTGCGAATGGGCGATCCGCGTTTGCTCGCGCGATCGACGGCGGTGGAGCGATTTGCGACGCCCGATCTGATGGGCTTGCTCGTCGATCTGCGAGACACCATGGCGGCCGCGAATGGCGCAGGACTCGCCGCGCCCCAGATCGGCGTCGGCTTGCGCGTCGTGATCTTCGGCTTCGAGCACAACCAGCGCTATCCCGATGCGGAGCCTGTGCCATACACCGAGCTCGTCAACCCTGTCGTCATGCCGCTGACGACCGAGATGGAAGAAGATTGGGAGGGTTGCCTATCCGTGCCTGGATTGCGGGGCAGGGTGCCGAGGTTCACCCGCGTGCGCTACATCGGCTTCGACCCCGCCGGCCAACGCATCGATCGGGAGGCATCCGGCTTCCACGCGCGCGTCGTCCAGCATGAATGCGATCATCTCGACGGGATTCTGTATCCGACGCGCATGCGCGACATGCGCTCGCTCGGATTCACCAGTGTTCTTTTTCCGGACATGGCGGTTGTCGAGGAATGACCCGCAGGCCCGCTCCCGACGGCTTGCGCGGCTGTCAACTGACGCGGAGCTGATCGTAGAGCGAGGTTTCGAGCTTCAGTACGGCCGCGGGATCGTGCAGTCGTGCGCCGTCGAGCAGGAACGCGTCCTCGGCGCGCTCGCCCAGGGTAGCGACCTTCGCGCTTTCGACGTTCACGTTGGCCTTGGCAAGCGTGTACGCGATGCGCGCAAGCAGACCGGGACGATCGCCTGCCACGATCTCGAGGATGAAGCGCGTTCCCTTGTCGTCCGGGAAGATGCGCACTTCGGGCGAAAGCGGAAAGTGCCTCAGATGGCGGCTCACGCGGCCCGCGGCCGGCGGCTCAAGCGGCGGACGCTCGATCAGCGTGCGCCTGAGCTCGTACTCGATCAGACTGATTGTCTCCCGGTAGCTCGCGTTGGGGTTGACTGGATCGTGGACGACGAAAGTATCGAGCGCGTAGCCGTGGCGCGTGGTGTGAATTCTCGCTTCGAGGATGGAAAGGCGGGCGCCGCCGAAAAAGCCGCAGATGCGCGCAAAAAGCTCCTTCTGATCGGGCAGGTACGTCGTCACCTGCAGCCCTGCGCCGTCGCGGGCAAGCCGTGCCTTGACCACCGGCTCGAGGCCATCAACACGGAAATAGAGGTGTCTCACGTGCCAGGCGATCTCGTCTGCGGTGTGGCGCTGAAAATAGACGCTGTCGAGCCGCTGCCATAGTTCCTGCTCGGCACGCTCGGGGACCGCGTAGAGTCTGAGCTGCCGCATCGCCTCGGCGCGGCGCGCCTCGAGACTATCCTGCAGCCTGCGCTCGCCCGCATGGCCGCTGAGGCGGGCCTTGGTCGCATGAAAGAGGTCTTCGAGCAGCTTTGCCTTCCACGCGTTCCAGACCTTCGGGCTCGTGCCGCGAATATCGGCGACGGTCAGGAGATAGAGCGCGAACAGGCGGCGTTCCGTCGCGACCTTGCTCGCAAACGCTTCCACGACCGCCGGATCAGCGATGTCCTGCTTTTGCGCGGTCGTTGACATGCTCAGATGCTGCTCGACGAGCCACGCGATGAGATCCGTATCCTCGCGAGAGACGCCGTGCTGGCTACAGAACCTTCTTACATCGCGCCCGCCGAGACTCGAGTGGTCGCCGCCGCGTCCTTTGGCGATGTCGTGGAATAATGCAGCGACGTAGAGAACCTCGGGGCGTGCAAAGTCCGTGATCAGCCGCGAGCACAGCGGGTACTCGTGCGCGTGCTGCGGCTCGGTGAAGCGGCGCAGGTTACGGATCACCATGAGGATGTGTTCGTCGACGGTATAGACGTGGAACAGGTCGTGCTGCATCTGCCCCACGATGCGCCCGAACACGGGAAGGTAGCGGCCGAGGATGCCGTACTGATTCATGCGCCTCAGCTCGTGTGTCACGCCGCGCGGCTGGCGCAGGATGGCCATGAATCGCGCGCGATTGCCCGCATCCCGGCGGAATGCGGAGTCGACCCGATCGCGGCTTCGCCACAGCGCGCGCAGCAGCTGTGCCGACATTCCCTTGAGCTCGGGATGCTGCTGGAGCATCAGAAAGCTCTCCAGGATCGCCGACGGCCGCCGGGCAAACAACTCGTCGTCGCGCAGGTCCAGCCGCTCGTCGACGGTCTGGAAGTCGGCGTCGATGGGCTGCGCGACGACCTGCGCGGGGAACAAGCGGCCGTGCAGATTCTGCAGCAGAATCACGGAGAGTTGCAGTACCGATTTCGCGGCCCGGTAATAGCGCTGCATCAGCAGCTCCGACGCGCGTCGGTCCGGCGTATCGACGAGCCCCACCTCGCGCGCCAGCGCGGTTTGCACGTCGAAGACCATGCGGTCCTCGCGTCGCCCGGCGAGGTAGTGCAGGCGGATGTCTGCAGATCGCGCAATCCGCCCGGGCTTTCCTTGACGTTAGGCTCGAGGTTGTACGCGGTGTCCTGATACCGGAGGTGGCGCTGTTGCTGCTCGAGCGCCTTCGCCTCGAAAAATGCACGCGGGTCGAGCGCCGAATCGAAGCGGTGCCGGAAGCGCTCATACAGCGAACGCGATCCCGCGAGCAGCCGCTGCTCGAGCAGGCTGGTGCGCGTGTTGACGTCGCCTGCCATCTCGGTTTCGCATTCGTCTATCGTACGCACCGAGTGCGCGATCTCGAGACCGGTGTCCCACAGCGCGCCGATGAAGCGCCCGATGGCAATCGCCGCATCGGGGTCGGCAAGGGGACGCGACAGCAGGATAAGAACGTCGACATCCGAGTGCGGAAACAGCTGGCCGCGACCGTAACCGCCGACGGCGATCAGCGCGCACGAGGGAGGTGCGCCAATCTCGTTCCAAACGGCGCAAATGACTTGGTCGACGAGCCTTGCGTGTCGCGTCAGCAGACGCAGAGCCTTCGGGTGCGCCGCGAATTCCTCGGCAAGCTCGGCCCGCCCGGCAGCTAGTGCGCGCCTCCAGCGGGCCGCCGAATCAGACGTCGCAGCGGCAAGCTTGGCAGCTACCGGGCTGCTCAATGGTCGGCCGCGGGCGGCGGAGGCGGGGAGCCGCCTGAAAGCGTCAGAACTTCATAGCCGGCCTCGGTCACGAGGACCGTATGCTCCCATTGTGCCGAGAGACTGTGGTCGGCGGTGACGATGGTCCACCCATCGGCAAGGCAACGTATCCCCGGCTTGCCGGCGTTGATCATAGGCTCGACGGTGAAGATCATGCCGGGCTGAAGCTTGAGGCCGGTCGCCGGGCGGCCGTAGTGAAGAACCTGCGGCTCCTCGTGAAATGCGCGGCCGATGCCGTGGCCGCAAAACTCGCGTACGACCGAATAGCCGTGCGCCTCGGCGTGGCGCTGTATGGTCGAGCCGATGTCGCCGAGATGTCCTCCCGCCTTGACCGCCCGTATTCCCCGCCACATCGCCTCGTAAGTGATCTCGCAAAGCCGCTTGGCCTGGATCGTCGGCGAACCAATATAGAACATGCGGCTCGTGTCGCCGTGAAACCCTTCGTTGATCACGGTTACATCGATGTTGACGATGTCGCCGGATTTGAGCTTCTTGTCGCCGGGAATGCCGTGACAGACGACGTGGTTGACCGAGGTGCAGATCGACGCCGGATACGGGCGATGTCCCGGCGGCGCGTAGTTCAGCGTCGCCGGGATGACACGCTGTACGTTGACCTGGTAGTCGTGCGCGATGACGTCGATCTCGCCCGTGCTGATGCCCGCCTTGACGTGCGGCGTGAGATAGTCGAGCAGCTCCGACGCCAGCCGCCCCGCCACTCGCATTTTTGCGATCTCGTCCGGAGTCTTGATCGAGACCGACATCGTATCCATCCCTCGCATGGTTGTGCCCTCAGCTCCGCAACAGTTCATTGATGCTAGTTTTTGCCCGTGTCCTCGCATCGACCTGCTTGACGATGACGGCGCAGTAAAGCTGGCAGCCGCTGGTGCCCGACGGAAGGCTGCCGGCGACGACCACCGATCCCGCCGGCACGCGGCCGTAGCTCACACTTCCGCTCTCGCGGTCGTAGATGCGCGTGCTCTGGCCGATGAACACGCCCATCCCGAGCACCGAGTTTTCCTCGACGATCACGCCTTCGACCACCTCGGACCGCGCTCCGATGAAGCAGTTGTCCTCGATGATGGTGGGGTTCGCCTGCAGCGGTTCCAAGACCCCGCCGATTCCCACTCCGCCCGAAAGATGCACGTTCCGGCCGATTTGCGCGCACGACCCGACGGTCGCCCAGGTATCGACCATCGTGCCTTCGTCGACGTACGCGCCGATGTTCACGTAACTCGGCATGAGAACGACATTGGGCGCGATGTAGGCGCCCAGGCGAACTACCGCGGGCGGGACGACACGAACGCCGGCTTTCGCGAACGCCGCATCGTCGAATTGCGCGAACTTGGTCGGCAGCTTGTCGTAGAAGCGGAACGGCGTACCGGCCGCAGCGAGGCCGATGAGGAC
>WNGK01002418.1_pt1 | contig 23628 bp, 25 predicted proteins | sample 5400601 | NCBI WGS metagenome assembly WNGK01 (sample SAMN13153376, study PRJNA577476) | soil metagenome | isolation source: 60 cm soil or saprolite under Garry oak tree replicate 1 | place: USA:California | collected 2016-06-15
TTATCGCTTGCGAATTACCAAAGTACTCGCAGAGGAGGGCGGCTGCCGACTGTGTTCGGTGGGCTTCTCCGCTGCTCCAGTCGCGTAGATATTTAGGTGATCGTCAATCATCACAGCAAGCTTGCTGCCATCACGCGACGAGCAAAGTCGTAGTCCGCTTTAGGGATCGGGACTACCTGGACGCTCGAGATTCGCTTTCGCAAATTAGTGTCATAGATCAGGATTCGCGTCCGGCTCCGCCTTATGTCGGTTAAATCCATGAAACCACCTTTTTATTGCTCGGCGGATACGGCGAAAAATTTGCCGTCTCGCGTAACGGAGGTTAGCTCCTCGAGGCTCTCCTTCTTTCCCCCCTCTAACCGGTCCTGCATGATAATTTGACCTTTCGTGTTCACCACGGTGAGCTCATACCAGCAAAGAGTGAGCAATTCGGTATTCGTTACAAATGCCGGCGTAGGTAGACATAGATGACTCTTCCCCTCCCAGGTGACTCGCCACGGTTCGACAAACTTTCGAAGAAGTACTCTTGTGCTCTCCTCTGCTGTTGCCAGGCTGTCGTCTGAGATGGCGAAGCGAAAGGACAGAGCTCTGTCTAGCCCGCTACCCAATGGGGACAACGACGAACTCCTTAAGATTTCAATGTGCGTGTTAGACGGAATGTAGTGCTTCAGCAACAGAGTTCTGCCGGTAGGCGAGAGACGTAATTCCCAATAATCCTACTTCTTGACCCCCTCCAATTTTCGTTCCCTCAGCACCTTGAAGTCGGGTGAGTAGAGTCTGAGGAAATCGCCGTTTCTAACTATGAAATTCCCCTCGTCGTTCATCATCACGGAGGAGATGCCCGAGCGCGTAGGAAGCTGATTTCGAAATTTCAGAGCTCCGGTTTTCGCATCAAACGCAACGAATTGTAAGACGAAGGGATCGGTGGGAGTGAGTTCATTGCGGCGCACGAGTTGTCCGGCATCTGCTTTTGTTACAAAGTACAAATTACTTCATCAGACGTAGGAAAGAGGACACCAATATCAACGAATTTCCCACCGATGTAAGCTTTTCCTCCAATGTAGTGCGGGTTAGGACGGGAGGAATAGGAAAATGGCCTCAGATCGACTGCCCAGAGCGGCTGTGTACCATTGTCCTTCGCTTGCATCCGGATGCTGCTGAGCATTAACACGAGGCACGCAAGTGAGATGCCGATAGTACGCATGGATTATTTTCGAAGCCAGACACCCGTAGCGTGTTGACCAGGATTATATCCCGCGAACAAATAGTTCTATTGCCAGGAAGTTTGTGTGGAAGAGCAACGAATCAAGGACTCGACTACGAAGTCACAGAACTATATGGGTTACTGCATGGAAGTCAACCAGGTTTGCAGCAGGTTGCGCACTTTGGCTCCTTCGATTCGCCGCCGTACCGCATCCATCACGACAAACCGCGCCTGAGCTCCGCGCCCACGAAATCCCACCCAGTACGGGATATAAATTTCTCCAGCGATCGGCTCCGCCGAAATCTGCAGATTCCGCATGCGAAAAAAACCAGTGGTGAAAAGTACACGTCGCACTTTTCCCAGGATCAGTTCCCTCGCCTTTTCCTCTTCCAGCAGCGGCAGCGGACAATTCCGCGTCTCCACGAAGACGACCTCGCCCGGACCGGGTAATTGCTCGAAGGCGTAGAGATCAAGGGAGCCGGTTACCGCATCCAGCCCGAGCACGCGTTGATCACGCTTGCCACTATTCAGGATTTCAACTTGGAACAGCTGGAAGGGGATAAAAAACTCGGCCACGGATCGCACCGGCCCGAACGCCACTTGCCGCAACATTTCTATCGGGCCAGTGGAGGAAAACTGGTCGATGGCCTCATCGCGGCCGACGTTGGGTCGCAAACTGCGGATACGTGCCACTGCGACCTGCCTAGCGAAAATAGATCCAAAGGCCGACCACGGTGCTAAGCAATGCCAGGCTGAAAACGACGTTCAGTCTATGCTCCATCGCGGTTTCCGCCGCCGGCTTGTACACAACTGGGCGCGCTACTTGCGTCAGGTCCATTTTTTCATCGACGGTGGCAAAGGTCAGGCCAGCAAGTTTCTTGCGGTCCGGCGCCGGCGTCATCAGGGAAACCACGACCAGCACCAGCGAGCAGATCACGAACATCAAGATCGCATAGTGCAGGAAATTAATGTCGATCAACCAGCGAATCGCGGGATTCTCGAAGCGACCGCCGGCCGCACGGTCCATGATCTCAAGTACAAAGCGTACCGCACCCAGCACAAAACCGGTCAGCAGCGAACTGATGGCCCCTTGCGCATTCAGCCGCGGCCACAGAATTCCCAGGATAAAGCAAGATGTAATCGGCGGACTGATGTACGCCTGCACGCTTTGCAGGTAAATGTAGAGCTGGCTGCTGATCAAGTGTATGAACGGCACCCATGCCAGCCCGAGTAAAACCATTACCCCAGTCATCACCCGGCCAAAGCGGACCAGTTGTCTCTCGCTGGCATCCGGTTTGATTTTTTTATAGAAGTCCAGGGTGACCAGAGTCGAAGCCGAGTTAAATACAGAGCTCATCGCTCCCATCAGCGCCGCCAGCAAAGCCGCGATCATCAGCCCCACCAGCCCGGTCGGTAACAGATTAATGATTAACGTTGGATAAGCAATATCCCCGTTCAGTACCTGGCCGTTTGCTCCTATGTGGAACATATCAGGATACAAGGCAAACGCAATCAGCCCAGGCAGCACCAACATGAACACAGGCAAAATCTTTAGGAAGCCGGCAAAGATCGTGGCTGCCTTGGCGTGTCCTTCATCTTTCGCGGAAAGAACACGTTGCACAATTACTTGATCGGTGCACCAATACCATATCCCGAGGATGGGCGCTCCGAAGAAGATGCCAGTCCAGGGAAACTCAGGATCGCTGGCCGGCTTGATCATGTGAAAGTAGTTCGCTGGCACGTGAGCTCGTAGCCCTGCAAATCCACCGACATCGTGTAAACCGATCAACGTCAAGATCACCGCCCCGATGATCAGGATGATCGTCTGCACCAGGTCGGTATAAATCACCGCCGCCAACCCACCGGCAATGGTGTAAATCCCCGTCGCAATCACCAGCACCACGGCGGCCTGAAGCGCATTCCAACCCACAACCCGTTCCAGCACGATTGCGGCCGCATACAAATGCACAGAAATTTTGGTGAACACATAAGCAATGATGGATATGCTCGCCAGATATACCGCGCAAGACCGGCTGAAGCGACGCTCCAAAAATTCCGGCATGGTGAACACATTGGACCGCAGATAAAACGGAACGAAAACCCAACCCAATATCAGAAGAATCAGGCAAGCCAGCCACTCGAAATGGCCGACCGCCAGTCCCGAGGTGGCTCCCGATCCCGCCAGTCCAATGAAATGTTCAGTTGAAATATTGGAGACGAACAGCGATGCCCCAATCGCAAACCATCCCACGCTGCGGCTAGCCAGGAAGTAATCGGTCGAAGTGCGTTCCTTGCGCGCGAAGTAAAAACCTATGGCAAAAATCACGATGAAATAGACGACAATGATCGCGATATCGATCCCGGTCAGCGATTTGTGGGTAAAATGCGCCGCGCTTTGGACCATAATCCTCCCCCGCCTCTTCCCTGCTGCGGCACCCCTTGCAACGGCATGGCGCAGATAGATAGGGCTGTAGCCCTGCGCTAACAGAAAATCGAGTTGGCACTGTATCGCAGCAGCGAACTTCCCGCAACCTGTCAGTTGTAGGGACGCTCTCCATCGTCTATCCTAATTGGCAATCTTTACGTCTAAACGGCTTGCTTCTGTATCTTCCGGGACTTATCCATGACCCTGACCCGATTCGTCGGCAAGAATGCCTTTCGCAACAAGCGCCGTAGTATCTTGACGGTCTTAAGCATCGGTTTTTCCCTCCTGCTGCTTACGCTGATGATGACCCTGTGGCGCGCTTTCTATTTGGATGAAGGCAGCGCCGAGTCGGCTCAGCGCGTGGTCGTCCGCCATCGCGTGTCGTTGACCTTCAATCTTCCGGGTTTCTACCGCGAGAAAATCCGCTCGGTGCCAGGCGTGGTTGCGGTGGTCCCGATCTCCTGGTTTGGAGGAATCTACAAAGATCAGAAGCCGGAAAACTTTTTTGCTCAGTTTGGCACGGACCCCGAGGAATTTTTTAAGGTATATCGGGATATTGAAATGCCGGCCGATCAACTCACGGCATGGCAGCGCGACCGCCAGGGAGTCATCGTCGACAGCAGTCTGGCAAAAAAATACGGATGGAAGTTGGGGGATCGCATCGTTTTGCAGGGGACCATCTATCCTGTGAACCTCGATCTGAACATTCGCGGTATTTTTACCTCCAACCCGGATGACAAATCTGTCTATTTCAACGCCAAGTACGTCGAAGAGGCCGTCTCCTGGTTCAAAGGCCGAGCTGGCACTTTCAGTATCCTGGCCGCAACTGCCGCGGATGTGAGCGAAGTCAGCACTGCAATAGACGATATGTTCCGCAACGCGCCCCAGCCTACGAAGGCAGAGAGTGAGAAGGCGTTCGGCCTGGAATTCGTGGCTATGATGGGCAACGTCAAGGCTTTCATTCTGAGTATTTGCTCGGCAGTGGTCTTTGCTACGTTGCTGGTTTCCGCAAACACGATGGCGATGTCCATCCGGGAACGTACCCGCGAGGTGGCGGTTCTGAAGACCCTGGGTTTCACTCGTCAAACCGTGTTGGGGATGTTTGTGGGGGAGGCGGTTACTCTCGCTGTGCTGGGCGGGCTGGTGGGCACCAGCATTGCTTACTTGCTGGTGTACGTAGCCACGCACTCTCCGCAATTCTTCAGTTTTTTTTCCCTAAAAGTAACACCTGGTCTGTGGCTGGTAGCCATGCTGGTTGCCGGATTCGTCGGTTTTCTTAGCGCCGCTCTTCCGGCATACCACGCATCGCGCACGAACATCGTGCAGGGCCTCCGCCACATTGGGTAAGTGCAATGACGATTACTGGCTTTATCGTGAGAAACACATTCCGCAACAAGCGGCGCAGCCTATTGACCGTGCTTAGCATCGGCTTCTCTCTGCTCCTGCTTACGCTGATGATGACCATCTGGCGCACCTTCTACATCGATCAAGGCGCGCCGGATTCCGCCAAGCGGCTCATGACCCGGCATAAAGTTTCACTTACCTTCTTTCTGCCTGGTTTTTACCGGGAGAAGATTCGTTCCCTTCCCGGCGTAGTCTACGTTGCGCCGATGACGTGGTTCGGCGGCCGTTACAAGGACAACAAGCCGGAGAATTTCTTTGCCCAGTTTGCCACTGACCCAGAGGAGTATCTAAAAGTCGCGGCTGACAAAAATGTGCCCGCCGATGAGGCTCAGGCTTGGATACACGATCGTGCCGGCGCCATGGTGGACGCCGAGTTGGCCAAAAGATACGGCTGGAAGGTCGGCGATCGCATCACCTTGCAGGGAACCATCTTCCCGGTAAACCCGGAGCTTACGATTCGCGCCATCTTCACCATGACGCCTTCGAACAAGACCCTCTACATGAATTCGAAATATTTGGAAGAAGCAGTGTCGTGGTACAAGGGACAGACCGGCTTTTTCTTCACTCGAGTCGCTGCTCCCGAGGACATTGCGCCCACCTCGCGGGCCATCGACGACATGTTCCGCAACTCGCCCCAGCCCACAAAAACCGAGAGCGAAAAGGCTTTTCAACTTTCGTTCATCGCCATGCTGGGCAACGTCAAGGCATTTATCCTGAGCATTTGCGCCGCAGTAGTCTTTGCCATTCTGCTGGTGGCCGCCAATACCATGGCTATGTCCATCCGCGAGCGTACGCGCGAGGTTGCGATGCTGAAGACTCTGGGATTTACGCGCGGCATCGTCCTCTCCTTGTTCGTCGGCGAGGCAATCGCACTATCTGTCGCGGGCGGACTGCTTGGAGTTCTGATCGCGGCAGGTCTGGTTGGGTTCGTTGCCCATTCGCCGTTTGCCACCGGAATTTTGTTTGGCTTGAGAGTTTCTCCGGTCACCATGGGCTTGGCGGTCGTAGTTGCCGCCTTTGTAGGATTCGTCAGCGCCTACTTTCCGGCTTACAACGCCTCCCGCGTCAATATCGTGGAAGGACTGCGCCACATCGGCTGAACTGAAAGGGATCGAGATGGCTATACCGATCAGCTACAACATCCGGAACCTGAAATTGCGTAAGGGACTTACCATCATGACCGCGCTGGGTATCGCGCTGACGGTGACCACGGCGATTTTTATTATGGCGCTCCTGGCCGGATTGCAGCGCGCCTTCGTCACCAGTGGCGATCCGAACAATGTATTGGTGTTGCGCAAAGGATCAGAAGCAGAACTGTCTGGCGGTTTTGATGCCACCGCTTTTCCCGTGTTGAAGAACCTGCCAGGCATCGCCAAAGATAGCCATGGCGAGCCAATGGCGTCAGGAGAATGGGTAGTCGTGATCGTGCTGCCCCGCAAGGGTGGCACAGGAGAAGTCAACGTCACCGTACGCGGCATGATGCCCGATGGTCTCGAAATGCGGCCCTCAGCCAAGCTCGTCCAAGGTCGCTGGTTTACTCCGGGGCAGCGTGAAGTCGTCGTCAGCCAGTCGATCCACAAACGCTTTTTGAACGCTAACGTGGGAGATAGCATGGCGTTCGGCAAAGGGCCATGGCAGGTGGTGGGCGTATTCGACGCCGGCGGTTCAGCCTATGACTCGGAAATTTGGGGTGACGTGAACCAGATGGCCGCCGATTTCGATCGTCAGGGCGGCTTCTCTTCCGCTTACTTGCGGGCGACAGATCCGGTTTCTGCCGATGCCCTCAAACATCGCGTCAGTGATGACCAGCGATTAAAGCTCGAAGGCGTGCTGGAACCTGACTATTATGCAAAACAAACTTCCTCTGGCGCCCCTATCCGGATTATTGGTTGGATCGTGGCGATCATTATGGCCATCGGCTCAAGTTTCGCCGCGATGAATACGATGTACGCTGCGGTCGCCTATCGGGGACGAGAAATTGCTACACTTCGGGTAATAGGATTTTCAAAACCGAGCATCCTCACCTCGTTTGTGTTGGAGTCGCTGCTGCTATCACTCCTGGGTGCGCTGGTCGGAATCTTATTGATGCTGCCCTTGAATGGTATGACCACGGGCACGTCGAATGGTCTTACCTTCAGTGAAATCGTTTTCAGCCTGAGGATGACTGTGCCAGTTGTTGTCACCGCTGTCGGGTTCGCATTGATTATGGGATTGTTTGGAGGCATAGCGCCCGCATGGCACGCCGCTCGTCGTGACATTATTGCGGCGCTGCGCGATTAACGATTGAGGGCGGCTAAGATTAGTGCGGCGCGAGTTATATCCAGGGAGAGCCATAACAAATTGAGCAATATGCCAATCGACATCAAGCATCAGGACTTGCAAAGCTTGCGTATTGACCGCTCGGCAAAGAGCGGCGGGACCGGCGGTGGGGAAACACCCGTCTGGGCTAAGCGTTACATCATCATTGGAATTTCGGTAGTCGTGCTGCTGAGTCTTTCCGCCCTGCTCTATCGTCTATTCGCGTCCGATGTCCCCGAAGTTGAAGTAGCACGCGCTGTTGCCGAGAACAGTGACATCGGTGGGATTGTGCTCTCGGCCAGCGGCTACATCGTCGCGCATCACAAGATCAATGTGAATTCGAAGGTCACTGGCCGCGTGGCTTGGATTGGTGTGGAGAAGGGCGACAAAGTAAAAGAGGGCCAGATTCTGGTTCGCCTCGAGAACCAGGAATTCCTCGCCCAGTATCAGCAAGCCAAAGGGGCAGTGGAAAGCACTCGGGCAAGGCTAAGCCAGCTGGAACATGGATCGCGGCCGGAAGAAGTTCAACAGGCACAACACAATCTTGACGAAGCCCGCGCCACTCTGGCGAATGACAGGCTCACTCTAAATCGCACCAAGGACCTGGTAGCTCAGGGCGTCCTTTCGAGGCAAGCCCTGGACGACGCTACCGCCAAGTTCGAATCCAGCCAACAGCGCGTCCACTCTCTGGAACAGGGATACCAATTATCAAAGATCGGCCCACGCCAGGAAGAAATCGATCGTGGTCGTGGCGACCTCGCCGAAGCTCAGGGCCGCGCTGATTTCGCCAAAGCGCAACTCGACGCCACCATCATTCGAGCTCCGGTCAAAGGCACCATCCTGGAGCGCACCGCGGAAAAGGGCGAACTCATTACCGCGCAATTTGCCAGTTCGGCCGAAGGCGGACCACAGGGATCAGTAGTTTCTCTCGCCGATCTCACTGACCTTCAAGTCGAACTCGATATCGCGCAGGATGATTTCTCAAAGTTGAGCCGCAACCAAAAGGGCGTCGTGACCGTGGATGCGTTCCCCGATCGCAAATATGACGGAGTCATTGCCGAAATTTCTCCCGAAGCCAATCGTCAGAAAGCCACCGTCCAAGTGAAGGTGCAGATACAGAATCCTGACGAGTACCTGCGTCCGGAAATGAACGCCACGGTCAAGTTCCTTGCCAACGAAGTGAAGACCACCAACTCGCAACCTTCCGGAGTTGTAGTGCCTACAACTGCGGTTCGCGATCACAATGGCAAGAAGGTCGTATTCCTGGCGTTCAATGGCAAAGGGCTGATGCGTGAGGTGCAAGTAAAATCGCAGCGCAGCGGCGGATTGCTGGTCCAAGGGCTCAATGGAGGCGAGAGCGTTATCACTACGGCCCCGCAGGATTTGAAAGACGGACAAAAAATCAAGATCAAGGGACAATCATGAGCACTGCTACTTTTCCGCGTACCGCCACCCAAACCAAAGTCGTCCAGGCTCGCAACGTCAGCAAGATATTCAAGCGCGACGCCTTTGAGGTCAAAGCTCTCGACGATGTTTCCATTGAGATCGCTTCCGGCGAATTCCTCGCCCTCATGGGCCCTTCCGGCTCGGGCAAGACCACCCTGCTGAATATGATTGCCGCCATTGACCGTCCCACATCAGGCGACCTGTTGGTGCTGGGCGAGAATATTTTCCGCTTCAGCGACTCTCAGTCTGCCCACTGGCGCAATGAGCATATCGGATACGTTTTTCAGACCTTCAATCTGATCCCCGTACTCACCGCCTTCGAAAACGTGGAACTCCCGCTGCTGCTGACTAAGCTCAATTCCCAACAGCGTCGCGAACACGTGATGACGGCCTTGAAACTGGTCGGTCTCGAAGACCGTGTGAACCATCTGCCTAAGCAACTTTCTGGCGGCCAGGAGCAGCGTGTCGCCATTGCCCGTGCCATCGTCAGCGATCCAACTCTGTTGCTGGCTGACGAGCCCACAGGCGATCTCGATAGCCATTCCGCCACCGAAGTCCTGGAAATTCTCAAGCGTCTGAACCAGGATTTTCAAAAGACTATCGTGATGGTTACGCACGACCCGCATGCCGCGTCGTACGCTCACGTAACTCGCCATCTGGAAAAAGGTATGCTGCTGCCCGCCTGAAGAAAAGTCCGGGCTGAGAACTGAGAACCTCGGGCTGGGAACTGAGAAAAACTCCGTACCCTTCGTGGTTATCGCATTCAGAATTTTGAAGGGGAACCTTCGCGCTCGCGGGCAAAACCGCTATCCGCTGGATCCGCCACCCACTGCCAGGCGCGTCGTCCATTTTCGCGAACCACGGTTCGAGCCTCGCCATATTCCACCAATCGGTTTAGCACGGTAGTGACCGACGCCAGCGGATCTTTGTGTCGCAGCAATATCGGCGGAATGCGCTGCTGGATATGCTCACAAACTTCACGCGCTCCCAGTGGCCGGTCGGCCTCCATCAATACCATGCGGCAAGCCTTAGTGAATCCAGGTTGGCGGCCGCTGCTCTTGCGGTCCACCAGTTCCAGCAACTCTTCACTCAGTACATCGTCGCCAAATAGGTTCGCCAGCCCAACAATCGTCTGCTTCACCGTACCAATACGCTTCATGATATCGCCGCGCTGACGTAGCAGTTGCTTGAGTTCCTCGTGGGCAGCCCGCATTACTTCCTGGACATGTGGATCACCGCTGCCAGGAAGGCTCTTGCTTCCGCTTCCGTTACCAGTATTTCGCGCACTCTCCATGACCGACCTCCGGAGCCGACTGCTCGTCGACGCGCCTCATACGTCTGACGGGCCGCTTTCCTTGGGCACACCACTCCTGGATCTGGTACGCAAAAGCCCTCTCCCGGGTTCCATCAACCAGGTCTGACTTGCGAGGTCGTTGTACCTTGCGTTTTCTTGCGTCAGATAGGGCCGGAGTGGCGGAACTCATTGCTTCTTAGACGTCGAGATTCAGAAAAGGTAAGAAGAGTTTGCAATTATTGTGAACTTCACTTGGTCAGTGCCGCGAACATTTGTTTTGGAAATGTTATGTTGCGATATTCACATTTGTAAACTCCGTCTTTCCATACTTGGTGAGTGGAATTACTTCCAAAGTTGGAATTCCCTCTCGCGCAACCCGCCGCAGAAGTACTGATTTCTTCGCATTGTTGAGTTAGGTGCCGCATCGCAATGAAAAATCTACTTCTTTCAACTTAATGTCTGCCATCGAACCAATGTCGAAAGCCGCCCAGTCAGTCGAGTGAGGTGCACGGAAACAAGCCAAGGAAGCTTTAGGAATTTGCGCAGACTGAATACTGAATAATGACAGCATCGACCCGCTCATTGCGGAGGCAGCACCACAGCTCCTATTTGACTTAACGCTTGCAAAGTATCTTGTACGGTGGTCAACGGGAGAGATACAGCCGAGGCGATCTGATCCATGTTCCGCAATCCATCGGTCTGACGCCAGACCCTTTCAGCCTGCTCCTCTATTTCAATCACATAGATTTTTCCGCTAGCGGTGCGGGAAAAGAGTAGGGCTACATCTTTTTTCAAATCGTCACCAATGTTCCGAGCAGACTTGAGCTGAGGCAGTATTTCCGGCAGATTCCATCGAAAAGCGAAACACGCGGCGCTACGTCGCCGGCGCGGAATATCCGTCACCGGTTCCGCTTCAGCCGTGGCCGCCTGAAGGAAGAATGCCTGCTCGTAGGCCAGCAAGTCGCACCACCATCCACCCGGCTCCTGGACATCGGACAGATACATGAGCGCCATCTGCCCCACTCGCTGCGCGGCTTCGAGAGATCCCATTACACATTCGTTCAGAAAAGTCTGGAACGACTCTCCATCTACCACTTGCTCCGCGGTACGTCCTATCGCCGTCGCAAACAATCGCGAGTAACGGAAGGAGCGCGCTAGCCGGTCGCGATAATAGCGTCGCGCCAGAAAGCGACCAAATTTTCCTGCTCGCTTCGCCTGCTCTGGGGAAAGAGGTAGTTCCGACGAATTTTTGTTTCGTGCGCCGGCATCCGCAAGATAGCGGATGACGTCATCTTGCAAATCGCGATCGCTTTTGGAAGGTTCTGGTTTGGGCATGTTGGAATAAATGAGTCTGCCACAGATAGCTAGCGCCAGCCTCTTAGTTCAGCCCGAAGGCACGGCGCGTCATTTCCACCGATTTCAGAACCGTTTCCGCGGCTAAGCCGGGAGAGAAGGCGTCGAACGTCACAGCACGCAGCCTAGGCGCACGTTCCGCAACCCACAATGCCAGATCCAGAATCTCCTGCGGCGGCGCAGTAGGAGCAATCCACGGCCCTTCCAGATCCCGATCTTCTTCCACTCCAGCCACGTGCAATTCAACGACTTTTTCCAGCGGGACATCCTTCAAATATTCTCGTGCCGTGATGCCGGAATAGTGCGCCGCCAACCAGATATGCGGCAGATCGAGCAAAAATCCGCACCCGGTGTCGTCGAAGAAGCGCCGCAGGAATTCCGCTTCGCTCATTTGCGTGTGCTCCAGGGAAAAAAATCCCGGAATGTTTTCCATTACCAGGGGCGCACCGACTGCATCTTGCAACACTCGTGCGTTGGCTTCAAACCGCTGTAGAAATTCCTCGGTATAAAGCGGCGGAAACACATAATCCAAAGTGCGATCGTGATCCTGAGTGTGCAGACATTGAAAATGTTCCGCAACCCAAGGAGACCGGTACATGTCCTGCAAGTGCCGCGCCCGCTCGAGCGCATGCGGACTCAACGGATCGGAAAGCTGTCCCAGATAGTCGTGCAGCAGCAACGGAAAGCGATCGCGGATATATGGAAACCCAGCATCGTCGCTTGCAGGCGGATCAGCCATAGCGAGATGTCCGATAAGATCGCCGGCGCGGAGCAACTCTTCTGCTAAGTGCGGATTGTAAAAGGCGCCGACGGAAATTCGGCCCTCGGATATGGATGGCATAGGATTAAGCCTGCGACGGCCAGTCCAGCTGCCGTTTATTATAGCGGCAGCGTAAGGCTGGGCGGCCTGGTCACCGCAGGCTCAGCCCGTCAGACCTTTTAGTGGCAGGTCGGTGCAACTTCTGTGCTCTCCACCAGTTTGAAATTGTTGTGGCAGGTGGGGGACACCTCTGCGGTCTCCACTAGTTTAAAGTTGCTATGACAAGTGGGGGCCACTTCGCTGATTTCCACGATCTTCATGATATTTCCTCCAATAGCCTTCGAAGGCTGTTAACAGTAGATGCGGAAACCGGCAAAGAGTCACACAAATCGATGCCGCATTTCTTTGAAACCCATGTAGAAGCCCGATAATCTGCTGACAGCATGCCTATTGCCAAAACACCATTTTCGGTGCAAGTGCTTCTGCGGGAAGATGAAATCGCATCCGGGTTTGCTGCTGCCTTTGCCCGGCGTTTTCTGGATGAAAAATTTTTCTACTGGATGCCTGCCTCCGTAAGCGCCTGGGTCGAATTGATGAGAGCTCCAGCGTACCGCAACGCCAATCGCGCCTTGCAGCTTCTGGCAGCAAGCGGCCCTGAACTGATAGCTCTCTGGCCGCAAGCTGACACGCTTTGCGGTCTCGGATGTGGTGAGGGCAGCAAAGATAAACTTCTGCTGCAAGCATTTCAACAAACTGACCGGCCACTGGCCTACACCGCAGTCGATTTCAGCCAGTCATTATTGGAATTGGCTCTTACGGCCACACGCGGATCGGCAATCAGCGTCCGTGGAATCAAGCTCGACATCACCTCGGATGATCATCTGCAAGCTTTAGCGCGACAGGGCCGGTCCTGCATCTTTGCCACTCTGGGGAATACTCTCGGCGCATTCGATCCCCTACGATTTCCCGAGCGATTGGTGCGTATCATGCGGCCCGTGGACTGTGCACTATTCGATGGTGAGGTTTTTGACCGCGAGAGCACGCTTGCAGGCTATGACAATCCGACCAACCGCCGGTTTGCATTCAGTCCGCTGGCCTCTTTGGGCTTGACCGAACAGGATGGCAACCTCAATTTTGAGTTGCGACCAGGCGAGGAAGGAATTCACGAGGTGGCAAAATATTTCGTTGCTCTCCGCGCTCTGGAAGTGCGAATCGGCCCTACCTTGATGCATTTAAAAAAAGACGAAAAAGTGTTCATGAGCAGCTCAATCAAATATGACGAGCCGGTATTTTTCGCTCTTATCGAGCGCGGCGGATTCCAAGTCGAATTGCGCAAAAAGAGTGCAGATGGGAAGTTCCTTTTGGCCGCGGCCAGGCCGCGTTGATCATAAAAGAACCCAGCCGGAGTTCCCCGCTTACTCCTTGACAAAAGAGTTATACCTGCATAAAGTGCCGATATTCACTGTATTCGAACCGTTTTCACAGGTGCCCCGATGAAAAATGTTTATGAGGTCCTGAGACAGAAGGAACTTGAGCTCTCGAAGTTGGAGAAAGAAGTGGAAGCTCTGCGGGTGGCCGCTCCCTTGCTGTCCGAGGATAAGGAAGCTGATGCAGCCAACAAACCCACTTTGACCGCGGCCACGGGGACGCAGCAGCCTATTCGCATTCCCCAACCGGCCGTGAATGCAAATCCGCAGCCCGCTCGCGCCGCCGGATGGGAAGACACCGCGAAACGCTGGCCGTAATCCGAGCACGCAGCCGAACGCCGGCAACGTCTGGTGTCGTATTTATTGGCTCAGGGCACACGCCCCGGGCCAATCTGCTTTTTGGGAAGATTGCTACTCGCGCGGTGATACTGCCCGTAACCGATTCTGACCACGGCCCTCTGCCGCGCCATGTCCAGCCCCGAGGGGCCAAATGCCTTAGCCCAGCGCTTCCAGCGCTGGGTAGCTGAAACAAGCTGACCAAGTGCCGGAGGCACGATACTCTCGAATCCCTCCAAAAAGCGATGCTATACTTCGCTCGTACGCCTAACCTGATTACTGAACCGTGTGGCCGAAGGTCTTTTTGATGTGCCCCCAAGGGAATCTATGAATGCTGGACCCGCACGAGCTCTGGCGCCCGCAAATATCATCCCACGCCGTGTTTCTCGTCACGCGATCGCAATTCCCATCGATGTAACCGTACTACGTTCCGGCGTTCCCGATAACGTTCCCGGACGCTGCATTGACCTGGGTGAAGGCGGCCTGCTGGCAGTTCTGGCAGCGGAGTTTCGCGCCGGTGACTCGGTTGGCGTGGAGTTTTGGCTTCCCGATGTAAGCGCGCCGCTGCGAGCCAAGGCCGTGGTCCGTCACAAGGCAGAGTTGCAATGCGGCTTCCAATTCCTTGGACTGTCTCAGGATCAGCAGGCCAGCATCCGCTACTGGGCGCGACGGAGAACACCGCCTCCCCCACCGATTCCGCCGCCTGTAACGCCAGTTCGCCAGACAACCACCATGGAAGCCAGTGCGGCCCCGACTGCGCACATTTCCCACCGCGTTCTAGTGCTCGCACTTCTAATCTTCATTACGCTCGGTAGCGTGGGCTGGTGGCGATGGTACCGCGCTTGGAATGAACTCGAAACCCGCATGCCGGAGCGCAAATCAGCGAATTCGGAACTGCTGCGCGCTACCGTGCCCGCCGAGATCATGCAGCAGCTCATAACCCACAAAGTGGAGCCGCTTTATCCTGAGGAACTGCGCCGAGCCAACGTCCAGGGTGTGGTGGTCTTAGGGGCAGTTATCGGGCGGGATGGCTCGGTGGTGAAACTGCGTCCAATCAGCGGTCCCGATGCGCTGGGTTCAGCTGCCATCGACGCCGTCAAATGGTGGCGTTTCCAGCCTTATCAAGTGAACGGGAGAGCCGTGGAAGTGGAAACAACATTAGCAGTAGAATTCCGGCCATCGCATTAACTTCCTTGGACGGCTCACCGCCGACGCCCATTTGGGCGGAACCTCTGGTTTTGCTTTCCTAGACGCGCATCTGCGAAACTGATCGCGACCACCTCGCTGACTCAATGGGGCGTATCCACGTACTTTCCGAGCAAGTTGCCAACAAGATCGCCGCCGGCGAAGTGGTGGAACGTCCGGCTTCGGTAGTAAAGGAACTGCTGGAAAATTCGCTGGATGCAGGTTCCACCCGAATTCGAATTCAAATCGAAGCCGGCGGCAAAAAACTCATCCAAATCACCGACAACGGTTGTGGCATGGTACGCGACGACGCTCTGCTGGCCTTCGAGCGTCACGCAACTTCAAAAATCAAAAATGCCGAAGACCTGTTGAGTGTCGCTACTCTCGGATTTCGTGGGGAAGCACTGCCCTCAATCGCCTCGGTCTCGCGCCTTCGCTTGGAGACGAAGGCTGCTGATGAATCGTGCGGAACTGTAGTCGAAATCAAGGGCGGCAAAATCTTCAAAGTGGAAGAAGCCGGACTCCCTTTGGGCACGTCCATTACCGTGCGGGACCTTTTCTTCAACACTCCGGCGCGGAAGAAATTTCTGAAGGCTGAGTCCACCGAGCTTTCGCATATTGCATCGCTGGTGACTCATTACGCTCTTGCCCATCCTGACAAGCACTTCGAATTACATTCGGCCACCAATGCGGTGTTGATCGCCGCGCCCGTGGATGGATACGGCGAACGTGTATACCAAGTGTTTGGTAAAGAAGTGCTCGATCAACTGATCGCGGTCGCTGCCGCGCAGCCTCTGGAACGAATCGGATTACCCCAGCCGCCTCCGCGGAGAAGAACGGAAGAAGATCAAGAACACAGTTCGAGAGATCCCGGAGAAATCCGCCTGCACGGATTCGTTTCCAAGCCTGAGATCCAGAAGCTCAATCGCAACTCTATCTATGTTTTCGTGAATGGCCGCCTGATTCGCGATCGCCTGATTCAACACGCCCTCACGGACGCTTACCGCAACATCTTGCCGCCGACGGTGTATCCGGTGGTGCTGCTGTTTCTTGAACTGCCCACGGAAGAAGTGGATGTCAACGTTCATCCTTCGAAAATCGAGGTCCGTTTTCGCCAGCGGACCGTGATGCATGATTTCGTGCGCGATTCCGTCCGCGCTGCCCTGCTGAAAGCTCGACCTGTCCCACAGTTCGCGACTGAAATCCGCGCCCATCCCACGGCAACTCCTTCCCTGATCGCTGGTGGACATACCGTCATGACAGAAGGTTCCGCCGCCTTGGCCCCTTCATTCGACGCCCCGCCGCAAGAGTTCACGTTGCAGGCGCCGGTGCCCCCGGCTATCAACACGCAATTCCACTTCAGTGGGGGAATCGGCGTCGAAGGCAATGCCGCCGTATCGTTGGCTCGCGCGCCGAAAGTAGTAGAAAGCGACGGCTGTGCCCCGCCGCTTCCCGACGAGCCTGAAGACGTGAGTGACATCGCCCCATCGCTGGCCTCGCTCAAACCTTTGGGACAGATCAGGGAATCGTTCATCCTGGCCGTGAATCGCGAAGCCTTATGGATCGTCGATCAGCACGTGGCCCACGAGCGCGTGCTTTTCGAAAAAGTGCTTAAGCAACGCGCCGCGCAGAAAGTCGAGAGCCAGCGCCTGCTCATGCCTCTGGTGATTGAACTGACGCCCGCGCAGCAAGCCGTATTTGCCGAAATTTCCGACGAACTCACCAAAAACGGTTTCGAAGCTGAGCCTTTCGGCAATCGCAGCATCGCGGTAAAAATCGCCCCCGCGGGAGTCGACGCCCCACAAATCGAGCACATGCTGCACGAATTGCTCGATCAGTTGTCGCAGGAAGAACAGGCCCTCAACATGGAAAAAGTTTGCGGCCGCATCGCCGCGTCAATCGCCTGTCACGCCGCCATCAAGATCAATATGCCGCTGGAGCACAACAAAATGGAATGGCTGCTGGCCGAGCTTGCGAAAACGGAGTGCCCCATGACCTGTCCCCATGGACGGCCGGTAGTTTTGCGATACTCTCTAAAAGATATTCAGAAAGCTTTTAAGAGAATTTGAGAAAGACAGCACTCAGCAGTCAGCACTCAGCATTCAGCCCTTTGAATGCTGAGTGGCGCCCAACGATTGGCTGAATGCTGAGTGCTGATTGCTGAATGCTGTTCTTATGACCGACCAGGAACTCGGCCAACTCCGACGCGATAAATGGCGCCTAAACGGGCATCCCGTGCGCACGCTGGAGGACGCCCGTGCTTTCATCGAATCAGTCGGCTTCTGTCTGCTGTATCCAGTGAAGCAGCCTGTGTTGGTGCCCACCTTTATTGGCGCGTGGGCTGGCTCTGACGAACGTTTACCCACTTGGCAGCACGCCTTCTCTGACCCCCGTTCTCAGGACGCGACTGATCTCATGGTCCGTCTCCTGCGTGAGCACGCTGCTTATGAAGCCAACCTGATCGATCAAAACAATGCTTTTCTGGTTGTCGCTTCCATATTTCCTTATTTTTATGCGCTAGCGGGAGAGCGCAACCCCAAGCAGGCACCCAAGGCCGGCCCGCGCTCGGAATATTCGCAATTGGCTTGCGACGCCTTCGAGCTTATCCGGCGCGAAGGCCCAATCTCGCAGCAGAAAATGCGGGACGTTCTGGGTGGCAGCATCTCTCTTGCAGCTCTCGATCACGCGCTGAGCGAGCTTTGGTCCAAGCTGCGCATTACCCGTGTCGACTACAATCCCGCCGAAGGCGCTTTTTGGGACGTCCTCTACCGTTGGGCCCCGGATGCGGTCCGCGAGGGGATAAGCCTGTCGGTTGGCGAAGCTCTGTCCGCACTGATTTCAAAATATCTCGATTGCGTGATCGCCGCTGACCAGCAGGAGATCGAAAGTTTCTTCGGAAATTTTGTTCCCCGCTCGCGGGTAAAAGAAGCAGTCAACGCCTTGCTCGTTGCTCGGGAGTTGAGTTTCGTCCACGTAGGAAATCGCTCCCTGGTCCAAATCACGCCGGCCAAGGTCGAGCCCATCGTTCGTCCCCCGGAGCACTTACAAAGATCCAGGCCGCCACGAACTTCCACATCGCGCCGCAGATGACAGTCGCTAAGATCGCCTGCGTCAGGCTCGCCCCCGGAACTGTATGATTCTCCGACGATCTCGTTTTGACGGTCTGCCGGCGGGTAACTGTTCGAACTGCTTCATCGCTTTACGCTCCGCTGCCGCCTTCAGGCGCAGTTCCCGGCTCGTGTCGGTCTCGCGATAGAGGGTTTGCGCAACCGAAGCCGGGCCGCGCACCTCGCTGAGAAGCAGGACTTCCACCTGAAACTCGCCGCCTTCGTTTGTGACTCGCAACATGTCTCCAATGTGGACTTCCCGAGCAGGCTTGGCGGGTTGCCCGTTGGATTGAATCCTACCGAGTTCACAGGCTCGTGCCGCCAATGCTCGCGTCTTGAAGAATCTGGCAGCCCAAAGCCACTTGTCCATTCGCACGCTGGCCATTGATCTATTTTGCTATAGGGACCGGATTCTAGCGGTACTTCATTCTCAAACCCGCGGACGGAATTCCGCCCACTTCAGGATGGCATCCAGGGCGGGACACAGTGCTTGTCCCCATGCCGTGAGGCTGTATTCAACCCTCGGTGGCACCTGAGGATATGCCTTTCTCACCACGATGCCATCGGCTTCCATCTGGCGAAGCTGCTGACCGAGCATCTTCTGCGAGATGTTCGGAATTAGCCGTTCCAGATCGGAATAGCGCAACACTCTGCCGCCAAAGAGGTGGAACAGGATGACTAATTTCCAGCGGCCTTCAAGAAGCTTCAGCGCACCTTCCACGTCACTGGCCGCAGAACTCGGCGTGTACTTTTTCGGCATACCTGCGGGAGTGTAACGCACTTTTTCGTGCGTTCTTGCGGTTAAGTATGCATGCTGCGAAGCTTACTATGCAGCAAGCCAATGCCTCGAGGAAATAATATGAATAAAAACTATCCCTTTTCTTTCGACCCTGATGAGTTTAAGGGCAAGCGGGTTCTCGTCACCGGCGGTACGAAAGGTATGGGAGCGGCCATCGTCTGCAGACTCACGCTAAGTGGCGCTCTTGTGGCGACGGCCGCCCGCTCTCCGCTCTCTGAAGGACAAACTTCCGCGCTGTTCGTTCAGGAAGACATCGGCACTGCCGATGGAGTCCGAAAGGTGGGGGACCGCATTCTCCAAGAGTGGGGTGGGCTCGATATCTTAGTGAATAACGTTGGAGGATCTGACGCTCCCAACGGCGGCTTCCAGGTGCTTACAGACGACGACTGGCAGAAGGCACTGAACGTCAACCTGATGGCTTCCGTAAGATTAGACTGGCTCTTTCTGCCCGGCATGCTGGAGCGCCGCTCCGGCGTGATCCTTCATATCGCATCCATCCAGCATCGTCTGCCGCTCTACGACTCGACGCTGGCATACGCTGCGGCCAAGGGCGCGCTTAGCACCTACAGCAAAGGTCTGGCGAATGAAGTCGGTCCGAAGGGCGTTCGTGTCAATCTGATCTCGCCTGGTTTCATTGAGACCTCAGGCGCGCACGGAATGATCGTACAGTTGGCCAAGAGCAACGGAATCGACGAGAATGCTGCGCGCCAGAAGATCATGGACCTCCTCGGCGGCATTCCCCTGGGCAGGCCAGGCAAGCCGGAAGAGGTGGCAGAGTTGGTGGCTTTCCTCGCGTCGGAACGCGCCGGGGCGATTCACGGTAGCGATTACGTCCTTGATGGCGGGACCATTCCCACAACCTAAGTCTCGTTATAGAAGGGGCAGGCGGAAGGCCCCGCTTTTACATCCGTCTTGACAATAGTCGTTATGACGAGTATTATTACGTTGTATGAAGGAATCGATTCAGGCGAAGAGCGGCCGGCGGCGGGCGCCATGCCCTGAGGAGGCGGCGCTTCTGGACATGATGCGCACCTGCGATTTGCTGTCCCGAGGCCCGGCCCAGGTACTCAAAACCGAGGAGCTGTCGGCGACCCAGTACAACGTGCTTCGCATCCTGCGCGGCGCGCCCCAAGGGCTCCCCTGCGGCGAGATTGCCAACCGCTCGGAGAATGGTAATGGCCCGGATCACGCCTGCGGGACTCAAACTCCTGGCCGGGCTCGACGCACCGATACAAGAGGTCCATCGCAAGCAATTGGGCCAGCTGGGACAGGAGCGACTCCGGGCGCTCGCCGAGTTGCTGCACGCCTGCCGTACCAAAGTCAGCTGATTTTTCTGGCAGATATATTTGTTTAAACGAATATCGTCGGAACGCATCTAAAGCAGGCAGAAAGGATAGCTACCATGAGCACACTGGCTACGCAAACCGCAACTACCACCTGGAACATCGACCCGGCTCACTCCGTTGCCGAGTTCAAGGTGAAGCACATGATGATCTCCAACGTGAAGGGGCAATTCCCCAAAGTCACAGGAGTGTTAACTCTGGACGAAACCGACCTGACAAACTCTCGCGTCGAAGCCGTGATCGAAGCGGCCTCCATTGAAACGCGCGACGCTCAGCGCGATGCGCACCTGAAGAGTCCCGACTTCTTCCACATGGAAAAGTTTCCCACCTTGTCTTTCAAGTCCACGGACATCAGGCTTGTCCGGGACGGAGAGCTGGCGGTAGAGGGCGACCTGACCATTCGCGGTGTCACCCGCAAAGTGCTCTTTGCCGTGGACGGGCCAACTCCGCCTACGAAGGATCCCTGGGGCGGTACCCGAGTTGCGGTATCCGCGACCACAAAGATCAACCGCAAAGACTTTGGTTTGACTTGGAACGCAGCGCTCGAGACCGGTGGCATCCTGGTTGGCGACGAGGTGACCATTACGCTCGACGCGGAATTCCTCAGAGCTTGAATTATCCGCCACGGCACGCGTCCAACCCGTGTGCTGTCTGGCATAGAAAGGGAAAATATGTCACTCCGACCAATTAAACAAATTATTCAAACCACACCCACGATCGAAGGCGCGGGCGTGAAGCTGCAGCGTGCCTTCGGCTTCGGCAAGACCAAGGATTTCGATCCGTTTCTCTTACTGGACGATTTCCGCAACGACAATCCTGGGGACTACCTGGCGGGATTTCCCTGGCATCCCCACCGCGGGATCGAGACCATCACCTACGTGCTCGCCGGCTCAGTCGAGCACGGCGACAGTCTTGGCAACAAGGGCAAAATGACCGCCGGCGACGTGCAATGGATGACCGCCGGCAGCGGCATTCTCCACCAGGAGATGCCAAAGGGTGATAAGCAGGGACGCATGCACGGCTTCCAGCTCTGGGCCAACCTGCCTTCATCGCTGAAGATGACCGACCCACGTTATCAGGACATTCCGGCCAGCGCGATCCCCGAGGTCACCGACGATGACGGCACCCGCATCCGCATCATCTGCGGGGAATTCTGGGGTAAGAGGGGGCCGGTGGAAGGGGTGGCCGCTGATCCGAATTACCTCGATGTCTCGGTTGCCCCGGGCCAGCGGAAGCGGCTCAAGATTGAGACCACGCGCAACGCCTTTGCCTACGTGTTCGCGGGCTCTGGCACGTTCCGTGATTCCTCGGAACCTCGTGCGGTTCTTACTGAGCAGACGGTGGACCCCAACGCCGCGCCTGTGTACGACGTTAGCAATCACTCGCTGGTGCTGTTTCACCGCGGTGATGAGATCAGCGTCCAGGCCGGCGACCAGGGTATCCGTTTCCTTCTGGTATCGGGCAAGCCGATCGAGGAACCGGTTGCATGGTACGGACCGATTGTGATGAACACGCAAGAACAGCTACGACAGGCCATGGCCGAACTGCAAACCGGCGCCTTCATCAAACATCGCTGAATCGGCGCTAAAGACGAGTGCCACGGGGCGCAGCTCGGCTGCGCCCTTCATCGTCTGAATATCCATAGATCTTCTGCCACACCCACACACTCCTTCCCTATCTGCCGCGTGTACAATCATTAGCTTTCCGATGACTGAACCACGCAAACTGATCATTGCCATCGATGGCCCGGCTGGTGCCGGCAAAAGCACGATTGCCTCGCGTCTGGCCCGCAAGTTGGGCTATGTCAACCTGGAAAGCGGCGCCATGTACCGCGCCCTGGCCCTCAAAGCGATCGAATGGGACGCATCCTTCGACGAAGAAGCGCCGCTGCTAAACCTGGCCCATAATTCGCGAATCCAGCTTGAACCCGCTATGGGCGGCAACCGCGTATTGCTGGATGGGCGCGATGTCACTCAGCGTGTGCGCGAGACTGACGTCACCGAAGGCGCATCCCGCGTCTCCGTTCATCCCAAAGTGCGTGAATGGATGGTGCTGCGCCAGCGCGAAATGGGCACTGGCGGCGGCGTGGTGATGGAAGGCCGTGACATCGCTACCAAGGTTTTCCCTGACGCGGATGTAAAAGTCTTCCTGGATGCCGACCCTGTAGTCCGCGAACAGCGGCGATTGCAGCAGCAGCATCTGCGCGGAGTGGCGGCCGAATCCCCGGTTGAGCTGCGTGAACGCGACCGCCGTGATCGTACGCGCACAGCCTCTCCCCTCGCACCCGCGCCCGACTCCCTGATCCTCGACTCCACCCGCCTCTCCGAAGACCAAGTCCTCCATCAGATTGAGCAACTAGTACAGCAAAAAATTGCCGACCTGAATAAGCAGCGAGCAACCCTGTAACCTGGCTGCTGAGAACTGAGACAGCAAACTTCAGTACTCGAATCTGAAACCCCGCTTTTCCCAACCCGGAACACATTTCAAAAACAAACCTTGCCCCTCACAGACTTTCTCACCCGGCAGGTGCTATACCAAGAGTGTCCCCCGTCACTGGACTCACCTGACACTTTCAATCTATCGATACCGGGGAGTCCTATGTCGCATTGTTGTGCCCGTCTTCTTTCTTTCTTTCTTTCTCCTTCTCACCCCGGCGCTGGCGCGAGACGCCTCCACGGGCGCCATCCGGGGAATCGTCAGCGACCAGGTGGGAGGCCGAATTCCAGGCGCCAGCGTCACGCTGGTCAACAATGCGACCAGACTGCGCTATTCAAATTCAACCGACCTTGAAGGCCGCTTTGCTCTTCAGCTGCTTCCACCAGTAGATTACTCCGGACGCGCCGAATCCATTGGAATGTCTCCACAGATCAGGCCCACACTGCACCTGGACATCGGTGGCACCCTCCAACTGGCTTTCAAGCTGGCAGTTGCCGGAGCCACGGAAACCGTCACCGTTTCCGATGAGCCGGCGCTGGTTGAAACCCAGCCCGCCGCCATCTCTGCCGTAATCGATGAGCGTGCGATCAGCGAATTGCCGTTGAACGGCCGCCGCTTCACCGATCTAGCTTTGCTAGCGCCGGGTGTTACTCAGGATCCACGAGGCCTTACTTCCGCTTCCAATGGCGATCTCGCATTTGGCGGACTCCGCGGTTATCAATCCAGTTACCTGTGGATGGTGCAGACAACAACAACGGCTTCTTCGCCCAGGCCCGTGGCCGCTATCGCGCCCCTTATCAGTTCTCAAACG
>WNGK01002799.1_pt1 | contig 23605 bp, 11 predicted proteins | sample 5400601 | NCBI WGS metagenome assembly WNGK01 (sample SAMN13153376, study PRJNA577476) | soil metagenome | isolation source: 60 cm soil or saprolite under Garry oak tree replicate 1 | place: USA:California | collected 2016-06-15
CGCATGATCGGCGACCGCGTAGCCGTCGTAGAAGATTTGCCGGGTACCACCCGTGATCGCATATATGGCGACACCGATTGGAACGGACGCGAATTTACACTCATAGACACCGGCGGCCTCGAATTCGGGTCGGATATCCCTGTTGGGCAGGTCGGTCTGACCGGACAGCCCGGCGATATCATGAAGCACGTGCAGGCTCAGGCCGAGCTAGCTATCGAAGAGGCCGACGCGGTCGTCTTCATGGTCGACGCGCGCGCAGGCATCACCGCAGCCGATGAAGAAGTCGCAGAAGTGCTGCGCCGCACGCAAAAACCTGTCATCCTGACCGCGAACAAGGCCGATAACGCCAGAATACGCCAGGACGCCGTCGAGTTTTACACGCTCGGTCTCGGTGAACCCACCGATATCTCCTCCATCCAGGGTGTCGGCACCGGCGACCTGCTTGATCGTATTGTCGAAGCCTTGCCGCCGGAGGATGAACAGCCTGCGGAAGACGAAGAAGATATCTCGCATATCGCCATCGTTGGGCGACCAAACGTTGGCAAATCATCGCTGCTCAACGCCATACTTGGCTACGAACGGGCGATTGTCACCGATGTACCAGGCACCACCCGTGATGCCATCGATACCGACCTGGAGTTTCAAGGCAGAAAGCTCACTCTGATTGATACCGCCGGTATTCGACGGCGCGGACGTGTTGGGCCGGGCGTTGAAAAATTTAGCGTGCTGCGTTCGAGCCGCGCCATTGAACGGGCGGATGTCGCTATCCTCGTCATAGATGCCAGCGAAGGCCTGGCAGCGCAGGACACGCACATCGCGGGCGAGATTCAGGAACAGGCGAAAGGTGTCGTCGTCGTCGTCAATAAGTGGGACCTGGCGCAGGAGCAGCGCCGCGCCGCTCGTGGTGGGGAACTGCCAAATCCTGACGATGAGATTAAAACAGCCGAAGCCTACCGCCGCATTATCGCCGAAGGACTCAAGTTCATTCCTTATGCCCCCATCGTCTTTGCCTCGGCTAAGACCGGCTATCATGTCAAATCGCTGCTAGAAACCGTGCTGCACATCGCGGATATGCGTTTCCTGCGCGTTTCCACCTCGCAGCTGAACGAGGTGGTGCGTGACGCTGTGCGCCACCATAATCCGACCGTGTTCCGTGGGAAAGTCGCGAAGATTTACTATGCCACCCAGACGCAGGTCAATCCACCGACCTTCGTCTTCTTCGTGAATGACCCGCAGGCCATCCACTTCACCTACGAGCGCTACCTGGAGAATCAACTGCGCGCCGCCTTTGGATTCAAGGGAACCGGCATCCGTCTCCATTTTCGGGCGCGCTCAAGAACGGAGCGCTAATTCCTTATTCCTGCGGTGGAACGGCTGGCATCAGGTGATATTCCATCTTAAGCGCGATGATGCGCGTAGCCGCCTCGTCGATGCGCGCCGTCGAGAGCGTCCCATTCTGTAGGGCCGCTTTCAAGGCGTTAATCATGGAAAGCATCTGATCCGCGCCGGTGGGGCCAAGCAGCATATCGTTTCCAGCATTAAGCGCCAACACCGCCGCCTGATTCATGTCCCACTTCACGCCTTTCATATACAGTGCATCGGTCAGGACAACGCCGTCGTATCCGAACTGCTTGCGCAGGATATCTGTCATGAAAATGTGTGACAGTTCGGCAGGATAGGTCGGATCAATAGCGGGCATCAACACATCGGTCGGCATAATCATTCCTGGATTAACCAGTTGATCGGGTGACTGGATAAAAGCCTTGAATGGAGCCAGGTCAATGGAATAAATCTGATCGCGCGTCTGGTTAACGACGGGCAGGCCAGCGTGTGCATCGATGCTCGCGTCACCCAGGCCCGGATAATGCTTGATACAGCCGACCACGCCGTTCCCCTGCAGACCTTTCATATACGTGCTTGCGTACTCGACTACCGCTTGGGGTGTGTTGCCAAAGGTGCGCGTCACCATATCATACCCATTGACGAGGTTCACATCCACGTCCGGGGCCAGGTTTTCATTGATGCCCAGCGCTAGCAGGTCATGAGCAGCCTTCGCACCCTGCTGTGTCGCCACATTCGGGTCGCCCGAATTGGCGATTTCCGTCGCCGACATGCGGTAGCCATAGATACTCGTCAATCGATGCACATATGGCCCGCCTTCTTCATCCGTAGAAATCAGCAGCGGAATGCTGGCGTGCTGCTGCATCAGGGCAATATCCCCTTTTGTCTGGTTGAAGGTCTTCATCTGGAATTCGTACATGATGACGCCGCCCGCGTGCAGCTTGTTAACCATCATATCCAGGTCGGGCGAATAATACGTATCGGCGTACTCAACCATGATGAGCTGGCCCAGTTCTTCATCGAGCGTCATATGCGAAACATACAGACTGGCAAGCTGCTTGTATTTCATATATCCAACCAGGTGCATCAGCGCAGCCTGCTGGGCGGGCGTAAGCGGCGGTCGAACAAATGCTCCCCCAGGTGTGAGTGTGAGGCCTGATACGTTGCCTGAGCCGCTCGTATTCTCAAAGAAACGGGGAGCGAAGAGACTGGCAACCCCCACAAGACCGGTAAGCAGTAAGAGGAACGCAATGAGTGGCACGCGCATGCGATGGCGTTTCCGTGACCGCACAGGCTGAGGCGAAATAATCGGCGGCTGTGAATTTCCCTGGCTCGCCGTGGGTGATGATAGCGGCTGCGAATTTTGCATACTCATACGCGCTCCTGTTTACTGCTCTTTAAAATTAGTATAAATCAAGGAAAATAACACGAATACGAATATATGTAGGGGCGCGATTTATCGCGCCCTCGTCCTCAAGAAAAATAACACGGGATGTATGTAGAGAGCAAATTATGCCATCCAATAGGTATCAACCTAAGAAAAGCCCATCAGCCCGCGTACCTGTTCATCTTGCTCGAATCTTGCGGGAACACGACCGCACCCCACCCCGCGGGCGACCATAAAGGCCCTCCCAACCACACATCATCCTCCCTCGCCCCTACAGATTACCCCGGCCTCCTCTCTCACTTCTCGTCTTAGCTTGATGCCTCTATTGGCAGCCTCAACAAGACTGCCAGCCTGATTAGTCCTACTGTTGTAACGTATCAGGAGCGTCGTTTGTTGCGTCTGTATTACGGTAGCCGGTACGACCAGCATCGCCGGTAGTTCTCCGCGAGGCGGACCTGTTGCGAGGACGTACCGGTTTCGGCACGACCACCGTTTTCACATCTCCCTCGTCCTCCTCGCTTGTCTGCGCGGCGTCAGCCATCATGACCGGTTGGGCAGCCATCGACGTCTGCTCTTCTCCCTCACTTTGGTGGCTCTCCTCCGTGGGCGCATTTTGAGGCGCAGGCTCTTCTGTAAGCATGGTATGAGGCGTGGGCTCATCGGAAAACGTCTGGTACGGCACAGGTTCTTCCGTGATATAGGGCATCGCCGGAAAAACGTACTCGGCAGGCATCGCCGGTGGCTCTGATAGCTCTGGTGATGCGAATGGAGTAGATGACTCTGAAAAACCATAGAAACTTTCGCCGGGTTGATCTTCTTGATCTGTGTATGTTTGAGGAAATGGCTGGACACTTTGTGACCAGGTATGCCCCGTGGGCGGGCCGACGGGTTCCCATTGCTCCTCCGCTTGTTCTGTCTGAGTCCGCAGGACTGGCTGCTCAGGAGCGTAGGTGGGATGGATAGCTGCCTCATTGCCCTGCGCTGGCTGCTCCGCCTGATCTCCTATCGTCCGTGCCGCCGTTGGGCGCGCGGGACGACGTTGACGCGCGGATGAACGTACATTGGGAACAACAGAGGCAGGCAATAAAGCATAATCAAAGGCCACCTTGATCGCCCGGCTGCGCGATTTGCCTGCCGCAGTGGAAAGCGCCTCCCGGAAGTCGGTCAATGCAAAGCGATGGGTGATCATCTTTTCCGGGTGGATTCCTCCCTGCTCTATCAGATCAGCAGCGATAGCAAAGGTGTCTCGGCGTTGCTGCGAGCCAATGGGCCATGTTTCGGTGCCATGACCAGTGCTTCCAATCAGGCTGACTTCCTGGTACCAGACGGGGGTGAGATCAATGCGCATCAAATGCGGGCTGAGACCAACCATCACAACTGCGCCGCCCGCGCGTGTCCAGCGCAGTGCATCATGCAGGGTACGCTGCGTTCCAATCGTATCATACACCGCGTCATAGCCGCCAAGCAGCATTTTGTTTCCAAGCATACCTTTGTACAGCTTTGCGCCAGTCAAAAGTTTTACGCTCTGGTATGAATCGTGGGGGTAGAGAATGTGTTGCGCACCCATACGGGTGGCCTGCTCAATCTGGAAAGAATGACGTGCCATCACACTGATCGTGGTCTGTGGAGCAAGCGCGCGCAACACCTGTAATACAAGCAGCCCAATTGTACCTGCCCCGATAATCAGCACATGTTCGCCCGGCTGAGGCAGGTAGCGTAAAACAGCGTGTACTGCCACAGCGGATGGCTCAAGCATCATCGCCTGCTCGTCGCTTAAATCCGGTGGAACGCGGAACAATTGCTGCTCATGCAGCAGCATCTCTTCACTCCAGCCCCCGCCGATCGGCTCGGGGCCGGAGAGATGCCCCTGTTCGCACAGATTATAGTTGCCCGATGCGCATGCGCGACACATCGGCTGCGCGCCTGTCGAGAGACAATTCGGCCCGTTTTGCAGCGCAACCCGGTCTCCCACCCGCAACTGCGTCACATCTTCGCCTACCTCGATAACTTCACCCACTACCTCGTGACCGGGATACGAGCGCTGATGGTTAGGAAGCGCGGCAGGCGCAATGCGAAAATCGCCATCCGTAAAAATCAGGTGGAGATCGGTGCCGCATATCCCCGCCAGGCGGTTGCGCACGCGCACCCAATTCTGAGCAGGCAATGATTGCCTGGGTACATTCTGCACTTGTAGCGGCGCGAACGAAGAGAAAAATGCCCCATTCCAGAATAGCCCCAGCAAGCGCAATTTAAAATATCACATCTATAAAAACGAAGATAGGTGTGCTATGTCGTATGATTCGCGTATAGCAGTCTATCATGCCCATCGAGGTCGGTCAATCAATTGGTACTACCTTGCATCCTGCCTGAGCGAAGCTAGCACGCAGTGCGTTGGCAGGATGGCTTTCAAGGCACTCCCCCCTCCAATTTATCAAATCGCGCCGTAAGACCCCTGGCTTCAGCCACGGGGATAGAAGGCGCGCTGCCACAAGCAGAACCCGCCTGGGAAGCCTGTTCACTTGACATTGTACGCTCCTTCTGGTATACTTGTTTTCGTTCTTTTGTACACTGACAACCCAATAGTGTTTGCCGGTTCCAGGGTAAGCTCCCCTGGGTAAAAGCACGAGCGACCCAAACCGTTCAGTGTGCCAACCAGTGACCCAGGTCTCTTCTAGAATGCCTCAGATGACGCATTCGCCTGGTGAGGTTGCAACGAACACTGGCTCGGACGGAGCCATCAGGGGCAACCCTGAGAAGCCCCTCCCTTTAGGGATGGGGAGTCGTCACCCCATTTTCATGACTTTTCCGGAAGGACATAGTAGAATAACACCACATGTTATCTACGAATGAGGAGCAACCCTATGTATATTAGTAAGCGTGTACTTATCATTGTGGGCGTGGCGGCAGTGATCCTGGTAGGTATCTTTGGCTTCGTTTTTGCTTACATCCTTTCTCAATCAAATTCACCAACCGCCAACATCAATACCACCACCCCTACATCTACCATCACAGCAACTCCCAAACCAGGAGTCCGAGCCTGTGCTCTGGGCGTTATTACATCTATTCAATCCACCGGCACCCAATCATTCGTCGTCTCAGAATCCAAAGGCAAACAGACGGTCATGGTCACTATCAATGCCCAGACCACCATACATAAGCGCGGCATCACCGCTCCCTTATCCTTCACCGACCTGATGGTTGGTCAACAAGTGCGCGTTACCGCGCAAGATGCATGTGATAAGCAGGCATCAACCTTCGTCGCCAAAAACATCCAGATCATGGGTGCCACAGGAAGTCCCACCCCGATTGCCTCTCCCACTGCCTGATGCCGAAGTTTTACTTGAACACCTGGACAAATGCCCTTGACGGAAACTCCGGCGACATTGTGGATATGGATAGCTAACTGGGTTCCATGAGGTTGGATCAAACCAGGGCTTCTCAAAAGTCGAGTTGACGAGCGTGATTTTACTGTATCCCATTATGGAACTTGACCTCACTTGACTCGACTTTTGAGAAGCTCTGTGGATCAAACAAATCTCGCTTGTCAGAAATGCTGTGATGCTCTATCATATGGTAGGAATGCAATTGACTACGTTCCAGAAACGCCAGGTTAACGCATCAGGCTCACCAACTGCGTAGGGACAAGGAGGGGAGTGGTGTGGGGGCCTTGTGCTGTCCTCCCTGAGGATCGAGCAGACACCAAGGACAAGCACAAGGCCCCCGCCCATCCGCTCCGCCACCCCTTGTCCCTACGACAACAGGGTACAATGAGATAGGACAGCATGCCAGCTCAGACAAAGCATCCAATCAAGGTGCAACATGTAGGGGCGCGATTTATCGCGCCCAAACCATCGCAAACTCCCAGGCGGCGTTTCGCTCGTCTCTTCTATAACCTGCGGCATCCCATCGACGCCGCCTGGGGCTGGTTGAGTTCGGTACGCACCGCCATTTTACTCATCACCTCCATCGTCGTCATTTGCCTGCTAGGTATCTATTTCGTGCAGGCGCCAGGCGAAGTACTCAACGACCCCCTCGCCTACGCTGCCTGGGTACAGCAGAATGCCCTGCCGCGTTATGGTTCGCTGACCCCCATCTTCGACTGGCTTCAATTCTTCACCATCTTCTCAAGCTGGTATTTCTTACTGTTGCTCAGCATCCTCTCACTCAGCATCGTCGTCTGCACCCTGAACCGCGCACCCACCATCTGGCAAAATTTTAAGCACCCCGTCATACAACGCAGCGAAAAATTCTATCAAAACGCCCTCGAACGCAGCCAATTCGCCCATCCCGACCCCGTCGCCTGGACAACAACCCACCTACGCAACCGCCACTACCGCGTCCGTTCCGTACAGGGTACGGGCGACCCTGGCGGTCGCCCTGGTTCTCCCACCGTACAGGGTACGGGCGACCCTGGCGGTCGCCCTGGTTCTCCCGCCATACAGGGTACGGGCGACCCTGGTTCTCCCACTGGTTCGTCGTCTGATGACAGCCCCATGCAGGAAAAAGAAACCACCTACCTCTACGCCAATAAGAATTCCTGGGCCACCCTGGCCACCTTCGTCTTTCATGCTGCGCTGGTCACCCTGCTCATGGCAGGCGTCCTCTCACAATGGCACGGCTTCCCCATCAATAGCCCCGCGCGTCACTGGCTCCCCGCGCCCCTGGTCAACCTCAGCGATAACCTGGCAGGTTTTACCTTCGACCAGGCCCTGCCGGATGGTCAGAGCGCCGTCGTCTACCCGCGCGGCACACCCCATAACATCAGTTTTCGCGCCAACTCTTTTACCGCCGCCTTTGATCCAAAAACAGGACTACCGACCGATTACGTCACCGACCTGAGCGTCTACCAGGACGGCGAACTTGTCGCGCACAGCAACCACCTGCGCGTCAACGATCCCTTATCCTACAACGGCATCGTCTTCCACCAATCATCCCTCATCCCATCAGTCACCCTTACCATCAGTGATGCCCAGGGCTGCATCGTCTGCGCCCAGCCCATCGTCCTCGACCAGACCGCTCAACTACAGCAAGGCCTGGTTGTAGATTATGCCAATGGCATCCCCCTCGCGGGAACGCCCATGACCATCAGCGTCCTCTTCCCCCATAGTGCCTCAACGCAGCTCGCGCAGGTGCAGCACCCATTCTTCCTCATCAGTATCGGCATACCCGGCTCCCCCCCAAATCAGGATAAAGCCGTCGTGCGTCTGCAAGTCGGCCATTCCGGCCAGAGCTTTGACACACAATGGACCATCACCGTCAACAACGCCCAGGAGGCCACCGTCCTGCTCGTCACCAAAGATAGCGGCTCATTCCTGGTCTGGCCCACCGCCGTCCTCCTCATCCTCAGCCTCTGCATCACCTTCTACTTCCCCCAGCGCCGCATCTGGATACGCGTCGAAGGCGAACACATCCAAATGGCCGCCCTACGCGAACATTTCACCAACATCCGCACCGACTTATTAGGCATATCACGACAGGCAGCTCAAACCGATATCCCATTGACAGCAATTCCCAACTGATATATGCTACCATCATAGGGCAAGATTTATCGAGTCCGTCATCGTGTCTATCAGAAAGGTACCCTGCGCATGAAACTAACCATGAAAGGCGACTATGGATTGCGCGCCATGCTCGACCTGGCAGCATACTATGGGCAGGGACCAATCGAGAGCGCCGACATCGCCAACCGGCAATGCATACCCGAACAATACCTTGACCAGATATTGATGGCCCTGCGAAAAGAAGGGCTCGTCAAAAGCATACGCGGCCCAAAGGGCGGACATATGCTCGCCAAGCCACCAGCCTTCATCACCATGGCCCAGGTTATGCAAGCCCTTGAAGGCTACGTCCCGCCCATGGAATGCCTGCCCAACCCGGCCTTTTGCCAGCTATCACCAGGCTGTGCCTTGCGCGAAGTCTGGCGCAAAATCGATGAGATGACCCAGAGCATACTCACAACCACCACCATCGAAGAGCTCGCCCAGCGTCATCGCATCGGCACCGCCGAAACCATGTACTATATCTGACGTACCAATTCTGTAGGGACAAGGTGTGGAGCGGATGTGGAGGAAGGGGCCTGGTGCTTGTCCTCATCCTGTTTGAGTGATTCGTAGGAGAAGTAGCAAGTGGCTGTTGATCGACTACCGCATAACACTAAATTGATTGCCATCGTTGAGGACGATCCAGAACTAGAAGACCTGTTCCGTGATGCACTTCAATACGAGCGCGACTTCCAACTACAATTCTTCTCTGACGGCCAGCGCGCTAAAGATGAGTTGCCCATCTTGCGTGCAGATCTCATCCTGCTCGACATCGGACTCCCCAACCTCGACGGCGTCTCCCTCTACAAAATACTGCGTGGGCACAACCATACTCGGCATACTCCCATCGTCGTCATTACCGGCAGCTACGGCTGGGAACTCCATCGCATGGGACTCCAGCCAGGCCTCTTCCTGCGCAAACCATTCAAAATGCAAGAACTCCTCGTTATCATCCACGCCCTGCTAGGAGAAGGATAGGACAACGCCATGCGCCCCACAGGCATCGCCCAACACTGGGCAAAAGACGTCACCGAACTCGTCGGCAAAACTCCCCTCGTCCAACTGCAGCGCATCGTCCCCGACCTGCCCGCTACCCTGCTCGCCAAACTCGAAATGTTCAGCCCCGGCGGCAGCCTCAAAGACCGCGTAGCCCTGCAAATGATCTGCGACGCTGAAAACCAGGGACTCCTCCGCGCAGGCCACAGCATTATCGAACCCACCAGCGGCAACATGGGCATCTCCCTCGCCTGGATCGCCGCTGCCCGTGGCTACACCTGCATCCTCACCATGCCCGACACCATCAACCTCGAACGCCGCCTCCTTTTGCAGCGTTTCGGCGCTCAGGTCATCCTCACTCCCGGCAACCAGGGTATGCGCGGCGCCATCAACAAAGTCATCGAACTGCGCACCACCCTCCCCAATACCTGGTTCCCCCAGCAATTCTACAATCAGGCCAACCCTAAAGCCCACCGCGAAGGTACCGCCCTCGAAATCTGGCAAGACACCGGCGGAGCCGTAGATATGGTCATCATCGGCGTCGGCACCGGCGGCACCCTCACCGGCCTCGCCGAAGCACTGCGCGCCCGCAAGCCATCCCTCCAGGTCATCGCCGTCGAACCCGCCTCCTGCGCCATCCTCTCCGGCGGGCGTCCCGGCCCCCATCGCATCGAAGGCCTTGGCGCCGGATTCCAGCCCGACACCCTCCGCGTCGACCTCATCGACCGCGTCATCCCCGTCACCGATCACGACGCCGTCACCACCGCCATCCACCTCCTCGAACGTGAAGGCCTCTCCGTCGGCATCAGCAGCGGCGCCGTCGCCTGGGCCTCCTTGCAGGAAGCGCGCAAAGAAGAAAATCGCGGCAAAGTCATCGTCACCGTCTTCCCCAGCGCCGCTGAGCGCTACCTCCAAACCATCCTCTTCGACGACCTCCGCAACCATTTGTAACTTCGCCCCTTCCTCATACGTCTTAGATTATAGACGTTCCTTCATTATGTGGCTTTGAGGACATATGACACAAACAACTGGGGATACCTACTCCTTTCATCTTGGGCGCAAACCATACCTGCGCGCCAGCCTGCTTGGATATCTGCTGATTGGCCTCTCGCTCCTACTCGCCGCCTCCAGCGCCTTCCTGGGAGTCAAACTCTGGCCCACCTACACCCACGACTTCACCCTGTATCTCAAATGGCAGGATGCTCTACTCTCCATGCTCTGGTTCTGCTCCTTCATGATCCTCGTCGGCACCGTCATCGCCGCCCGCTTCCTCTTTGCCCTGCGCGCCGGATATCGTGATGGCATCCTTATCTTAGAAGGAGATCGCACCTTAACCGTCCGCGATCTCTCCCCGAAAAACTACGCCAGCATCTACTGGATGGCCGGTACCGGTGTCTCCTGCTGCGCTGCTGCCCTTATAGGACTTGTCCCCGAAATACTCATCGGCTGGACCGTGCACCTGCCTCATCCCGCCCTGGTCTTATTCGCCACCGCCGCCGCCATTTGCTTGAGTCTCGCGGGCCTGGCCGTTACCCTGGTGGCCGTCTCGTTCATCATCATTGGACTGATTGGCGCCATCTCCTTCACCCGCAAAATGGGCGCGCCTCAAACGTACCGGCTCACCAACCAGACCGTCTTGCGTATCGACGGCTTTGTACTCACCGTTATCTATCCCGATCAGCCGGAGTCGCTCTTCGACCTCGAATTGCTCGACCCGCACGATCAACGTCGTCTCTTGCTTCTCTTACGAGAACGCTGGCTCGACGCTGAACGTCCCTGGAACCCGCTGCTGGGTGAAGAAATTGAAGCCGCCCTCGAGGAAGCGCAGCGCGCTCTAATAGTTTCGTAGGGAATTTTGAAAAAACGTCCAAAAAATGCTTGACATGCCGTTTTTTAAGATGTATAATGGCATTCTGCCACAGTGTGCATACTGGTAACAATGTTGATACATGCTGGTTGTAACAGCATTGTAAGTACAACACAGACAGGGATAAGCTAAACACGAAACGACACGTTCTTCCCCACGAACCATGCCAGGAAAACTATTTGCATGTGTAGGGATACCGCATAAACTACAAAACGATTGTCCTACCTTGGGGTATTGTCACATTGATAACAGCTTTTTTCGTCTCTATATTGTATCACCAGTATATTGGATTGTGGGAAAGTAGGTGTACGTGGGAGTTTTGCAGGAGAACTGTGGATCACCAGTCAATGTAGGAAGTAGGAGTAACCGCTAGCGAAAGCGCAGAGCGGTTACTTTTCTTGTCATAAAACGTTGTTCAACACAGGCATAATGGGCATTTTTATCTTTTGTTCCTTTCCGTTTACCTTTTTAAGGAGGCGCATGGGCAACCCCACAGTTGTCCTACAGCGTCTTTCTTCGTTTCCTCTGTGGGTGATTAGGTGAGAGGAGAATTCTACCTATGGCAATAAGCAGCCGGGCCGTCACACTTCCTGAGCGCGTCTCTTTTGCGCGCATCCCGAATATTCGGCCAATGCCGGGTCTCATTCAGATCCAACTCGATTCCTTTGAATGGTTTAAGAAAGAAGGGCTACGCGAACTTTTTGACGAAATCTCTCCCATCGAAGATTTTACCGGCAAAAACCTGAAACTTGAATTTATCGTCCCGCCTGAGCCTTTCGGTAAATCAAAATATACCGAGGACGAGTGCCGCGACCGCGACGCGACCTATTCCGCGCCCCTCACCGTCAAGGCACGCCTGACCAATAAAGAAACCGGCGAGATCATCGAGAAGGATATCTTCATGGGCGATTTCCCCTTGATGACCAAACAGGGCACCTTCATCATCAACGGCGCTGAGCGCGTCGTCGTTAGCCAGCTCGTGCGCTCCCCCGGCGTCTACTTCACCGCCGACGAGGATGCCACCACCGGCCGTCGCCTCTTCGCCGCCAAGTTGATCCCAGGACGGGGCGCCTGGCTCGAATTTGAAACCAGTAATAAAAATTTGCTCACCGTCAAAATCGACCGCAAGCGCAAATTGCCCGTAACTACACTGTTGCGCGCCATCTCTAGCCTGGCCAAAGAGCAGTGGTTCGGCGAAGCACTCGACCTCTCCACCGACCAGGGCATCCTCGACGCCTTCCGCGGTGTCGATACGGACCCCAATGTCCATTACATTCAGGCTACGCTGGACCGCGATCCCGTCAAACGCGAGGATGAGGCTCTGCTCGAACTCTATAAGAAAATGCGCCCCGGCGATCCCGCCACCATCGATAACGCGCGCTCGCTCGTCAAAAACATGTTCTTTAACGGGCGTCGCTACGACCTGGGCAGCGTCGGACGCTACAAGCTCAACCGCAAGCTGGACCTCTCCATTCCGCAGAGCCAGCGCACGCTCACCCTGGACGACCTCGTTAACATCGTGCGCCGTCTCGTGCAGTTGAACAACGGCATCGGGCGCAAAGACGACATCGACCACCTCGGCAATCGCCGCGTGCGCTGTGTCGGCGAACTCATCCAGACCCAGTTCCGCGTTGGCCTGCTGCGCATGGAGCGCGTCGTCAAAGAGCGTATGAGCATTCAGGAGCCTGGCCAGGCTACCCCCAACGCGCTCATTAACATTCGTCCTGTCGTCGCCGCCATGAAAGAATTTTTCGGCGGCAGCCAGCTTTCGCAGTTCATGGATCAGACCAACGCCCTGGCCGAAATAGGGCATAAGCGCCGCCTTTCGGCCCTCGGTCCCGGTGGCCTCTCGCGTGAACGAGCCGGTTTCGATGTACGTGACGTGCATCGTTCGCACTATGGCCGCATCTGTCCTATTGAAACGCCCGAAGGCCCCAACATCGGCCTCATCGGCAACCTGGCAACTTATGGACAGATCAACCCCTACGGGTTTATCGAAACACCGTATCGCAAGGTCTACAAGAAACTCAAAGCCAGTGACCGCCGCCTCATCGGGCGCGAATATCGCGGCCTCGGCGGGCGCGAATGGGAAGACCTCAAAACGCCCGAGGGCCAGGTACTCATCAAAGCGCGCGAGCGGGTACGTGTCGACGAAGCCTTGTTCGACCGGCTCTCGTTTCTGGGCCAGACCGATATTCGCATCCGACCCTTCGTCACCGACGAAGTGGAATATCGTACCGCCGACGACGAAGAAAACTTCTTCATCGCCCAGGCCAACGCCAAAATCGACATCAGCGGCGAGTTTACCGAGGACCGCGTCCTTGCCCGTTACCAGGGTGATTTTGTCATGGAGAACGCCGACAACATGGACTACATGGACGTCTCTCCACGCCAGACCGTGAGCGTCGCAACCGCGCTCATCCCCTTCCTGGAGCATGATGACGTGAACCGCGCCCTCATGGGCGCCAACATGCAGCGCCAGGCCGTACCACTCCTGCGCCCGCAGTCACCCATCTGCGGCACAGGTATTGAGCGCCAGGTCGCCGTCGACTCCGGCCAGGTGATCGTCAGCGATGTGAGCGGCGAAGTGGTGGTATCCACCGCTCGCCAGATCGCCATTATGGATGAAGAGGGCGATCAGCACACCTACAACCTGCGCAAGTTCGTGCGCTCCAACGCTGGAACCTGTATCAACCAGCGTCCCCTCGTGCGCAAAGGCGATTACGTCACGGCGGGCGAAGTCATCGCCGATGGCTCATCCACCGAAAAGGGTGAAATCGCCCTCGGCCAAAATATCCTGGTCGCGTTCATGAGTTGGGAAGGTGGGAACTACGAAGACGCCATTCTGATCAGTGAGCGTATCGTGCGTGAAGACCTCTTCACCTCTATTCATATAGAAAAGTACGAGACCGATGCGCGTGACACCAAGCTCGGACCAGAAGAGATCACCCGCGACATCCCCAACGTCGGCGAAGAAGGCCTGCGCAACCTTGATGAGCGCGGCATCATCTACGTCGGCGCCGAGGTAGGCCCGCAGGATATCCTGGTCGGCAAGATCACGCCAAAGGGCGAAACCGAACTGACTGCCGAGGAAAAACTCCTGCGCGCCATCTTTGGTGAAAAGGCGCGTGAAGTGAAGGACACCTCCCTGCGCGTGCCACATGGCGAGCGTGGGAAAGTCGTCGAAGTCAAAATGTTCTCGCGTGATAACGGCGATGAACTGCTGCCGGGCGTCAATCAGTTGGTGCGCGTCAGCATCGCGCAGAAGCGCAAAATCGGCGCGGGCGACAAAATGGCGGGCCGTCACGGCAACAAGGGCGTCATCTCGCGCGTCCTCCCCATCGAGGACATGCCTTTCCTGCCCGATGGCACCCCGGTTGACATCATCCTCAACCCCCTGGGCGTGCCGCACCGTATGAATATCGGCCAGATCATGGAAACCCACCTGGGCTGGGCGGCCGAGGCCCTGGGCATCAAGATTGCTACCCCCGTTTTTGACGGAGCGAGCGAGGAAGATATCGAAGAATATCTGGGCCGTGCCCACCTGCCGAGAACGGGCAAGATACAACTGTATGATGGACGGACAGGAGACCCGTTCGATAATCCCATCACCGTCGGCTATACCTACATGTTGAAGCTGGCACACCTCGTCGAAGACAAAGTGCACGCTCGCTCCACCGGCCCGTATAGCTTGATTACACAGCAGCCCCTGGGTGGTAAAGCCCAGTTCGGCGGCCAGCGTTTCGGTGAAATGGAAGTGTGGGCGCTTGAAGCCTACGGCGCAGCCAACATCCTGCAGGAAATCCTGACCGTCAAATCCGACGACGTCGTAGGCCGTGTCAAGACCTACGAAGCCATCGTCAAAGGCGAAAACATCATGGAGCCGGGCGTACCGGAATCCTTCAAAGTCCTGGTAAAAGAATTGCAAAGCCTGGGCATTAACGTCGAAGTCCTCAACGAAGACGAACAAAAAATTCAATTCGTCGAAGACACCTCAAACGATGTCATGCCCGAACTCGGTATAAACCTCTCCGGTTTCGAAGGGGATCAGTAGGAGGCATCATGCTCGAAGTAAACGATTTTAACGCAATACGTATCAGCCTCGCCAGCCCCGAGCAAATTCGCGGCTGGAGCTACGGTGAGGTCACGAAACCGGAGACCATCAACTACCGCACGCTCAAGCCGGAAAAAGATGGCCTGTTCTGTGAGCGCATCTTCGGCCCAACCAAGGACTGGGAATGCTACTGCGGTAAATACAAACGTGTGCGCTTTAAGGGCATCGTCTGCGATAAATGCGGTGTCGAAGTTGCGCGCTCAAAGGTGCGCCGCGAGCGCATGGGACACATCGAACTGGCTTCCCCCGTCAGTCACATCTGGTACTTTAAGGGGACGCCCAGCCGCATCGGTCTCTTGCTCGACCTCTCGCCGCGCAACCTCGAACGTATCCTGTACTTTGCCCTGTATGTCGTCACCCATATCGATGAAGAGGGGCGCCAGCAAGAGTTGATGAGGCTCGACGAAGAACTCATGAAACTCGAACAGAACCTGGACGAACAGGTCGTCGAACAAATCGATAGCCTGAAAACGCGCCGCGATACCGAGAGCCTCGATATCCACAAGCGCCTCTCCGACGCAGAGCAGGAGATTCGAGAGCGCCGCGAACGCGAGCTCAAACGCGCGGAAGAACTCGAGGGCGAAACGCGGGCAATGCTGCGCGAACACATGGGCGAGGAAGCTGAAGAGGATGTCCTCTTTGCCTCGGATCGTGTCATCGCCAAACAGGGCGAGGTTATCAAGCCGAAGGACCTGGAAACCCTCGAACGGGTGTCCGAGGTCTTCCGTAACGAAATCGCTGAAAACGCCCAGCGCGAACTCGAAGACCTGCACAAGCAGAACGAGGGCGAGCAGCGCGACCTGCGCGATGGCTACCAGGGACAGATTGACACCGTACAGGTTCGCCTGGAATCTCAGCGCGTCGATCGCAGGCAGCGCCTGGAGCAGTTAAAGCGCGACCTGGAGGGGTTGAAGAAAATGGACCTCATCCAGGAGAATCGCTATCGCGAGCTGCGCGACGCCTTCGGTTCGAACGTCTTCCGTGCGGGCATGGGTGCCGAAGCTGTGCGCGAACTGATCGCGGACATCGACCTGGACAAGCTCTCGGCTGAACTGCGCCGCGAAATCGGCTCGACTGTCGGCCAGCGGCGCAAAAAGGCCACCAAACGCTTGAAAGTGGTTGAGGCCTTCCGCGAATCCAATACCTCGCCGGAGTGGATGATCCTGACGGTGCTGCCGGTGCTGCCTCCCGAATTGCGGCCGATGGTGCAGCTCGACGGTGGCCGCTTCGCCACGTCCGACCTGAACGATCTCTACCGGCGCGTGATTAACCGCAACAACCGCCTCAAGCGGCTGCTGGAACTCGGCGCGCCCGAAATCATCATTCGCAACGAAAAGCGTATGCTGCAAGAAGCCTGTGATGCCTTGATCGACAATGGTCGCCGTGGTCGCGCCGTGGCCGGTTCGGGCAACCACAAGCTCAAGAGCCTCTCTGACATGCTCAAGGGCAAACAGGGCCGCTTCCGCCAGAACCTGCTCGGTAAGCGCGTAGACTACTCTGGCCGCTCGGTTATCGTGGTCGGGCCGGACCTGAAACTGCACCAGTGCGGACTGCCCAAGAAGATGGCGCTGGAACTCTTCAAGCCCTTCGTTATGCGCAAACTGGTAGAGCAGAACTTCGCGCACAACATCAAGAGCGCGAAACGCTTTGTCGAGCGTGTGAAGCCCGAGGTCTGGGACGTGCTGGAAGAGGTCATTAAAGACCATCCAGTGCTCTTGAACCGCGCTCCCACACTGCACCGCCTGGGCATTCAAGCCTTTGAGGCAGTGCTGGTTGAAGGCAGCGCCATTCAACTGCACCCGCTGGTCTGTTCCGCCTTTAACGCCGACTTCGACGGCGATCAGATGGCCGTGCATGTGCCGCTCTCGGATAAAGCGCAGGATGAGGCCCGCCGCTTCATGCTCTCAACGCGCAACCTGCTCTCTCCGGCAACCGGCGAACCATCCATCGGCGCAAGCCAGGATATGGTGCTCGGCTGCTTCTACCTGACACAGGACCGTCCTGACAAAAAAGGTGAGGGACGCTCCTTTACCGATATCACCGAGGCCCTGCTGGCCTACCAGGTGGGCATTGTTGATCTGCAAGCGCCCATCAAAGTTCGCCTGGGCAATGTCGATGTCTATGATCAGGCGCCACCAGCGAAGCTGACGATGCAGGCCAACGGCAAGCTCGTTCAGACCACGGTGGGACGCATCATCTTCAATGAAGCGCTGCCCGAACGCCTGCGCTTCAAGAACTACGCGATGAAGAAGGAGAATCTCCGGCAGGTCATCGGCGAATGCTTCAAAGAGTATGGCCGCGCCAAAACTGCTGAACTGGCAGACGAGATCAAACGTCTCGGTTTTTCCTATGCCACCAAGTGCGGCGTTACCATCGCCATCAGCGATGTCAAAGTACCCGGTGGGAAGCAGGAAGAACTGGCAAGAGCTGATGCCAAGATCACCGAACTGGAAGATCAGTATCGTGAAGGTCTGATTACTGATAACGAGAAATACCAGCAGACCGTCGATGCCTGGAACGAGGCCACCGAAAATGTCACCAAAATGGTGGAGTCCACGCTCGACCCATATGGCTCGATCTACACCATCGCCAAGTCGGGTGCGACCAAAGCGAAATTCCAGCAGATTCGCCAGCTCTCCGGCATGCGCGGCCTGATGGCCAGCCCATCCGGTAAAATCATCGACGTACCAATTCGTGGGAACTTCCGCGAAGGCCTGAGCGTCCTCGAATACTTTATCAGTAGTCACGGCGCTCGTAAGGGTCTGGCCGATACCGCCCTGCGTACAGCCGAATCAGGCTACCTCACCCGTCGCTTGATCGATGTGGCCCAGGACGTGATCGTTACCGAGGAAGACTGTGGCACCACCGAGGGTATGCTCATCACCGAGCAGGACAGCAAAGAAATGATGCTGCCCGATATCCGAGATCGCCTGAAGGGGCGCGTGCTGCTCGATCCTATTCCCGAATTCGATTACATCCAGCCGGGTGACGAACTGACCGACGAACTCGTCGACCAGATAGTCAACGCGGGTGTCAAAGCTGTGCGCGTGCGTTCGGTGCTTGGCTGCCTGGCGCACCGCGGCATCTGCCGCAAGTGCTACGGGCGCGATCTCGCCGCCAATGCGCTGGTTGCTACCGGCGCAGCCGTCGGCATCATCGCCGCTCAGTCCATTGGTGAGCCTGGCACGCAGTTGACTATGCGTACCTTCCACACCGGTGGTATCGCGGGAGCACAGGGAGACATCACCCAGGGTCTGCCGCGCGTCGAAGAACTCTTTGAGGCCCGCGTCCCCAAGGACAAGGCCGAGATCAGCGAAATCGACGGCGTGGTTGAAATCGTCAAGGACGAGGCTACAGGTGCGCGTACCGTGCGCGTCGTCTCCACCAACGTCTTCTTCGATGAGTATCACCTGCCCCCTGGCAGCCAGGTGCTCGTCAATGACCAGGAGCATGTGCGCAAAGACCAGGTGATCGCTCTCATGCCCGCGGAAAATGGCAATGAGCCTATCCCGGTTGTGGCCCGCACCGAAGGTGAGACGCTCATCAATCCGGATGGTCTCTTGAGCATTCGCTTTGAGGAACGCGAAGAACGTTCGTATCCCATCCCGGCAGCGCGCAATATCGCTGTCACTCAGGGACAGAAGATTCAGGCCGGCACCCCCATCACCACCGGGCAGCGTGACCCGCAGGATGTCTTGCGCATCCAGGGACGCGAGGCCGTGCAGATGTACGTGGTGAAAGAAGTGCAGCGCGTCTATCGCAACACCGGTGTGTATATCAATGATAAACATATCGAGGTCATCATCCGGCAGATGCTCCGCCGCGTCAAAGTGGACGAGCCGGGTGATACCGAGATGTTGCCAAACGACCTCGTGGATCGTTTTGTCTATGCGGATACCAACGCGCGTGTCCTGGCAGAGGGCGGCGAACCCGCCACTGCTCAAACCGTCCTGCTTGGTGTCACCAAGGCTTCACTGAATACCGATAGCTTCCTGGCCGCCGCCTCCTTCCAGGAGACGACGCGCGTTCTGACGGAAGCCGCCATTGAAGCCCAGACCGACCACCTGGTAGGCCTCAAGGAAAACGTGATTATTGGTAAACTCATCCCGGCTGGCTCTGGCTTCATCCAGCGCCGCCGCGAACAACTTGCGCGTCAGCAAGCAGCGGCAGCCCGCCTTGCAACCGCGCAGACAGTCGCGAGCGTGGGTGCCGGCGCGAGCAATGGCGCTGGTACTCTTGGACTGGTACTTGACAGCATGGGTAATGAGTGATAATATAGTGTCTCGCATGTATATGATGTAAGGGCGCGGGAAGCCGCGCCCATTCCGAGGATAGGGAGAACTTATTCATTGCCGACGATCAATCAATTGATCCGTAAGGGCCGCTCACATAAAAAGGAGAAGGTTAAGGCCCCGGCGCTGCGTTATTCGTTCAATGCGCTGAAGAACAAGACTTTTTCTTTGCGTGGGTCGCCGCAGAAACGCGGCGTTTGTACCCAGGTGCGCACCATGACGCCCAAGAAGCCGAACTCGGCAATGCGTAAAATTGCCCGTGTTCGCCTCAGCAACCGCATGGAAGTCACCGCTTACATCCCAGGTGAAGGCCATAACCTTCAAGAACACTCCGTCGTGCTGATCCGTGGCGGTCGTGTGAAAGACCTGCCAAGTGTGCGCTATCATATCGTACGTGGCACACTGGACAGCGACGGCGTCAGCAAGCGCCGCCGGGGTCGCTCCCTCTATGGAGCCAAGCGGCCAAAACCAGGAACCGCTGCCCCCGCAAAGGGCGGTAGGAAATAATATGTAAGGACCCGATTGAGGGTACTGCAATGCAATGCAAAGAAACGATACCACCTGAGCGCCTCTCAGGTAGGTCGGTCAATCGTTCGTCGTCAGGGAAAGTGCAGACTTTCCCCGGCGACTGTCGAGTGTCCTCCTCTTCATTAGGTTCGACCCGCTTGAGGGTACTGCAACTAAGTTGAGGGTACTACTAACAAGTAGGCAGATGAATGGATAGGCACTCGCGATGAGGCGTCCGAAGATGATTGGGGATTCTCATCCACGATCATATCGGCGCCTTTTGTGATGTTTTCGACAACCTGAATTTATGAAGGATAAGTCAGGGGTGCAGGGCCAGAACCCTGCTGGAGTGTGGGGCGTCCCCATTCCCTTTTCTTCTCATAAGATGTCTTAGAGAGAAAAGCCCTGGATAATTGAGGAGGCACAATGCCAAGACGGAAAAGAGCGGTACGACGGCCAGATGTACCTGACGCCAAATTTAAGAGCCGCAACGTAGCCCGCTTTATCGGTAAGTTAATGTTAGATGGAAAGCGCAGCCTGGCTGAGCGCATTATCTATGATGCGTTTGACTTGATCGAGGCCCGGCAGAAACGCCCTCCATTGGATGTATTTGAGCAGGCGCTCAAAAACGCCACGCCAACACTGGAAGTGAAGCCCCGCCGCGTCGGTGGTTCCACCTACCAGGTGCCGGTGGATATCCGCCGGGAGCGCGGCAACGCCCTGGCCATGCGCTGGCTGATCCGTTCGTCCCGCTCGCGTACAGGCAAATCAATGTCGGAAAAACTTGCAAGCGAACTTATGGACGCCGCTGCAGGTCAAGGCACAACCATTAAGAAACGTGAGGAGACCCATAAAATGGCGGAGTCTAACAAAGCCTTCGCTCATTATCGCTGGTAGAGCCTCTTGCCCGTTCGGGCACCGCCTCCGGGCGGCAGCGCTCTACCAGTGCTGGAGCCTGAACGTGAGGAGTAACAATTTACATGTCTAGAGAATTTCCACTGGAAAAAACCCGAAATATAGGTATTATTGCTCATATTGATGCTGGTAAGACAACCACTACCGAGCGCGTCCTCTTCTACACCAAGAAGATTCACCGCATGGGTGAGGTGCATGAGGGCGCCGCTACGATGGACTGGATGCCACAGGAGCAGGAACGCGGTATCACTATTACGTCAGCCGCGACTACCTGTTTCTGGCTCGATCATCGTATCAACATCATTGACACGCCCGGCCACGTAGATTTCACTGCTGAGGTCGAGCGGTCTTTGCGTGTGCTTGACGGCGGTGTCGTCGTCTTTGATGCGGTCGCGGGCGTCGAACCTCAATCTGAAACAGTCTGGCGTCAAGCGAACAAGTACAATGTCCCTCGTATATGCTTCGTCAACAAAATGGATCGCATTGGCGCTGATTTCTGGCGTACGGTGGAAATGATTCGTGAACGTCTCGGCGCGGTTCCTGTACCAATACAGATTCCTATCGGCCAGGAAAGCAACTTTAGGGGCTTTATCGACCTGGTCGAGCAGCAGGCTATCATCTTTACCGATGATCTCGGTACCAAATCTGATCATACCGAAGTGCCTACGAGCATGGAGGCTGAATTTGCCCAGCACCGCGATGCACTGATCGAGCGCGTTGCCGAAACCGATGAAGAGTTGACCCTCAAGTATCTTGAGGGCGAGGAGATTACCAAAGAGGAGCTGAAAGCGGCCCTCCGTAAAGCCACTATTGCAGGCCTGCTTGTGCCTGTACTGTGCGGATCCGCCCTGAAAAACAAGGGTGTGCAGGCCATGCTTGACGCGGTTATCGACTATCTCCCTTCTCCTCTCGACATTCCTCCTCCGACCGGCCTTGATCCTGATACAGGTGGAACCATTACCCGTGAAGTCAGTGATACCGCCCCATTTAGCGCGCTGGTCTTCAAGATTGTCTCTGATCCTTTTGTAGGACGCCTTTCCTATATGCGCGTCTACTCTGGTACATTGACAAAAGGCGCGTCTATTGAGAACAGTACGAAGGGGAAACCCGAACGCATCGGGCGCCTCCTGCGTATGCACGCCAATCACCGCGAGGATATCGAAGAGATTCGCGCCGGTGATATATGTGCCGCGGTGGGTTTACGCAATACCTTCACGGGCGATACGCTCTGTAATGTCAACCATCCCATCATTCTGGAGTCGATCACTTTCCCGCAGCCGGTCATTGAGATTGCGATTGAGCCTAAAACTCGCGCGGACCAGGACAAAATGTCGATTGCGCTCAATAAACTGGCGGAAGAAGACCCCACCTTTCAAATGCACACCGACCTGGATAGCGGGCAGACGATCATTGCCGGTATGGGCGAACTGCACCTGGAAGTGATTGTGGATCGTATGTTCCGCGAGTTCAAGGTAGAGGCCAACGTGGGACGTCCGCAGGTCGCCTATCGCGAAACTATTACGCACCAGGCGCAGGCCGAGGGCAAGCATGTTCGACAGACGGGCGGCCATGGACAATACGGTGACGTATGGATTCGTGTTGCCCCCAACGAACGTGGCAAAGGCTTTGAGTTTATCAATGCCATCGTCGGCGGCGTTATACCCAAAGAATATATCAAACCCGTTGAGAATGGTATTCGCGAAACATTGGACAATGGCATTCTTGCTGGCTATCCAATGATCGACGTGATCGCCACCCTCTTTGACGGGTCATACCATGAAGTTGACTCGAACGAAATGGCCTTCAAGACCGCCGGTTCGCTGGCGATCAAGGAGGCAGCACGCAAAGCAGGTCCAATTCTACTGGAACCGGTCATGTTGGTAGAAGTCACAACCTCTGAGGAATTCTATGGCGATGTCATCGGTGATCTGAACCGGCGTCGTGGAACGATCCTGGGCATGGACAATCGTGGATCGATGGTGGTAGTGCGAGGCCATGTTCCCCTCGCCGAAATGTTCGGCTATGTGAACGACCTCCGTTCAATGACTAGCGGTCGCGCCAACTATTCAATGGAATTTGCGCATTACAGCCCTGTACCAAAAGGCATTAGCGAGACAATTGTCGCCAAATCGACAAGGTGATGTCGCTGGGCAGGTGTTCGATTCGACCCGTTTGTAGGGTACTGCAAATTCGTGGGGTACTGCGAGCAAACAAGCAAGCAAGTGACGTACGAATGTTTGTACTGAACAGTAGTGAGGATGCTAATTCAGAGGTTCGACCCGGATGAGGGTACTGCGAGCAAATGTAAGGCGTCCTCGACTCGGAGCCGAGGTCAGGGAAGAGGCCTACCGAGTACTGGGGCATCCCTCGCGGATGTCTGACAACGTTATCTTTTTGGAATGTAGGGACGACCATGTGGTTGCCTTACTAAGAAATCAACGAAGTGCTATCGCAAAGGTGCAACCCTGCACATATGCACTGAGCACTATGGAGGATGAGGATTACTCATGGCAAAGAAGAAATTTGAGCGAACGAAACCGCATGTGAACGTGGGAACGATCGGGCACATCGACCACGGCAAGACCACGCTCACGGCGGCCATCACCAAAGTGCTGGCCAAAGCCAGCTCGACCAACAAATACGTGG
>WNGK01006142.1_pt1 | contig 23605 bp, 22 predicted proteins | sample 5400601 | NCBI WGS metagenome assembly WNGK01 (sample SAMN13153376, study PRJNA577476) | soil metagenome | isolation source: 60 cm soil or saprolite under Garry oak tree replicate 1 | place: USA:California | collected 2016-06-15
TCGCCCGATTGCGAGAAGATCGCGGCTCCGATGGGAATGCCGCCTTCGTTGAAACCTTGGCGAGCTTCATCAATGGCGACGGCGAGCATGCGTGCGTAGTCGGTGTGATTCATAGGTCGTATGCGACAGGTCGTGTGCGATGCGTTTTAGACGGATGAAACTGAGATCGATGATACGGCGGACGGCTTCCCCTTGCAGGCGCGCGGGGAGCGAACAGGGCGTTTCAATATTAAGAAATGTAAAGGCGAGACTGATTGGAGGCCGGGGTTGCGCTTTTATCTTATTGAAACAAATAGCGTTATATGATCCGATGTAATCGCTTTCATCTTCGCCTGCGTCTTGACTTGAAGCGCGCTCCAAGGAGTAGGTTGGAAATATGCGGGACGTTGGGTACACCATTCGAACCATGGCGGCGCGATGCGGGATGACCACGCACACGCTGCGCTACTACGAACGTGTGGGACTGATTCAACCAGTGGGCCGTGCGCGTAACGGGCACAGGCGCTACTCCGATGCGGACGAGGCGTGGCTGAATTTTTTGCATTGCATGCGCGCCACCAACATGCCCATCCGCGAGATGCAGCGCTACGCCGTGCTGCGCGAACAGGGCGATGACACTTCGCTCGATCGGCGCAAGATTCTTGAAGATCATCGCGCCGTGATTGCCGCGCAGATTGTGGCTCTGGAAAAGGCGCACGGGCTGCTGAACCACAAGATCGAGAACTACCGCAAGATCGAGGAACGCATCCGCGTTCCGCGCCTGGTGCAAGCAGCCGGCGAGGAGCGGGCGCTGGCAGCGGCTGGGTAGGGCACGCCATGGCTGCGATCTGTCGACGAAGATCGCCGGCCGGAAAGCCGGGATTGAGCTCCTTGTTGATTCGATTGAAAGAATTTAACGGAATTTCAACCTGATGCTGCCGCCGGCCAATAGTGCGCCTCGCGATGCTGCCCGGGTGAATCGCTCGCTGCAACAGCCTTGAATCGGGCCCGAGTTCGCGTAAAGATTGTTGTGTCATTTCCCCGCGGCGGGACACCATTCCCCGCCGTATGACGAATCAGATAGGATAGCGAGCGGCGAACGATCCGAAACGTTGTGAGTTCGCGGCCCGTTTGTTCCCCTTTCCCCTATGCGGCCGGCCGGCGAACCGGCGCTTCGGATGCATGGCAAATGCGAGGAGGTCTCTATGGCAGAATCCAATGACCTGCGCTTCCAACACCTGCGCGGACCGCGCACGCAGGACCCCGGTGAGTCATCGGCGGTTGAGGCGGAGCGACAGTCCGTCGATCTGGAGCCGCTGACGCTTGAAACGTCGGACACGGTCAAGGGCCGATTCAGCCGGCGGTCGTTCCTCTCGGGACTGGGCGCGACGGGCCTGCTGGCTGGGGCTGCGCCGCTGGTGCAGGCTGCGCCCGCGGTTACTCCGGCTGCCGACGAAGCGGTAGAGGGCGACGCCGGGACAGTCAATCTGACTCTCCGCGTCAACGGCAAGGACTTCGTGCTGCGCGGGCTCGATTCGCGCGCCACGCTGCTCGATACGCTGAGAGAGCGCATTCACCTGACCGGCACCAAGAAGGGCTGCGACCACGGCCAATGCGGCGCTTGCACGGTGCATGTGAACGGGCGTCGCGTGAACAGTTGCCTGTCGTTCGCCGTGATGCACGAGGGCGACGAGATTACGACTATTGAAGGAGTGGGGCAGCCGGATCATCTGCACCCGATGCAGGCCGCTTTTGTGGAGCACGACGGCTACCAGTGCGGATACTGCACCAGCGGTCAGATCATGAGTGCGGTGGCGCTGCTCAAAGAGCCAATCGGCCCGACTGACGAAGACATCAAGCACGCCATGGCCGGCAACATCTGCCGCTGCGGCGCTTATACCAACATTGTTGCCGCGGTGCGCCAGGTGCGCAACGCGCGGGCCTAGAGCCAAAGGAGCGAGAGCATGCAGACCTTTCAATACACGAAGGCCGCGAGCATCGACAAGGCGCTCGCCGCGGGCAACGGGGCCGGAAGCAACGGACCAAAGTTTATCGCCGGCGGAACTACGCTTGTCGACTTGATGAAGCTGAGCGTTGAGAAACCCTCGGGGTTGGTCGATATCAATCTGCTGCCGCTGGACAAGATCGAGCCGCTGCCGAATGGCGGGCTGCGGATCGGCGCGATGGTGCGGAACTCGGATCTGGCCTGGAACGCCGACGTGCAGAAGAACTACGCTGTGCTATCGCAGGCGCTTCTTTCCGGCGCGTCCCCGCAACTGCGGAATATGGCGACCACTGGCGGCAACCTGCTGCAGCGTACGCGCTGCGTGTACTTCCGCGAGCCGAGCGCGGGTACGCCGGGCGGCTATGGATGCAACAAGCGCACGCCTGGTTCGGGCTGCGCGGCGATGGAGGGTTTCAATCGCATGCACGCGGTCCTGGGCACCAGCGACAAGTGCATCGCGACGCATCCCTCGGACATGTGCGTGGCGATGGCGGCGCTTGAGGCGACCATTCAGACTGAAGGGCCGAAGGGCAAGCGGACGATCGCATTCGCCGATTTTCACAAGCTTCCCGGCGACACGCCGCACATTGAGAATGCGCTCGAGCCCGGCGAGTTGGTGACATACGTGGATTTGCCTAAGCCGATCGAGGGCGCGAAGTCGGTCTATCTCAAGCTGCGCGATCGTGCCAGCTACGAGTTCGCACTGGCGTCGTGCGCTGCGGTGGCGAAGGTCGAGGGCGGACGCATTCGCTATGTGCGCGTGGCGATGGGCGGCGTGGGTACCAAGCCGTGGCGCTCGCATGAAGCCGAGGCTGCGCTGATGGGCAAGGCTGCGAATGCGGAGACGTTCAAGCATGCAGCCGAGGCTGCGTTGAGAGGCGCAAAACCGCATCACGAAAACGCATTCAAGGTAGAACTGGCGAAGCGCTGCGTGGTGCGATCGCTCAAGATGGCAACGGCCTAGTCGGTAAACATCGATTCCCTAACGTCGAGCCCAGCACGTCGATAGCAGGAGGTCATCATGGCGACGTCTCAAATCCCTCAGGGTGCCGGAATCATCGGCGCCGCAGTGCCGCGCATCGACGGGCCTCTCAAGACAACGGGCACAGCGCGCTACTCGGTCGATCATAATTTCCCGAATCTGGCGCACGGTGTGGCTGTGCAGAGCACCATCGGCAAGGGCCGCATTCGCTCGCTCGATGTGAGCGCCGCTGAGAAGATGCCCGGCGTGCTTCTGGTTCTTCATCACGGCAATCTCGAAAACGTCTATCGCACCTTCCCGCGCCAACAGGACGGCAGCATGGCCGAGCCGCGTCCGCCGTTTGAAGACGACAAGATTTACTACTGGGGGCAGTATGTCGCGACGATAGTGGCCGAGACGCTGGAGCAGGCGAGGGCCGCGGCGCAAGCGATTCGCGTGGACTACGAGGTGGAGGCGCCCGACGTGCGCCCTGATCTGAGCGCTGAGTTCACCGGAAAGCGCGAAAGCAGTTGGAAGCGCGGCGACCCCGACCAGGCGCTGAGTTCGGCTGCAGTCACTGTCGACGAAACCTACGTGACGCCAGTGGAAACACACAACCCGATGGAGATGCACGGCACCGTCGCCGTGTGGGACGGCGAGAACATCACGCTGTATGACTCCTCTCAAGGCGTGGTTGGCCACCGCACCGTTATGTCGGAAGTGCTGGGCATCCCGCGCGAAAACGTACGCACGATTTCGCGCTTCATCGGCTCGGGATTCGGGGGCAAGCTTTCCCCCTGGCCGCAGGCAACATTGGCTGCCGCCGCGGCGCGCCAACTCAACCGGCCGGTGAAACTCAGCGTTGACCGGCGCATGATGTTCTCCAACGTGGGGCATCGCCCACGCACGCAGCAGCGCATTCGCCTGGGCGCGACGCAGGACGGCAAACTGACCGCAATTCGCCACGACTTCCTGACCGAGACTTCGCAGCTCGACGACTTCGTGGAACATTGCGGCGAGCAAACGCCGTTCCTCTACAGCTGCCCCAATCTTGAAGTGACAACCGGCATGGTGCGACGCGCCGTGGGCACTCCGGCACCCATGCGTGGACCAGGGGCTGTGCCTGGACTGTTCGCCCTCGAATCGGCAATCGATGAACTCGCTATCAAGCTCAAGATGGACCCGGTCGAGTTGCGGCTGAAGAACGACGCCGAACACGACGAGGGCAAGAACCTTCCTTTCTCGTCGCGCCACCTGAAGGAGTGCTATCTGACCGGTGCGGAAAAGATCGGCTGGAAGCAACGCACGCCTGCTGTGGGCTCTATGCGCCGCAACGGCAAGGTCATTGGCTGGGGAGTGGGAGGCGCTTCGTGGGGAGCGGCGCGGATTCCGTGCACCGCCACGTTCGAGTTCTGCCCCAATGGCCGCGTGTGCGTTCGCTGTGCGACGCAGGATATCGGCACCGGCACTTATACGCTTTTTGCCCAGATCGCGCACGCGAAGACAGGCGTTCCGCTCGATCGCATTGACGTCTTCCTCGGAGACACGAACCTGCCCGACGGCCCTACCTCCGGTGGTTCCATGGTCACCAGCGCGATTCTTCCCGCCGCCACCGGCGCTGTGAATCAAGCGGTTTCGCGTCTTCTCAACATCGCTGCCCTCACGCCAGGCTCGCCTTTCCACGGCACACATCCCGATTCGCTTACGGTTGCGGAAGGCCGAGTGGTACCAAAGAAAGGTCAGCCCCAAGTCGTTGGCGCAGCCTACCACGGCGGCGCTGACGCCACCGCAAACGGTCTGCCGTTCGAGGAGGTCCTTCGTCTTGCAAACCTGAGCAGCATTATGGCTACAGGTAAGACATTTCCTTCATTCGAAGATCCCAAGGCTAAGGGGTATTCGATGCATTCGTTCGGCGCGCACTTCGCCGAAGTGGAGTGGGAGCCCGACATCGCGCGCCTACGCGTGAGCCGCATCTTTTCCATCTTCGACTGCGGACGCATCATCAATGCAAAGGCGGGCGCCAACCAGATTCTGGGCGCGGCAGTGATGGGTGTCGGCATGTCGCTGTTTGAAGAGACGCGTTATGAACCGCGCACCGCGCAGCCCATCAATGGCAACTTCGCCGACTACATCGTGCCCACATGCGCCGATTTACCTGACCTCGATGTGACGTTCCTCGACTACCCTGATCTAATCGTCAACGAGTACGGTGCGCGCGGCATTGGCGAAATAGGAATGGCCGGCGTGGCTCCGGCGATTACGTCGGCGGTCTATCACGCCACCGGTGTTCGTGTGCGCGAGCTGCCGGTGCGCATTGAAGACCTGTTGAAGTCCACCGTCATGGAAGCATAAGACGCAGCGAGAAAGATGCGGCTGAGCTCCGGCGCTGCCGCAACGAAGGCAAGTATGAGCACGACTCCCAACTCGATCATCGGCGCACCAACGCCGCGTATTGACGGCCCACTCAAGACAACTGGCACGGCAGAGTACGCTGCGGACTTCCACTTCGATCGCCTCGTGCACGCCATGCCCATCGGCGCCCCGTTCGCCAGCGGGCGGATCACGAAGCTCGACGCTTCGCCTGCTGAATCCATGCCCGGCGTGCTCCTCGTGCTGCATCACGGCAACATTGGTCCGCTCTTTCGCACAGTACCCGGCGATGACAACGCCACCAACAGCGAAGTCCGCGCGCCGTTTGAAGATGAAGTTATTCGCCACTGGGGTCAGTACGTCGCTGTCGTGATTGCCGAGACACTTGAGCAGGCCACGGCCGCGGCCGCAGCCGTCACGGTGGAATACGCACCCGACACCGCCAACGTGCGTACGAGCCTCGACGATTACAAGGGCGAGCGCAAGACAGTCTCGAACCGCGGCGACGTTGACCAGGCGTTCGACAATGCGCCGGTCAAGATCGACGCCAAGTACATCACACCCGTGGAGACACACAATCCCATCGAGATGCACGCCTCCGTTGTGGTGTGGGACGGCGATCGTGTCACGCTCTATGAGACATCGCAGGGTGTGGTGAATCATCGCGCCGTGATGGCGCAGGTCCTCGGCGTGCCTATTGAAAACGTACGCGTGGTTACGCGCTTTCTCGGCTCCGGTTTCGGGGGCAAGCTCTTCCCCTGGCCTCATGCCGCCATGGCCGCCGTGGCCGCGCGCAAGCTGAATCGTCCGGTCAAGCTCAGCGTGACGCGCCGCATGATGTTTTCGAACGTCGGCTATCGTCCGCGCACCGAGCAGCACATCCAACTTGGCGCAACCAAGGAAGGCAAGCTGCTCGCACTGCGTCATGAGTACGTCAACAACACGTCAATGCTCGACGACTTCGATGAGGGCTGCGGCGAAGCAACGCCGTACCTCTATAGCGTTGCCAATCTCGAAGTGACCGGCGGCATGGCTCGCCGCAATATGGGCGCGCCCATGTGGATGCGCGGCCCCGGCGCGGTGCCCGGACTCTACGCGCTGGAATCCGGCATGAACGAGCTGGCCGACGAACTCGGCATGGATCCCATGCAGCTGCGACTTAAGAACGACGCCGAGAAGGACGAGAGCCACGACAACATTCCATTCTCGTCGCGACATTTCCGCGAGTGCTTTGAAGTTGGCGCGAAGAAGTTTGGCTGGGAGAGGCGCACCCCCGCCATCGGCTCCATGCAGCGCGATGGCAAGATTCTCGGCTGGGGACTTGCTGGCGCGAGCTGGGTCGCCATGCGCCTTCCCTGCACTGCCACGGTGGAGTTCTGCGCCGACGGCCGCCTCTGCGTTCGCTGCGGCACGCAGGACATTGGCACCGGCACCTATACCATCTTCGCGCAAGTGGTGTATGAGAAGACTGGCGTTCCGCTCGATCGCATCGACGTGATTCTCGGCGACAGCAGCCTGCCCAGCGGCCCCATGTCGGGCGGTTCGATGGTCACAGGATCCGTGCTCAACGCCATCGCCGCCGGCGCTGACAATGCAATCAAGCGCTTGCAGCAGATTGCGGCAACCACGCAGGGTTCACCACTCCGTGGAGCCAAGGTGGAGACTGTCGCGTTCACCGGAGGCCGCCTGCACCTCAAAGATCAAGACGCCAACAGCGGCGCGCACTTTGCTGACATCCTCGGCGCTGCAAAGCTTAACCGAGTCAGCGCCGAAGGCAAGACCGTCGCCACGTGGGAAGATCCGAAGGCCAAGGGCTTCTCGCTGCACTCTTACGGCGCACAATTCGTTGAAGTGGAGTGGGAGCCCGACATTGCCCGCCTGGGCGTGAGCCGCGTCGTCACCGTGATTGATGCGGGCCGCATCATCAACCCCGCCGCGGCAATCAACCAGGTCGCCGGCGCCGTGGTCATGGGCGTCGGCATGGGAATGCTGGAAGAAACCCGCTACGATGAGCGCACCGGCCAACCGATCAACGGCAACTTCGCCGACTACATCGTGGCCACCTGCGCGGACACGCCAGACATCGACGTCACGTTCCTCAATTATCCTGACCCCATCATGGGCGAGTACGGTGCGCGCGGCGTAGGCGAGATTGGGCTCGCAGGCGTTGCTGCGGCTATCACCGCCGCTGTCCATCACGCTACGGGAGTGCGCGTGCGCGAGCTGCCTGTGCGGATCGAAGATTTGCTGAAGTCGAAGATTGTGTCAGTTTAAAAGCAACCGGGAGCGCATGACGGATTTCGAACACATCCTTCCTTTGTGGCGCGAGCTTGAAGCCGCCGGCGCGGATTATGTGCTGGCCACGGTGGTCGCGGTTGAAGGATCGAGCTATCGCCGGCCGGGCGCGCGCATGCTGCTTGCCCAGGATGGCCGCCGCGCCGGCACCGTAAGCGGCGGATGCCTCGAAGCCGCTGTTGCGAAAAAAGCGTGGTGGCTCACAAGCGATGGCCCTGTGGTGGAGCGCTACTCCACGCTCGACGACGATGGCGATTTGCCCTACGGATCAGGATGCGGCGGAGTTGTGTATATCCTTCTTGAGCGCCGGCAGACCGCTGCGCCACTGCTGCAAGCGCTGTATGCCGCATTCGAAGCGCGCGTTCCGCTCGCCATCGCAACTGTGCTGGAGGGACCCCGCATCGGCCGCCGCGCCTTTGCATCCGCGCTTACGCGAGACTCAGTCGCCCCGCTCCTCGACGAAGACCGAGCCCAGGGAGACCTGGCTCTGTTGGCCGCGCAAGCGCTCGAAAACCGCAGCCCTCAAGATACGACGATCGACATCGACTCCGCCCCCACGCGTGTCTGGGTCGACTACCGCACCGCGCGCCCGGGCCTGTGGATCTTCGGTGCCGGAGACGACGCAAAGCCGCTGCTGAATCTTGCTCGCGAACTCGGCTGGTTCGTGGCTATCGCCGATGGCCGTTCACACCTCGCCACGCGTGCGCGTTTTGCCAAGGCCGATGAAGTTCACGCCTTCGACATCCGCGAACTCCCCAGCGCTGCGCCGCCGGCTCTCGATCTTCACCCCACTGACGTTGCCGTGCTCATCACGCATAGCTTCGAGCAGGATTCCCGCATTCTGGCGTGGCTGCTGGGCGGCGGCCGTACGCTCGCCTACATCGGAGTCCTCGGCCCGCAGCGCCGCACGCGTGAAGCCATCACCGAAGCCGCGCGGCTGTTACAGCACGTTCCCTCCGCGAAGCTCATCGATCAATGGCTCGAAGATCTCCACGCGCCAACCGGCCTCGACCTCGGCGCCGACACGCCTGCATCGATCGCGCTCTCGATCCTCTCGGAAGTGCAGAAAGTGCTTTGCGCAAGCACGGCGCTCCCGCTGCGCAATGTGCGCGCACCCAGGGACGCCGCAGCTCACGCATGAATCAAGCACGCCTCAAGCATGAACCAGCGTGCCCTTCGCCACCAGGTAAGCTTCCATCACTTCCAGGTACTTTGCCAGCCACGCCGGATGCGCTGTCCATGCCGGACCTGTCACAAGGTTACCGTCCACCATGGCATCTGCGAAGTCCAGCTTCACAAACGTTCCGCCGGCCAGTTCCACCTCCGGTGCGCACGCGGGATACGCGTTCAGCTTGCGGCCCTTCAACACGCCCGCGGCGGCCAGCAGTTGCGGCCCGTGGCAAAGCGCGGCAATCGGCTTGCATTCGTGGGCGAAGTGACGCACGATGTCCAACACCTGCTCGTTCAGCCGCAAATACTCGGGCGCGCGGCCGCCGGGTACTACCAGTCCGTCGTAGTCTTCGGCTTTCACTTCGCCAAATGTCGCGTTCAGCGTGAAGTTGTGGCCGCGCTTCTCGGTGTAGGTCTGATCGCCCTCAAAATCGTGAATAGCCGTGCGCACCTGCTCACCCTTCTTCTTGCCCGGGCACACCGCATCCACCCTGTGGCCCACCATCTGCAATGCCTGGAACGGCACCATGATCTCGTAGTCTTCGACAAAGTCGCCGGCCAGCAGCAACAGCTTTGCACTCTTCATCGCATGTCTCCTGTGAGAGAAATTTGACCCGCTTGGGCCGTATTGTCACACACCCGCACCAATGTCCGCGCGGGCATTCCGACAGTCGTTCCGACACCTATGGGATGAGTTTCCCGCGCGCGGGATGCACGGAGGTTTCGGAGCCAATTCAAGTGCGAGCGCGCTTAAATTGGAACCCCTCCGAGCCTAAGATAATTGTATGGGCTCTTCCCCGATCTCGTCCGCGCCCGTCACCAGTCTCGCAACCGCGGCTCCCGTTACGCTCGACGACCTGAACGCGCAGGTAATTGCGTGCGATCGGTGCGCCCGGTTGCGGGAGCATTGCGAGAATGTCGCGTCCGTGCGCCGCCGGGCCTACGCGGAATGGGAATACTGGGGCCGCCCCGTCCCGTCCTTTGGCAATCCGCTCGCCCGCGTAATGCTGCTCGGCCTAGCGCCCGGCGCGCATGGATCCAATCGCACCGGCCGCCCGTTCACCGGCGATGGTTCAGGCGATTTTATGTTTCCCGTTCTTCACGACGCCGGTTTCGCCTCGCAGCCCAATGCCACCTCGCGCAACGATGGCATGCAATTGCACGACATGTGGATCACCGCAGTTGCCCGCTGCGCGCCGCCAGGCAACAAGCCCACCACCGAGGAACTCCGCAACTGCGCTCCCTGGCTCGATGAAGAGATGCGGCTGCTGAAGAACCTGCGCGTGGTCGTCTGCCTAGGCCACATCGCCTTCGACGGCCTTCTCAACTGGGCGCAGCACAATGGCTTCATCGCATCTCGCCGCGAGTTCGTTTTCGCGCATGGGGCGGAGTTCGCCCTCCAAAATGGACTGAGCGTCATCACCAGCTATCACCCTTCGCTGCAGAACACTAACACCGGCCGGCTCACCCGCCCCATGTTTCTCAATGTCTTCAGCCGCGCCCGGCAACTTGCCGACGCGCCGACAACGAACCAGAGTTAAGCAATCTTTAACCCGTGCGCGAGATTAAGATGATTTCCGATCGAATTCTGAAACAGTTGCTGGCCGCGGACGATCCGGCCGCGGAATCCCGTAAGCCCGGACGAAAGCCGGAGCAGGAGTCCGTGGACCACACCACGCGCCCGGTTCTTATGGAGCGCGCCGCCTACCTCAAACAGATGGCGAGGGCCGGCGAAGGCTCTGCCAACGAAATCCTGAAAGAGTTCCCGCGCCACAACATCCAGCTCTCCGTGCGGCTGCGCAGCGGCATCGCTGAACTCCACGAACACTTCGCCGACCTGTTCATCGTCCTCGACGGACGCGCGACGATGGTGACCGGCGGCATTATCGTGAACCCGCAAAGCGTCGGCCCCGGCGAAGTGAGAGGCTCCGTGGTCGCCGACGGCGCCCGCCAGGAACTCCGCGCCGGCGACGTGGCCCACATCGCCGCCGGTACCCCTCATCAGATTCTGCTCGCCGTCGACGCCACCTTCACCGCCATGGTAATCAAGATCGAGGAAACGTCGTAGAGCAGGCCCCGAGGAATCGGAGACGCCCTCTCAAAGCCTGCACCGTTACGGCAAAGTCGGGCATGAAGATGCGATGTCCACATTCGGTTACCCGTTTTCGAACGCCGCCCTAGCCAGTCGTCCATCAGCTTTTGAGACCGAGTAGAGTGTCCGTTTCCGGACAAGCCGTTTCGGATTCGGTCATTCGCGCGTGCCTCTTCAACGATCCGCCTGCACTAACGCTCCGGATATCAAACACATCGGCGCGGAACTCTTTGGCTCTATGCTTCGAGCGGACCCCGACGTCACGGTCGTGGGCGAGGCTACAAACGGATCCGAAGTCCTTCGGCTGCTGCGACAGACCACACCTCAAGTTATGTTTCTGGATGTGTGCATGCCAGGCCAAGACGCCTTCGCAGTCCTTGAGGAGATATCCGCGGATAAGACCATGTCGATGCCGCGAGTTATCTTCACCACCGCGTACGATCAATATGCTTTGCGCGCGTTCGATGCGCAGGCAGTCGATTATCTGCTCAAGCCCTTCACCGTCGAGCGCCTCCGGTCCGCTGTTCAACGAGCGAAGGATCAGCTTGCCAGCGCTTCGCCGGCGGCTGAGCAAAGTCTCGCGGGGAGAGGGCAGGAACCCCTCACCCGCGTTGTATTCAAATCTCGTGGTCGCATTCTGTTCCTGCAGGTTTCCGAGATTCGCTGGATTGCGGCGGAAGAAAATTACATTCGCATTTCCAATGGGACGGAGTCGCATCTTTTGCGAAATACAATCTCGTCAATGGAGGAGCGCCTCGACCCGCAGATGTTCCTTCGTGTCCATCGATCGGCAATTGTAAATCTGCAGTACGTCAAAGAGATCCGGACAGATGCAAAGGACGACTTTGTTGTCCATCTCGTGAACGGTCAAAAGATCCCGATGAGCCGTAGCTATCACACGCGAATACGCCACTTGCTGGGCCATCGGTTAATGCCTGGCCGAACTTGCTGAGAGGACTGAATGAACTACAACAGGATAACCTTCGTGCGGTTTCATATCCGCGACTGACTCCGGGTTACCCTGCACCTTTCTTACATACTTAGGCAACAATAAATCACGGTCGTTAGTCTATTTGTGACGAAGTGCGGTTTTACGCGGACGAATGCGGCTCTAATTAGGATTTGGGCTATGATTTTGGTGACCGCGAAGACTACCTTGTATCGCATGGCTTGTAACCTCGTCTGAGAGTGCCAGTCCAATCGAAAATCAGGCGCCTGTTCGTCACGAGACGCGTTTCCCCAGTTGTGCCATAACCGGTTATTGCCAGTTGCCCCATTCCGATCCAAAGTGACCTGCTCTTTCAGTCGGCCATGAGTTGGAGAATCCTGACGCACCAGTGTGCGGGCCGGGCAGGCTGCCCCACTGCTTCTCTTTTCGAGCTGAACGACGACCGAGGGTCTCCGGGAGAGGACAGAATTGGAATGAAAGAAAAGGCGAATCCCTCATCAACCTCACACCGCGGTGCACCGACCAGAGGCCAACTCGTTCTCATGCACCCGGCATTCTTTATCGGCATCTGGGCCCTGCTGGGCGCCCTCTTTGCCCTGCAGGATTGGCTTAATCTGCGCCGCTGGGGTTACCACCTGGGAATTGTCATCGAGCTTGAATCGTGGGTCATGGAATTCGCAATTTGGGGCACTCTCAGCTGGATCATGTGGCGGCTGGTCGGCTCTTTTATCCAAAGTGCCGGCCTGTGGGCCCTGTTGAGCACGACGGTGCCGCTGAGCATTGCCGCCAGCGTGGCCAAGGAAATGCTCTTTGTCCTGATCTTTCCGGGCCTGCCTTTGAATCGCCCACATATGCCCTATTGGACGAGGCTTCGCTTCCATTTGAACGCGAACATCGTCGATGACATGGTGGTATTTGGGTGTTCGTTCCTTCTCTTCAAGGGACTGGGTTACTACCAAAAGTCCCGCGAGAGCGAGACAGCTGCCGCTCAACTTGAGGTTCAACTTGCAAACGCGCGGCTATCTGCATTGCGCATGCAGCTTAACCCGCACTTCCTCTTCAACGCCATGAACAGCATATCCAGCCTGATGCGCACCGATGTTGACGCAGCCGATGAAATGCTTGAACAACTGAGCAGCTTGTTGCGTATCAGTCTGGAACGTGGATCGGTACAAATGATCCCACTGCACGACGAGATCGAGTTTATTGAGGTCTACCTCTCCATGCAAGACAGGCGTTACTCTGATCGGATGCGGCGCTGGGTATCCGTGGATCCGGAGCTGCACGACGTCCTTGTTCCCGCGATGATTCTGCAACCCATCGTGGAGAATGCCTACGCTCATGGACTTTCGAAGGTAGACAGGGATGGGGAACTCTTCATCGAGGTTCGGGCAGCGAACAATGACGTGGTCTTCAAAGTCACCAACAGTGGAGTTGGCATGGGCCTTGGCTCCGCGAACTCAAATGGACACGGAGTTGGCATCGCAAATACCAGAAGCCGTCTTCAACTTCACTACGGCAGCAATTGGACGTTCAAAATGGTTCAGACTGACCCGTCTCATGTCACAGTTACGATCATCATTCCCAATCAGTTATCGAACGCACCCCGGGAAACGGTCACGAAATTCGGTGTGGGATGATACAGGCTATCTTGGCTGACGATGAAGTCCTGGCCCGGCAGAAACTGCGCCAGCTACTCCGCGACGAGCGAGACGTCGAGGTCGTGGGCGAATGCACGTCTGCCTCGGAAACCATTGAGTTGGTGCGGATCACGAAGCCTGAACTGCTTTTTCTGGATATCAGAATGCCTGGGATGGACGGATTCGATGTGATCGGCGCTCTGTCCTCTGAGAGAGATTTGCCGATGCCGGCAATTGTGTTCACCACGGCATACGACCAGTACGCACTCCGCGCATTTGAAGTCCACGCGGTAGATTATCTGCTCAAGCCGTTCAGCCCCGAGCGGCTGCACTCTGCGGTTCAACGAGTCCGGGAGCGCGCTCTGGCTCGCCTTTCATCAGTTGTCGCAAACACCGGGAAGGAAGAAGGTTCCCTCCCTGCCACGCGCATTGTTTTTAAATCCCGCGGCCGCATCCTGTTTCTTCCCGTCGCGGATATCCGATGGGTCGGCGCGGAAGAAAACTACGTGCGCCTCTGCACGGGCGCGGAGACCCACCTCCTGAGAGAGACCATGTCCCATTTGGAGGCAAGGCTGGACCCCCAATCATTTCTGCGCGTGCACCGGTCATTCATCGTCAACCTTGATTTCGTGAAGGAAGTGCGCACGGAACAGGATGGCGAGTCATTCGTCTTGATGACCGATGGTCAGAAGATTGCCATGAGCCGTGGATACAGGTTGCGAATCCTTGAGGTGCTGCATCGCTAGCAAAATCCAAATAATGGAACGTTACGCCACGTAAGTCTGGTCGGCTTTCGATTTGTCAACCCACTTTCGTGTTATCGAGAATGCTGCTCAACTCGCCAGGATGCTATTCGTCACACAATACACAAACCGGTAGGGCAACTGCGCAGTATTCCAGAACTTAACAGGTGTGCACGAGGCTCGCGATCATCGATCTGACTCGTTCATGCAACCGATCTCAGGCACCACGGCATTGCCAGTCAATCCTTAGCCGTTCGTCACTAATCTCGTTGATTGCAATCGATTGGATGACGGCCTGCACCTTAGTCTGCAGAATGAATCGCGGATCAACATCACTCCAAACAGAGCACAGCGAAGCGAGCGGATTAGTCACCAGGAAGGGCGCCAGTGCGAATACGGCGGCCGCGCGAGCCATCAACATCGAAGTCAGCGTGGCCGCTGACACGCGGCGCATCTTCGAAGCACTTACTATCCCCGAGTATATGGAAGCCTGGCTATCTGTCCCGGGGTATCACTCAGACTGCCACGCCACAGTGTGTCGTCGTGTTGACGGCTTTCTGTGGGAGCATTTCTGCAACACCGGATCGGTAATCAGAATCGCCGGATCATACTCCGCGTGCATCAGGCGCAAACTGATCTTTTCGTGGAAGGTGTCCGGGGGGCTGTGCACACCAGAGAGTCGTGTGGATATCCGCCTATGCGGCTACTTCGAACGAAGCATCCTTCGGCTGCGGCACCTCGGGCTGCAATCTGAGGAGGACTTTTCGTGGCATACCGGCATGTGGACGGCATCGCTCACGCACCTCAATCGGATATTAGGTGGCGTGACAAGCGGCCCTCGGCCCCACGGTTTACGCGGCCGCCAGAGGCAGACACAACCTCGTTATCCACAATGCATTGAATCGATCGATTAAGCGTAGGCCGATGAACCATTGGGGCGACTAACAGTTACAGCGCAGCTCCGTTCGAGGAGCCGCGGCGGGGCCGAAGTTTCACGTTCCGCGGCTCATTCAATTCGCGTGGCAATAGCTCAAAACGCGGCAAGCGGAACGAGAAGCCCCGCATGAGATCCCGATTCAGGATCGGCAAGGGCAGCTACTGTTGGGCCAAGCAGTTTCTTGTTGTGGCCCTTGTAAACCATTGCCAATAAGTGACTGTGCTCCTGAGCCCACCCACTTGCTTCCTCATCAAGTCGCATACGTTCCTCTGCGCTGAGCTTGACCGAGAGAGCTTGCAAGTCATTCTTGACGACTGCGCTCGCGGCCTCTCCGCCCTGCAGTTCTCCCGCGCGGAAGTGAAGGTATGCCTGCCGTGAATCTCGAGGAACCCATTTTCCATCGCGCGCAAGGGCTCCCAGTACCACGGATGATTTCCACATACCCGCATTCGCCGCTTTGTTCAGGAGTGTCAACGCTTCGTCGTGAGAAGTGCATATATCAGGGTGATTCACAAGCAGTAGGCCTGCAGCATGCTTGGCAGGTACGAAGCCGGCTGAGGCCGACGCGCGAAGGAGCGAGAGTGCTCGCTTGAGGTCCTGTGGATGCCGGTTTGGATCAGACAAGATCATCCCCATGCGGAAGTTCCCCAGGTAACTGTGCATCTTGGCGGATTTTTCATACCACTTCTCCGCGGCAGCCTCATCCCTGGGCATTCCAACCCCGAGAAGGTGCATATCGCCCAGATAGGTGGCCGCGATGCCGTTCCCCTTGTTGGCAGCCTCCATCAGTAACTTCTCGCCAGTCTTAGGACTCTTTTGTACGCCGATTCCCCTGATGTAGGTAACTGCGAGATTGACTTTTGCGCTGGTAAGTCCATTGGAAGCCGACAACTGATACCAGTGCACCGCTCGAACTGGATCAACGGGGACTCCGATTCCGACTTGGTAGAAATAGCCGATTTCATTCTGCGCTAGAGGATCACCGAGTCCGGCGGCTTTCTCGTACCAATAAGCAGCCTGGTGGAGGTCCTGAGGAGCACCATCGCCGGTCAGGTAAGCTCTCCCCAACGCGAGTTCCTTCCCGACACGCCTTTGATCCGTAGTTCCTTGAATGTCGGGGATGTCGGGCGCTATCGGAGATGCGAGAGTCTTGACATCACTCCCGAGACAGAGAACGACCACTATTAACGACTCAGCGGCGACAGTTCGCAATGGATTGCACTTGATAAGCATCCCGGCCTCCACTAATCTGTGCGATTGATGTGACCGGCTCGCGCGAACAGCAGAATCGGGCAGTCGGACGCTACAGAGACTCCCCGCACTATGGGTACGTTAGCGGCAGACTTTCGTCGTTCAGATGTTATGAGTCCCGATAACTTACTTCTCGGCTCAGATTGCAGCCCCTAATCCCCGCGAACGCGCAATTCGTCACAAAATACGATTTCGCATGAGTGGCCCTGTGCGGCAGCACATGTGGGGTGGGAGCTTCAGACGAAGGCGACCAACAAAGCCGGACGGGAAATTTGCAGCTTACGATGTTCGTAGCCGGGAGCGCTCTATCGAATCGAAGGCACTAGGAAATTTGCGTAAGGCGCGGTGAGTTACCGCTTTCCAAATCAAGACCCAACTGTAACCGGGCTGCCTCCGACATTCGGCTCGGATTCCACGGCGGATCGAAGACGACTTCTACACGTGTTTCCGCCACCTCAGGCAGCCGCTGAAGTTTGCTTTCCACATCGGCTTTCAACACGTTGCTCATGCCGCAGCCAGGAGAAGTCATCGCCATTCGAATGGTGACTACATTCCCACTCCGCTCATGCGGCGAGATCGCGCAAGAATAGATGAGCCCAAGATCGACAACGTTGACAGGAATCTCCGGGTCGTACACCGTCTTCAGCGTGTCCCACACCAGTTGCTCGCTGAACGGACCTTGCTGTCCGGGCTCACCAGGCGCCGGCCCGCGAATGCCCAGCGCATCGGCATCTGTCGCGTCGATCCGGTACATCGCATGGATATTGGACGAAACTGTAAAGCTGTTGCCGCGCGCCTGAACAATGCGCACGGTCGATCCCTGTGGCAGCACTTGGCGCAGGCCGCTGGGTATGGCGATCACTTTGCAGTCACGCTTGAGTTCAACGGTTTCCATCATGACAAAGACTCCATTGGCGTGCGTATCGTGTCTACTCGGTCGTGACGGGTTCGCGATCTCCGTGGAGCGCCGCCTCCAGCGTATGCCAGGCCAAGGTGGCGCACTTCACACGAGCGGGAAATTCAGCGACGCCGGCAAACACAGCGAGCTTACCGATCTCCGGATGATTCCCATTACTGCTTTGGCCGGTAACCATGCGGTGAAAATTCTGGAACAGGTCTTCCGCTTCGCCTACGGTTTTTCCCTTCAGGCTTTGCGTCATCATCGACGCCGAGGCCCGCGAAATGGCGCAACCGGACCCTTGGAACGCAATGTCCTCAATAACCTCTCCCTGCATTGCGAGGAACACCGTACAGTGATCACCGCAGAGCGGATTGTATCCTTCGGCCTTCCGACTTGGAGTTGCCATCGCGCGATGATTCCGTGGAGACTTGGCGTGCTCCAAAATTACTTCCTGATATATGTCCCGCAAATCGGCCATTAGCCTAATATCTCCCGTACCTTTTCAATGCCTGCGACCAGAGCATCGATCTCGTACTTTGAGTTGTAAAGCCCGAAAGAAGCCCGCACGGTCGCTGGAACGCCGAAGCGGTCCATCACCGGTTGCGCGCAGTGGTGCCCGGTTCGGACCGCGATTCCTTCCTGGTCCAGGATCGTGCCGATGTCGTGAGGATGAATACCGTCCATGACAAACGAAAGCACGCCGGCCTTTTCGCGCGCCGTTCCCACAAGCTGGACGCCTTGAATTTCTCCTATTCGTTCCGTGGCGTAGGTCAGCAACTCGCGTTCGTGTGCACTGATAGCGCTGATACCCAACTCGCTCACGTAGCTGATCGCCGCGCCCAGGCCGATCACTCCGGCAATATCCGGAGTGCCCGCCTCGAACTTGTGCGGCACCTTGTTATAGATGGTCTTCTCAAAGGTGACCGAGCTGATCATGTCGCCGCCACCTTGATAGGGCGGCATGTCTTCAAGCAGTGCCGACTTGCCATACAAAGCGCCAATGCCAGTCGGCCCATAGACCTTGTGTCCGGAAAACACGTAGTAATCGCAATCGAGGTCCTCAACATCGATAGGCATGTGCGGCACGGCCTGTGCTCCGTCCACAAGCACTGGAATGTTCATCGCGTGCGCCATGCGGATGATCCACTTCACCGGATTGATGGTACCCAACGCGTTCGAGACATGAGCGACGGAGATGATCTTCGTACGCGGATTGAGCAGGCTCCCGAATTCATCGAGATCCAATTCACCGCGATCGTTGATTGGGGCCACGCGCAACCTCGCACCCTTCTCCAGGCAGAGAATCTGCCACGGTACGATGTTGGAATGGTGTTCCATTGCGGTGATCAACACCTCATCGCTCGCGCCCAAGTGTTGGCGGACGTAGGTTTGGGCCACGAGATTGATGGCCTCGGTGGCGCCGCGCACAAAAATGATCTCGTGCGCATCTCGGGCATGGAGAAACGCTTGAATCTTCCCGCGCGCCGCTTCGTAAGCTTCTGTCGCCCGTTGCGAAAGCAGATGCACACCGCGATGAATATTGGCGTTATCGTGCCGGTAATAATGCACCATCGCCTCAATCACGCTCTCCGGCTTCTGCGATGTCGCGGCATTGTCCAGATACACAAGAGGCCGCTCGTGGACTCGCTCGCGCAGAATAGGAAAGTCGGCGCGAACTTGTTCGACATCGAACCTCGGCGCGATAGACTGAACAGCTGCCTCGGCAGACTGTCCCGACAGTGTGGCACGCATGCTCATCCCACCTCCTGCAGGTCTCTTCCTCGTCCCTCCTCATGGGCTTCGCCTCGCGACGAAGATGTAGGGGCGAGCGAAAGCAACCGCTCTTGAACCGCTGCTTCGGCATAATCGCGAGCTGCGCCCCGCAACATGCGATCGAGGCACTCGCCAGCAAACGCCTGCAGCAGAAGGTGACGGGCATTCCCTTCATCGATGCCTCGCGAGCGTAGATAGAACAATGCGTTCTCGTCAATCTGCCCGATCGTCGCCCCGTGCGTGCACTTCACATCATCGGCGTGGATTTCCAATTGCGGCTTGGTATCGATTTGCGCATCGTCGTTGAGGAGCAGGTTGCGGTTTGTCTGCTTGGCGTCAGTCTTCTGCGCATCCTTGTGCACAATAATGCGGCCATGAAAGACTCCGTGCGCGCGATCATCGAGAATGCCGTTGTAAAACTGCCTGCTGGCACCGTGCGGGCTGCGGTGCTCCACCAGCATGTAGTTGTCGAGATGCTGCCGGCCGCTCCCGATAAACAATCCGTTGATCAAGCACTCGCTGCCCTCGCCCGCAAGCACCGGATGCACATTGTTGCGCACAAGCCCGCCACCTAGCAGCAATGAGTGCGAAGCAACGTTGGCACTTCGTGCCTGCTCAATGCGCAAGGTCGAAAAATTGTAGGTCTGCAGATGTTCGCGCTCGATCATTGTGTGCGTGACATTTGCGCTGGCGCCCGCCACAAGTTCGGTCACCGCGTTTGAGAATGCAGGAATTTCCACACCGGACGAGACGTACTCCTCAACAATGGATGCCTGGCCCTCATCTTCAACCAGTATCAGATTGCGTGGATGCGTCATCGAGGGTTCGCTGCCGCTCGTAGAAACGAAAAGCAGATGAATCGGATGTTCCACCACTACACCCCGTTTCACCAAGATGTAAATTCCGTCTGCGGCGAATGCTGTGTTGGCCGCGCAGAATGGATCGCGCTCGATGTCAAGATAACGCCCCAGGTGTTTGGCCACCGTTTCAGGGTCCCGTTCAATTCCTTCGCGGAGGCCACTCACCGTCACGCCTTCCGGCAGTGTGCCCCAGTTCGATAACTCCGGCGAGAAACGCCCATTGACAATGACCATGCGTGCCGCGGCCCCATTGATACACCTCGCGTTCAGTTCGAGAGCCCTCAACGAACCTGAACCGTCATGTGCCAATTGAAATGGAGTCCGTGCCAAAGCGGCGACATTTGTGAAGCGCCAATCCTCATCCCGCGTGGTCGGAAACCCGACTGAGCAAAAGCGTGCAAATGCGTTTTCACGCAGTTCGCGCAGCCAGCGCGGAACTATCGCCGCCGTTTCGTGCGCAAACTCCGTGAAGTTATCCACATAGCTTTCGAGTTGGACTGTTTCTACCGCCATTATGCTCCTGTCTCAGGCAGATGCCGGAACCGGCTGGCGTGCTTCCGACTCGATCGAGCCATAGCCGGTCTCTTCCAACGCCCGCGCGAGTTCGGGGCCGCCGGAGCGCACAATGCGCCCATCCACCAGCACATGCACGAAATCGGGAACGATGTAGTTCAGTAGCCGCTGATAGTGCGTCACCACCAACATCGCCCGTCCCGGATCGCGCATTGCATTCACACCCTTGGCCACAATCCTCATGGCGTCGATGTCGAGCCCGGAGTCTGTCTCATCCAGAATCGCAAGCGTTGGCTCGAGTACGGCCATTTGCAATATCTCATTGCGCTTCTTTTCGCCGCCTGAAAAGCCCTCATTCACAGAGCGGCTCATGAGCTTCTCGTCCATCTCCAGCAAATTCAACTTCTCGCGAAAGAAGGGGAGAAAATCCATCGCGTCAAGTTCGTCCACCCCGCGATATTTGCGGATAGCATTGAGCGCGCTGCGGAGAAAGTGCGCGTTCCCGATTCCGGGGATCTCGACTGGGTACTGAAAGGCCATGAAGACGCCTTCACATGCGGCCTCTTCGGGCTTCATCGCAAGCAAATCCTTGCCGTTGAATGAAACGTCTCCTGCCGTCACACGGTACGAGTCACGCCGAGACAATACCTGCGCCAACGTACTCTTGCCTGAGCCGTTCGGGCCCATGATGGAATGGATTTCGCCGGCATTGATTGTCAGGTCGACGCCTTTCAGAATCTCGTGCCCACCGACTTCAGCGTGCAGATTATGGATCTCCAGTAGACTCATCCCCTCACCTCGTTTGCCGCGCAATCTCTTCGATGCGGTTTTAGCCAACGCTGCCTTCGAGGCTGACGCCCAGCAGTTTTTGTGCCTCCACCGCAAACTCCATCGGCAACTCGCGAAATACCTGCTTGCAGAAGCCGTTGACAATCATCGACACGGCGTCCTCCAGCTTCAGCCCCCGCTGTTGCAGATAAAACAGCTGATCCTCGCCAATCTTCGAAGTGGAGGCCTCGTGTTCCATGTGAGCCGAAGAGTTCTTGACTTCGATATAAGGAAACGTGTGTGCGCCGCACTGATCGCCAATCAGCAGCGAGTCGCATTGGGTGTAATTGCGCGCCCCTTTCGCTCCTTTCAATATCTTCACCATGCCTCGATAGGTATTTTGTCCGTGGCCGGCTGAGATTCCCTTCGATACGATCGTGCTTCGTGTATTCTTGCCGATGTGGATCATCTTCGTCCCCGTGTCGGCCTGCTGATAATTGTTCGTGAGCGCCACGGAATAGAACTCGCCCACCGAGTTGTCGCCTTGCAGGATGCAGCCTGGATATTTCCAGGTAATGGCGGATCCAGTCTCAACCTGAGTCCACGAAATCCTCGAATTCACACCTGCGCATTTTCCGCGCTTGGTCACGAAGTTGTAGATTCCGCCGCGTCCCTGCTTGTCGCCCGGATACCAGTTCTGCACTGTCGAATACTTGATCTGGGCGTTGTCCAGTGCCACCAGTTCCACTACCGCGGCATGCAACTGGTTTTCGTCGCGGATCGGCGCCGTGCAGCCCTCTAGATAGCTTACGTAGGAGCCTTCGTCGGCAACAATCAGGGTGCGCTCGAACTGTCCCGTCTCCGCGGCGTTGATGCGGAAATAAGTTGAAAGTTCCATCGGACAGCGAACGCCTTTCGGCACATACACGAACGAGCCATCGCTGAAGACCGCCGCATTCAGAGCAGCAAAAAAGTTATCCGTGTGCGGCACCACGGTGCCAAGGTACGTCTGCACAAGCTCAGGATATTTCTCGACAGCCTCAGAAAAAGAGCAGAACACGATGCCCAGTTCCGCCAGCTTCTCCTTGAACGTGGTTGCGACAGAAACGCTATCGAACACGGCGTCGACCGCCACGCCGGCAAGAAGCTGCTGCTCGGCAAGCGGAATTCCCAACTTTTCATAGGTGCGGAGAATCTCTGGATCCAGTTCGCTGAGACTCTTGAGGTTTGGTTTCTGCTTCGGCGCCGAGTAGTACACGATGTTCTGATAGTCAATCGGCCCGTAGTGAATGTTCGCCCACTTCGGTTCTGCCTGCGCCTTCTCGAGGGACGCCCAATGACGGTAGGCCTTGAGCCTCCACTGCAACATGAACTCGGGTTCGCGCTTCTTGGCCGAAATCAGGCGAACCGTCTCCTCATTCAATCCTCGCGGAACTCTCTCTGCTTCAATATCGGTGACGAATCCCCATTTATAGTCCTGCAGAGCCAGATCTCGAATTGTGTCGATACTCGAAGCCATGCCATCTCCCTGGAACGCGATGACCAGCACGTCACCATCTTTCGTTCTTCAAGGTGCATCGCTGCTGATCAACTTTCCGCTCGATCCCAATATACGACTATTTTAGTCGTATATTATTCTTCGAGTATAGCCCTATGCGTTGACCGATTCAAGTTGTCTGCCAGATGCTTCGATAGGCCGGGTCCAAGTTCTTTTAATGCTTTAGTTTGGCAGATCAGGTTTGCCAGCCTCCGCCCAGTGCGCTGTAGAGCTGCACAATCGTCAGCGCTTCGTTCTGCTGTGCGGTTACAAGGTTCAGTTGAGCGGCGAACAAGTTCGAATCTGTTGTGAGCACCTCTAGATATCCCGTCGATCCACCCTGATAGCGGACGCGGGCGAGACGAACGGCGTCCTCAGCCGCGGCCACAAGTTTCTCCTGCTGCTCGCGATACTCGCGCTGCTTTCTCAAGGCGATAAGGGCATTGGAGACATCTCGGAAGGCTTGAGAAATGGTCTTCTGATAATTCAGCACCATCTCCTCCTTTGTCTGTTCCGAGAGCTCAAGTTGACCGCGCAGTTTACCTCCTGCGAAGAGCGGTTGTGTCAGAGTGCCGATTCCGTAGACGGTCTTCCCTGCGGTGTCGAAGATGCTTGAAAAACTGTCGCCTCCCACACCGCCCGAGCCACTGATGGAAAGACTGGGAAAGAACTGGGCGCGAGCCACACCGATCTGCGCATTGGCGGCAATGAGAGTTGCTTCGGCCTGCTGGATGTCCGGTCTGCGTTCGAGCAGTTGCGAAGGCAGCCCGGTTGGCACATCCTGCGGCGGCGGCGTCAACGCATTGGGATCTGCGTGTGTGATCGGTCCAGGATTCGCGCCGAGCAACACGCTGATCGCAT
>WNGK01003919.1_pt1 | contig 23594 bp, 27 predicted proteins | sample 5400601 | NCBI WGS metagenome assembly WNGK01 (sample SAMN13153376, study PRJNA577476) | soil metagenome | isolation source: 60 cm soil or saprolite under Garry oak tree replicate 1 | place: USA:California | collected 2016-06-15
GAAATAGGGTACTACCCTGAGGGGTATCTTATGCCCGTTCCGGGCTCTCTCAAGCGCCAGCCAATCGACAAGAACGAGATCGCTCAGCTTCTCGAACGCCAATTCAATCTACCCAAGCCGGAAACCCTTGCCTACCTTCAGATGCTCGAACGAAGCAATGTTGGGGTAGATGAGCTCGCTGAAACCCTAGCACTCTCAAGGACCGAAGCCCGGGACCTGCTTCAGACGATGATTTCAAGAGGTCTCATTATCCGAGCGCCCGGGTCTGAGGAAGCGTTCAGCCCGCTCCATCCGAGGATGACAATGACTAACATTTTCAAGATCTACGAGAAAATGGTTGTTCAGAACCTGAGAGACCGGCGTGCTACCGTCGATCGAATGGTGATCCTCTTAACACCGATTTTTGACGAGAGAAAGAATTAGGGAGCAACGAGACCGTGGCCGCCGAGACCGAGCAGGCAAAGGAGCCAGGATTCCGAAACGTCTGGTACTTGGGCATTGTGAGTCTCTTCACCGACATCTCGTCTGAGATGATTCTCGGCGTCCTCCCTCTCTTCGTAACTATCGACCTCGGGGCGACCAAAGAGCTTCTTGGGCTAATGGAGGGCGCCGCGGACTCACTGAGCTATGCATTCCGAAGCTTCGCGGGGGTGATCTCGGACCGAATCGCGAGGCGGAAACCGTTGGTAATAGTTGGCTATGCGCTTTCCACCGTCGCCAAGCCTTTCTTTTCTGTCACTAGTAACTTTGCACAGGCCCTCGCAGTCAGGCTGACCGATCGGGCTGGAAAGGGAATTCGAACCTCTCCACGTGACGCTCTGATAAGCGACTCAGTTAAGGAGGCTGTGAGCGGACGTGCCTTCGGCCTCCATCGATCGCTCGACCAGGTTGGCGCTATCATAGGACCTATCCTGGCTTTCTTACTCATACCCCGTTATCGGGATCAGAAATCTGTTCCTCATATCACTCGTCCCGGGGTCGATCGCAGTAGTCGTGCTAGTATACTTCGTGGTCGACAAGGGTGGCCTCAAGAAGACAACGAGTATATTCAAGAATGCGGCAAGGGTTCTGAACCGAAAGTACACGGCCTTTCTAATTGTGATTGGAATCTTCGCTGTTGGGGCGTACAACTTTTCGTTCGTTCTCGTGAAGGCGAACTCTCTCGGCGTAGACCAGGCCACCGTTCCACTAGTCTACGCGGTGTTGAACGTGGCAACTGTCGTAGCTGGGCTGCCGTCAGGGTTGCTGGCTGACAAGATCGGAAAGGATAAGGTCCTCATAGGTGCGTTTGGGCTGTTCGCCCTCTCCACTGTAGCCAGCATTCTTACAACTAGTGGAGTTGTACTGGCTTTTGGAATCGCTTTCATCTACGGGCTATACCTCGGCACTTCCGACACTGTCCAGCGTGCTGTGATTCCGTCTCTGACAGCGGGAGAATTGAAGGGAACCGCCTATGCCCTCTACTATCTTCTCTTAGGCGCCTGCTCGCTAGTCGCCAACTTTTTGTTCGGCGTCCTATGGGACCAAGTTTCTTCGACCGCAGCCTTTTCCTACAGCCTCGTAACATCGCTTGCTGCAGTCGTCGGTCTGACAGGTCTCACTATTTCGTGGAGCAAGACGGGCCGTCCTGTGCCCGTCGCGAATTAGCTCTCTATATTACTAGTCGGTTTCAGAAGACTGCTGGGGAAGCGGATTAGGACTGTACCGTTTCTTGTCCTTGTTCTCCTGAAGAATATCCGCAAAGGGCTCGCCTTCTTCTTCAGGCTCAGCCTTCTCCTCCGTGTCTTCAGATTGCGTGCTCTCCTCAGCCGCGGCGCTCTCTTCGGGTAGACTCGTTTCCTCCATGGATTCGGCCGGAGATGGGCGTGCTTCCACGGGCTCAGCAGGAGAAATGTCGGGAACGGGGTTCGTCGGGGTCTCGGCCAAGGGAGTTTCAGGAACCACTTCGATCGCCGTGGACTCCTCACTTGAGGTCTCGAGGGAAGGCTCCTCCGGCTCCTCGGACGGAGCCACCATATGCTCTCTTTCCCGAGGAATGATCGCTCTTGGATCCTTGACACCGTAGAATCGGTCTGTGAAGTAGGAATAGACGTCTATCATCTGGGCGGCGGGATGGGCTGGAAACTCATCTTTGAGCTGGCATAGAGCGCAGAGAACCGTGGCATGTCCAGTCTGCTTGTCAATCGTGACCCTGACAGCTTCCTCACCGCAGCGCGGGCAGGTGAAGACTGTGGGGAGTTTCTTTTTGACGATCCTAACTACTCGGCGTCTTCTTCTCCCCAACTCAAACCGCTCTCATCCCGAAGAGGGCAGGAGTCAATATTTACCTTTGGTCGGGGTTCTTTCCCACGTCTTTTGAGTCAAGCGGGTAGGATGCACGTTAGCTTTTGTGGCTGTAAAAGCGAGGAGGCGAACGAGTATGCCTCTCCAAGTAATCATGTCGAAATTCTGCGGACGACACAAGAGGTTGTGTGGAAATTCTGCTCAGCCCCTAAAGATCCAGAACGGAATGTTAGGTTCGCCCGTGCCTTTGCTCCTTAATGGTGCTCCTAAAGAGGTCTAGTCGCCAGTTGTTGCAACGCATGAAGCCGCCAGTACCTCTCGGATACTCGTATTTGCTCTCTCCTAAGAGAGCGAAGCTCAATTTTCTGCAGATGGCATTGGACGGATGATTGTCCACCGAGGGAAAAGCTAGGAGATATTTGTGACTCCGAAGCTTGGTAACCCGCTCTACGACTAGTGCAGTTGCAGCGGTAGCGATTCCCTCACCTTGGAACTCTGGTAGAACATTCCAACCAGTCTCCCATTCTTTCTGTCCGTCCCAATCCGTTTCCCAATAGCCAACCGTACCAGCCGAGGTTTTTTCGGAGCCTATCGTTACGATGAACATGCAGCCCGCGCTAGAGTCTTCAGACATAGCGACGAATTTTTTGTGACGTTCGCGAAGTTTTTCCACGCCTTCCGGTCCGCCAAGATGTTTCATCATTCTCGGGTCTCCTAGCGTCCTCTCCAGCCATGGCAGGTCGCCTTCCGAGTACGGACGGATAGCAACGTCAGCCCTCCGACTCATGGACTAGACTTTGGGGTGATGGACCTTAAGATTCTTTTGGAAGTTCCAGCGGTCGCAAAGCACGGGACTCGAAGCGGGCGACGCCCAATCTGACCGAACATCACACCGTTCAAGGATAGGGGTTTACGTAGTCGTGTCCGCCATGTTCTTACGAGGAACCCAATATGTCGGAAGTAGCAACCCCCACTCAATTTACCTTTGTCTCCGGTGATTCGGCCTTCTAGGCGGCTTGAGTAGTCTTCGACGCAAAGTTTGATTTTTCCAGAGGAAGGGTCCATACCAGGGCCAGGATTCCACCCACCAGAGCGAAAAGTGGACCCACAAAAAGGAGTGGAGAGAAGTCTTCGAACCTGGCAGGCAGACCGAATTTGGCTTCCCCAGGAAGAGATAACCAGTCGTACAAAGAGACGATTATGATAGCGAGACTCGAGAAAATCGCCCATTTCGATCTCTTGTAGAGAAGACCTCCAAGAAATATCATGATCACTCCCGTCGCTGTTAGCTGAGAGAAGAACGCATCACTCAGCACAAAAGACCCCGCGAACAGAGTTAGTCCTCCCCCAACGACGGAGAGAACACACGCAACTCCATATGAGCCGAATACTGTACCTGAAGGAATCTTCAAGAATGGGACACGGCAAAGGTCATCGCCCTTCTCTAATTAGCGTTACCTGTGTAAACCTCGTGCTTCCCGGGCATAGGGGTCTACGTAGTCGATTAAGGGCTTCGTTATTATCAGGAACTCAATATGTCAGAAGGACAAACCCGAACTCAATTTACCTTTGGTCGGGTTCTCCCCTCGCAAAACTAGCCGCGTCTTCCGATCAAACAAGCTTCGGCGTCGGATTGGTAAAGCCATACTGGTGGGGCTGAAACGGTGCATTCACCGCTTCATCGCATGGAAGGATACGGAACGTTAAGGTGCCAAGAGTCGCTCTGGATTTCTCATGGGCAACGGAGGCCTAGCAAGCGTCGGGAAAATCTTAGCGCTTGCCGGTTTCTTCTCCGTGGTGTTCGGAGGTTTTCTCTATTCGCTTGCTAACCCAGGAGAGTTGTGCGGTGACATTCTCCGACCAAGTAGTGGGCCAGGTTGCACTACTGACTACAGTTCTCTTATTCTGCCCACAATCGTTGGAGCAGCATTGTTAGTGACGGGTGCTTGGCTCTTTTGGGTGTTCAAGCCCCCAAAGCAAGATGCCCCCAGGTCCGATATGACCATTCAACTGAGGGAACCACGGCACTGGCCTCCCTGGATCGAAATTGCCTATCTAACGAGCCTACTTGGCATGAAGGGAAACGATTGGAAGAGGATACTCCTGTCCAACCCTTGAAGCCCAATCGAAACAGGCTTTGAGAATCACTCTGTTGAAATCGGTTCTGAAATCAGGACTTGAAGCCAACTGGTTGAATCGGCTATCGGAAACAGTTTCTGAAACATCTCTTGAAACCAGTTTTTGAAACCGCTTTTGAAACATGCTTTCTGAAACAGCAATTGACTAAATGGACTCACACGCACAGGGGAAGAGAAGTATAGCAAGCGCTTATTACGTGCGATTTTCCGCCCATCCGTCTGGTATGTATGCCCGGTAAAGTAGTACACTTCGAGCTTCCGGCCGACAACGTCGAACGCGCGAAGACCTTCTACATGAAAGCCTTCGGATGGGAGATCAACCAGTACCCAGGAATGCAATACCACATGGTAGGCACCACACCATCGAACCAGCAAGGAATGCCAACGGAGCCAGGCGCTATCAATGGCGGATTGACCAAACGCCAAGACCCGAACAAGAACATCGTCATTACCATCGACGTCCCTGACATCGAAGCTTCACTCAAGAACATCGAGAAGCTAGGCGGCAAGACTGTCAAGAAGAAAGAACCAGTTGCTGACATGGGCTTCACAGCCTACTTCAAGGACCCTGAAGGAAACATCGTCGGACTCTGGCAAAGCGCCCGCCGCATGTAGAAACAGTTCCAGTTTGTCGGCCCCCTCTTTTTCGTCCAAGCTCACCGAGCTAAAACCGATAACGCAGACAATTGCTTGGCCAACGTCAACTTCTGAATCGCCAGCGCGTAGGATTTGCCTCGGCATTTTCCGCGATTCCAAAAATCACTCGAGGTCGCACCTCGTAAATCGGCTCCTTGGTATCGCTCATATCCCAATCATACTTCTTCTTGTATGCAGCTACAAATCGACTGCGCAACGATCTTTCCCCGACCTCTTTCGCAGTACCTTCCAAGATAACGGCCTTCGACGCGTTCTCGGGACTAACCACGCAATGATTATTCAGAGATAGGTTCTTGGATTTCCGTGACAGCCGACCAGTGCTGAAGTAGAACGAGCGATCGAGCCAGACTCCCCAAACCGGCATGACATGTGGTCTGCCATCGGAACGAGTTGTAGACAGGAAATAGTTGCGTGCTTTCGAAAAATGATCTACCGCCCACGTCCAAGACAGAAATCTCTTGTCCTTCCGGAACATCATGTCATAACCCGGCATGTAAGGTCGACTAGCAGATGGACCCTTCTTGCTCGCCAATTCAACTCAACTTGGAAGAATAGTTCTGCGCATCAGGTGATAGCTCGTTCCGAGTGAGGAGACCGGCTTGAACCGTTCTCTCCGAAACATGCTTGGCGACCCAAACCACATCCACTCCGCAACCTTTGACAGATTCTTAGAGACGACCGGATATGCTTCGACGATTCCGCCTCCCTGTTTTCCTATCGATTCTAGTGCCCCTCTGAGAGCTGCTCGCGCGACTCCTTGTGCTCGATAGTCCTTGTCGACGAAGAAGCAGGTTATCCGCCAGAGTTTTTTGCTCCCCGAAACAGGTTCTAGCTTTTTGTAATTGCGGCCAGCGTCGATTCTTGGAAGTTCCTCTCTTGGCCCGTACTGGCACCAGCCGACAGGTATCTTCCCATCGTACACCAATGCAGCATGGGAACGACCCTGCCGAACGAGCATCTCCTTGGCCTTCCTGTTCATCTTCCCCCTCTCAGCTGTCGAAAATTTTCCGCGAACAGGTCGTGGCCTTTGGTAGTACATGCACCAGCAATGACCCTGCTTCATCGCAAGCCTCTCGAAATCCGGCCAGGTCGCAGACGATAATTCCTTCACAGTAAAATCCTGTCTTGGACTCGTCGACGCTACTCCGCCTATTCCTATCGTTGAGCTAGCGAGGAAGTTAACCTGTCCGGTAGACTGGAAGGGCGAGGGCTGAAATAACCCACCCAACCGCCCTCAACAACCCCCAGATGGATCGCGATCGACAGTTAGCCGGTCTGAAAACGCAGCCAGCCGAGAGACACAAGCACATCCGCGCCAGAGGCTACATTGGAAGCTCCGCACTGGGAATATCTGACGGGCTTCTCACAAACCTTGTATTTCTGAGCGGGTTTGCCGGAGCAATCTCCGAAATTCAACTGATCCGGCTGGCGGGAATCGCTTCGATGCTCGCCGGAGCAATCTCCATGTCCTTCGCAGGATTCCTAGCACAACGATCAGAATACGACCTCTACCATGCAGACGCAAAACGCGAAGCAGGAGAGATAGAACAGGAGCCCGAAGAAGAGAAGAGCGAGCTGAAAAATTTCTACATAGCCAAAGGGCTCAGTCAAGACGAAGCCGAGAAAATAGTTGAGAAGATATCCGCGAACAAGGAGAAATTTCTTGAAGATATCTTGATGCATGAATTGCACGTGCACGAGACAAGGTTAGAGAACCCGTTGAAGATGGGCGGAGTGATCGGCTTATCATTCCTGGTAGGAGCACTGATACCCCTGGCACCGTTCATTCTTCTATCGACGAAGGACAGTTCGATCCTTGCCGCCGCACTCATCTCACCATTGTTTCTATTCGGGGTTGGAGTCTGGAGGGGACGGATTGTGGGAAGGAAGTTCTGGAGAAGTGGACTCGAAACGCTGATTATCGGCGTGGCCGCGTCAGCCGTCCTCTATCTCATCGGTACCGCCCTTGTCTTTGTATAACGGAGGAACCCTGTCTACAGATCTGGCCGGTGACGTTCGACGGTCGCTCCAGGAGTCAGCTATCGGTGTTGAGGAATCTCTCTCTGCCCATTCATGTAACTTTGCAGAACATGCGGAATTTCGATGGTTCCATCACGCGTCTGGTTGTTTTCCATAATCGCCACGATAGCCCGCTCTGTAGCGACGAGAGTACTGTTCAAAGTGTGCACGTATTTGGTTGGAAGGCTCGGCTTCTCTCTGTACCGGACCTTTGATCTGACCGCCTGGTAAGAGGTACAGTTGCTGCACGACGCCATCTCCCGATATTTCCCCTGTCCAGGCAGCCACGCCTCCAAATCGTACTTTTTCGCCGCAACAGTCCCGAGGTCCCCGGTGCACACGTTCACGATCCTATGTGGGATCTTGAGACTTTGAAAGAACTCCTCCACGTTGTGGACTAGCTCTTCGTGCAATTTCCAAGAATCCTCAGGAGTTGAGAAGAGGAACATCTCAACCTTCTCGAACTGGTGAACCCGAAATATCCCCTTAGTATCCCTACCATGCGCCCCGGCCTCTTTGCGGAAACATGGGCTGATTCCAGCGTAGCGCAACGGTAATTTCGGTTGATCGATGATATCGTCATTGTGAAGCGCGAGAAGAGCGTGCTCAGCCGTCGGGATCAAGTAGAGATCTTCTCCTTCTATCTTGTAGATCACCTCTTCAAAGTCGGTGAGCGCCACTGCCCCGGCTATGATGTCTCGGCGTAGGAAATATGGAGGCTGGTAGAGCTGGAAGCCCTTTTTCGCGACAAAATCTAGTCCGTACTGGATGAGTGCGTGGTTCAACCGGACAAGATCCTCTTTCAAGTAGTAGAACCGTGCGCCGGCGACACGGCCCGCTTTCTCGATATCGATGAGCCCGCGTTTGAGTCCTAGATCGATGTGGTCGAGAGTCTTGAAGTCGAACTTTAGAATCGCGCCCCACTTTCTGACTTCGACATTGTCATCTTCGTCCTTTCCGAACGGTACGCTGTCGTGGATGAGGTTAGGAAGGTTCAGAAGAATATTTTGGATCTTCTCCTTTTCTTCATAGATTCTTGCCTCAAGACCCTTGATCTTCTCCGGAACAGCCTCGGCCTCTTTCATCAATGCGGTGGCTTCCTGTTTCTTCTTTCTCGCCTCCGCGATTGCGGCGGTAATCTCGTTCCTTCTCTTCCTCAGCTGATCAGCCTCTGCTTGGAGCCGCCGCCATTCAGTGTCCAGCTTCAACAGAAGCTCCACCTGGTCCAGCTTGTCAGGCAGGCCTCTCTTTCGCAAGCTTTCCCTGACTATCTCCGGGTTCTCCCTCACGACCTTGATGTCCAGCAAGACTGGTTCGCGCCCGAGATTGTCCCCGTCGGTAAAAAAACCAATGTCCTCCCGTTTTGTGCCAAGACTTTTCAAGGACCAACCCCCTTTCGCAGACTCCAGTCTTGGAGTTACATCAGCACGACGTAGTCTATTTCGGAGTCGTCAACCTCATCGATAACGGCTACGTCATGGGCGCGATAGACGTCTGGAAATGCCGCTCCTGTCCTCAGACTTTCTGTGAAGACAAGCGGTTCGGCATGACAGACCTCGCCCCCGAAGTAGGACTTCCCAAGATAGAACCCGGCTCGAAATGGGCTGCACTAATCTGTACGAGAAACACAGGCTCGAACTGGACCCTGATCCAGGCAAAGCCCGGGAACCCGATCCAGCACTCCTGCACGCCTGACACAAAACTCGAACTCAAAGTCGGACCCGACTATTCGATAGAGGCCGGTCCCGCCTCAGGCATAGGCCAACACAGAATCATCCTCGTTGAAAACTTCGTCAACGCTCCCGTCAACGTCATCACTGGCAAAAAACATCTCGGAACAACCAACGCTAACCAAGCACTCGGAAAACCATTCTCGTTCACACCACCATTATCCGCCGCCGTGATCCAGCCATCGAGATACAACGTTCTCAACCTGACAAGCATCTTGTTCATCGTTTCAGGCGTCTGGCTCGGTTTGATAGCTTCATTCAACCTCGGCAATCCTGCGGTTCTCGGTGTCTTTGCAATTCTCGCCTTAGCTGCTGTGGTGTCTGGAGTATTCTTGCGTAAACCTAAACTCTGGCCCGCTACACTAGGACTAGTTGCTGTCGCCGCCGCGTTTGCGGCTCAGCTATGGATCCAATTCGCCACCGGCCTCGCCGCGAGCGCGACAACGTTAGATGTCCTGTTGGCCGCATCCATCGTCACAGGTTGGCTATCGTGGTCACGAGTCAGGAGCCTCAGAGCAAGACAATGGCACCCACTAGACATGCCGGCCTACGGCTGATCATCGATGAGTTCTCAGAACCCTTTTCGAAAAGCTGAGGACGCTCAGCTCCAGTACGACATGGACGTTTTCATCGACGAGATGGGTGAATCGAGCGGTGTCGGTGGCGGCGTCGCCAATTTCCTAACAGGCTACGCGATCTACAAGGGAGAAAGATTCCCGTTCGAAGCCGTTGCGTATGGACGTATAGGCGGCCAGAATGTCAGCCCGATACTACAACCTGAAGCGATTAAGAGACTTGAAGAGCTCAATGTGGACTTGGAGCTTTTCACCGCCCGACTGCAGAGAAAGATGGTTGAAGGAGAGATGACTCTGAACATTCCCGAGGGAGCCACTCCCCCAGAATAGACTCTTGCAAACACAATCGGACTAGGAATTTATTGCGACGAGTCTTTCGCCGAAATAGTACGCTTTGAGATTGCAGAACTCGCACCAGGCGCCCACCCGGTTGTCGGTCTGTTCCGAGAAGTAGACGTTCAGCTGCGTCCGCCCACATCGCGGACACTCATGGTTTGTGACCTTTTCCAATTAGTCTTACCATGAACCTACCGCGTCCAACGAGTATTATCCAGTAGATGGCAGTAAAAGTGAAACTGATGACCGTCCCGACGGTTCCCGATGCTTAGCCCGGGTCAATCCCTCGGGTCTGCAAAACCGGTCTCTGTCGAGAGTGAGATTTGCGAAACTTTCTGTTCCCTATTTAAAGCGGGTGTTACTGGAGAGGGTCGGGATTGGTTACAACCGGGGAATTATCCCCGGGCGCAATCTTCTTCTTGACGGTTAGGCGCATGAGCCAGTGCATCATAATCTGCCCCTCCTGCGAGGGAGAAATACTGAGCGACGACCAGGTCAGGAGAACCTCGAGAGGGCGGGTCGTCTGTGAACAGTGCGCCCAAGACACGTATCTAGATGTTCCATTAGCTTGAGGAGAAGAATGAACCATGGACCCAATCATCTTCGAGTTCCTCGGCGGGTTGCTTGGCGGTGCTCTAGCAGGGCTGACGATAGTACTCAGAACTCGCCACCCGTCGCCAAAGACAATGCCGATGCTTGCAATACGGAAACCTAGATCGGCCTCGTCAGTCAATCATCGAAGAACGTCCCCTCCCACCAAGAAGGGCCGGGGCAAGATCCCCTTTGCCAGAACGAGAAGGAAAGCTAAGACGAAAACACTTGAGGCAACGGTTGAATCAAGTCAGACGCCAAGTATCGCCGTTGCAACGGCAGCGGCTTTCGATACGTGTCCTTCTTGCGGGCTCCAGGCTCCCGGATCTTTGCTGGCTGAGCACTTCTTGGGCAGCCCCTCTCACAGGAACGGCCCTCCGAAAATAGTCAAGGCGAATATTGTTGAAGTTGCGGCCGTCGAGGAAGCCAAGGAAGAGGATTCCAAACAATCGGTGAGAAACCTTTTGCAGATGCTTGTTCCTCCGAGAGCGTTCGGGCGTCGGCATGCTCATAGATCGATGGGCCCAATTTCCTCGATTGTCAAAGACTTGGGTCCGCCGCACAGGCCCCTTCCATAACCACAATACCACTGTCCTTCTTGGAGAAGGTATCACCCAGAATAAACGGCAATGTCGAATAGGACCGCGGGTCCAAACTTGCCTGAGAATCGTTCGAGAATGGCGCTAGACTTTCCGCCTTTTCGCGATCACATCCAAGGCTGGACTGAACCCTGAATCGCAAGACTCGCTCATTATGGTTGTGACGGAAAATTTTCCTCGGAAAAAGAGGTGGGATTAGAGGACAGCATCTTTCGACGCGAGAGTGGTCTGAGGGAACACTTTGGATTACGAAATCCCCCATTATCAGCCCTGATCTCGAATCTGGGACATGCCCAAAATTTTCGTTCGAACACCGCCCGACGATTAAGCGTCCTGTTCAGAAACAGGATGAAGCTCATATTCTACCCTGATCAACCTGTCTCGCTCATTATCAGTGCCAGACAGGAAATTTTCTCTATCAGAGGGGGGGTCTTAGCGACTCGACCTCGCGACGCAAGAGAGCCCTCCTCAGATCCTTGTGAAGGGAAGTCTTGAGGAGCCGTTCAGATCGTTCAGTCCTGGAGAATCGCTCAGACTAGACAGATTCCCCACGACAGTTGAGGATTGTCGAGTTTCTAGTGGGGGATCTCGAGCGGCAACAAAGTTGGCTCCGGTTTCGGGAATGCTGTCTCGTGGCGGAGATAGGCGGAGGGGTCCCGTAGCCGTTTCTTCTCGCAGAGTTTCTCGAGGAACTTTATCCCTTTGCCAACGGGATCCAGCGGTTTCATGTCCAAGTATCCTGATTCAACCGCACCTCTCAGTATCTCGTCTCCCCTCGGGCTCCGAGTAATTACCGTGCTCCATCCAGGAGACGATCCAATAGCGCCCACCGCAATGTCAGCCAGTTCAGCCGAATAGTCAACGCAGACATTGCATTCCTCGCGTGCGGCAGCGGCGACAGCCTCGACGGGCTCGTCGATGGCCAGCTTGTCGCCCACGTAGACGAGCAGCCTGTTTCTCTTTATGTTGACCTTGGTTACGTTGTTGAGGTCTATTCCCCTCTTGCCCTGGACATAGTCGACCATCATCTTCTGATAGTCAAACACCTTGGAACAGAAGAGGCCGACTGTGAAGACAAGATTTCTCGCAAGTTTCGGCGCGGCGATCCAGTGGGTGCCCATCCGCCAGCTTCCCTGAAGCTCGCACGGCAAGCCGACAAGAGCGATACGCTCTTCCTGGAAGTTAACAACTGACCGGTTAGGGATCGCTACCTCCGCGAGTCCCCCCACCTGGCCTCCTGGCGTGTATCGGGATCCGGCATGGTTCAACAGATCCTCCTTCGTGCGCGCAATCTGCGGCTCCGGCCTCCAAGGCTTGCCCGAGGTAAGACCGGAATTTACGGCGTAGTCAATGATCTTTCGATCGAGCGCGTAAAGGAGGAGAGAAGTTACGGCACCACCGTCCTGCGCACGCCTAGCAACGTCAGGGTCCTTGGACTTGACCGAGTACGCTCCAACATGGATTCCGAGAATCGCCTCTTCAGCAGTTCTCGACCGTCCGAAGACCTGTCGCTCAATCTCCGCAACCGGCAACTCGATCCTAGGGCAGCTATAATAGCAGACCTGGCAGGCAGCACAAGTGCCCCGCATGACAGGTTCCTCCTTTTCGCTATGAAAGAGAATGTCGATGGGACAGGAGGCGATGCAGGCTCCGCAGTACATGCACAGGTTCTTGTTCACAACCTCCTGGATGAGATTCCCGAAGATCTTGAGCTTGATCGGCCGCGCTTTCCAGCCTTCACCCTCAACAGTCGACTTCAGAGCCATAGCCTGGGGCGCTGCTGGTGCTACTGCGGGTTTCGGCGCGGCCTGCCCTGACAATGTCTATTCCTCCTTCCGGGGTACCTGCGACGCACCCCCGATCGTATCGACGCTGAAAACGTACTTGTCGTCTTTCTTTACAGGCGGCTTGGAAAGCCTCTCAGGACTCCACACAAGCCGGTCACGTGTATACTCCGCAATATCATACTCCACAGTCTCCTCCAACGCAAACTCTGGACAATAATCCGTGCAGAAGTGGCAGAAACAGCAGCGGCCGTAAAAGTACTGCGGATACCATCTCTGGCCTCGAGGCACGATCGTGATGCATTTCTCCGGGCAGATCCAGGCACATATCCCACAGCCAGTGCATCGATCAAGATGGAGCAGATGCCGTCCTCTGTATCCTTTCTCAACCGCATATCGCTGTTGCGGAAATCTCAACGTGTACGGTCTATGGAAGAGATGACGGATACCTGTTAGATAGGCGATCGATATATCAACCGCCGCCTTCGCTTTCCCAACGATCGGGGCCATCGCCTTTCTACCTGTCCGCCTCTACCGGCCAATAGTCTATACTCCACCAAGCCGTAGGCATGTCCGCCAAACGGTTTCCAAGCAGAACTGCAGGTATGGCCGCCATGTTTCTGTACGATCCCGTAATGTATCGCGCCCGGTAGGGCTTGTCGCCCCCTTCTCCGATGAGATAGAAGCTACACTCGCCCCTCGCCGATTCGACCCTTCCATATGCAACCCCCCGGGGCAAGACTATCGGGGCCTTTCTCCTGATGGGTCCCGCAGGAATTTTCTTGACGATCTGGCGGATTATCTTGCAGCTCTCTCGCATCTCATCCATATGGACCATCGCCCGGCTGAAGGAATCGCCATCGGGCCGCGTTGAGACTTCAAAGTCGAGTTCAGGGTAAGCAGCATAAGGCTCGTCCTTGCGAAGATCGGCGTCGACACCCGAGCCACGAAGCGTCGGCCCTGTGCAGCCCAGATCTATCGCCTTCTCCTTCGACAGCACCCCGATTCCTTTCGCACGGGATGTGAACAACGGGTTGTTGAAGAAAATCCGATCGTACTCCTTCAGTCGTTTCTCGAAGTATTCTGTTCTCTTGACAGCCTCCTCAGCAAACCCTGGTGGCAAATCGCGACGGACCCCGCCTGGTACGAGGTATGAGTAGGTGATCCTGGCTCCGGTGAGTTTCTCGGCTAGATCGATGAATAGCTCTCTATCACCGAGGGGCCACATGAACATGGTAGTGTGCCCAAGGAATACGCCGTAGATGGAGAGCCAGTAAAGATGGCTCATTATCCTATTCATCTCGTTCAGAAGGGTTCTAAGATACTGCCCTCTTCGCGGGACCTCGACCCCCTGAATCTCCTCAATTGATCTCACCCATGCATGGTTGAGGTTTGAAGCGTCGATAATCGAGGGTCTCTCGATAACCGGGATACTTTTGATTATGTTTCTAAGCTCGATGATCTTCTCGATGCCCCTGTGGACATAGCCGGGGTCCGGGGCAACGTTGACGATGATATCCCCGTCCACTTCTACGATCAGCCGCATGTGTCCGGAGCCGGAGTGCTGGGGACCAACGCTCAACGTGAGAGTTTGAGCTCCAGAGTCGGAAGTCTCGGTGGACTCAACAGTTGTAAGGGGAACAGGTTTCGGGGGTGCTGACATCGTCGTCTCAGTCCGTAGGGAATCGTATGTCCTTCCGGAGAGGAGGGGGCCCGTCCCAGTTATCGGTAAGAAACAGCTTCTCCAATCTCGGATGGCCATCAAATGTTATTCCGAACATCTCGAAACTTTCTCGCTCATAGTTCTCAACGCCGGACCAGACAGAAACTAGAGATCCCACTTTGGGAGCGTTTCTGGGAACTGACTCTTTCAAGTCGAGAACCAGATCTCGCATTTCCTTGATGCCTATCGATGAGATATGGTAGACTATCTCGAACCTGTTTTCTCGATTGTAGTCGACAGCAGAGACCCCGTTTGGATGGTCAAACCCAAGTTTGTCTCGGAGAAATATCGCCACGTCTTTGATTTTTTCCGACGCGACGGTCACTTCAAGCCTCGCGCGACGGATGACATTTGTTTCCTTAATGCCGCTGGGAAAGTTTTCTTTCAGTTTCCGGATGATATCATCTTCTCTTTCATGAGAGAGGCTCATCCTTGTTCGTACACCTTTGATCTTCGGATCTTCTCTTGAAGCATAATGATTGCCTGCTCCAAAGCTTCTGGTCTCGGCGGGCAACCAGGAACGTAGACGTCCACCGGGACAAACTCGTGCGCACCGTTCACAATGCTATAGGAATCATGGAATAGGCCGCCGGACATGGCGCAGTCTCCCATCGCGATCACATATCTGGGCAACGCCATCTGGTCGTAGATCATCCGGAGCCGTTTCGCCATCTTTTTTGTGATGGTCCCTTCGATCACGATGAGGTCTGATTGCCGGAGAGAACCTATCGGCAGAACTCCGAATCGTTCGAGATCATGTCGGGCACCGCTGGCTGCGCCGAACTCGGCGCTACAGCAGGCGGTTGTGATGTTGACCGGCCAGAGAGAGTACATTCGGGCCCAGTTGATCACGTTTCGAATTGGCCCGGTGTCAACGACCTTCTTGACAAGGTCGCTTAGTTTTCCAACCCAGATGCTCAAACCTTCCGCGAGCGTCGCTACGGGGTCTTCTTCCTGGGCCGGTCTCTGAGCGGGCAATTATCTCTCAACTACTAGTTTTACCTTGTTTTACCTATTTATCCGCATCTTCACGACTATAACGCGGTTCTCGTTAGTTTCTCTTCGATTCCTCGTGATAAGACTCTTGGCTAGACTAAGGAGGAAGGGATCCACCGTAGACTGGTGTCTGTCTTACCCCTGTTTTCCGGAGGGTTTCGGAGCTTCATTTTTCGGGGTTCTTCTTCCTGTACGCCGCCGGGTTGAACAAATCCTCTTTTTCGTGCGCTATTGGTTTGAAGCTCTCGGAAATCAGCAACTGGAATCCTTCTAAGGCGTTATCGATAACTCCTTTCAGCTCGTCCCCCGCTGAAATGTCGTGGGTTACCGCCCCCCTCTGGTTGACGATCTTCGACTTTCTCAACACGTTGGCCATGTCTGCCTCGGCGAAGCCGCAGAGCTTCATGAGACTGATCAAGTAAAGGGACGTTTTTCCATCAAGCGATTCCTTGGACGCACCAATTAGTTTAGCGAGTTCTGCTCGGTATATGTTTCCCTGTTTCGAGATTGCTGCCTCGACGAGGTCCTCTAGAATCGGGACTGGGACCCGGACGAGAATGGCCATTTACAACGCCTTGACTCGTGAAATCTACGGCTCGGGGAAAGATAAGTTAGGGGGTAGAAAAGAAGTCTGGTACGCTCCCCCTGACCCATCTTCTTCTTAGTTCTTAGTGCGGGCACGGTGAAAAGTGTGTGTGTTAAGGAGTGAGGTTAATAGCCTCAGCCTGCGCTTTCTATCCTGAGCCGAAGGGCTCAGGCGTTAAGAGAATGGCTAAACTGGAAACAACGTGCCTGCTGGAGAGTTTTCGAAGATTCATGATAACCAGCACCTGTCGTTCCTTCATTCCAAACGAGTACGGAGCAGACTTTTCGGTCTTCCCAGAACGAGCGCGCGAGCTAGGAACAATGTACGTTGAGGCTGAGGACAAGGTGACTTTGGGCCGGGTGAACGATATCAGCTTCGTCCGCGTCAGCTACGTTCTCGGAATCATCTACAACTCCAAAAGTGGGCACACGCAACTGAAATGGAGACATATTAGAGGCGACCAGGGAAGACTAAGCGGTGAGGCCAGCACTAACACCATGGTGAACCTGTACGAGGCTGGCGCTCTCGACAAATCCTTCATAAGAACAATAGCGGCCCAGATACGCTGAAACCATAGTCCGGCGGATCCATGATTTTCTTGTTCCAATCTCTTCGTCCCAGTAGATTTCAGATCTGAGCCCCCAAAACAAGTTTCAACCGCGCATTGCGTTGGCTGCATGAACCTAGCGTGGAGAATTAGTAGTCAAGACAGTTACAATATCCTTTATCTCGACAACATCAACGATGAAACTCGAAGGGAGTGCTCTTGCTGCCAAAATCGTTTGAGACTGGGATCGAAGCCGTAGATAAGGTCCTTCCAAAGGGCATACCCCGAAACAGCCTGACAATTCTGGCAGGAGACCTTGGAACAGGAAAGTCCGTCTTGATGGAACAGCTCCTATACAGCATGCTCAAGATAGAAAAAGAACCCTGCATTTACATGAATTTCGAAGGACCCCCAATAGCGCTACAACAAGACATGGAGTCCTTCGGCTGGAACATTAACCAATACCTAGATTCTGGGCAGCTTAGGTTCTTGGACTGTTTCTCTTTCAGAATGGAACCAGTTGAGACTCCGAAATATTCTCACTTCGTGAAGGATCCGAAGGATCTTCATTCGGTGACGAGCGCGCTTTTCACGATGATGGAGGAGATGAAAATGATGGGAAGAGGTGCCGTCTTCGTCGATTCTCTGACGGAAATGTTTACTCTGGTCCAAGAAGAGAGACCGCTTGTCTTCCACATGCTTGACGGCGTGAAGTCGTGGAGGGCTAAGGGTCCGAAGGAACGTCTTGTTCCCTTCTTTTGCTCCCACCACACCCCATTACGGGCCTACGCTGATCTCGACGATCTATTGTTTTATGTGGTGGATGGAATCGTCGATGTGAGGTTCAACCCCGGGTTCGCCGATAGAGGGCTTCTTGTCAAACAGTTCCGGATACGAAAAATGAAAGGCGCGCCTCATGAAACCTACTGGGTCACCTTCCAGGTTACTCCCGCCGGGATTGTAGAGGTTCCAATCCCGGTGCCTGTACTGACGTCGGAAAAGCCTCGTACTAGCAAAAAGAAGTAGCCCCGGCGAAACTTCAGGGCTGGAAGGGCGAACTGTGCCCACTACCCAGCATCCTCCCGTTCATCATGACAATTCCTACTCGATCCCCACTAGTCATGCAGCTCCGCCTAGCGGCGGCCCACGAATCAAGGTGCCCTACTCAAAGAACCCGGTTTATGTCGCGGAAGGCTACAGCCCGCCCGTCGTAGCCGGCCGCAATTTCGAGTACGAGACCACCCCTCAAAACGCTGCTTACTGGCAGGGACTCACCCTCACCTATCGGCAGTACATGAAGAAAGAAGCAGATACTAGAGGTATAGATCTCCGTCTTCTGCTCGACGAGCGACGATCGGGAGCTTTCCACTGTGTCGGATGCGGCAAGCCTATGATCATGCGAGAACTCTTCTCCAACGGCGATAGGGTCTACCAGTGCTGGAACGGAGACTGCGTGAAAAGAATAATACGATACCAGTATCAAGCCCAAACCGGACGCGTAATAGAAGTCACCTAACACTCCAAAGTGCGAACCTTGTAGCGCTAGACTCTCACAGAAGTCGCTGCGAATCTGTCCAGTTTCATGCGTGAGCCTCGGGTAGCAGAGCTGATTTCCCAGCTACAGGGCTGGTGTCGGGAAAAGGCCGACGCTTAGCTGTTGGCTAGTCTTCCTGGGGCCGTCTACCGCATGCGGGAAACGTGGTGCGGCTCGATCTTCAAGAGGACTCTCTTCTCACCAGGTCTCCTGTTCTGATATTTCTCCGCACCAGTATACTTCTTCGCCATCTTGTCGATGTGATCCTCTGCTACGTGTCCAGTTACTTCTTCGATGACACGTCCCTTTATCATGACAAGCTTGTAGGGATTGCCCTGTTCAGTTATCGCAAGAGCAACCTGTGGATTCTTCTTGATATTTCTATGCTTGATTCGACCCACCGCCGTGTTGATGAGCACATAGTGACCGTCGGTATCGACCCATGTCGGAGTGACTTGAGGAGAGCCATCAGGGTTCACGGTTGCGAGAAAGATGAAGTTCTTACCTTCGAGGATTTTCCTTGCATCATCATCGAGTTTCATAGTATTTGACACAATCAATCCTTATCACTGAGGTAGGTCCCTTTATTGGTTTCTTCGAAGGCTTAGTTGGTTCTCCGTCGAACGGTTCAATACGCTGAAGTATCTAATCGCTTGGGTTCGCAGAGGCAACTCGGTACCTTCGGCTCTCCTTCGAAGTTACGTGATACTTTAGTCCCGTGTTGGTTCTCGTTCGACAGGTTCTGTTTCGCGGGGAGCAGTCAGGTGCCACAAGCCAAAGTGACTAGGTACGCTATCCTATTCGTTCTCTCCGCCCTCAGCACACTCGTCTTCGCAGGTCTGCCCTTGGTCCACGCTCCCACAACCGGGACACAGTATACGCTTACTCCGTTGCCGTTCATATCCCAGGAAGGATATACGATCAATCTGATTCTGAGTGTTTCGGGAGCTCTTCCAGGAACCCAGTATCAGTTCAACTTCTATGTTCGAGACCCCTCAACAAAAATATGGACGTCGGTGGTGGAAAGCTACACAACTTCTCTGGGTGAGACCCAATTCGGGATCATCATAGCATACCCGAGTGCCGCGTTTGTCGGTCTCGGAACGAACTCACTTGTGGGACAACCAGCTTACGTCGGCTGGGTCAACCAGCTAAACCCGCCGCCCACCAGCAACCCGGTCGCCGTAACACCGAACGGCTTCTACTTCATTCTCACCGACCATACCGAATATCAAAGAACGCAAACGGTAGGAATTAGGGCTAGCGGATACAATGCCTCAGAGACAGCAACTATAATCATTAGAACCCAGACAACCTCGGCAGTAGTTCTCAACTCAACAACGACAGCATCTTCTACGGGATTGGTCACAGGCTCATGGAAAATTCCTAGAAACGCGGTCCTCGACAACTACGTGGTCTCAGTAACAGGCAAAACCACGGCGAAGAGCCCCGCTGACGCTCAAGGTTTCGTTGTAAGAGCCGCCTCAATGTCAATTCCGACTTTAACGTCTAGCAAAACTTCTTATCAGAGAACGGAGAGGATGTCATTCTCTTTCAAACCATCCTACCCAGACGGACAGTACGCTGACACTGGAACAGCCCTAATAGTTCTGACAAGCCAAGGTGGAAGCAGTGTATCGCTTACAGCAGTCTACGACAGCGTCGCCCAGACCTTCAATGCAACCTACAAGACTTTTCCTAACAACCAAACAGGCACGTGGACCGCAACACTGGGGATCAATGGGTTCGATGACGGATTCGGAAATACGGGTCCCAGTCTCACGCCCGTAACGGCCTCGCCTCAGCTCCAGGTTGCGACCCTCACGATCACGATTACTTCCAAATCTTACTTCGCAATAGGCGAACAGATCAAGTTCAACGCCACAATCCAATACCCTGACCTAACAGAAGTAACCGACCAAACAGGCCAAGCATCAGCATTCCTCCTATTCTCAGGAGGCGGACACAATGATACAATAACACAGTTTGTCTTCGATTCAACGCTCAATCTCTGGGTTGGAACGTATACGCCTGGTAATGAGCCCGGAGGTCTATGGTCACTAACTGTGGCCGGGGCAGACTTGGCGTCTCCGGCAAATTCTGGAAAAGCGACAAAGACCATCCAGTTGCAGGATAGAATCCCGACTGCAAGTTACACTTTTACAAGCGGAATCCTTGTCACGTCTGCTGCAGTCACTTTCAACGGAACTGCCAGCTTCGATCCTGACGGTACGATCGTGAGCTATGCGTGGGTTTTCGGTGACGGGTCCACAGGGACAGGAGCCACGCCTGCTCATAGCTATTCCGTCGCTGGCAATTATATCGTGAAGCTAAACGTCACCGACAACAGCGGCTCCACCGACACGCGAGGCTGAAGATTGATCTTGAGGCCGTTAAGGCGGAAGCAGGACGAATCGAGAACCAAGAATTCTTCCAGTCAGTGAAAGACCAGTTGAAGAAGGATAAGGAATGACTAAGGTAATAGCTGTTCACTCTTTCAAGGGAGGAACCGGAAAAACAACCCTAACTGCGAACCTTGCAGCCGTCCTCGCCAGGAACCGGAGAGTCGGAGTGATGGACCTCGACCTGTCCGGACCGGGTTTACACGTGCTTTTCGGCTTGAAGAAGAGCGAGATCAAAGCAACGCTCACAGACATCTTTCTAGGAGATGCAACCCCGGCGGATGTCGTGATAGATCTGACAGAGAGGTTCAACCTCAAGAAAGGGGGACTGTTCTTCTGCCCCGCCAGCAACAAGGTAGAAGATATGCTTCGCCTGCTAAAGTCGGGTTTGGAAGTGGAGATATTTCAGGATACTATACAGAAGGTTGGCGAGCAGAACAAGCTCGATTACATAATCGTTGATACTCATCCAGGGGTCGAGAATGATACTGTTCTTGCGATGGGTTGTTGCGATGCTCTTGTTCTGGTATCTAGGGTTGATCAGCAAGACTTGTTCGGGACTGCTGTGATGGTCCTCTTGGCGGAAACATTCGAGAAGCCCACCTTCCTCACTTTGAACATGATCCCGCCAGGTGTGCGGATCAAGGACGCGGTAAAGGTCGGCCAGGAACTATCCCAGTTGTTCAGGTCGCGATTCTTGCAAGCCTTCGAGTTTCAGCTGGACGTTATCAACAACTTGAGCAGATCAGTGTTCGTCGTAGATAATCCCGATTCCTCCTTCGCCAAGAAAATAGGCGAGGCGGTGGAAACATTGGAGAGAGAATTATCAGGAGCAACAAAGATTGCAAACTAACCCCAAACGTTCTACCGGTTATGACCTTCGAAGACTTGTCGGATCGGTGAACCAGCTCCGCTTCAACGACAACAAAGGAGAAGTGTCCTTTTTCGGACAGAAAATGATCATTCTAAGGAGAGATGTTATCCGGATTATGCGGGAAGCTCTCGAACGACTAGTCGGAGACCAGTCAGCGCCTTTCCTTTCTTACTTGGCTAGTGGGATAGGTGTGCACGAGGGGAGTATTTTCAGGGAGAGTATTGGGTCCACGGGCGAGCAAAGCAGGCAGAGTCTGGAAAACCTGGTTCACTCAGCACTGGAAGACACGAACCTTGGACTGGGCAAGATACAGATCAATGGGCTCGACTTCGACAAAAGCAGCGCAAACATAGTCGTAGCCAACTGCTTTGAAGCCACTGAGAACGGGTCCTCAGAAGAACCGAACTGCATATTCACCAGCGGTTTCCTTGCTGGAATATTTGCCGAGGTACTTGACAAGACGGTTCAGGCAAAAGAGGTCCGCTGCATGTCGCAGGGCGCGCCGGAGTGCGAGTTCCAAATCTCCCTCGCCGAAACAGGTGATGGAGAAGCTGAAAGGCCAAAAGTGGACTTGAAAGATGTTGACGGTGGAGAACAGTTGAAGGGAGAAGTGAAACCGGGTACTGGAGCGGGCTCGACGGACTCGAAATCGGCCATTGGCACGTCACAGGGAGCCTCCGAGGATCAAACCGGACAGTCTGACACTGCAGAGATTGATGCTGGGGTTGAGAAGGCGGCCAGAATTGCCAAACATAAACAGCACTTCTGGAACAAGTTCAAGAAAGAATAGATTAGCAGACAGTTAGATCTCCCGAAAGCGTTTTGTTTTACCCTCGCCTAAGGCGCCGGGAGTGGGATTCGGCTCTCAGCTCTAATCCCAAAAGTGTCCGGCCCAAGCGTGAGAACCGTGGGTATCTCGACTTAGACGTAGAAGAACGCTCCACTTTGGTTATCGGTCGGAGGGAATTACGCGAGTGCCGTCAACGTATTCGATGAACTCTTTCAAGCTCATCTCCTTCTCCAACACTTTCAGTTTTCGTTTGAGTCCTGATATCTGCTGGGCGAGTGCCACAGCTTCACTGACTTTGGTTGTCATACCAAGAAAAGGCCGTTCGAAAACTACCTTCGGTGGTCCATACGGCCTGCACTATGTCATGCGTAAGCGTAATACTTTCGGCCATCTCTGTGAGCTTTCCGGGTTCCTCGATAGTCCTTATAGACCATTACAAGGCGGGTGTCTGTAAGAATTATCCGCGTGGCGTAATAACCAAAAAGCTGAACCCTGAGCCAAAGAACAATGTCCGGAGTAGTTGAGATGCTTCTTACCAAAAATCGGGATTACATGGCCGAGCCGATACTCGACTGGATTTTGAACGGGATTCCTGCCCAAGTGGACGTGAAGCTCTTCGATGATGTCAGCTTCATCTACGAAGCACAGTTGGCCAAGCTGGAACTTTCTGCTTGGTGGAACAATCTTGAGGAATTTCGGAAGAGAGCCGCCTACTATGAGGAAGTGAACGGAAAGAAGACCCACCACTACTACATTTCGGCAATCAAAGGCAAAGGGCAGATTGGTCGAACGAACCAATACTTGACGCACTGGTATTATCCTTACAAAGCAAAGTTCCATCCTCAAATGATAAAGGCCCTAATCAACTGGATGGGCCTCAAACGCGGTCAGAAATTGCTAGACCCATTCGCTGGTTCAGGCACTGCCCTGATTGAGTCGAAGCTTGTGGGCGTTGACAGCATCGGTATCGATATCGACCCATTCTGCGTCCTGATGAGTAAGGTCAAGTCGGACTTACTCGATATAACCCCTGAGAGTCTGACAGAAACGCCTCTGAAGACAGCGTTCGAATACTTCAAGACTTTCAAAGGGAAGTCTCACCAAGTAGGGCTTTCCAAGTTTTCCGAGGCGAACTCCGACTCTAAATCTCCGTTCTCGGAGAGAGATGAGCGTGTTAACGAGTTCTTCTTGCTCAGTTACCTCTACGCCCTCTCTGATTTTACCTACATCAAGAAAGACATGTGGAAAGCGTTCCACAAAAACACCAGTGAGATTTTGAAGTCAATCCTGGTGTTTGACGAACTGAAGTCGAAGCTCGACATCGGACTTGGTAAGGTGGAAATCCGACCGGGCGATGCGAGATTCCTCGAACAAGAGGGGATTCCCCGAGAAAGCATCGATGGCATTGTCACCAGTCCTCCATACAGCAT
>WNGK01001995.1_pt1 | contig 23590 bp, 23 predicted proteins | sample 5400601 | NCBI WGS metagenome assembly WNGK01 (sample SAMN13153376, study PRJNA577476) | soil metagenome | isolation source: 60 cm soil or saprolite under Garry oak tree replicate 1 | place: USA:California | collected 2016-06-15
TGAGCCTCGCGTGGCTGCAAAAGGAATGTGCAAACATACAAAGTGCCGGCTCCCTGGCGGTAGCGCGCATGGCGCTGGAGAACTATGGCATTGAACTGCCGGCAGCAAAGCGCAATTTACAGGATTGCAATGCCGAGAATCTCGCCGAACAGGGAATTCATCTTTTGGCATGGGCCTGCATGGCTCTCGACCCTGGGCGTCGGTGGCCCTCTATTGCTATGACTACACATGCTATGACTACACAGAAGACTACGGAAGGACGGGCGCAATGAGCCAGCGCAATCGAGAGCTCATTCCGTCATTCTCGCGTCCGGCATCGCGCGTGATGATTCGGAAAGTCGCGCGCTATGAAGAAGACTTGCTCGCCCTGATTTACGAAAGTCTCCGCGAATTTCAGCTCCCGGTAAAAGACAAAACGGTCTTGTTGAAGCCGAATCTCGTCGGGCTCGATCCGCAAGGCATGATGAACACGCATCCCGCGGTGATTGCCGCGACACGCGAAAGTTTTTTGAAACTCGGCGCCTCGCGCGTGTTGATTGGCGATGGCCCGGCCATGGATCGCGACACACAGGCGATTCTGGAATCGGTGCGGCTGAAAGAGTTTACCGGCAAACTCGGTAAGGATTTTTGCGATCTGAACATCGATGATGTCGAACGTGTACAGCTTGAAACGCGCGCCACGCGTCTGAAGGAACTGTTCTTGCCGAAAACCATTCTCGGCGTCGATTTTCTCGTTTCGATGCCCAAGCTGAAAACGCATCACTGGGCCGGCGTGACGCTCTCGCTGAAGAACATGTTCGGCATCGTGCCGGGAAGCTGCTACGGCTGGCCGAAAAACGTGCTGCACTGGGCTGGCATCGACCGCTCGATTCTCGATATCAACGCAGCCGCGCGGCCAGACTTTGCCATCGTTGACGGGATTCTGGGGATGGAAGGCAACGGTCCAATTCAGGGAACACCCAAGTCCGCTGGAGTTCTCATTTTAGGCAACGATCCGGTCGCCGTGGACGCAACAGCGTGCCGGGTGATGGGATTGCTCCCGGAGAAAGTGGAATATCTCTCGAGAGCGGGGACCATGCTGGGCCACGTCGAAATGTCGAAAATTCAACAACTTGGCGAAGGAATCGATGCCGTCAGGGCACAATTTGCAGTGTTGCCTGCATTCAGGAAGCTGGTGGCATGACGATGGATCGAGACGCACGAGCTTTGGAACTGCAACTGCCCTTACACCACTTGAGGAGTGCCTCGGAAGTGGCAAAGTGTCTCCGATTGATGACCGGGCGAGCATTCGGACTTTGCGGAAAGCCGCCGGAAGTTGATGCGGAATCCGTCGCAGTACTGGCAAGGAAGTTTATCCTCTGCCAGTATCACCAATGCTACAGATTTCGCGTTTTTTGAAAGAGATTCGTTGCAATCTGTTTCTTCTCGGGAGTAGAGTATTGGCACCTAGATCACGATTTTTGCTCCGGGCGCTGTCCCCCCATGCCGGAACTAAAATACAAACGGTTAAAGACTAGTAATTCAAAGATTGTGTGGAGGCCGCTATGAAGCTCAGAAATCAGGCCGGTCAGGTATTAATCGGTACGGCAGTCGCGATGGTGGTCCTGGCTGGATTCGCCGGACTGGCAATTGACATGGGCACGCTGCGCTTCCAGAAGCGTATCGAGCAGACGGCAGCGGATGCTGCGGCACTCGCCGGTGCTTCCAACTTAAATTACAGCACCACGAGTTGGCTTCCCGGAGCGCAAAACGCCGCGATTCAAAATGGTTTTACGGACGGCAGCAGTAACAGCCTTACCTCCTGTGAAGGCGGAGCGTCGGTCGGCACAACTTGTGTCCAGGTGCTGAACGGTCCAGCCGACGTGACTTTCAACGGCGCCACAATCCTAGGAGGAAAGCACTCGGGCAATACGGCCTACGTTGAGGTTCTCGTCGCAAAAGTTCAGCCTACGTACTTCATGACGATTTTTGGCCACACCAGCGAAACCATCGTAACGCGCGCTGTTGCTACGAACACCGGCGGCGGCGCTGCCGGCGGCGGTGGCTGCATTTATACCCTTGGTACGCCAACGAAGCAGCTGAACTTCAACAAGGCCGGCATAGGAAGCACTGGCACGAATTACGTATACGCGCCCACGTGCGGCATTGTTGATAACGGGAACTTTGTTGCAAACGGAAACGTCAGCGTAAAGGCGGGTTCGATTGGCGTCGGCGGCGGGGTGAATATTCCGAACAATTCAACCCCCGACTGTACCCAAGCTCACCCGGCTGGAGTTTGTCCTACGCCGGTGGCGAACAGCATTTCGTATTCAGGTGATCCGTTCGCGTCTAAATATTCTACTCCTGTTGCAAGCGGCATCGGCAGCAGTTCGACAACCAACGGCGTTACGACCTTTACTCCAGGCACGTACACTGACTTAACCGTCAACTCCGGCACCAACGCCTTATTTCAGCCCGGAGTTTACGACATCACCGGCACTTTCAAAATCAATGGCGGCTCGTTCGTCTGTGGCGGTGGAATTGCCAGCTTCTCAGCTGGGAGCATGACTTGCACCCAGGACGCCGCCGGTGACGGCGTTACTTTCCACATGGAAGGTGCCAACGCGTCGATACAGGTCAATGGCACATCGACGACGCAAATGTACGCGCCGAATTCTGGCCCATATGAAGGTCTATTGGTTTATCAGGATGCGGTGGATACCAATATGGCAACCATTAATGGCAATGACGGTTCGCTTTGGCAGGGCGCGATTTATATGCCTAGCGCTGATCTCGATTTTTCAGGCACTTCCAGTTTCAATAACGGCGCCGCTTACACGGTCATCGTAGTCGACCAACTCTTGATATCAGGCGGTGCTTACGTCAATCTCAATTCAAACTATAGCGGGCTTGCAAATAACGGCGGACCGTTGTCCGGCGTCACGCAGTGGGCCACGCTGGTGGAGTAAAAAAGACCTTGCGCATACGACCTATTCCCGTGGCGCAGAATTCAATGCGCCTTCTTACCAGGGCAGACAAGTTTCGGCGGCAAGCTGGACAGGCTCTAGTCGAGCTCGCTTTTGTCGTTCCCGTGCTGGTTTTGCTTGTGGTTGGCGTCATTGAAATTGGGCGTTACGCATATATCAGCATCCTTGTCGGTAACGCGGCACGAGCTGGCGCCGCATACGGCGGTCGTAACTTGAAGACTGCCAACGACGGTCCTGGAATCGTTCTCGCTGCCAACAACGACTTTCTTAGCAACGGACAGACCGGGCTTTCCGTTACCTCCAATCAAACCTGCGGTTGCGATGTTGGCGGAACGATCTCCTCCGATACCACCGCAAACTGCACACCCGCGACCCCTCCCGTTTGCACGGGACACTGGGTGGTTACCGTTCACGTTACCGCTTCGGGCACGTTCAGCGGCTTGTTCACCTTTCTCGGAGCAAGCTCTATCAACATCTCAAGAACTGCCTCGGTTCGCGCAGCTCCCATTCCAGGATAGCTTCATGTCGACCAACACCATGCTCGGTCTTAGTCGGGGGCGCTCGCAGCGCGGGGCAGCTCTCGTTGAATACGCATTTGTGCTGATTCTGTTCCTATCTTTGCTTTTCGGAATCTCTGGTTTTGGCCACGCTCTTTACGTCTATCACGCAATAAATAACGCGGCGAAAGAAGGCACCCGCTGGGCCGCGGTAAACGGTCACAATTGTAATAATGATCTAACATGTGACGGCACCAACGGGATGAATAACCTTCCTGCATCTAAAGCCCAGATTGAGAGCTACGTGTCTACTCATTTACCACCCAGCCTTGATTTATCGAACGCAACGGTCACGGCCAATTTTTTGGCAGACTCTGGCAGCCCTCCAGTTTGCACAGTAGCGGTTGCGGATCCAACAGGTGGACCGGGTAGCACCGTAGGCCCATTCGATAACTATCCCGGCTGCACGGTTCAGGTTACCGTACAGTACACATACAACTTTATGTTTCCACTGATCCACACAAGCCCAGTGAACATGTCCGTTACTTCCGAAATGGTCATTGCTCATTAAGCGCTTCCGAACGCTTCGGAACCTGCACTCTTTTCGCTCTGAGCTGTTTCCGTCTACAAAAGGAGACTCGAACGCGCCGCTCGCAGCACATCCCTTCAGCTGAAGTCTTGTAAATCAAAATAACTGCAGATATATCAATCACATATCCTTCGAGGCAATCTCGGTAGAGTGGCGCTTAAGTTGCTCCCACCAGTACGAGCTACCGCTACCCATGAGTGAACACCGAACAGCGCTCCCCTTGGGCCGGCTCGTAGTGGACCTGCCTAATGGCGTAGCTCTCCCCGAACCTGAAGACGTAGGTCGTCCGACCGCCGCTCGCGACTCAGCGTCAGCCTCCGTCAGCTCAAAGCTTATGGAAGCCCTGAACTGGGCGTTCTCGTTTCCAGCAATGTTGGGGTCGTGCCTGGTTTGCATAGCCTTCATCCGAGCTCACAGCTTTTTCGTGGATCCCGATGTGTGGTGGCACATCAGGGTCGGTCAGGACATTCTCCGAACACATAAGTTCTCAACCGTTGATTCCTATTCATGGACGGTCAACGGCCAGCCTTGGATAGCTTACGAGTGGCTTGGGGAAGTTGTGCTCGCGCTGGTAAGTCGCATGGGTGGAGTGATCGCCCTTGCCGGTGCACTCGTCGTAATCTCCAGTATCATCTTGCTGGCACTTTACGGCCTAGCTGCGACAAGAGCAAAGCACTCCAAAGCCGGTTTCGTTTCCGCATTAGTTTTGTCCTCTCTTGCGTGCGTATCGTTTACGCTGCGGCCCCAGATGCTTGCCTACTTGTTTTTGATTTTGACGATGGTCGTTCTCGAACGCTTTCGTCAGGGTCGTTCCAACGTAATCTGGGCTTTGCCTCCACTCTTCTTGCTCTGGGTAAATTCACACGGCTCGTGGATTATTGGACTCGGCGTCGTCTGCGTGTATTTGGTTGCCGGTCTTTTTCGAATCCAAATTCCGGGATTAGAGTCGCAAGAGTGGACTGCAAAGCAACGCGTTCGCATCGAAGCTGCATTGTTCTTTTCGTTGTGCATGCTACCGCTGACGCCGTTCGGAACTCAAACAGCAGCTTACCCTTTCGAGGTCGCGTCTAAACTTCCGCTCGGCGTAGCGAACGTTTCCGAGTGGAGATCGATGCCGTTTGATAGCACGACGGGAAAAATATTCTTGTGTCTCTTGCTGGGCTTTATTGTGGTCCAGGTCGTGTTCAAATTTGTCTGGAAGTTGGACGAATTCTTGCTTTTTTTGTTCGGAACGATGATGGCATGTCTTCATGTCAGATTTCTTCTTCTCTTCGTTCCATTGTTTGCGCCCGTGCTTGCAGTCGTGCTCGCGCGTTGGATCCCGCCATACAAGAGGCACAAGGACCTTTACTTCCTCAATGCTGTCGTCATGCTTGCCATTGTGTTCTGTCTGGTGCGGTATTTCCCAACCAAGAATTATTTGGAACAGCGGATCGCTCTCCAATTCCCCGTAGCTACAACTCGTTACATCGCAGATCATCCAAAACCAGGGCGACTCTTAAACGATTACAGTTTTGGGGGATATCTCATCGGCGCTGGCGAAAAGGTATTCGTTGACGGTCGCAGCGATCCGTATGAGCGTGGGGGAGTATTAAGCGACTACCTTCACATCGCCCGTCTTCAGCCGGGGGCTCTCGCTCTCCTGGATTCGTATCGGATTACAGACTGCTTGCTTACGAAAGACGAGCCTCTCGCTACCATGCTATCGGCCTCTCCTGAATGGAAAAAAATCGCCCAGGATAACGTAAGCGTATTATATGAGCGAAGCCCAAAATGGCTGGAAACGAACTAGCGCGATCGACAACTTGCGTCAGGTAATGGAGCAACTATGAGCGATCCCTCCTCACAACGCGCGGCACTCGAAGAGCTCTTGAAAGCCAGAGATGAAGGCTCTGCCGACTTCCTATTGTCGGTTGTTATTCCTTGCATGAACGAGGAAGAGGTTTTGGCAGAAACAGTGAAAAGACTTGTGTCAGTTCTTGACAGTGCCGAGCTTCGGTTCGAACTCATCCTCGTGGATGACGGTAGCACCGACTCAACACCGCGGTTACTTCGCGAAATACGCGAAAAAGAACAACGGGTTCGTGTCATACGCCTTTCGAGGAATTTTGGGCATCAGGTGGCCATCACTGCCGGCCTTGAGCACGCGCGCGGGGATGCCACGGTAATTATTGACGCTGACCTCCAGGATCCCCCTGAAGTGATTCTAGCTTTCATCGCGAAATGGTTGCAGGGCTACGATGTCGTTTACGGCATCAGAACACAGCGCGACGGCGAATCAGCATTTAAATTACTGACCGCAAAGCTGTTTTACCGTTTGATGAGCAGATTGTCAGATACCGAAATCCCGCTAGATACTGGGGACTTCCGGTTGATGGACCGCCGAGCTGTCGATGCCTTGATTTCGATGCCTGAACGGGACCGTTTCGTGAGAGGAATGGTGAGTTGGATCGGGTTTACTCAAACTGCCGTACCGTATCAGCGAGCCACTCGTTTTGCTGGCGCCACGAAATACCCTCTGTTTAAGATGCTCAAGTTCGCCACGGACGGAATTGTTTCCTTCTCGATCGTTCCTCTCCGAGTAGCTACGTGGACCGGATTTGCTGTTTCTGGTATTGCCGTTCTTGGGATTCTATTCTCAATATACGCGCGAATTTTCGGGAGCAGCTGGGTTAAGGGTTGGACGAGCACCGTCATTGCGGTCCTTTTCCTCGGAGGCGTCCAGCTGGTTTGTCTTGGAATTATCGGAGAGTATATTGGACGTATTTACGGAGAGTCCAAACGCCGGCCCTTATATATTGTTCGCGAGAAATTCGGTTTCGAAGCGCCTGCCCAGTTAGGTACTCGGTCTTTTCCCAACAAGAAAACTGTGGTGCATCGCTGAGGGCGATGTGCTTCAACGTGACTGAAACTTAGAGTTCGAGCGAAAGAATGACAGAGTTCGATTTATTTGCGAAGTCGTATCGGGAACTCGTGGACGAGAGCGTCAGGGTTTCGGGTGAATCAGCAGAATATTTTGCGGCATACAAAGCTCGATACATTGCAAGCACCTTGGAATCGACGAAGGTGAAGACGGTGCTCGATTACGGTTGCGGCATCGGGGCGCTTGCAGAGCAATTGAAATGTCACATTCCTGCCGCTAGGATTGACGGATTCGATCCCTCGGAAGACAGCTTGAGGCGGATAGCTCCTTCACTGCTGAAACAAGGAATTTACACCAGCAATCCGGATTCACTGGAGAACCCTTACGATCTCATTGTCATCTCCAATGTGCTTCATCATGTGCCGCCTGTGAGTCGCCCACGGGTTATCGCGCAAGCGTTCAGCAAATTAGCACCCGGCGCTCGGCTCGTAATCTTTGAGCATAATCCGATTAATCCGCTCACGCGATGGGCAGTGTCGCAGTGTCCTTTTGACGGGGACGCTATTCTTCTTAAAAACTCCGAAGTCAGAAGTCTGCTCGAGAAAAGTGAATTGCGAAAACTGAGACGGGATTTTATTGTATTTTTTCCTCACTGGCTGGCTGCCCTTAGACCGATGGAACGGCACTTAAGTTGGCTTCCTTTCGGCGCTCAATTCGTGTTCTCGGGAGTGAGAAGTCATTCTTAGCTAGTGCACAGACGGTTTAGCGCGCGAGCAGTTTGAGCATAATGCTGGAGAGCATTTCAGAGCGTTGCAGACAAGTTGACACTATGCTCAAGTAAATTCGGAACTCGTACTCCAGTGGATCCTTCTGCAAGATACAATGCAGGCGAGCAGTGCAATTTAGCGTGCTGTGACTTGGATGGAGCCAGACCGTCGCATGATCGAACCACCTTCAGCGATCCCAACGAACCGCGTTATTGCCGACCCAGCAGCGGATATCAATCTCGACAGACGCTCGGGGAATGCAAGTTCGAAGCCGCTAGAAGCATTAAAATGGGGTTGTAGCTTTCCAGCAATGCTCGGGACTTTACTGGTAGTCCGTGTTTTCAGCGAGGCGCGGAATTTCTCTGTTGATCCTGATCTGTGGTGGCACATCAGGGTGGGTCAGGACCTTCTCCGCACACATCATTTTCCAATCACCGATTCGTTTTCCTGGACCGTCAACGGGCAGCCATGGATTGCGTACGAGTGGCTCGGCGAGGTCGCACTGGCACTCGCAAACCGAGCTGGAGGAGTGATGGCGCTGTCCACGTTCCTAATTATTTTTTCCAGCATTATCATGCTCGCTCTCTATGGGCTTTCTACAGTGCGCTCTGGAAATTCAAAAGCTGGTTTTTTGTCCTCAGTCATCCTGTGTTCAATCGCGTTCGGGTCTTTTAGCGCGCGGCCGCAAATGTTTGGGTACCTGTTCCTGGTACTCACACTTCTTGTGATGGAAAAGTTTCGCCAGGGCGTAACGTGGCCGCTATGGACGCTCCCGCTAATTTTTCTTGCCTGGGTGAATACGCACGGTTCCTTCATCATCGGAGTCGGAATTATCGTATTGAATCTGCTAGCCGGATTATTGGCATTTCAGTCGGGCGCCGTGGAAGCGGTCGCGTGGACGCGCAAACAGCGCTTGCAACTGGAGACCTGCCTTCTGCTGTGCCTCGCAGCCTTGCCCATTACGCCGTATGGTACGGAACTCGCAGTGTATCCATTCGATATGGCGATTTCGCAGCCCGTGAATGTTGCCAGCATTGTTGAGTGGAAGTCGATGCAGTTTGATCTTCTTGGCGGCAAGATTTTTTTAGGCCTCATCATCATTGCATTCGTGATGCAAATGTTCGTTCGCTTCCGCTGGCGTCTTGATGAATTGATGCTTGTTCTCGGCGGGACTGCGATGGCTTGTCTGCATATTCGCTTTATCTTGCTGTTTGTACCTTTCTTCACCCCGGTGTTTGCGACCATGCTCGCGAAGTGGATTCCTGCCTACCGGCGTTCCATAGATAAATTCGCAGTGAACGCGGTACTGATGACGGCTGGCTTGGTGGTCATGGTTTACTACTGGCCGACGCAGAAATCGCTCGACGCAGTGGTCAGCAAGCAATTCCCGGTGGGCGCGACCAAATACCTCAAAGAACATCCCGTATCAGGCAAGATGCTAAACGCTTACGGCTTTGGCGGCTATTTGGTGCAAGCTTCGATACCAACGTTTATTGATGGTAGAGGCGATCTCTTCGAGCGTGGGGGAGTTCTTGGTGACTACGTGCACCTGACACAATTCAAGCCAGGCGCCTTTGGCATTCTCCGCAATTACGACATTTCTGTTTGCTTGCTGGAGCGCGATGAGCCCCTATCGACCGCGCTCCTTGAGTCACCAGATTGGCGGCGAGTATACGTCGATGGTACCAGTGCCTTATACGTTCGGCGATGAACGAACTGAGGCTACCCTTGCAGGCTGACGCGCCCTTTTACTCTTTGCGGTTCTTCGTTCGTTATCGACAATTCCTTCCTTGGCTTGGTTTGATTTTCATATTGTTGGTTTATTTGTTTGCTCTGGCAAGACTGCATCCCACGAATTTCTTTGGGCAAATGGAAGACGATTCCCTTTATTTCAGTTCCGCACGCGAGATCGCCAGAGGTCACGGCTATATTGTGCCGAATCTTCCCGGCACGCCGCCGGCTACGAAGTATCCAATCCTCTATCCGTGGATCTTGTCATGGGTTTGGCGGCTAAACCCGCGCTTCCCGGACAATCTTTCCTGGGCGGTTGCTCTTAATGCCGGCTTCGGCGTGATGTATTTAACTGCGTCGTTTGTATTTTTGCGTAGGCTGAGAGGACTTAACGATATCGCAGCGCTGATTCTGACGGGGTTCTGCGCAATACATCCGGTGATTCTCGCTCTTTCCGCGAATCTGATGTCGGACATACCATTCGCGGCATTTACGCTAGCGGCATGCATCCTGGCCTCTAAGGCGATTGAAACGACGTCTCAACAAAGATGGCTCATTTTTTGTGGCATTTTATCGGGCCTTTCAATGCTCCTAAGAACTCTAGGACTTCCGATCGCCTTCGGGCTATTCGTGGCGATTGGTCTTCGTGCTGGGTGGCGGAAATCGTTTGTGTTCGCAGGAAGCGTTCTTCCGTTTCTGTTTGTGCTTGTGGTTCGCTCATTGCTGACCGGGCCGGCAGCCGTTCCGGTCGCTACCTCTTCGTGCGGCGATTCGTGGCGAATAACTTGGCTGTACTACACGAGCTACACGGCATATTGGAAGGCTGATGTGCTGTCGAATGGCGTATGTTGGGAATTTCTAAAGAACGGCATCTGGGCTGCTCCGAGTCAAACCGGTTCGTATTTTGTTGATCCTACGGGCGTGCGGCCCGCGATCTTTGCGATCTTTTTACTTGTCTTCTTATCTGGAGTTTCGATTCGTGGCCTCTTCAGACAGGCTCAAGTCGGACGATGGCAGCCGGTTCACCTTGCCTTGGGACTTTATGTCCTTCCGCTCTTAGTCTGGGATTACGCCAATTTTGAAAGGTTCTTGATCCCTTTTCTGCCTCTCATCGTCGCCGGAATGTGGATCGAGGCCTTACATCTGATATCTGTCATTCGTAGCTCGATGCGCACGCAGAGCGATACTGAAGCGAGGATTGCCGCACTCTTTTTCTGTATGTTGGGTTTTGCTCTGTTATTGGGTACGGCGATTTCATGGCGCAAAACTACCAACCGATTTGTGTACACAAGCCAATCGCGGGGCGCACTCTTAGAAGAGAAGAAGCAGGCCTATGCATGGCTGCGAACAAATACGTCGCCTAATACTCGAGTGTTGGCGTACGAAGACGCCAGCTCATTCCTCTATTCCGATCGAATCACGGTGCGTCCCACGATTTTCTTACCTGCGGGTTATTATCGACCGGAGATTTTGCAGGCCGAACTTTCATGCATGATCTCAAGCGCCGCGCCGACCGAGGCAAAGTATTGGATTGTGGCCGACGATGATTTCAGCAGCGAATGGGAGCCAGCTCATGGTCTCGCGATCGCAAAGGAAAGAGAAATGGAAGCGTCTCTGCCGCTGGACTTTCGTAGCACACGAGGTCACGTGCGCGTTTATAAACTGGGTCTCGATGAGTAGATAGAGTGCGCAAGTCAATGAAAAGAGACGGCCACAAGGTTGGTGATAATCGTAATCCCATCTGGCAGCGCGTGCGTAAGAGCCATGCTTTCCGTCCGGTTGCCTTTTTCCTGTTTGGATATTTATTGCTGGCTCAGGTCTTGTCGCTCTTCGGAATTGCCGGCGGACTCGCCGGAAGGGCGGACTTCAAACAACTTTATGCCGCTGGCTACATGGTTCGCACCGGCCATGCGCACGAGATTTTCAACTATCAGGCGACCGCGCGCTATGAGCATGAACTTGTCGGCCCAGTTGGCGCGGTTCTCCCGTACAATCACCCTTCGTACGAGGCCCTTCTTCTCGCTCCACTTTCTATTTTCAGCTACAAGGTCGCTTACCTCCTTTTCTTCTGCGTCAACACCCTGGTGATGTTCCTTGTCTTCTTGCTGCTGCGACCCTACCTGACCGGGTACGCGGAATTGTGGAAGCCCTTGATCTATGCGCCGTTCCTATGTTTTTTCCCAGTGCAAATAGCGCTTGTCCAGGGACAGGATTCCATCTTTCTTCTCGCAACGATTGTCTGTGCGTTTCGCCTCGAGGAATCTAAGCGCGATTTTTGGGCAGGCTTCACTCTCGCGTTCGGATTGTTCAAGTTTCAGTTTGTACTTCCGATTGCACTTCTTTTTCTTCTTTGGAAGCGTTGGCGCTTGGTTTCAGGCTTTGCTTCGGGTGCGATCATATGGGGGGCTGTTTCTCTCGCGGTCACCGGACTAGATTCGTGGAGAACCTACGGATCTTATCTGCTGTCGATGAGCGCGAATCTCACCCCAAACGGTTCGGAAATGTATGGCATCCTACCGGAACGGATGGCAAATCTGCGAGGCGTTGTGAGTGGCACGGTTGGCGCGCTCGCGCCGCGGTTGGTAGTGCAAGCTACGGTCGCAATCGCTTCGCTCTTGCTCATTCTCTGGGCTGCGAGGAAACGCTGTTCTTTCGCATTGGCCGCGCTGGTCGCATTCCTCGTCAGCTATCACGCTTATCCGCACGACCAAGTGGTCATCGTTTTGGCCTTAGCGCTTGCAGCGATTACCGCGCGAACCGCTTCCGGACTACTACTCGCATCTTGCGCGTTTGTGATTGCGACGCCGACCGTTGCGATGTTGACGGGAATGCCTTTTTGGTTAGTGGGGATCCCAATTCTCGTTTTTACGTACGAAACGGGGACGTGCGCAGTGAGCGGCGGTCATGAGTTGCTCTCGGATCAAGCGTCATGCCGCACTTCCCTTGGAACGCAAGCTTAGCTTTGAAACCGAGAATGTGACTGCGAGCGCGTCGCGAATAAAATGGCAAAAGAATTTCAAGAGGAGGACAGTCGCAGGGACATCGAAACGTCTGGCTATATCTCCGTGGATATCAAAAAGCTGCGGCCGGTTGTGATTGCCGTGCTCGCGATTATGTTTCTGTTGTCAGCATCCGGGCTTTTTCTATCGTTACCGTCCGCGCTCACTGGCCATGTGGATTTTCGTACTTTCTATACTGTGGGCTATATGGCGCGAACCGGTCATGGCGCCGATATTTACGACCCCACAAAATATCGAGAATATCAGAACAATCTAGTTGGCCCGTCGGAATTGTTACTGCCATTCAATCATTTGGCGTACGAAAGTCTTCTCTATGTGCCGTTCTCATTCTTTCCTTATCGAATCGCATATCTTTTATTTCTGTGCACGAATTTAATCGTACTTTGGGTTAGCGCCCGCCTGTTTAGGCCGCTCGTTAGTACACTTTCAGATATATGGACCTGGTTACCCCTGGCATTGGTCGCGAGCTTCCTTCCGGTGGCAATAGTGTTAATTGAGGGTCAGGATTCATTGTTATTGTTACTTTTGTTTGTTGCTGCGACCGCGGCTCTCAATGAGCAGAACGACTTCAGGGCCGGAGTATTGTTAGGGCTGAGCTTATTCAAATTTCAGTATGCGATACCGGTTGCATTGCTCTTATTTAGCTGGAGGCGGTGGAAATTCTTGCGCGGCTTTGCACTCTCGGGTGCAATCGTTGTTGCACTGTCGGTCTGGGTCACCGGTTTTTCCGGAGTGCTCTCGTTTGTGCACTCGATTTTTGAAGTAAGCGCCAGGTACTCGTCTAAAAACGGAGTGTTGTATGGTGTCCACCCGGACGGGATGCCAAATTTTCGTGGATTCTCGTACATGATCACGGGAGGCTCAGTTTCGGCTGCACACCTAATCACGATATGCCTTTCTGCCGTCAGCATGATTTGGGCCGCTTCAAAAAGACCTTGGATACCCGGAGCCTTATTGGCGGCATTGCTCGTGAGTTACCATCAGGTTATTGCCGATTCGAGTCTGCTGCTTATACCGATTGGGTTGATTCTATCTCGCGAGTTCGAGGACCTCAGAACCCTGCGGAGCCGCGCTGGCACGCTTTTGGCGTGCATGGCGTTAATTGGCCCAACAATCCTACTTTTTGCGAACACTCGCTTCTACCTGCTCGCTTTGCCAGTCATGGGACTGTTCCTCCTCTGGGATACCCCGTCACCAAATACATCGGGTTCGATCACGGGCGTCCACAATAGGAGACCAATTTAGTCCAAGCCTGGCCTGCTTCCTTGCCATCTATTTAACATCTTTATAATCAGTTACATACAAGTCTTCAATATTGCGCGAGAGTGGCGCTCCAGGTGCAAACTATACCGACAAAGCGGTACCTCCCTGCGCCGCTTAGCTCTTAAATCGACTGAGAGGAAACACCAAATGAAGAACCTTATGATTCGCTTGTGGAAAGAACAGGAAGGCCAGGATTTGACGGAGTACGCGCTCCTTCTCGTCCTGCTGTCCTTGGCTGCAGTTGCTTCGCTGAGCGCGCTGGCAACCGCGATCAATGGCGTGTTCTCGAAGGCAGTTACCAACCTCACGTAATCGGCACCACATTGATGGATCCGATTGAGTAGCAGCCGCTGAGTGAACGACCCGGCGGCTGCTTCCGGACGACCCCTGAAAAACAGCTCGAGAATATGATGGAGGAGAAGAAATGAAGCACATGATTGTACGGCTGTGGAAACAAGAGGAAGGTCAGGATTTGACGGAGTATGCGCTCCTTCTTGTCCTGCTCTCGTTGGCAGCTGTTGCATCACTGAGTGCATTGGCAACAGCAATCAATGGCGTGTTCAGCCAGGCAGTGACAAACTTGACCTAAGAGCGCTCCTCGCTTCGAAGGTCAACGCAGCAAAGTAGTCGAATCTGGAGATCAAATCACGAGATGCCCGCAGCGCAAATCATCTGGACTCTTACTCTGGCATTGACTCTCTCCGCGGCATTGCTGGATTGGCGCTCGCGGCGCATTCCCAATTGGCTCACGGTTCCTGGGCTGCTCATCGGCGTTGGCACGCACTCTATGCTGACTGGATGGCACGGTACGTTGTTTGCGCTGGAAGGTGCAGCCCTGGCGCTGGTTCTTTTGATCCCTCTGGTTTTGCTTCGGGCGCTTGGGGCAGGTGATTGGAAACTGATGGGCGCGGTCGGTGCGTTTCTCGGTCCGATACTTTTTCTCTTCGTCCTGTTGGGCAGCATCTTTGCGTCGGGAATCATGGCAGTTGTGCAGGTGCTTCGTGTTGGACGCGTGATGGAAACGCTTCGAAATATGGTCGTCCTTGTAAAGGGATTTTTTGCATTCGGATTGAAGAAGAATCCGCAAATCTCGCTGGACAACCCCCGGCTGCTGAAATTGCCCTTTGGCGTTGCGGTCGCCGCCGCTACAATCGTTTGTTTTTGCGCGGCGCATTGGAAGGCTTAGCACATAAGTTGAAGTGTCCGTCGCACAGCCGTGAATTAGGGAGAAACTACTCATGAATACGAATCGCCTGCTGATTGGGCTGGTCATCGCGCTGGTGATCGCATTCTTGCTCAGCAGCTTCGTTTACAAGCAATTCCAGAAAGCTTCGATTGTGGCGCCCACGTCCTCACAAACGCTGGTCGTGGCTGCAGTGCCTTTGCCTCTCGGAACCCGGCTGGATGCATCGAATCTGCGCACGATTCAGTGGCCCGCAAATCAACAAGTACCAGGTATGTTTACCCGGATTGAAGATGTGGCGAATCGGGCGATCATCACTCCTCTCGCGCAGAATGAACCGATACTGGAAGCAAAATTGGCAGCCAAGGAGTCCGGAGCAGGTTTGTCCGCTACGATTCCGGAAGGATTGCGCGGCGTGTCTGTTGCCGTGAATGAGGTTGTAGGGGTAGCGGGATTTGTGACTCCCGGCACGATGGTGGATGTGCTGGTGACTGGCAGGATGATCGCAGGAGGACAAGGCGACATTACGCGAACGATCTTAGAAAATATTCGCGTACTGGCAGCAGGACAAAAAGTGGAACAAGATCGCGAAGGCAAACCGCAGACGGTTGCGGTGATTACGCTGCTGGTCACTCCTGATGAAGCGTCGAAGCTGACCATGGCTGCGAACGACGGAAAGATTCAACTGGCATTACGCAATACCGTTGATACCAAGAAAAATGATCCGCCAACGATTCAACAAGGTGATCTATTCACCGCGAGCGGGCCGAAACTGACGATTAAGCACAGTGTCGGAGGCGGTAAGAAGTCCGCAGCGCCGCCGGCTCCTCCTCCCCCATACGTCATTGAAGTAATTACCGGAAGCAAGCGCGAGAACAAGTCGTTTCCGAACGCAAAGGATCACTAAGAGGAAACCATGTCAGGACAATTTCAAATGATGAATATGCTGCGTGTTTCCCGAATGATTTTGTTCGGTCTTATGTTCTTCGCGGGCTCGGCTGTCGTGGCGCAGACTTCCGCACCTGCCGCGACTCCCGCCCAGCAAACGGCGCCCGCGCCGATGCCTGTGAGCCAGGCACCTGCGAACCAGGGCCAGGAAGCCTCTGAGCCGCAAACGCTACACCTGCTGGTGGGCCGGTCATTGGTGATTACGTCTCCGGCACGCATCAAGCGCGTTTCGTTGGCCGATCCGGAAATCGCAGAAGCGATTGTGGTCAGCCCGACGCAAGTGTTGGTGAACGGCAGGAAACCGGGTGGGGTTTCCCTGCTATTGTGGGATGAAACCGACCAGAGCCAGGCGTTCGAAGTTTCTGTGGACATAGATGTTTTGGGGCTGAGCCAGAAAATTCACGAAGTCTTTCCGGCGGAAAACGTCCACATCGATACCTCAAAGGATGTGGTGATCATTACCGGTAAAATTTCGTCCTCAGTCGTGGCTGACAAGATTCTAGAAGTGGTAAAAGGCGCGGCACCGAAAGTCACCAGCATGATGGAGGTTCCGCCAGCACTTACCGGCGAGGTCCTGCTGCAAGTTCGTTTTGCCGAGGTGGACCGTACAGCATTGACGCAACTCGGATTCAACTTTCTATCGACAGGACTCGGCAAGACGATTGGATCCGTAACGACGCAACAGTTTGGTGGATCCCAAACCTGGAACCTTGCCGACACGTTCCCAGTTCGCGGGCCTCAGGGGAATCCGCCTCAGTCATTCTCTACAAGCCAGACCATTACCAATGCGCTGAACATCTTTCTGTTTAATCCAAACATTCACCTTGGTACGGTGATTCAGGCCCTGCAATCGAAGAACTTGTTCCAAGTATTGGCTGAACCAAACTTGATGACTGAGTCCGGTAAGGAAGCCAACTTTCTTGCCGGCGGGGAGTTTCCGTATCCTTCGCTTCAGAGTTCCGGTGGTGGTGCATCGGGTAACGCCGTTACCATTCAATTTAAGGAATTTGGAATAAGGCTGAGCTTTACTCCCATTCTCGCAGCCGACGGTACCATTCATTTGAAAGTGAAGCCGGAGGTTAGCACGCTGGATTTTGCCAACGGAGTTACCCTGAATGGATTCAACTTGCCCGCGCTTTCCACGCGCCGCGTCGAATCCGAAATGAGCTTGGCTGACGGTCAGACTTTTGCGATCGCCGGGCTGGTGGACAATCGCGTGACGAAGTTGATCTCGAAAATTCCTGGTCTCGGAGATATTCCCGTGCTCGGAAAGCTTTTTCAGAGCGAGTCGTTCAACAAGAGCAAAAGCGAATTGCTCGTGATCGTGACCCCGCACATCGTGCATCCACTGACGCCGGACCAGGTGCCGCACGGACCAAATTTCCCCCAGCCCTTTCTAGATCAGATTTCTCCGGCTCAAACTCCGGCGCCCAGCTCAAAGTGAGCGAGAGTGAAGAGGGTTCTGATATCGTTAGCGATATACTCAGCGGAAGAGGAAGCGGGCCCGTCGCCACATGTTAACTGCAGCCATTGCCAGCAGTGACTTGACCAGTTCGGCGCAATTGCTTGCCGGGCTTGAACAAACCGGTCTAATTGCGTCCGTGCTGCAGTGGGTGGTGCCGACGGATCGTTTGCCGGATTCTCCCGACCAAATGCCCGACGTAGTGTTTCTGGATTTGGCGCGCGACCCTGATCCTTTTTTCGTTTTTGCCAATCAGCTCCGCCGCATCAAGCCGGCGGTGAAATTAATAGCGTGTTCCGCCGCGGTTCCTCCGCAGCCTAGTTTATTACTGGAAGCGATGCGCAGCGGTGTGCAGGATTTTCTTGGCAAGCCGGTACTGACGGAATCGCTGAAGGATCTGCTGCTTCGCGTTCGAGAGGATCTGCACACTAAGGATTTTCCTTCACAAGACAAGCTCATCGTCGTGATGGGCGCAAAGGGTGGAGTCGGTACAACAACCGTCGCGGTAAACCTTGGAGTACAGCTGGCCACATTCGCCCGAAAACGTACCGTGCTGCTCGATTTCGCACGGCCTCTCGGTAATGTGCATTTACTGTTAGATTTACATCCAAAGTTCGGTATTCGTGACTCGATCGAAGGCCTGGAGCGGCTTGACAGTCATTTCATGACGGGTTTGTTGACGAGACACAAAACCAAGCTGGAAATTTTAGGCGGCACGACGCAGCCGGAAGAATGGCAATCGATCGACATCAACGTGTTAGATCGAGTGGTCAACGTGGCGCAAAATGCATTCGATATCGTGTTGGTTGATATCGGTTCGCAGTTTTCTTCCGAGTGGGGCGCGATACTTCGATCCGCCCGAATGATTCTGATTGTATCGGAAGCCAATGTTCCATCGCTTTGGACACTCGAGCGACGATTGCTGGCGTTGAAGGGATTTGGAATCCCGCAAGACCGCGCTCGGATCATCATCAATCGCTGGCACAAGGGCGATGACGAAGTTCTGAAAAGCATTCAGAAAGATATCAACCGGCCGATCTTCGCGAGCCTTCCCAATGATTTTCGCAAGGCCAGCCAGTCGGTGAATCTCGGCACTCCATTGATGGAGAACCACAATAACGTTTTGACCAATCGCTATCGCCAAATTGCCGGCCAACTTGTCGGCATTGATACTTCTGCGGATGAGAAGAAAAGTCCCCTGTCCGGCTTGTTCTCATTCCCGAGCAAGAAATGAGGTAATGCATGTCGCCAATCGTCACAACTTCAGCGCGCACGGACTTCGGTTCCGTAAAAGCTGCTATTCACAGGAAGCTAATTCAGAAATTGAATTTGGACAAGCTGACGGATGTGAATCGCGAGGAAGTTCGCCGTGAAGTCAGCATGATTCTTGAGGGAATTGTTCACGGCGAATCCGCACCGATGAACCTGCAAGAGCGTGAGCGCCTTGTGCAGGAAGTCCTGGATGAGGTGTTCGGGCTTGGGCCACTCGAGCCACTTCTCGCCGATCCCACCGTCTCCGACATCCTGGTCAATACCTACAAGAGAGTGTTCGTTGAGCGCAAGGGCATGTTGGAACCGACGAGCGTGCAATTCCGCGATGATGCCCATTTGATGGGGATTATTGACCGGATTGTGTCCGCAATTGGGCGTCGAATTGATGAATCATCGCCGATGGTTGATGCCCGTCTGGCAGACGGGTCGCGCGTGAACGCAATTATTCCGCCGCTTTCGGTGGATGGACCCTGTCTTTCGATTCGCCGCTTCGGGCGGCAGCGCGTTACGGCCGAGGATTTGATCCATAATCGCTCGCTTACGCAGCCCATGCTTGAACTCTTGCGAGGGTGCGTAAAAGCCCGTCTTAACATCCTTATTTCGGGCGGAACAGGCGCCGGCAAGACGACTTTTCTCAATATCCTTTCCTCGCACATTTCGAACAAAGAGCGCATCGTCACGGTCGAAGACGCAGCCGAACTACAGCTTAACCAGGAACACGTTGTACGACTGGAAACGCGCCCGCCGAACATTGAAGGCAAAGGCGCTGTGGCGCAGCGCCAGCTGGTAATCAACTGTTTGCGTATGCGTCCCGACCGCATCATCGTCGGTGAGGTTCGCGGCGAAGAAGCGCTCGACATGCTGCAGGCCATGAACACCGGTCACGATGGATCCTTAACAACAATTCACGCAAACACGCCTCGGGACGCGCTGAGCCGGCTAGAAACCATGGTAGCAATGGCGAATTTGAATATTCCGGAAAGCGCCATTCGTCGGCAGATCGCTTCGGCTATCGACGTCGTAGTTCAGGTTAGTCGTCACAGTGACGGCACTCGCAAAATCATCAGCATCGCCGAGCTCACGGGGATGGAAGGCAATGTAGTGACGATGCAGGATATTTTCGTGTTCCGCAAACGCGGCATCAAGGAAAACGGCGAGGTTCTGGGTGATTTTATTCCAACTGGAGTTCGACCGAAGTTTGCCGAACGGCTCTTGGTGTCAGGTATCCATTTCCCGACCAATATGTTTGAAACTCCGCCGATTCGCTGAGGAGCATTTGCAATGGGTCTACTGATTGCCGTTCTGACCTTTCTCGTGGTGCTTGTTGTCTTTCTTGGCGTCTGGGTTTTTGCCGGTTCTGAGGGCGACCAGGAACAAGTTCGCAAGCGCATGAGTGCCGTTCACAAGGCCGAAAAGAGAGGTGAATCGAGCCTCGGCCTGAAACTCGCCCGAGATGAATTGATGAGTAGTGTGCCCTGGATGAACCAGTTGATGATGAAGTGGTCATGGTCGACCCGATTGCAGGACTACCTCACTCAGGCGGGAATGACCGTCAAGCCTGCTAAATTGGTACTCACCAGTGCAATTCTCGGTATCAGCGCGTATCTAATCGCTAGTTATTTTTTCCTACATTTCTATTTTTCGGTCCCGATCGGTATTGCCGTGGCGCTGATTCCTATTGGTTATGTGGCCTTTATGCGCGGGCGCCGGCTTCACAAATTCGAGGAACACTTCCCTGAAGCGCTGGACTTGCTCGGACGCGCCGTGCGAGCCGGTCACGCGTTTACTACCGGTCTCGAGATGATCTCCAAGGAGAGTCCAGAGCCCCTTGCTGGAGAGTTCCGCACGACTTTCGAAGAGCAGAATTTCGGACTGCCGCTTCGCGATGCTCTTCTCAATCTTACCGAGCGCGTGCCCATTGTTGACGTAAGGTTTTTCGTCACCGCACTTATGATTCAGAAAGAAACGGGCGGCAACCTTGCCGAAATTCTCGATGGACTTTCGCGCGTCATACGCGATCGGTTCCGAATTTACCGCGAAGTGAGAGTCCGCACCGCGCAAGGTCGTCTGACCGCGGGCATTCTTATTGCTCTACCGATTCTGATGATGGGTCTCTTGAGCATACTGAATCCACATTATATTGGTGTGCTTTTCACCGATCCATTGGGTCCGATCGTGCTTGTGGTTGCCGCTGTTATGCAACTTATTGGCTCAGCGATTTTGTGGAAGATTATTCATTTTGAAGTCTAGAGAAAGGGGGCGCGCATGATTTGGATACTCACGATTTTCACGTTTATCGCGACTGCGGGCGTTGTCGTGGCGCTAGTCTACGCTTTCTCTCCAGGCGAGGTCAGCATTGCGACACGTCTTGCCCGTTTGGCTGGTGTCGCTGGACCCGTACAAAGCGAACCGAAGTTTGCCGCACGGCAAAAAGAACGTGTGCGTGACACTCTCGCTAACGTTGGAAAAATACTCCCAGCTCCGAGCACCGACAAAGCTACTCGTACGCAATTGCTGATGATCCGCGCCGGTTATCGCAGCCCGGAAGCGCTGCTCGCCATGCGCGGTGTGAAGCTGGTCTTCCCGATTGCAGCGCTTGCCGGCGTTTATTTTTCTGGTCTTTACCGCATCAATGCTTTTTTTATTCCGGTTGTCGCTTTCGCACTGGGATATCTGCTTCCGGACATGTGGCTGACCTGGCGGGTTAGTGCGCGGCAACGCCACCTCCGTAGGGGGTTGCCCGACGCACTGGATTTGCTTGTGATCTGCGTCGAGGCAGGACTTGGCCTAGATCAGGCACTCCTAAAAGTCTCGCAAGACATGAAGATCACGCATCCAGAACTCAGCGAAGAGCTGCAATTTGTGAACCTGGAAATGCGTATCGGCAAGACGCGAATCGATGCGCTCCGCGAGCTCGCACGACGCACGGGACTAGACGATATCAAGGCTTTAACCGCGATGTTGATTCAGACGGAACGTTTCGGCACCAGCATCGCGCAATCTCTGCGTGTATATTCCGATGACATGCGCATCAAGCGGCGTCAGCGCGCAGAAGAAATGAGCGCGAAAACCAGCGTTAAGATGGTGCCGCCCCTGGTATTTTTTATTTTTCCCGCGCTGATGGTCGTGATTTTGGGCCCTGCTGTCCTTACACTCATGCAGCAATTCAAAGTATTCAAGTGATTCCGGTTTTTCCGGTTGCCCGATTTTAGGGCGTCCGACTATATACGTCAAAAGGAGCGAAACATGGACAACACAACGCTGATCCGGATCGTGGCGGGGGTTCTTGCTCTCGTCATTCTCGGCATCATCATTTGGCGCCGCAAACGTCAGTCGATCGACTAATCCGGCTTCGGGGGAAAATGCAGGTCTGCCGGCGTCAGTCGGCAGTAGTTACGGAGACAAAATGGCGGGCAGTAACGGCAATTACAGTAGATACGGAAACCTTTGTGGCCACCGAGGCGGCGGTTGCGGATAACTACCTCCGCCGCCTTATCGGCCTATTGGGAAAAACCAAGCGCTGGGCGAAGCTCGGCCGCGGCCTTTGGATCATTCCTTCTCGGGGCGTGCACTCCATCGGAATGCTCTTCCCCATCGACCTTGTTTTCCTCAACAAGGAAAAGAAGGTCGTGCATGTGGAGGAGCATTTTCGCCCGTTCCGTATTTCCAAGGTTTCTTTGAAAGCGTCAAGCGTCCTGGAATTGCCGCCCCATACGATTTATCGCACCGGCACTCAAGTCGGCGACGTTTTGGAGATTACTTCGATTCGTTAGCTTTCGATCTTGGCCAGGTATTTTGGATTCTGAATGTGGTCTGCGCGGAGCGTTGTTTTTCTCTCACTATTTTGTTTTTTAATTTCCCGCCAGATTTCGAAGCAATAACCACACGTTTGCGGGCCGCTCCGCAAGCCTCCTCACAAACCACGGATACCAGAAATCTCCATAAGCGATCAGTACTCCGGACCGCCATCCGCCGTTCGCTAGGCGTTCCTGCTCCGCTCTTTGAATTCCATAGAGCATCTGAAACTCGACTTCTCCTTTTGCGATATGTTCCGCGGCTGCGAAATCTGTAATGTTTCGGATCAGGTTTGAGTCATGTGTTGCGAACGCAGCACGGCGCACAATCCCTTTCACTTGCTCCCGCAACATTTTCTGCGCGATGGCAAAATAATTGGCGTCGATCGCGGCCTTCTTTCCTAGAGCAATCTCTGGTGGTTCAGAGTAAGCGCCTTTCACCAGACGAATCGATGGTTTCATCGGAAGCAACGATTCAATATCCGATTCAGTCCTGTGCAGATAAGCCTGCAAGCAAATACCGGCATTTGCGTGCTCGGCAAGGAGTTTTCTGTAGATGCTTAGCGTAGCGTCAACATACCCACTCGCCTCCATGTCGATCCACAGCGTCCGCGCCGGGTTTTCCGCCGCGAACAATCGCCGCAAATTCTGTTCGCAAAGTTCAGGCGAAAGATCGAGCCCCAACTGCGTGAGCTTTACAGAAATTTCAGTTTCCAGATTCTGTGCGTGGAGGTCTTCCAGCACTTGCACGTAGTGCGCGGCAACCTGTTCCGCTTCTTTCGCGTCAAAAATGTTTTCGCCCAGGTGCGTCAGCACTGTCTGAATCTTTTTCGCCTTCAAAGCGCGCGCGGCGCCAATGGCATCGGCCAAAGTTTCTCCCGGCATAAACCGGGAAACACTCTTCTTCACGAACGCGTAGCGGCTTGCGTGCTCTCTCAACCAGCGGTTTTGCGAAGCTGCCAAGAGCAATGCGCGTGTAGCGCTCATTCTTATCCTCGATGCTTAGATTCCCAAACTCCTGAGCACAATCCCCGCAAGTGCGCCACCCACGAGCGGACCAACAACGGGGATCGACGCGTAGCTCCAGTCGGAATCGCCCTTTCCGGCAATTGGCAAGATTGCATGCGCCACCCGCGGGCCGAAATCGCGCGCAGGATTGATCGCGTAACCGGTTGTTCCGCCCAGTGACAGTCCAACTCCCCAAACAAGGCTGCCAACCAGATAGGGCCCTAACC
>WNGK01002277.1_pt1 | contig 23584 bp, 25 predicted proteins | sample 5400601 | NCBI WGS metagenome assembly WNGK01 (sample SAMN13153376, study PRJNA577476) | soil metagenome | isolation source: 60 cm soil or saprolite under Garry oak tree replicate 1 | place: USA:California | collected 2016-06-15
CAGCATGGGTCAGGTCTACGAATGGGATTCGGAATCGACTTATATTCAGGAGCCGCCTTACTTCGAAGGTTTCAGCAGCGAGTTGGGTACCTGGTCAAATGTTCAGGGCGCGCGACCGCTGGCGATCTTCGGGGATTCGGTAACGACCGATCACATAAGCCCTGCGGGCGCTATCAAAGCGTCGTCGCCGGCCGGGATTTACCTGCAGCAAAAAGGCGTGAGCGTCGCGGATTTCAACAGTTACGGCTCGCGGCGCGGAAACGATCAAGTGATGGTGCGCGGCACATTTGCCAACGTGCGCATCAAGAATCTGATGGTGCCGGGAACTGAAGGCGGGGTCACCGTGCATCAGCCCGATGGTGAGCGAATGAGCATCTATGACGCCGCAATGAAGTATCAGTCGGAAGGAGTGCCGCTGGTTGTTATTGCCGGCCAGGAATATGGAACGGGAAGCTCGCGAGACTGGGCCGCGAAGGGCACGATGCTGCTTGGGGTCAAGGCCGTCGTAGCACAAAGCTTCGAGCGTATACATCGAAGCAATCTTGTGGGAATGGGAGTCTTGCCTTGCCAGTTCAAAGAAGGCGTCAGTGCTGCGACGCTGAACCTCGATGGCACGGAGACGTTTGATCTCGTCGGCTTGGAGAGCGAAGTCAAGCCGCGACAGGAAGTCATGCTTGTGATTCATCGCGCGAACGGCACAATCGAGAATGTGCCGGTGACGCTGCGCATCGACACCCCGATCGAGATCGACTACTACCAGCACGGCGGGATTCTGCCATATGTGCTGAGGCAGTTGCTTGCAGGCACGACGGATTTCTGATTCTCTCTGTGCATCCTCCGTGTTCTCTGTGTCTCGGTGGTGAATGCTTTCGAATCTAAGCTCACCACGGAGACACGGAGGTGGCACGGAGACTCTTTCATATAATAGGAGTCTTTAAATGTCATCTGCACAACCAGCCGAGTCAAACACGCCGCGTAAATACCAACTCTTCATTGACGGTCAATGGGTCGATGCGGAATCCGGCAAGACCTTTACCACGCCGAACCCCTCCACCGGCGAGCCGCTCGCTGAAGTTGCCGAAGCCAATGCCGCGGACATCGACAAGGCCGTCGCTGCTGCTCGTCGGGCGTTCGAAGGCAAATGGTCCAGCATGAGTGCGCGCGATCGCGGACGCCTGCTCTATAAACTTTCGCAGTTGATCGAGCAGCACGCGAAGGAATTGGCAGAGTTGGAAACGCTCGACAATGGCAAACCGATCAAGGAATCCCTTTATGTCGATCTGCCGCAGGTTGTCGAGAACTTTGAGTACTTTGCCGGCTGGGCCACGAAGATCGAAGGCGAGACGATCCCGGTTCCCGGCAAGATGTTCAACTACACGTTGCGCGAGCCGGTCGGCGTGTGCGGACAAATCATCCCCTGGAACTTTCCCCTGCTGATGGCCGCCTGGAAACTCGCGCCCGCGCTGGCTGCGGGCAATACCGTCGTGCTGAAGCCCGCTGAGCAGACGCCTGTCACAGCCTTGGAACTGGGCAAGTTGATTCAGGAAGCAGGCTTCCCCGACGGCGTAGTCAACATCGTTCCCGGCTATGGTGAAACCGCAGGCGCCGCACTCGCCTCGCATTCGGGAGTTAACAAGATCGCGTTCACGGGCTCGACCGAAGTAGGCAAGCTGATCGCCAAAGCCGCTGCTGACAATCTGACCAAGGTGTCGCTGGAGCTGGGCGGCAAAGCGCCGAACATTGTCTTCGCCGACGCCGATTTGGAACAAGCAGTCAACGGATCGATGATGGGAATCTTCTTCAACCAGGGTCAGGTTTGCTGCGCGGGTTCGCGCCTGTTTCTCGCGGAGAGCGTCAAAGATGAATTCCTGGAACGGTTCAAAGAAAAGTCGCGGAAGATCACGGTCGGCGACCCGCTCGACAAAGCAACCCAGATGGGACCACAGGTTTCACAAGAACAACTCAATCGCGTTCGGAGTTATGTGGCTATCGGGCGCGAAGAGGGCGCGACCGTGCTCACTGGCGGCGACCCGCCAAAGCTGGAAGGGAATCTTCAGAACGGGTACTTCTTCCAGCCGACAATTCTTTCCGAAGTCAAAAACCAGATGCGCATCGCGCAGGAAGAGATCTTCGGCCCAGTCATTTCCGTCATCACCTTTACGGACGAAGACGATTTGATCAAGCAAGCGAACGAAACGATCTATGGCTTGTCGGCCGGCATCTGGACGCGCGACATCACGCGCGCGCACCGCTTTGCAAAGGAGGTCAAGGCGGGCGTTATCTGGATCAATACCTTCAATATGTTCAATGCCGCGTCGCCATTTGGCGGTTACAAGCAGTCGGGTTATGGCCGCGAGATGGGCAAGCACGCGCTGGAACTCTATACGCAAGTGAAGAGCGTGTGGGTCGATCTGTCGGGCAAACCGATCGGGTGGTTTGGGAAATAGATTGTTCACGTCGAGATGATGTGGAGAAAACCGTTTCGAGACACTTTGCATCTCTTGATTGCCGCAAGCTCTATCTTTTCGGGCTCAATCGCCAGGCGCGAGTGCGGCGCTCTCCCGCCAGGAAAAAGTTAAACAGGAAAAGGAGGCGCTATGCATCTAGTGAAAAGACTGACGTTTGCTTCGTTGATTCTGACGGCCGCACTGCTGCTGACAGCCTGTCCGAGCCAGACCACGATCTCGCAAATCAACGCCGACCCGGGACGCTACAGGCACAGAGAAGTGGGCATTGTTGGGCGCGTGACAGATAGTTACGGCGTGTTGGGCCAGGGTGCGTATGAACTTGACGATGGCACAGGCAGAATCTGGATCGCGACTACTCGCGGGGTGCCCTCGCGCGGCGCGAGAGTAGGAGTCAAGGGACACGTCATCAATGGATTCAACTTTGGCGGCAGAAGCTTTGGAACGGTTTTAGAAGAGACCGGGCGAAAGTCTGAGCGAAGGTAACTGGTGCTGCGGCAGCACAGCACGGAGAGCGGCAGGGGCTGCGTGAAAACTCAGTCTCAAGTCTGTGTTACTTTACTGATGAATGGATCGATTAAGCGCGCAAACTGGACCGGTTCGAGAGATCATCGACGCATTCGACGAACAGTTTGCGCGCTTACATTGTCGGTCATGCGCGCTGGCCGAGACGACGCCGATCGAGATTCTCTATCGGCAGTGTGAACCAGGAGCTGGCGCGGTGTCGCTCCACTCGACGGGCGAAAACTTGTTGCGCAGCGCGGCAGCGGTTGAACAGATCTTCGGCGGGATCACCGCCAATCTCTGGGATGACCCGTTTGAGTGGACGCTACCGGAAAACCTATCGACGCGAGAACGAGTGATCGAGTATCTTGAGGAGGTCGAAGCGACACGCAAGCGTGCGTTTGATCGATTCTCGGACGACAGCGATCTCTTGAAACACGTCGTGGTTCCTGGCGGCGAGACGCGGATGTTGATCAGTCTGCTATTGGAAACATTGATCAGGGCCGTTGAGTTTCAGGGGCGGGCAGTAACGACTCTGGGATTGGTTTCGGATGTTCGAGTTTCGGAATTCTCTTGCTGAAACGTTTTTCGGAGGTCTGTCGTATTCGCTGTTCGACTAGCCATGATCCGTCGCCCGGAGTTCTTCGGATAAATGTGAGGTCTCCCTAATGCATTGCCCTCAATGTGGCCAACAGCAGGTCGCGGATGTCGTGAGGTTTTGCTCGAGGTGCGGATTTCCGCTTGATGGTGTGACGCACTTGCTCGCCACTGGGGGAGCGCTTCCCGGCATTCAACTGGACGAAGGGCCCAGAGAGATTTCGCCGCGCAAAAAAGGCGTGCGTCAGGGCGCGGCTCTCGTACTGTCGGGGGCTGTACTTGTGCCATTGCTGGCCGTGCTCGACAAATACACAGGTCTGAATCTGGAGATCTTTACAGCCCTGGCTGCCGTCATTCTCTTCATCGGCGGGCCGTTGCGCATGCCCTACGCAGGACTCTTCGAGGAAGGCGCATCGCCGCGCCCGCGGATTGCGCCGGCTTCATACGTACCGCCTGCAATGCCTGCTCAGCGCGGCACTCCCGTGCGCGGCTCGGCATTGCCGCCGCAGTCAGTGAATCCCGCGTCCGGTTGGAGGCCTCGCCCCAATACCGCCGAGATTCCCCAACCGCCGAGTGTGACCGAGAGCACGACGCGATTGCTTGATGATCAAGACGAACGACACTCGAACAAGTGAAGCTTTCGAAGCCTCTCCAAATCCCCGACTGTGCCCTCCGGAGTAGATCATTTCGCGAGAACGATGAACGCGGCCGATAAAGCTGTCATGAATAACCTGCCGCTGGCCGAAGCGTTGCGCGATCGGATCAGGCGCGCAGGCCCAATCACTTTTCGGGATTGGATGGACGCAGCACTTTACGACGAGCGTGAAGGCTATTACTGCCGCGGCGATCGCGAGCGTTGGGGCAGGGAAGGCGACTATCGCACGAGCCCGGAACGCAGCCCGCTCTTTGCGGCCACCCTGGCTCGGTACTTCGCCAAGTTGCACCAAGAACTCGGCTCCCCTGCGCAATGGACAATCGTTGAGGCAGCCGCGGGCGCCGGCCAATTTGCCGAAGAGCTGCTCGGGACGCTTCAGGGCCAGTTTCCAAAAGTGTTTTCGGCCACACGTTATGTCGTCGATGAAGCCAGCGCGAATTCACGCGCTCGCGCGCAGACGAGGCTTGCTGGATTTGGTGATCGTGTCGAGTTCCGCCGGTTAAATGATTTGGATTTGATCGATCCCGGGATCGTCTTCGCAAACGAGCTGCTTGACGCTTTCCCGGCGCACCGCGTGACCGTACGCGATGGACTACTCTGCGAGTTCTATGTTGGGCTAGGTGAAGCAGGAACTTTCCAATGGACCACTGCTGCTCCTTCAACATCACGCATTGCCGAGTATCTCGAAACCGTCGGTGTGCGCCTTGCCGAAGACCAGATCGCGGAGATTAATCCTGGAATTGAAGACTGGATGGCGCTGGTTTCCGCAAGACTTCGCAGTGGTTACGTCATCACGATCGACTATGGAGCAGAAGCCCCGGAACTTTATGCCGCGCCCGAGCGACGGCTGGGAACGCTGCGGGCCTTCCACCGACATCGACTTGTTGACGATGTTCTTGCTCGGCCTGGCGAGCAGGACATTACGACAACGGTTGACTGGACCTGCGTAAAGCGAGTTGGTGAGAAGCTCGGCTTCGAGATTGTCGAATTCGAAAGACAGGATCAATTTCTACTAAACGCGGGATTGCTTGAAGAACTGGAATATTTAGTTGAGGCGGCACGAGATGAAGCGGAAAGCACCCAGCTACGCACCAACGCGCGCGAGATGATCCTTCCCAGCGGCATGGCCACAAGTTTTCAGGTGCTGGTGCAGAGAAAACTGGCGCGGGTTACTTCCCAGATTGATTTGCGCGAAAAAGTCGTTAGAACAATTGAAACTTGATCGTCAGATACTTCTTCGGGTTTTGGCGAAAGTCGTACAGCAGTTTTGTGCTTTCAGAAGTGAGTTGGTTGACATTTGAATAGAGTGTTTCGTCCGTCAGCAATTTGCCGACGGTTCCCTCGCCGCGCTGGGCGGCTGTTACGACATTATCGATACGTTCGGCGGCTGTGTTGAAGCGGGCAATGGCCGCGCGGGCGTCGTTGTAGATCTGCTCGTCTTTAACCAGCCGGCCGAGCGTGCCGCGTCCGGCATTGACGTCGGCAACAATCGAGTCGATCTGATCAATTGAGTGATTGACGCGATCGGCCATGCGATTGATTCGCTTGTAGAGCTCGTCGTCTTCGATGAGTTTGCCGGCCGTGCCCTTGGCGTTGCGGATATCGTCGGAAAGTACTCTCAGATTCTTCGCGATCTCGTTGGCGTTATTATACAGCTCGGGATCGTTGATAAATCTTCCCGCCGAGCCGTTGCCGGATTTGATTTGCACCATCAAATCCTCTGTGTCGCGAATGGTCGCATTCAGATTATTGTAGAGAGATTCGTCGTTGAAGAGCCGGCCGACAGTCCCTTTGCCCTCTTTAACATTGCGCACGATACCGCTGATTTCATCAGAAAGCTTGCTCAATCGCTGCGCCAGATCGGTGCCCGACGTGGCAAAGTCATTGACCGTATTTGACGACGAGCCGGGAAGGATGTCGTTGTCCTTTACAGGCTGGCCCACTGCTGTGCCCGGTGTAATATTAATCAGCATCTCGTTCCCAAGCAGACTAGGCGATCCCTGTTGAGCGGTGGAGTCCGTGCGAATGCGTTCTGACGCCGGCCTGCCGTCAATCGTGTTATCGATGGTCATCTGAGCTTCAACCCGGGGAGCGTTTGGCGTGTCTGAAGGTGGTAACAAAACGATGCGATCAACTTTACCGACACGCACGCCCGCTAGTCTCACTTCAGACCCGTCGCGCAGTCCATTCGCATCCCCAAATCGGGCCTTCAAATGTAGTTTGCGCGCGAATGGGTTGATGTCGCCCGACGCATTCAGGATCAGGAAGATCAAGACCGCGATTGAGGCGAGGACGAGTATTCCAACGCGCAGTTCGCTAAGACCGACTGTTGTTCTTGTTTTTGGCATGGCTTTAACCTCGGATCTGCGGACGACTGACAATGGACGATAGACCCTGGAAAGCAAATCGCGACTCTCCGCGCCTTCCGCCTACCGTCTGTCGTCTATCGTCCATGGTCCAAATCGGCAATTGGCAATTGAAAATCGGCAATGTCCTCAGTGTCCCCGTAGAAATCTTTGAATGTACGGATCGGCAGCTTTCCGTAGAGTCTCGTCCGTACCACTGAAAATAATATTCCCCTCGCGCACCATCAGAACCTTGCTGTTGATTAGACAGAGACGTTCACCTTCGCGCTCGAACACTACTTCGCCGGCTTCGTTAACCACTGCGTATTCCGAGCAGATATAGTCAAGGTTGTTCATCTCGTGGGTGACGAAGATCGAGGAGACGTCCTCCAGGTCACGCAGTTTCATGGCAAGCTCGCAAATCGTTCGCGCTGTTGGCGGGTCGAGGCCCGCCGTTGGTTCATCAAAGAGCACAATTTTCGGATCGCCGATAAGGGCGCGCGCAATTCCGACTCTTCGGCGCATGCCGCCCGAAAGTTCGGCGGGCATTTTGTCGATGGCGTCTTCAAGGTTGACGAAGCGAAGCATCCGGCGCACCTCGCGTTCCACTTCGTCTTCAAGCACGCCCTGCTCGTGCAGGCGATACGCCACATTGTCATAAACCGAAAGCGAATCAAAGAGCGCGCCTTCCTGGAACACCATCCCAATCTTCTTACGCACACTCATCATCTGGACTTCGTTGTAGTTGGTGACGTCTTCGCCGTCAACCAGGACCTGACCTGAGTCGGGTTTGAGCAAACCAAGGACCAGTTTGATAATCGTCGATTTGCCGCCGCCAGAACCTCCGAGGATGATCTTGGTCTCACCCTTCATCACCCTGAAGCTAAGGCGGTTGAGCACCTGCCGGTCGTCAAAAGCGAGATCGACGTCGCGAAACTCAATGGCCGGTATGGCACGGTCGCGATCGTCAACCTCATGAAAGGTCGAACCCGCGGCATTGTCACTTACCCGACCATCTGCCGCATCGGTCATCGTTAAGATTTGGCTGCGTGTCGAAGCCATCAAACTGATCTCAAGTGGTACCCAGAATAACCTGAAGAGCCTTTGCGAGGAAATAGTCGGCGATGATTACGACTATTGAAGCCAAAACCACCGCTCGCGTGGTTGAACGACCGACGCCGACTGTTCCTCCTTCGGTGGCCAGTCCTTTTCGGCACGCAACTGTGCCGATGATGAATGCAAAAACGAGTGGTTTGATTAGGCCGCCGATAAGGTCGTCAGTGGTGATCCCGTCGCGCACTGAGTTTACGAACATACTGGACGGTATGCCGTAAAGTTCCGTTGCCGTTACCCAACCACCGACGATGCCGAACATGTCCGCGAGCACAGTTAACAACGGCAAAGTGATCAGCAACGCTAAGATGCGCGGCGCGACGAGTTTTCGAGTAGGATCTGTTCCCAGCGCGCGCATAGCGTCGATTTGTTGAGACACTACCATGGAACCCAGCTCTGCTGATATGGCCGAACCAACGCGACCGGTGACCATCAACGCGCACAGCACCGGACCTAACTCGCGAACCAGCGAAACTGCTACCAGGTAGCCGGTCTGGTTTATGGCGCCATAGCTTTGCAAAGTGGGATATGTCTGAACAGTCAGCACACCGCCAGTGAAAAATCCCGTGAGGATGATAATGGCCAACGAGCCGACGCCAATCGCGTCCATCTGCGTGATCGTTTCCGGAATATACCGCGGCCGTTTGAAAATCCCCCGACTGGCGCGGGCGGCCAGCAAGGTTGTCTCCTGCAGTTCAAGCAGTGCGCGCGCAACAATGTTCATTCTAGGATTATGCGAAGGCCCGTCGTCAACGGCGCACCGAAACCTCGTTGGTCTACCGAGATCCGCTCGTTGGGACTCTTCAGTACGTCCGGTGCTGCATTTGAAAAGAGCGGCTTATCATGCGCAAAACAGATGTTAGGCGTCAAGCTCGAATTTGAATTGACTCCGGGTTCGCTGCGGTTTTTGTATCTTTGAGTGAGAGATGGAAGGACTTTGAGGAGCAAACAATGAGCCAGCCAACGATCATTGGCCGGCCCGATGGAAGCGCACTCACTGAGTCAAAAGTTAAAAACCGGGCCTACGCGGAAGACCGTTGCGCCGCTGTTGTGGATTGAGGGGTCCCATGCCGTTGCGCTGGTTTTGTAGCGGGCCGCGACGACCCTGATTGCCGCCGTTCTCGATTCGTCGTTCCTGTCGTTGCAGTCTAATCGCTTCTCTTTGCGCCAGTCTTAGTTCTCGCAGCTTCGTTTGTTGAGCGGGCGTCAGGACGCGTCGAATACGGATCTCCATGAGTGCCCTCGCACGTAGAAGAGAAGCTTGCGCTTCTCCCACCTCGCGAGCTCGCTTTTCAATGAGTTCCTCACTCGGATTATCCGCATCCAGGGCCTCCTGGTAAGCCGCCTGGGCTTGCTGTAGTCGCCGATTCGCAGCATTCCGGTCCGCCTTCGTTGACTCAACAGCCAGGCGAATCTGTTGGCGCTGTTCGGGACTTAGGTCTTTCGCCAACTCCGTCAACGGATCTTGATTCGCTGGCGCTTGCTGAGTTTCAGTTTGCTGCTGGGCCTGCTGTGCGCTGGTGCTGGTAACAGACAATGCGAGAATTAGTGCCGTGCTCAATGCAAAAAGAAGCAACGATAAGTTTCGTCTACTTAGGATGTTTGTCATAGTCACCTCGTAACTGATACCGGTGTTCAGCCTGATCTGGCGCCAAATCACCAGGGCGGCGCCTGATTGTTTATGTCGCTGCCGAGATCAAGATCATTTTCGTCCCTGGCCCCCAGAAGTCTGAGGTCAGTGGCTAACTCTTGACGCTCCTGACGTGAAAGTGGACGCCTAAGCCTTTGCGAATTATTTGCGAGCCCAGTCCTCTCTGTTGCCACATACCGCTTCATTGGCTTTTGTGGAGACGGTGCGTTGTTGACGACGTTGGCAGAGGTTTGATCTTTCCTGACCACCATTGAAGCTACTTTCTCGCTTACACGCCTATCAATCTCGGCGTTCATTTCTTGTAGCGAATAGGTTTTCTCACCGCTTGCCCGTATGTCAGAACCGTTTTTCTTCTCAATCAGATGGGCAACAGCAAGCGTAGCGAACACGCAGAACAACACTGAGGCAAAGGCCGCCACGCCCTTCATCCACAACGGCGACAGGTTGAAGAACTCGCGCAGCGCCGCGAGCGCCGAAGGCGGTCGCGGTTGAATCGGGAGCACCGTGGAGGTGAGAACTCGCCCTGCACCAGGTCCCAATGCTTCATTACGCCAAGCAACAATCGATTCGCGCAGTTGACCGAAAGCAGCATACTCCGTCGTGCATGCCGCGCAGTCCTGCATGTGTCGCTCAAACTTTCGCGCTTCCCAGTCGGTCAGCTCTCCATAGAGGAAGCCGACTAAATCGTCGGCGCGTTCGCAAACTTGATCTTTGGTTATTTCTTTCATTTCTCCTCCCACGCTCCCCGCCTCAGGCAACCAGATTGCCGAACCTCTCCAGTCGCATCTGTAACTGTCCCAGTGCGGTGTAAAGGCGACTCTTCACGGTACTCAGGGGCAAGTCGAGAGCATCGGCAATCTCCCGAAACGTTAATTCTTCAAACTCCTTCATCACAATGACCTGACGCAACTCAACCGGCAAACTGTTCACAGCACGTCTTACTGCGTCACTTCTTTCTCTGCCTTCCACTACGCGCGCCGGCGAGATTTCAAGCGGAGTGGCAAAGCTGGAGGCATCCTTTTCCGCCTCGTCGTCAAGCGCAGCTTCGTTTCGAACCTTCGCCCGTCGCTGTCGCGTGATGCATTGATTGACCGCGATGCGATGCAGCCATGAAGATACTTTTGCCTCACCGCGAAAGCCTCGCAGACTTCTAAAGGCGGCCAAAAAGGTCTCCTGGGTTGCGTCGCGCGCGTCCTCTTCGCGGCCGAGCATGCCGAACGTAAGCACGAAGATACGCCGCTCCCAGCGACGAACTATCTCGCCGAAAGCCTCTGCATCCCCCGTCAAAGCGCGTTCTACGATCTGCTCGTCGCTCGTAAGCACCATCCTGTCTCGTCTCGCGTGCCTGCGTCGTCCGCATCCGAATTTCAAACCTGAGCGCTGAGCCAGCCGTCTGGGCTCAATAATTTAGACGCAGTATACGTCGCCTAAGTCTATAAAACCATTAAGAGATTGAAGGATGAAGCCACGGTTTCTCCATCAGTTTGGGGATGATGAAGTCAGCACTTGGGCCCGCAGAATTCCCGGGGGCGGCAGCTTACGTCTTTGCTTAGTACAGCCATTTCAGTCAGTTAAAAGCAGCAAAACATTGACAACCGCCGGTACGCTCGTTAAGATGAAACGTCTCGTTTGTCCCGCCGAGACGTATTTAGCGATCACTGCTCGACCTACCTTTTACTTACCTGAGATAAGTTGCCAGCTTAGAATCGATAATGCTTGAGAACGTAGGGCGGATTCGCCTCCTGTACATCGTCCTTGCCGTACTGCTACTCGTGGGTCTTTTGCCGTTGGCATTGGCCGGCACGCTGTTGTCCGGCCGCAGCGCCGAAGAGCTTCGCTCAGTTGAGGGACGGTATCAGGCCCAACTGGTTCAGGACAAGGCAAGACAGATCGAGCTCTATGGGCAGCGGTATCGCGACGTGGTGTCCGGCTTGGCGCGGGCTTTTGAAATTGCCGGCGGCATCGAGGCGCTGAACGATAAAGGTTATCAGGCGCGGTTGCAGAAGACGCTCCAGGAGGATCCTAACCTGATCGCCCTGGCCATCTGGCCCGTTGATGGCGAACTTCGATTAGCCTTCCAACCCGACGTCATCAAGCGCGATGAGGTCGATCAGCGTGTCAGCGAAGTACTGGCGCGAATGAGTGGTCGCGGGTTGGTCGTTAGTCGCCCTCAGATCATTCGCTCGGGCCAGGAAATGGCCTTGACGATCGCGGCGCCGGTAATCGGTGGATCAAGGAACAATGATGTCGTAGCGGCGGTCGTCGCGATTGTTTCATTTCAGGATGTCTTCCGGGCAGTACAGCAAGTGACCTCCAAGAGCGAACGTGAACTGCTCGACGCCGGTCTCCCGATTGTGTTCGTAGTTGATCAAAACGGACGCGCGGTTGCGCACCCTGATGCGAGCGTCGCTTTCTCTGAAAGACCGATGACTGATCTGAAGGTGGTACAGGATTGGCAGGAATCTGGCGCGCAAGTCCAATCAGCTCTCGCTCCCTTTGTTGCCATGCGTGACGGCCGTAGCATGCAGATGATGGGCTCATATGCTACTGCGGAGTTGGACAAGAACTCGCGACTGGGAGTGATTGCTATTCAGGATGAGTCTGCGGCGCTGGCTTCTGTCGCTGACATGCGTCGGCAGACTTTCTTGATCAGCCTCGCTGCTGCATTGCTAGCACTCTTGATCGGGTTCTTCTTTGCCAAGAAATTGACGCAACCAGTTCAGGAGTTAGCAGCCGGGGCTCACCGCCTCGCTTCCGGTGACTTTTCGCAGCGAATCGACGTGACAAGCCGTACGGAATTGGGTGATCTGGGCAATTCGTTCAACGTGATGACGGATCAGATTGCGCAATACATCAAGGATTTGCAGCAATCTGCGGCTGAAAACCGAGAACTGTTCCTCGGCACCGTCAAGAGTTTGGCTGCGGCGATCGACGGGAAAGATCCTTATACGCGTGGGCATTCGGAGCGGGTTTCGAGGTTCTCGATGGCCATCGCTCAGCGCTTGGATCTGCCCGATGAAGAGGTTGAGAAGATCAGAATCAGCGCCCTGCTTCACGATGTCGGAAAAATCGGAATCGACGACAGCATCCTAAAGAAGCCGGCAGCTCTGACGGATGAAGAATTTGAGGCCATGAAGAAGCACCCGCAGAAGGGTTACAAGATCATGGCGCCGATACCGGGGATGAAGGAATTCCTTTCCGGCATGTACATGCATCACGAAATGATCAACGGGAAAGGCTATCCGCAGGGCTTGAAAGGTGACGAGATACCGTTGATGGCCCGGATCGTTTCTGTTGCCGATACGTTTGACGCCATGACCACCGACCGTCCGTATCAGCAAGCGATGAAGTTCGAGGATGCCGTCGAAGTAATCAAGAGCTTTGTCGATACGCGCTATGACTCGCGGGTGGTCGCCGCTTTTGTTGCGGCCTGCGAGGACGGACAGATACGTCCGGGCTCGGTGCGTTTGAAGAAGCGGGTCAACGGGCAACCCGAAGGAAAGGAACCGCCAATTCCCGCCGAAGCCGCGCTTCAGATTGACGCCGTTTCAGTTTCGTAAAGTTTTTTACCTACGCTCATAATGCAGCCGTGTCCTTTTTGTGAGGATGCGGCTGTTGCGCTTATAATCAGAAGCTTACGATCATCGCAGGATTGCGCGTAGTGCAATTGGACTAATATGGCCCTTTTCTGGAAACGCAAAAGCAAGGATCAGTTTGTCACACTCGGTCTGAACGAGCCTCTGGCTAATGAGTCGTCGGCACAACTGCCCCACCCTCCGAGCCAGCCTTTGCCGCAAACCCAGGGCACAGATGAGACCGAGCGGCGCGTGCCTCAGACGTTTGACGTTGTGACCGCTGGCGAACCAGCGGTAAGGGAGACGACGGCGGCAGTTGTTAAAGAAGTCCAGGCGCCCGTGAAACTCGCGCCACCGCGTTCTGCGTTTGCCACTTCCGTTCTGGGATTGAACCTCACAATGGAAGAATTGCAAGCGCAGGAGGCCGCGCTCGAGCAGGAGTTGTCCGCGCGCTTCCGTCGGGCCGTGGCGGCCACGCGTGAGTCGCTCTCCGAGAAACTAGACACAGTATTCCAGGGTCGAAAGCAAATCGATGAAAGCCTGCTCGAAGAACTTGAAGAAGCTTTGATTGCGACAGACATCGGCGTGCCCACTACGCTGGAGATTCTCGAAACTGTGCGGCGTGAAGTCGCGCGCAAGCAGATCAACGATATCGAAGCCCTCAAGCAAGCAATAAAGGTGGAGCTACTAAAGATTCTTGAGGCTTCAGAACGACGCGGCGTTGCGTCTGAGACCGCCGTCCCCGACCATGTTGCTCCGTACGTGATGATGATTGTGGGAGTGAATGGTGTAGGCAAGACCACGACAATTGGAAAACTGGCGCAGCGCATCAAGGCCGAGGGCAACGACGTGCTCATCTGCGCGGCGGATACATTCCGCGCGGCCGCTACTGATCAGCTCGCTATTTGGGCGGAACGAACAGGGGTGCCGCTTATCCAACAGAAGCAGGGAACTGATCCAGCCGCAGTATTGTTCGACTCGCTCAAGGCCGCCAAAGCGCGAAGTTCCGACGTGTTGATAGTTGATACGGCTGGGCGCCTGCACACGAAATCAAACCTGATGGCTGAGCTTGAGAAGATGAAACGCATAGCCGCCCGCGAAGTCGAAGGCGCGCCGCACGAAACGTTGCTTGTGCTGGATGCGGTCACCGGACAAAACGGACTCGAACAGGCGCGTCAGTTTTTGAAGATCGCAGGCGTGACGGGAATCGTTTTGACAAAACTCGATGGCACCGCAAAGGGAGGCATCGCGGTGGCCATTGCCAAAGAACTTGACCTGCCTATTCGCTATGCGGGAATCGGCGAGCGACTCGACGACCTCGTCGTTTTCGATCCGGAACAATATGTCAACGGTTTGTTTGCTTAATCCATTGCAAGAAACAGCAGCCATAGAAACTGAAACGATCGCAAATTGGAGCGAGGCGGACACTCGGATGATGACCCGCGCGCTCGACCTGGCTGCCAAGGGAGTTGGTCAAGTCAGCCCTGGACCGCTGGTCGGCTGTGTAATCGTCGATAGTAATGGTGAGGTTGGCGGGGAGGGTTTCTATACTTTCGACCGCCTGAAACACGCTGAAACTCTGGCCCTGGAGCAGGCAGGCGCCAGAGCGCTCAACGCAACCGCCTACGTTTCGCTCGAGCCGCACGCACATCATGGTCGCACGCCTCCGTGCACAAATGCCTTGATTAAGGCCGGTATCAAGCGGGTCGTGGCCCCGATTGAAGATCCAAATCCGGAGGTTTCAGGAAAAGGCTTTCAACATTTGCGATCCGCCGGTATCGAAGTTTGCACCGGCCTGCTGGCCCGCGAAGCTGAACGACTCAACGAAAAGTATCTTCACTTCATGCACACTGGTCGCCCCTTCATTCATCTGAAACTGGCCACTTCACTTGACGGCAAATTAGCGACGCGCACCGGCGACTCGCGTTGGATAACGGGCGATGAAGCGCGGGCACGCGTTCACAACCTGCGTCATGAGTACGATGCGATCATGGTTGGCGCAGGAACCGCGACTGCCGACGATCCGCTGCTGACCGATCGTTCGGGACTGCCGCGACGACGACCTCTAATGCGCATCGTGCTGGATGAGAAGTTGACGATTTCGCCAGTCTCTCAGTTGGCTCAGACGGCGCGCCAGTCGCCGGTTATGGTGTTCACGCGCGACGATGTCTCTGATTCTACGGCCGCCGGACTGGAGTCAGGCGGAGTTGAAGTTATTCGTGATCGCGACGGCGGCCGCAATCTGCTACGCGTCATGGAAGAACTGGGAAGACGTTCGCTCCAGAGTGTGTTGGTTGAAGGCGGCGCCACTGTCGCTGGTAACTTGCTCGACGCTGGACTGGTTAATAAAGTCTCTTTCTTTATTGCGCCGACGATCATCGGCGGTCACGAGGCGCCGAGTGCAATCGGCGGCGGCGGCGCGGAAACAATGGCTGATGCTCTTCAACTCAGGGACGTTGAAATCGAGCAGCACGGGCGCGACTTGGAGATAACCGGTTATCCGGTGAAGAGCCAGGATGAAGGATGAAAGCGGCAGGATGAAAAAGAATGCTACGGAATCCGGGCTTCATTCTTCATCCTTCATCCTTCATCCTTCATCCTTGCAGTTCCGTCCTTCCAAACGCTTTGGCCAAAATTTCCTCGTTGATGGTCGGGTCATTGACCGCATAATCCACGCGCTTGAGCCACGCGACGACGAGACCATCATCGAGATTGGACCCGGCAAAGGGGCGCTCACCACGCGCCTGGTTGAGAAAGCCGGCCGAGTAATCGCGATCGAATTTGATCGAAAACTAATGCCACCTCTCCTGCAACAATTCGGTTCGCACAACAACTTCAAGCTGGTTCAAGGCGACGCGCTAACGACGGATTTCTGTGACGCGATATGGCCGGCGCGTCAGGCTCGTGTGGTCGCCAATCTTCCGTACAACATCGCCACGGCGATCCTTCAGAGACTGATCGAACAGCGCAGTTGTCTCAGTGAAATGGTGCTGATGCTGCAGCGCGAAGTAGTAGATCGGATCACCGCGCCACCTGGTTCAACCGACCGCGGGTTCTTGAGCGTGTTGGTTGAAGCATACTGCGAGACCGAAAAACTGTTTGACGTTGCGCCTGGATCGTTTCGTCCAGCGCCGAAGGTTTGGAGCAGTGTCATTCGATTGAAGGTTCGATCGTATTTGGCGGCTGCTGTGCAAGATGAGAAATTGCTGTGGCAGATCGTCAGCGCAGGTTTCGCGCAGCGACGAAAGACGATTCTGAACAATCTGCGCAACGCGCCGGAAGCAACTCAGGAGTTGCTCAAGAAACGCGGCGGCGCCAGCATAGTGCTTTGCGACGCCGGGATTCCGCCCCTGCGTCGCGCGGAAACCCTTACCCTTGAAGAGTGGGGGCGATTGATAAACGCGCTTGGGTGAAGTCCTAGAGCTTTCAACTAGATCCACTGTCTTTTGCAACCTGTCGCCTTCGTTATCGTGATCCTGACTGCCCTTGTTTAGACTACCGGACCTCTCACGCCGCCGCAGGCGCGATCTCGCGCTTGATGCGCTTGGCATTGCGAATCTCGGCGACGCGGAGGTCATACGCGGCTTGCAGGTTCAGCCAGGAGCGAGCGTCTCCGCCAAAGTAGCGAGCCAGCCTCATGGCGGTGTCCGCCGTCACGGAGCGCCGTTCGCGCACAATGTCATTGATGCGCGCTGATGGGACGTTCAGCGCCTTTGCCAGGGCATTCGCAGTCATGCCGAGCGGAACCAGATAGTCCTCGCGGAGTATCTCGCCGGGATGTACGGGCCGCATTCCATTCTTAAACATCGCTGTCTTCCTCAGTGATAGTCCACAATCTCCACATCCGCCGGACCTTCATCCGTCCAGCGGAAGCAAACGCGAAACTGGTCGTTTACGCGAACGCTGTACTGACCCTTACGTTTGCCTTTCAGCGCTTCCAAGTGATTGCCTGGCGGAGAGCGTAGAAAGTCCAATGTGTGTGCTGCGTCGAGTTGCGCCAGCTCCGAATTGCGATGTTCGCAATGCCCGAAAACCTCTTGCATTTTCCAGTCTCGAACAACGCTTGCGTATCAGCACAACGGAAGCTATTGATCACATGATCAGAGTATAACGAGCAACGTTAGACGGCAAGTTGATGGCCTCCTGGCTTCTAAGCAGATCGTCGATTCTCGACCATGACTTGAATTCCAGTGCGCGGTCTTAAAGACATGGCCGGCAACAATGTCACTTGATGATCCGGCGCAAGCGGGAGCCGAAACTTCTGCCCGATTGTTGCCAGCAGCAAAACGATCTCCATCATCGCAAACGTGTTGCCGATGCAGGCGCGGGGGCCGCCGCCGAAAGGGAAGTAAGCATACTTCGGTAGGGCATTTGTAAACCCTTCGGTCCAGCGATCGGGATGGAACTGGTCCGGCGCATCAAAATAGCGCGCATCGCGCTGCGTCGCCCATTGAAATGCGAAGATCTGCGTTTTCGCTGGCACGCGAAAGCCGCCAATCTCACATTCTTCGATCGCCTCGCGCCCGACTCCGTACGCTGGCGGATATAAGCGCATCGATTCTTTCGCGATCATTTCTGTGTACTTCAGTTGCGGCAGATCGGCAAACGTCGGTGCGTGACCATGCAGCACTGTTTCCAATTCTCCATGAAACCTGCTTTCGGCTTCCGGATTAAGGGCCAGCAGGTACCACGCCCATGAAAGAGTCAGCGCCGTTGTCTCGTGACCCGCAAGAAAAAGCGTCATCACTTCGTCGCGCAACTGTTGGTCTGTCATCTGGCTGCCGTCTTCGTCCTGCGCTTGCAGCAACATCGACAACAAATCGCCTTCGTCACGTCCGCTCCTGCGTCGTTCCTCGATAATCCGATAGACTATCTCGTCGATCTGTTTCGCCAGCCGATGAAAGCGCCGATGGGCCGGCGTAGGCAGGCGATTATCCAAGATCCATTTTAGTGTCGCCTGCGACGCGAAGGGCTTGACGATCTCGGAGAGGATTGCGCCGACGCGATCGGCGTCACCGGAAACGTCCGCGTTGAACAAAGTCTTTGCGACGATCTCCAGCGTCAGGCGCATCATGTCGCGATGCGCGTCGCGCATCTGACCTGCTTTCCATGACGAGATCATTCGCTCGGAATACTCGACCATGACCTCGCCATAGCTGCTGATGCGTTGGCGATGAAATGCGGGCTGAGCTAAGCGCCGCTGGCGCCGCCAAAAATCACCTTCGCTCGTCAGCAAGCCGTTGCCGATCAGTCGATGAAAAAAGTTTGACCGCACGGACATCGACTTGATGAAGTTCTTCGCGTTGGTTGAAAGAACGTATTCGATATCGTCAGGGTTGTAGAGAAAGTAGCAAGTGACGTAAAAGAAACGGGCCCGTACCACATCGCCGTACTCGCGGCACCGCGTAATGAAGGCGAGCGTGTCGCGATTGAATTCGGGCATGACGCCGAGGATCGGATGGCCTTTGGGGCCTGGCGGCAGCGGTGCGCTGGTTTTCCTGCCTACGCTTTCCGAGACGACTTCGTTCATGTCCCAACTTACGTCGTAACATCACTCCGTAGGAGTGGCATGTTTATAGTCCGCGTCCGAAATGAGATCACAGCTCCTTCAGGAGCGAAATCTTCGCTCCTGAAGGAGCTTAATTATCTGATCGCGCGAATCAGTTTCTATAAACATTCCGTCCCTACGGGGCTACTTCAAGAGATTCATATAGATCCCGGGCTCGCTATCGCGAATGACAATCGCGCCGACAGTTTTCTGATAAAACTCGATCGGCCCCGCGCGGCCGATGATGCCATAAACATAACCCATCTCTCGGAGGCCCCACAGACAAGCAAGCAAGAGTGCTCTCCCGATACCGCGTCCCTGCACACTTTCTATGACGCCGGTTGGTCCAAAAAAACCTCGGCGCGTGCATTCATACGCCGCGAATCCGACAATCTCTTTTTGTAATACTGCGATGTAGACTGACACTGGCTTGTTCGCAAAGCCGACGGAGATCTCATCAGCCCAGGCAACAGAGAAATTCTTTTCGACAAACTCGCGCACCTTTGACATTTCAAACGGCTGTGCCCGGCGAATCAGATTCTGCGCGCGCTCCATTTCTTCGAGCGCAGGCTCGAGCGGCGGCAGCTTCAGCAGATTGACGAGCAGGTCGGGCATTGGGATTCAGTTTAGCGAAGAAATTAGCGCGAGGCGAGTTGCGCTGCCCGAGCCAAAGAAGCAATTCCGGGAAATCGCTAACGATCAAATGGCCACTTGCTTTTCATAGCATGGGCGACCCGCCCGTTCTTCTGCCTGAGCCCCTCACCTCACGCGCAAGATGCGCGTGCCACATTCAGTCACGGCAACCCACTTCCAGTTCTTAAGTCCTGCTTTGATTGGATTGTCCAGGACGTACTTTACCGCGTGTCGGAAGTCCGCCTCGTTGCGGATTAGCTGGTCGTAATACTCTGCCTGCCAGAAATCACCCGAACGAGCCAGTAGCTTGTTTGCCTCCTTTGCCGTAAATGACTTCCAGGAATGAAGGATATCGGGCAGCGCGCCATGCGGCATAGCACGTGGCCCGGGCGTCCCGCCCGTGATCCCAGCGAATAGTTGAACGACAACATGAACGTGATTGGGCATTACACACCACGCTGCAAGATTGTAGCGCTGTCCTTCGAAGTGCATGAGAGCAGTCGCCACTTTCTCTGCAATGCGATCATCCTTCATGTAGCAAGAGCCATATCCTGCATCGAGATAACGCTCCACTTTCTCCGAATAGAGGTACGCTAGTCTATCTTCTTCATGTTTGCTAAGGGGGCGCTTCATCTGTTCAGACGTCTTCACGATGTTCTTTCGCTCGAAAAACCAGGATTCAATTACATGTTGAGGTAGTGAATCCCAAAGGCGAAAAGTGACTCCGTACCACGCGCCGTCTTTAGTCCAGTGTGGAAGATAAGCGCCATGGCGTTTCTTAATCGTGGCACGCGCATCTTGCGCGTGGCTTTTTTTGATTTCACGGGCGGGACGGCCGTGCCACGTTCGGTCATGGGAATCTCCTGTGGCTGTTCAGAGTTCGAAGGTAACACTAATTCAAAGGCAAGTAGAAAGAAGATCGGTAACTAGGCGTCACGGGCGAGACGCCCGAGCCACGAGCCACGCCCGAGCCACGATTGGCATGCTATACTGCACCTCTTGTGAATTATGTCTAACGTTCTCGAAATAATCCCGCTTGGCGGTATCGGCGAGTTTGGGATGAACTGCATGGCCGTGCGTTACGGCGACGAGATGCTGATTCTCGACGCAGGCATGGGCTTTCCTGAAGAGAGTGCGTACGGCGTCAATGTTTCCATTCCTAATTTTGAATTCCTCGAGGAGTTTCGCGAGCACATCACGGCCATCATCCTCACGCACGGCCACGAAGACCATCTCGGCGCGCTGCCTTACATCCTTAAGAGGTTCAATGTTCCAGTTTACTGTTCACACTTCACCGCCGGACTGGCGGAAAGCAAACTCGAGGAGCATGAACTCCTGAACGACACCCTGATTCACAGAGTAGCGCCGCGCGACATTGTGGATCTTGGCGCGTTCAGCATCGAGTTCATCCGCGTATCACATTCGCTGGTCGATTGCTTTTCATTAGCGATCAAAACTCCCGTAGGCACGATAATTCACACGGGCGATTACAAGGTTGACGAGACGCCGGTAATTGGCGAGCCGATCGATCTGCGTTCATTTCGACGTTATGGCCAGGAAGGCGTGCTTGCGCTTCTTTCCGATTCGACCAACGCCACTGTTCCCGGCCGCACGCCTTCCGAACGCGCGGTGATCCCAGCCTTTGAAGAGATTTTCGCCGAAGCGTCCGGACGGATCATTGTGGCTGCGTTTGCTTCGTCGATTCACCGGATCCAGATCGTTCTGGACATTGCGCAGCAGTTCAATCGCAATGTCTGTGTGCTGGGACGTTCGATGCAAAAGAACGTAGAAATCGCCGACCGGCTCGGTTATCTCGATGTTCCGGACGGCTTGCTCGTTTCACTCAACCAGACGAAGCAGATGAGCGACCACGAGATCGTATTTCTCGTTACCGGGTCGCAGGGTGAGTCGCGTGCGGCGCTTTCGCAGATGGCCACGCAGAGTTATAAGGGAATGACGATTGAAGAAGGCGACACGGTCGTGCTTTCCGCGCGCATCATCCCCGGAAACGAGCGCATAATCTCGCGCATGATCGGTTTCATCTACAAGCGTGGCGCCAACATCATTGAAGAGAAGCGGCGACTGGTTCACGTCAGCGGTCACGCCTCGCAGGAAGACATTCGCATCATGACCGAAGCGGTGCGGCCTAAGTTCGTCGTGCCCATTCACGGCGAGTATCGCATGCTGTTTCGCCACAAAGAGTTTGTCAAAAACCATCTTGGCTACGCGGAAGAGAATATCGTTCTGATCGAGAATGGCGACGTGCTGGAGCTCGACGGCGAGCGTGTTGCCGTCGTCAACAAGCGCGAGATTGGGCGCACATTCATCGACGAGACCGGCTTTGAAGAGATCGGGCGCGAGACTGTGCGCGAGCGGAAGCAGATGGCCTTCGACGGCATGGTCACACTCGTCGTTACAATCAACGGGAAAACCGGAGAGCTGCAAGCGCCGCCCGAGATCGTCGCGCGGGGCGTGCGCGGGCTTGACTCGACGAACGGCTTCTTGCAAGACGCTCAAAGGATTATCGCGGCGGCGGTCACCGGCGCTTCGCGCGACATGCTCGAAGACGAGAGTCTACTGAAAGAACACATACGAGTCGAGTTGAAGCGATTCATCCAGAAAAGAACCGGCGGTCGTCCGGTGATCATGCCGGTGGTGCTGCAAGTTTGATCCGCGGAAGCAAAGGCCAGAGCGCAAAGAGCAAAGCGCAAAGAGCGAAAGAGCGGTGAATGTCGGAAACGTAGCTGCGAACAGTCCCTCCGATCTTCTGCGCCAGACGCGCGTGCAAGTCGCGCCTGCGACTTATGTGGTAATTGGCTTGCGCCATCAGGACTGGCAAAGATTGCTGGAGAATCCGGAATTGAGCCCGCGGCCGGATGTGCCGTTCATGATCCTGCGCGACGCCCACGAGGTGACGCTGGTGCTTGAAGAAGAAGACTGGCGGCGCATTCGTCACGCGGTGCGTGATGCGAAGATTGAAACCGGCTATCGGCTGGTCACACTGGATATCGAATTGCCGTGGAGCACAGTCGGTTATTTCGCGCGCGTCACTGAAATCCTCGCGGCGGCAGGAATTTCTGTGGGCGCGCTTTCGTCATTTTCGCGCGACCATCTGCTCATTAAACAGGAAGATCTTGGGAGAGCTTTGCGTATGTTGGGAGAGCATGTTGGAGAACTGTGCTGATAACAGCCAGGAGTCCGGAGTCTAGAGTCAAAGCGTCAAACCAAGCCGGCTTGAGACTCTTGACTCCAGACTCTCGACTCAGGACTTTCTTAGATGGACTGGCGAGACAAAGTCGTAATGATCACCGGCGCGTCGTCGGGAATCGGGCGCGCGCTGGCGATCGATCTCGGAAAACGTGGCGCGCGGCTGGGCCTGTTGGCGAGACGCAAGGACCTTCTCGATCAGATTGTCGGCGAGGTTGGAGCGCACGGTGCAAAATCGCTGGCGCTGCCCGCCGGCGTGCAGGACGCAGCAGCTGTGGGCGGGGCGGCGGAACGTTTGCGATCCGAGTTTGGCCCGATTGACGTCCTCATCGCGAACGCCGGCATTGGCGGCACCGGCGACCCCGCCGAATTGAAAGCGCGCGATTTCGCGGAAGTGATTGAAGTAAATACGATCGGCGCCGCAAATTGCGTGGCTGCGGTTGTGCCTGACATGGTTGCTCGCGGTAGCGGTCATCTTGTCGCAATTTCGAGTCTGGCTGCCTATCGGGGACTGCCGAAGTCTGCGGCATATTGCGCCAGCAAGGCTGCGGTCTCGGCGTTTTTTGAAAGTCTGCGCCTCGATCTGCGTCCCAGAAAAATCGACGTGACGATCATCCATCCCGGGTTCATAAAGACGCCGCTGACGGCAGGCAGGCAGGCAGAGATGCCATTTCTGATGGAACTCGACGATGCGGTAGCAAAAATCGTGTGGGCCATTGAAACTCGGCGCAAGAGCTATGCGTTCCCCTGGCAGTTGGCGAGCCTCGTTCGGCTTGGGATGATCATGCCAAACTCTGTCTATGATCTAATTTCAAAGAAGAATTCGTTTCGGGAGTAGAGCAAAGGGCAAAGAGCGAGGGGTCGAAGAGTACCACAATCTAAAATCGCAAATCTAAAATCTAAAATTCTATGACTCTTTTTCAGGCTATCATCCTCGGCATCGTACAGGGTTTGACCGAATTCATTCCCGTTAGTTCTACTGCCCATCTCGTTTTTGCCAGTCGCGCCGTTGACCTCTACGACGGCGTCGAGGCCGCGCTGCGGGCACAACAAACCACGGCGACGATCGCCGTCGTTCAACTGGGAACGCTATTGGCGGTGCTGATCTATTTTGCGCGCGACATCACAAACATCACTCGGGCGTTCATAGTTGACCACCTTGCGCTGATCAAGGGTAGTAACAATCGCGCCCTTCCTAACGGTCAGGCTTCCGGCAAACTGTCGCAGGACGCCGTGTTGGGATGGCTTGTGATCATCGGCTCGGTGCCCGTCGCCTTTGTGGGCTTGTTAT